>JGI24658J20074_1000071_pt1 | contig 32789 bp, 28 predicted proteins | sample MalvirmetaMSP121_FD_20074 | JGI IMG/M metagenome (IMG submission 20074) | reverse complement strand
CAAAGGGGTTTTTGATCACGGCCACAGCAACGGCCTTGCGCGTGGGGGGCGATATCTGCTGCCCGATCTCGCGGTGAGTCTCTTCGACCCAAGTGGCGATTTTACGAATGTCGGCGCTCATCTCAGACCATCCTTTCCTTCGATCCTTTGCATCCAACCCGCCCGCGCGGTTGTGGATACGTGCCCCTGTGGTCATCACAAGGATCACCGCCATTTCATCGGCGCGGGGGCTGTCATTCAGGCCGACCTCGATTGAATCGAAATGGCTGCGGACATATGAGGCATCGACATGGGTCACAGGCACATCCAGCCGCACCCCCGCCGCGCCAACCTTTTTCGTCGATGGCACAATCGCCTTCGATCCGCCCAATACATCGCGCATCGCATAGCCGCCAGGGGCGTGCCAGAGCGCACCGTGCTCCAACTCTCCGCCCGTGCCGACGATGCTGCCTTTGCCGTAGCCCTCGATCTGTGCCGCCTCGACATCGAGCGCCGCCAGCAGCTTTTGCGCCATCGCGACCCCCAGCGGTTTGAGGTCTTCCATAAAGGGCTGGATGTCCTCGATATAAGAGCCTGCATAGGGGTTTTGGATCACAGCCATGACCGACCCGCGTTTCAGCGGCGTATTGGCGCGGGGGCCGCCTTCGTGGAAAATCTCTTCGACGCTGGTGACAATTTTGCGGGTCATAACCTCAGGCATATTCGGGGGCTTTCACTAGGGATTTCAGGGTTTCGGGCAAGCCGATGACAGTATGTTGGTCGCGCAGAAAAAGCGCCGCGCCAGAGATGAGGCCACGGTCGCGTAAACCCTGCGCCGCTGTCGCGCCTGCATTGAGGGCGTGGTTAACATCGGCAGGGGAGAGCGGCCCGACATGGGTCACCACCGGGGTCGCACCAAGGTCACTGTCGTCGTGCAACTGGTTGGCGGGGCTGCGCCGGATCGCGGGATGGGCGGGCAGATCAACGGCATTTCCCAACCTTGTCGCCGCGGCATCGGCCATCGCGGCGGATCGGGCCAGCACGGTGACACTGTCGGCAATGCCCAAGGACTGGCTGCGCCCGCCCTGCCCGCTGGTGGCGATACCGCGAATGGGATCACTGCTGCGGATCGTGGCGGTGCCAAGCGACTGCCCGTCCAGCCCCGCGATGCCCACGTCAAAACGCGCGCCCTCGGTCAGATGCAGCGCGATATCGCCACCGTTGTTCACATAGGCGCGGGTCAGATCGGCGGCATCCACCATGGCCGACAATACCTCTGCCGCGACGGCACCGGCGACGCAGATCATCGGCGTGGTCAGCCCGTCGGCATGGGGCAAGGCGGCGCGGTACATGGCGCGGGCGATCTTGCCGTTTGGTTTGGTGCCCACAGGGCGGCGCAGCAGGGGCAGCTCTGCCGTCAGTTCAAACAGGATCGTGCCAAAGCGATCGAAACCCGCGCGAAACGCCAGATCNCGNGCGCCATCCGCNCCGATGACCAGATCAATCGGNCCGTGGGACAGNTGCAGCCTGCCACCNGGNAGNAGAGCCGCCTGTGCCGTCATGTCTNNTCCTTNGACCAGCCGTAGTTTTCCCGCGCGTTCGGGTCNGGTTGCAGCAGTTGCTGCGCCACCCGTCGNACATCATCGGTGACCACATCNCGCACGGGCTGGATATGCTCCATATGCCCGCCAAGCGTGCCGTAATCCTCGCGCCGCAGGGTGAATTCGATCGGTGCCACCAGCGCGGGCGTGGGTACATAACCGAAAGAGTTCGTGGGCATATCCATGACATCCACCATGACGGTAATCCCGCCTCCCGGCCAGACATAGGCCTCGGCCCCGCCGCAGGACACATGGGTCAGCGATTCCTTGACCGACCGCGTCAGCCGCACGGGGTTCTCTGTCACGCCGGCGCGCAGACTGCCGCCCGCCCCCCCCATGAACAGCACCGAACAAAGCGAGGGTTCGCAGTTCTCGGCGATGCGGTCCGCGACGACCAGCAGCTCGGGCGTGATCTTGGCTGGTTGCGGGATCAGATCGTCATCCAGCGTGAAATAGGCCCATTGCTCTCCGGTGGTAGAGATCATCAGCAGCCGCAGCCCCGGCCAGGCTCGCTTCGGGTCAGCGTCACGCAGGATGGTCAGCGGGTCTTCGACATCGGTACCGCCCCATCCGGTGCCGGGGTCCGCCACCTGAAAATACCGCCCCGGCGTCGACCGCCGCCCGTTCACGCGGATGCCAGAGGGGGTCATATCCAGCCCTTTGCCCGCCTCGTGTTCTGTCAGCACGCCGGTGATGTGATCATCGACAACGACGACCTCGTCCACATGCCCGTGCCATTGTTTGGCGAACATTCCGATGGTCGCTGACCCGCAGCCCACGCGCATCAGCTTTTCCGGGACGCCGTTGATGATCGGCGCTTTGCCCGCCTCGACCACCATGGTGACACCGCCGTCGATGGTGACCTCGACCGGTTCACGGTTACATAGGCGCAGCAGCGCGTCACAGGTCACGCGACCTTCTTTCTTGGAGCCGCCGGTCAGATGCTCGACCCCGCCCAAAGACAGCATCTTGGACCCATATTCCGAGGTCATCACATGTCCGATCGCCTCTCCCTCAACGCGCACCACGGCGCGCTCGTCGCCGATGTGGCGGTCGGTGTCGATCTTCACCTTGACCCCGCAATACGAAAAAATGCCCTCGGTCACGACGGTGATCATATCCACGCCCTCGACCTCTTGGCTGACGATGAAGGGCGCGGGTTTGTAATCTGGATAGGTGGTCCCCGCCCCCACGGCGGTGACGAAATCGCGCCCGCCCTGAATGACGTCGCCGTCCCAATCTTGCGCGTTGTCGCCCTGATCCAGAAAAGCGACGGCCTTGGCCCCCGACTGGATCACGGTCAGCGGATCCAGCCGCACCAGCTCGCCCGCGTGGTTGGCATAGCGATCGCAGGCGCCGGATTTGCCGTCGGCGATGAAACACATCACCGGGCAGGCATCGCAGCGGATTTTCACAGGCTTGGGGTCGCGCAGGTCGTCAGGCATGTCCGGCCTCCTTTAGGGCTGCGCGCAGGCGCGTCGGCGTGGCCGGTGTCTGCGTCACGCGCGCACCGGTGGCATGGTAGATCGCGTTGAGGATCGCGGGGGCGGTGGGGATCAGCACGTGTTCGCCCAGACCTTTCGCGCCGTAGGGGCCGTGGGCGTCGGCCACCTCCAGGATCAGCGTCTCGATCGGGGGAACGTCGCCGATGGTCGGCACCAGATAGTCATGCAGGTTCTCGGTGCGCCCGGGGATATATTCCTCCATCAGCGCCATACCCAGCCCTTGGGCAATGCCGCCCTGTACCTGCCCCTCGACCAACAAGGGGTTGATCGCACGACCCACGTCATGGGCGGCGACAAAGCGCAGCGGGCGGCAAAGGCCAAGGGCGATATCCACCTCGACCACCACCAGATGCGCGGCATAGCCAAACTGCGCATAGGGCACGCCCTGCCCGTTTTCATCCAGCGGTTTGACTGGCGGATCATAGCTTTCTTGCGCCTGCAGCACATAGCCCTGCGCATCGACCGGCAGCCGCGTCAGATCAAGGCGCTGCGTGCGCCCGCCGTCGGCCACCGTGAGCTGCCCGTCTTGGCAGCCGATCTGCGCGGCGGGGCCCGCATTGACCTGCCGCAGGATCTGCGCCCGCAGCGCCTCTCCGGTCCTCAACGCGGCATTGCCCGACACAAAGGTCTGCCGCGAGGCAGAGGTTTTGCCCGCGTCCGGCGTGATGTCGGTGTCACCCCCTAGGATCTTGATCGCCTCGACCGATAGCCCAAGCGCTTGGGCAAAGATTTGCGGGATTACCGTATTGGCCCCCTGCCCGATGTCCATCGCGCCTTGGTGCAGCACCACCGTGCCATCCGCCCGCACGCCCGCCAGAATGGTCGACGGGTTCGGCAGCGAGGTATTGCCGCAGCCGTACCACGCCCCCGCGATCCCGACACCGCGTTTCACCGTGTCATCCTTTGCATTGAACCGGGCGCATTCGGCTTTCGCCTCCTCCCACGCGGGGCGCAGCGCCTCTAGGCAGGGGGCGATGCCGACGCCCTGATCGAACACCTGCCCGCAGACCGTGGGCACCCCGTCCGCCAGCGCGTTCTTCAAACGGAACTCCAGCGGATCAAGCCCCAGCTTTTCGGCCAGCAGGTCAAAGGCGGTTTCCTGTGCGATGGCCGATTGCGGCACGCCGAAGCCACGGAAGGCACCCGCGGGGGGGCAATGGGTATGCACGGCACGGCTACGTGCGCGATAATCAGAGACGTGGTAGGGGCCAGAGGCATGCACCGGCACGCGATTGGCGACCGTCGGACCCCAGCTTGCATAAGCACCGGTGTTGAAATCCCCGTCGAACCGCAGCCCCGACAGCGTCCCATCCGCCTTGGCCCCGACCTTGATCGTGATCTGCGCGGGGTGGCGTTTGGTGGTCGATTGCATCGTCTCGGCGCGCGCATAGGTCATGCGCACGGGCCGCGCCGTCTTGAGCGCGGCAAGCGCGATGAAGGGCTGCAACGACAGGTCAATCTTGGATCCGAAACCGCCCCCGACCGCCGTCGGCACAATGCGGATGTCAGCCATAGGACGGTCAAGGATCGCGGCCAGTGCTTCGCGGTCCATACCCGGTGCCTGGGTGCAAGCGTGCACATGGATGCGCCCGTCGATCACTTGGGCAAAGCCTGCCTCTGGCTCGATATAGCCATGTTCGACAAAACTGGTGGTATATTGCGCCTCGACCGTGACATCGGCGGCGCCGAGCGCGGCCTCCACATCGCCGCATTGCACGAAGCCGCCGCACATGATGTTCCCTTTGCGATCCTCGAACAGCTGTGGCGCGTCGGGGGCGGTCGCGGCATCGGTATCGGCAAGCGCAGTTTGTGGCGACCAACGGACAGGGAAGCTTTCCAGATCAAGGGCGATCATCGCCTCCGCCTCTCCCACGACGCAAGCAACCGCCTCCCCCCGGAACCGGATGTGGTTCACGGCGAAAACCGGCTGATCGATGAAGCCGGGGATCACGCCAAAGGCGTTGAGGCCGGGCACGTCATGTGCGGTCAGGATGCAATGGATACCGGGCTGCGCGCTGCGCCATGCCTCAAGATCGCCGAAGGTAAATCCGGCCGAGGCATGGGGCGCGCGGATGACCCGCGCGACCAAAGCACCGGCTGGGGCAACGTCATCGCCAAACGCCTCTGACCCGTCGACCTTGGCCTGCCCGTCCAGCCGCCGTGCAGGCTGGCCAAGCGCGGTAGAGGCGACAGTCAGCCCGTCGGCAGCATGGGCCCCGACCACCGCGTCGATGATCTTGCGATAACCGGTACAGCGACACAGCACGCCGCCAAGTGCATCCTGCACCTGCGCCGCGCTCGGCTGCGGCACCTCGCGCAACAACGCCACGGCAGAGACCATCATCCCCGGTGTGCAAATCCCGCATTGCGCGGCCTGATGGTGCTGGAAGCTTTGCATCAACGCCTGCGCGTCGTGGTCGGTTTTCACCAGCCCTGCCAGCGTCTCCACCTGCCGCCCCACCGCCTGCTGCACGGGCATCAGGCAGGCGCAGACCGGCGCGCCATCGACCAGCACAGTGCAGGCCCCGCAATCGCCCGCGTTGCAGCCGATCTTTACATCCTTGCGGTCCAGCCGCTCGCGCAGCGCGTAAGACAAGCGTTCACCGGGCAGCGGTTCAACCTGCGCAATACTGCCGTTCAGGGTGAAAGAGGTCACTTCTGTCGTGGTCGGTTTATCCATCACAGGGCCCCTTTCAAGGCGCGCATCACAGCGCGGCGGACCAAAGTGACGCTGGCGCCAAGGCGATAGTCGGCACTGGCGCGGGCATCTGTAATGGGGCTTAGCGATTGATTCAGATCCGCGCCCATACGGTTTTCTACATCGCCAAGGGCGCTACCGCGAAGCTGATCCTCAAGCGCGGTCAGCCGCTGCGCGACGGGTGATGCGGCGCCGATGGCGATGCGGATATCGGTGAGCCTGCCGCTCTCGACCTCTGCGAGTACCGCGACCATGCAGATCGAGATCACCAGATACTTCCGCGCACCGAGTTTGACAAAGCTGCTGTGACTATCAGCCGGGGGCGCGGGGATGTGGATAGCGGTGACAAGCTCGTTCTGGGCGCGGTCGGTCTGGCGCACGCCTTGCAGGAACTGCGACAAGGGCAGCACCCGCGATCCGTTTGCGCTGCAAAGCTCTACCTCGGCATTCAGTGTCAGTAGCGGCGGCACCCCGTCGGCGGCAGGAGAAGCGTTGCACAGATTCCCCGCGATGGTGCCNGCGTTCTGGATCTGGATCGACCCGACCTCGCGCGCCGCCAGCTTGAGCCCGTCGAAAGCGGCGGGCAGATCAGCGCGGATGATGTCTGTCCATGTGGTGGCCGCCCCGATACACCAGCCTTGGTCTGTTTGGCTGATGCCGCGCAGCTCTGGCAAGCGGGTGATATCCAACAGGTCGCCCGTCACCGGGCGGTCGCCGCGTGCGGGGAACCAATCGGTCCCCCCCGCGATGATCGACACCGGCCCCGCGGCCAATGTGGTTAACGCTTGATCCAATGTCGTCGCGGTCAGGTAGCTCATCCGGTCACCTTTTGCTGCGGGCGTAAAACTTGTTGGTATACGAATAGAAGTGCGTCGGGTGCCTTCGTGTCAAATCAATTCGCATGTCGTNAGCCGACAAAGGCTTTTTCGACCACAAAACNGGCAGGGCGGTTATTNGCCCCCTCCACCAGCCCGAAGGANTCGAGCGCGGCCTTGGTGTCGTTCAACATGGCCATCGACCCGCAGATCATCGCNCGGTCGNNATCAGGAGAGATCGGCGGCACGTCCAANTCGNGGAACATCTTGCCCGACGCCATCAGGTCGGTTTGCCGCCCTTCGCGNGGCCACGGCGCGCGGGTCAGCGTGTCGTATAGGGTCAGCCTTTGCGCCAATTCCCCCACCAGCGGATCGGCCTTGAGGCTGGCGACCAGATCACGGCCATAGGTCAGCTCTTTGGCGGTGCGACAGGTGTGGCAGAGAATCAGGTCGTCAAACTTCTCATACGTCTCGGGGTCACGGATGACCGACGCGAAAGGCGCGATGCCGGTCCCCGTGGCGAACATCCACAGCCGTTTTCCGGGCAGCAAGGCGTCATTCACCAACGTTCCCGTCGGCTTGCGGCGCATCAGCACGGTATCACCGACCTTGAGCTTTTGCAGGTGCTGCGTCAGCGGCCCGTCCGGCACCTTGATAGAGTAGAACTCGACCCCCTCGTCCCACGACGGCGACGCGATGGAATAGGCGCGGAACACCGGCTTTTCGGCATTGGGTAGCCCGATCATCACGAACTCCCCCGACCGGAAGCGGAAGGACGGGTCGCGGGTGATGCGGAAGCGGAACAGGCTGTCGGTATAATGCTGCACCTGCGTCACCGTTTCGGCAAAGACACCGGCGGGGATCGGGAAGCTGGGGCGAGAGAGAGAAGCGGCGTCCATGGAAAGTCCTTATCGGCTGCGGATGTATTATTGTTTGTATGCGAATGATTATCTGTCAAGTGTTTCATCTTGATCGGTCGTATTTTTCTGTTAGCGTTCAAATGAAACTGATGCTGCTTGAAAGGCGTGCCCCATGTCAGACACCTCTGCAAAACTCGTGATCCGGAACATCGGGATGATCCTGACCGGCAAGATGGAAGACCCCATTGCCGACGGGGATTGCCTGATCGCGATGGACGGAAAGATCACGGAATGGGGCTATGCCAAGGATATGGATTGCGACGGGGCCACGACAGAAGTCGACGCCCATGGCGCGACGCTGGCACCGGGGTTGATCGACAGCCATGTGCACCCGGTGGTGGGCGACTATACCCCGCGCCAGCAGCAGTTGGGGTGGATCGATTCAACGCTGCACGGCGGGGTNACNACGCTGATCTCTGCCGGCGAAGTGCATATGCCGGGCCGCCCGAAGGATATCGTCGGTCTCAAGGCGATGGCGATCGCGTCGCAGCGTTGGTACGAAAACTTCCGCCCCTCGGGCGTCAAGGTTCACGCGGGTGCGCCGGTGATCGAACAGGGCATGGTAGAGGAAGACTTTGCCGAGATGGCCAAGGCCGGCGTGACCCTGCTGGGCGAGGTCGGACTGGGCACGGTCAAGGACGGCAAGACCGCCGCGCAGATGGTCGGATGGGCACGCAAATACGGCATGCAAAGCACGATCCACACCGGCGGCCCGTCGATCCCCGGATCAGGGTTGATCGATGCGGATATGGTGCTTGAAACCGGAACGGACGTGGTCGGGCATATCAACGGCGGGCACTCTGCCCTGCCCGACGATCAGATCATCTGCCTGTGCGAGGGCTGCAAGGCCGCGCTTGAGATCGTGCACAACGGGAACGAACGCGCCGCCTTGCTGACGCTGAATACAGCGCGCGAGTTGGGCAAGCTTGATCAGCTGATCCTGGGCACCGACGGTCCGGCTGGGTCCGGCGTGCAGCCTTTGGGGATCATGCGCATGGTTGCGATGCTGTCGTCGCTTGGCGATGTACCTGCCGAGGTCGCCTTTTGCTTTGCCAACGGCAACACCGCACGGCAACGCAAGCTGGACACCGGATTGATCGAGGTCGGCAAATGCGCCGATTTCGTCCTGATGGATCAGGCACAGCATGCGCCCGGCAAAAATATGCTTGAATCTGTGCAACTGGGTAATCTGCCCGGTGTTGGCATGACGGTGATTGATGGCGTTGTACGCAGCCTCCGCAGCCGGAATACGCCCCCTGCCACGCGGCTCCCCGAGCTGATTTGCGGCACCGTCGGCGCCTGAACGCCGGCACAAGCGGCTGCGGCGGGGGATCTGCCGCGCCTCAAGTGACGCGATGTTTCAATGACATCGCAGGTGCCATTGGCCGCTTTCCCCGGTTTCGGGGAAAGTAGGGCTTTCCTTACCTTTATATTCATGGTCAATTTTCGCCGAGATATGGGGCCGCAGGTGCGGAGGGCCTTGGTGCGCGTAAAATCCTGTCAAACGTCAGCTTGCGGAACATCGTTCCATCATGCGGTATTGGCAGTTTGAATTTTAGCGCTTAGGCTGCAGAAATCAGAGTCGCGGACAATCGTGGAGGAGTGTCCGGCAACAGGCTCGATAAGGGAGGACGAAATGGCCACACTATCTGTATCTATGCTGTCTGCGGGCGGGTGCATATGACCGCAATGACCCCCGAAGAAGCCATTCGCCACGTGGTTTCAACGAACCCGACGTTCGAAGTAACCGAAAGTAATATCCGTGGCGTCACCTATAAAACATTCAAGAATATCCCGAAAACCCTGGGCGGGCTGATCCAGGCAAGCCGCGAAATCCAGGGCAATGGTGCGGCAGAGTTTCTGGTCTATCAGGATGAACGCTGGACCTATGATGCGTTCACCGCCGATGTGAACCGCATCGCCAACGGGCTGCGCGACAGGCTGGGGATCAAGACCGGCGACCGTGTCGGCATCGCGATGCGCAACTATCCCGAACTGCTGATGCTCACGCTGGCGGTCGCGTCAGCGGGTGCTGTGGTGGTGTTCGTCAATGCGTGGTGGACCACCGAAGAGCTTGACTATGCGTTGCAAGACAGCGGGGCCAAGACGGTCTTTGCCGATGGTCCCCGTTTTGAACGGATGAAACCCTTGGTGGATGATCTGGGCCTGCGTCTGATCGGCGTGCGCGATGCCGAGGAAATGGGCCCGCACAAGCTGTCGGCGCTGATGCAGGGCATGGCCGAAACGCCGCCCGAAGGGGTCGATCTGGACACGGACGATGATTTTGCGGTGATGTATTCCTCTGGCACGACGGGCAAGCCGAAAGGGGTGGTGCAGACCCACCGCGGCGCGCTCAGCGCGGTGTTCAGTTGGCTGTTACAAGCCGTCGCCGCGCCGCTGGTCACACCCCCTGAACCCGGCGCACCGCCCGCGCCGCGCCCGTCGGGGTTGATCGTTACGCCGCTGTTCCACGTCACCGCGACGCATCCGCTGTTTCTGCTTAGCCTGCCCGCTGGTGCCAAGATTTCCTTGTTGCACAAGTGGGACGCGGAAGAAGCGGTGCGCGTGATCAACCGCGAAGGCGTGACCCGTTTTCTCGGCGTGCCGACGCAATCTGCCGACCTGCTGGAAGCCGCAAAGCGTATGGGGGAAACCCTGCCGACGCTCACCTGGCTTGGCGCAGGCGGGGCGAAACGCCCTGCGGCGCAGGTGGCGCAGTTGAAAAACCAGTTCCCCGCCGCAGATATCGCGACAGGCTGGGGAATGACCGAGACGAACGCGCTTGGCATCGGCATGGTGGGCGAGGAATACAACAAACGCCCCGACGCCGCAGGCAAGCTGCATCCGCCGCTGCAAGACATCCGCTTTCTGGACGACAAGGGCAACGATGTTCCGCAGGGCGAATTGGGCGAAATTACCGTCAAAAGCCCGGCCAATATGCGCTGCTACCTCAACAAGCCGGAAGCCACCGAAGAGACGATGCAAGACGGCTGGCTGCGCACCGGTGATCTGGGTGTGATCGACGCCGAAGGCTATATCACCATCCTTGATCGCAAGAAGAACATCATCATCCGGGGCGGCGAAAACATCGCTTGTCTGGATGTCGAGGGCGCGCTGCACACGCATCCCGATGTGATCGAGGCTTGCGCATTTTCCGTGCCGGACCCGCGCTTGGGCGAAGTCGTCGGGGCCTCTGTGCAGACCCGCGATGGCAAGCCTTTGACGCAAGCCGACATGGCGGCGCACCTCGACGGGCGGCTGGCCAAATTCAAGATACCCGAAAAACTGTGGTGCCAGGACGGTCCTTTGACCCGTGGTGCCACCGACAAGATTGACCGCCGTGCGATCCGCGCGGCCTGTCTGGACACATAAGGCCCACCAACCGGGCCGGAAGAAAGGAAGACTATGAACACCCCAACCGACGCAGAAATTGGTGCCTATATCGGTGCTGCCGGCAAAGCCGCATGGGAGGTCCCGGACCTGCCCGCCAACACCAAACAGCGCGAGATCAAATCCGTAGGCATCATCGGCGCGGGTACGATGGGCGGCGGCATCGCGATGAACTTTGCCACCGCGGGCATCCCCGTCACCATCGTCGAGACCACGCAAGAAGCGCTGGACCGCGGGTTGAAGGTCGTGCGCGGCAACTACCAGCGTAGCGCCGATAAGGGCCGTTTCCCGCAAGAAGAAGTCGAAGCGCGGATGGGTCGCTTTGACGGCAAGCTGGAACTGGCAGCCTTGGCCGAGTGTGATCTGGTGATCGAAGCCGTGTTCGAAGACATGGAGCTGAAGCGCAAGATCTTCACCGAGCTGGACCGCGTGATGAAACCCGGCGCGATCCTTGCGACGAACACCTCGGCGTTGAACATCGACGAAATCGCAGCGATGACCAAGCGCCCCGAAGACGTGATCGGGCTGCACTTTTTCTCGCCTGCCAACGTGATGAAACTGCTCGAAATCGTGCGCGCGAAACATACTGCTGATGATGTGGTCGCGACCTCGATGGATCTGGCGGCCAAGATCAACAAAATCGCTGTGCTCGTCGGCGTTTGCCCCGGTTTTGTCGGCAACCGCATTTTGTTTGCGCGCCAGAAACAGGCCAACAAGCTGCTGCAACAAGGCTTGATGCCCTGGGATGTGGACGCCGCGCTGAACGCCTTTGGCTTCAAGATGGGGCCGTTCCAGATGTCCGATCTGGCCGGTCTGGACATCGGCTGGTCCAAAGGGGCCAAGACCGAAAACCCGATCCGCGATGCGCTGTGTGAAATGGACCGTCGCGGCCAGAAGACCCAAGCGGGTTTCTACGACTATGATGAATCCCGCCGCCCGATCCCGTCGGATGTGGTTGCCGGTGTGATCAAGGACATCACCGGTGCCGAGGCCAACCAGATGTCGCAGGAAGAGATCATCGAGATCTGCATCTACCCGATGATCAACGAAGCGGTCAAAATCCTCGAGGAAAACAAGGCGCAGCGCCCCTCTGACATCGATGTGGTCTGGCTGAACGGCTATGGCTGGCCCGCCGATAAGGGCGGCCCGATGTTCTATGGCGATATGGTCGGTGCGCAGGCCGTGCTGGACGTGATGGAAAAGCTGGGCGCCGAAGACCCCGAATTCGCGCCCGCTGAACTGCTGCGCGACCTGGCCAAGAATGGCGGGAAATTCACTGAAATCGACACCGGAGGGCTGAAGGTATGAGCTATCAATATATCACCACCGAAAAGAAGGGTCACATCCTTGTTGTGACCATGAACCGCCCCGAGGTGTACAATGCCGTGCACGTCGACATGCATAATGAAATGGCCGATTGCTGGGACGCTTTTGCAGCGGATCAGGATCTTTGGGTCGCGGTTCTGACCGGTGCGGGGGACAAGGCGTTCTCCGCGGGGAACGACCTGAAAGCCACAGCCGCGGGCGGGTCAAAGGCGACAATGCCCGCCAGCGGCTTCGCCGGTCTGTCCTCGCGTTTTGATCTGGAAAAGCCCATCGTCGCAGCCGTCAACGGTTTCGCCATGGGCGGCGGGTTTGAAACGGCGCTGTCGTGCGACATTATCCTCGCCTCCGATCAGGCAAAATTCGCCCTGCCCGAGGTCAAGGTCGGTTTCTTCGCCGCGGCGTCCGGCGTGCAGCGCCTGTCGCGCTATATCGGGCGGCTTGCCGCGCAAGAGATGATGTTCACCGGCCGCACCATCATGGCCGATGAGGCGCTGTCGATGGGCTGCGTTAACGCGGTCTACCCTGCCGACCAGCTGATGGCGAAAGCGATGGAAAAGGCCGAAGAGCTGTGCGCCGTGTCGCCGTCGGCGGTCAAGGCCACGAAACGCGTCCTGAACGACATGTACAAGCGCGACGGGATGCAAGACAGCATCGCCTATTCACGCGAGGTGATCGCGGATCTCAGCAAAACCGAAGATTTCAAGGAAGGCGTGAACGCCTTTGTCGAAAAACGCAAACCCAACTGGGTCAATAAATAATCGAACCAACTGCCAGGAGGCACTCTATGTCACATAACGAAGCTATGGCCGGAATGAATAATCTCGAGATGTCCGAGAAGGCCAAGCCGCTGTTGGCCGCCGTCATCAAACACATCCGCGAAAATGTCGATCCGATCACCGACGAGTATTTCCGCCTTGGCGAAGGTCGTGCCGACCGCTGGTCACACGCGCCCGGCCAGTTGGAGCTGCTGGAAACCGCCAAGAAAAAGGCCCGTGAAAATGGGCTGTGGAATTTCTTTTTGCCCAATGCCGAAACCGGTGAAGGTCTGTCGAACCTCGATTACGCCTATATCGCGGCCGAGCTTGGCAAAAGCCCGCTGGCCTCTGAATCGCTGAACTGTTCCGCGCCCGACACGGGCAACATGGAAGTGCTGGAACGGATCGGGACGCCAGAGCAGAAAGAAAAGTGGCTCAAGCCGCTTCTGGCCGGTGAAATCCGGTCGGCCTTCGCGATGACCGAACCCGATATGGCGTCCTCGGATGCCAAGAATATCTCTACCTCTGCCGTGCTGGAAAACGGTGAATGGGTCATCAACGGCGAGAAATACTATATCTCCGGTGCCGGTGATCCGCGCTGCAAGATCATGATTACCATGGTCAAGACATCGCCAGATGCCGAACCTTTCCGTCAGCAGTCCCAGATCCTCGTGCCGATCGACACCCCCGGTGTTGAAATTGTCGGCCCGATGCATGTCTTTGGTCACGACGACGCGCCGCACGGTCACATGCACATCAAGTTCACCAATGTCCGCGTGCCCGAGGAAAACATCCTCTGGGGCGAAGGCAAGGGCTTTGAAATCTCCCAAGTGCGTCTTGGGCCAGGCCGTATCCACCACTGCATGCGCTCTATCGGGGCGGCTGAAAAGGCGCTGGACCTGATGATCGAACGCGGGCTGAGCCGTGAAGCCTTTGGCAAGAAAATCATCGATCTGGGCAAGAACATGGAAACGATCTCTCGCGCCAAGATCGAGATTGAAGCCATGCGCCTGATGGTTCTGAAAGCCGCCAAGGCGATGGACGTTCTGGGCAACAAAGAGGCCCGCATCTGGGTCAGCATGATCAAGGCGATGGTGCCGGAAAAAGTCTGCAACATCATCGATCAGGCGATGCAGGTGCATGGTGCGACAGGTATTTCGCAGTGGTCGCCGCTGTCGGGCATGTACACGTCGCAGCGCACGCTGCGTTATGCGGATGGCCCTGATGAGGTCCACCACCACGTGATCGCCCGCGCCGAGGTCAAGGATTATCAGGAATCCAACCTGCGGACATCGCGCGCCCGTGAAGAGATCGCCACAGGCCGTACGCGAGGTGGCGTATGACCTTGTTTGATCTGACCGGAAAGGTGGCGCTGTTGACCGGCGCCTCCAAGGGCATGGGGCTGGCGATGGCCAAGGGTCTGGCCGAGCATGGCGCGACCGTCGTCATCTCGGCGCGCAAGCAAGACCAGCTGGACGCCGCCGCCGCCGAGATCAACGCGCTTGGCAAGGGCAAAGCGTTCGGCGTCGCCTGCAACGTTGGTTATAAAGAGCAGCTGCAAGCGCTGGTAGACGAGACCCACAAGCTGGCAGGCAAGATCGACATCGTGATCGGCAACGCGGGCGTGAACCCCTACTATGGGCCCACGTCCGAGATCCCGGATGATGCCTATGAAAAGACGATGAACGCCAATGTGCTGTCCAATCTTTGGCTGGCACAGATGGTGGCCCCCGATATGATCGAGAAAGGCGCCGGGTCGATGGCGTTCACCTCGTCCATCGGGGCGTTCAAACCGTCGGTCATGCTGGGCACCTATGGCATGTCCAAGCTGGCGCTGATCGGCCTTGTGCGCAACCTTGCCGCCGAATTCGGGCCCAAGGGTCTGCGGTTCAACGCAATCTGCCCGGGTCTGGTGAAAACCGAATTCGCGCGCGAGCTGTGGGACAATCCCGATGTCGAGAAACGCATCAAGAACGAGATCCCGCTGCGCCGCCTTGGCGAGGCAGAGGATTTCGCGGGGCTCGCCGTGTTCCTCGCCTCTGATGCAAGCCGCTACATGACCGGTCAGGCGCTGACCGTTTGTGGCGGATCGAACATGTGGACGTAAGGGGCTGCTATGGAACTGAAGGATAAAATCATCGTTATCACCGGTGCCGCAAGCGGCATCGGCAAGGCGATGGCCATCCGCTTTGCCGCGGAAGGGGCCAAGAAAGTCGTCTGTGTCGACCTCAACAAAGAGGGCGCGCAGGCGGTTGCCGATGAAATCGACGGCGTGGCTTTCGGTGTGAATGTCGGTGTCGAGCAAGAGATCGCGGATATGATCGATGCCGTGGAAAACGACATCGGCCCGATTGATCTGTTCTGCTCTAACGCGGGCATATTGATCGCGGGCGGCATGGAAGTGCCGAACGAAGACTGGCAGCGCATCTGGGACATCAATGTGATGGCCCACGTCTGGGCGGCCCGTCATCTGGTGCCGCGCATGACCGAACGCGGGGGCGGCTATCTGCTGAACACCGCGTCGGCGGCAGGTCTGCTGAACCAGGTCGGCTGCGCGCCTTACGGCGTGACCAAACACGCGGCTGTTGCTGTGGCCGAATGGCTGGCGATGTCCCATGGTGATGACGGGATCAAGGTGTCGGTGCTCTGCCCTCAGGCTGTCCGCAGCGAGATGACCCGCGGTCACGAGGATTCTGTCGCCGCGCTCGACGGTCTGCTTGAAGCGGAACCCGTGGCCGAAGCCTGTCTGGAAACCATCCGCAACGAGACGTTCCTTGTGCTGCCGCACCCGCAAGTGCTGGAGTATATGCGCAAGAAAACCGAGAACTACGATCGCTGGATCGGGGGTATGCGCAAGCTGCACCGGATGTATGGCGACCGCAGAAACCCGCAGGGGAATGTATCATGATCGGCTATACCACCGTGGGCACCAGCGACATGGCGCGGGCCAAGCAGTTCTATTGTGACCTGTTCGAAAGCAAGGGTGCCAAGGTGCTGATCGACAGCGGCCGGATCGCCATGATCGGCACCGGCGGCGGCACGCCCATGATCTCTGTCTGCGAACCCTACAACAAAGAGGCCCCNACCCCCGGCAACGGGGTGATGGTCGCTTTTACCGCCGACAGCAAAGAGGAAGTGGACGAGATCTACGCCAAGGCGATCTCGCTCGGTGCGACAGACGAGGGCGCGCCGGGGCAAAGGGTGCCGGACCGGTTCTACGGGGCCTATGTCCGCGACCTTGATGGCAACAAACTGTGCTTTTTCAAATTCGCCTAAAGTAAAAACCTGCCGTCCGCGTCACGCGGGCGGCAGCCCATAGACGCGCCGCGCAGTGCCAGAGAAAAGCGCCGCTTGCGCCGCGTCATCCAGATGCGCTGACATCTTCTTGAACGCGTTCCAGATCACCACATAGCTGACCGCCGTGCGATCCACGGGAAAGTTGCTTTCGAACATGCAACGTTCGGAACCGAAGACATCCAGCATATGCGCGTACCATTTGCCCTGCGTCTCTACGATCTCGTCCGAGGACGGTGGCAGGTCACGATGCATGTAGCCGTACCCATTGTCGGGCATGCATAGCCCGCCCAGCTTGGCCATCACATTGGGGCATTCCGCCAACTCTGACATATGGTCTTTCCACGCGGCAAAGATATCGTCGCGTTTGCCTTTGAACCGTCCAACGCCCAAGGGTGTGCCGAAGTGGTCAAGGATCAGCGTGGTCTGTGGCACCGCGCGGGCAAGGTCCAGAAACTCTTGGTGTTGATGGTGGTAATGCCAGCTGTCCAGCGTCAGCCCACGCTCGCCCAGGATCGCGGCACCGCGGATGAAGTCTGGATCGCCGTATTGGTTTTCGACCCCGCGTCCGGGGATCGCCAGATGCTGCGGTTCCGCATCGCGCGCGCCGGAGTTGCGGATACCCTTGAACAGCCCGTTCCCTGCGGCCTCATGCGCGTCGAGCGCGGCATGCAGCTGGTCGGGGGGCAGCACCAGTTCGGTCTGCGCGATAATGCCTGCGATCTGCGCCTGACCGCGCGGCACCTGCGCCGCCATCTGCGCCACGGTGCGGGTCTCGCCCACCGATTGCAGATGCGCGGGCGCGTCGCGATCCCAATAGGACCGACATTCGATATAGACCGTCTGCACCACGTTATGCCCGGCGCCGGTGTCGCGCCAAAGCGCGTCCATCTCGTAGACGGCGGGGGCATCGGGCGTGCCGTGACGCCAGAGGTGGTGGTGGGGGTCCACAATCTCGCGCTGCGGGTCGATTGCGGTCTCGGGGACCAGTCCCAGCCAGTCGTCGCGCAGTTCGATCCCCGGTCGCCAACCCGGATAGCGGCCCCCCGTCTGTGTCATGAAGCAGCTTCTTTCTTTTTATAGGGGCGCATCAGCCCTTCTTGCGCCGTTGTCGCGGCAAGTTGGCCGTTCTGATTGTAGATCAGCCCGCGATTGAACCCGCGCGCGCCGCCAGTAAAGGGGGCGTCAAGTTCGTACAGATGCCAGTCAGAGAAATCGATCGGCGCGTGAAACCACATGGCGTGGTCAAGGCTGGCGGTCATGACCTGCCCCTGGAACCACGTCAGCCCGTGGGGCCGCAGCGACGAGCCAAGCAGGTTCATATCGGACGCATAGGCGAGCAGGCAGTGCTGCATGATCGGGGACTGCCCCTTTGCCGCCTCCATCCGGAACCAAAGATAGTTCTTGTCCGAGGTCTTTTCCGGTTCGAACAGATCGCGCGGGTCAACCTCGCGGATTTCGATAGGGCGTTCGCGCAGGAAATCGTCGCGGTGTTTGGGCGAGATTTTTTCGATATAGGGTTCGCGCAGGTCGGGGCGGTCAAGCCAGTGTTCCGGCCCTTTTACGTCAGGCATCTTGTGCTGGTAGTCCCAGCCCTCTTCCTGCACGTGGAACGACGCCGAGAGGTTGAAGATCTGCTTGCCATGCTGGATCGCGACGACCCGCCGCGTGGTAAAGCTGCCCCCGTCGCGGGCGCGGTCGACCTGATAGATCACCGGGATCGACGGGTCACCGGGACGGATGAAATAGGCATGCAACGAATGGCACATCCGGTCCGGCACCGTGCGATAGGCGGCCATCAAAGCCTGCGCGATAACATGGCCGCCAAAGATGCGCGTGGTGGTTTCCCCGCCCGACCCGATGCCGCGGAACAGGTCGATCTCAAGCTGTTCGATATCCAGCAATTCAAGGAGTTGGCGGGCCACATCGGTCATCTGGGTTCAGTCCTTCTGGGTCGCACGCGCATTGGCGTAGGCGACATAAAAATCAAAGCTGTCCGGATTGGCCATTGAATCCCTGTTCACCACCTTTTCCGGATCCTGCCCAAGCAATAGCTTTTTCACAGGAACCTCAAGCTTTTTGCCAGATAGGGTGCGGGGGATCTCGGCGACCTCGATGATCTCGTTCGGAATGAACCGGGCCGAGACGTTCTTGCGGATCGCGGCGTTGATCTTGTCCTTGAAGGCGTCATCAAAGGCGACGCCTTGGGCCGGCACCACGAAGAGCGGCATAAAGCTTTCGCGGCCCAGAAATTCGAGGTCGACAACAAGGCTGTCCATCACCTCGTCCAGCCCTTCGACGGCCTGATAGATTTCCGCACTGCCAAGGCGCAGACCCTTGCGGTTGATCGTCGCGTCAGAGCGGCCATAGATCACCGACCCGCCGTTTTCGTTGATCTCGATCCAGTCGCCGTGGCGCCAGATGCCGGGATAGGTGTCGAAATAGCTGTCGTGCAGGCGGCTGCCATCATCGTCGCCCCAGAAGAACAGCGGCATCGACGGCAGCGGCTCGGTACAGACCAATTCGCCCACAACGCCGGTCAGGTCATTGCCATCCTCGTCGAAGGCACGCACCGCGTTGCCAAGCGCGCGGCACTGCATTTCACCTGCGCGCACGGGCATGCCGGGATGGCCCAGCACAAAGGCCCCCGCCAGATCGGTCCCGCCCGAGATAGGCGCCAGCCAGACGTCCTGCTTCACCTGTGCGTATATCCAGTCATAGGCATCAGAGCTCAGCGGTGATCCGGTCGAGCCGAGCGAGCGCAGCGCAGAAAGGTCGACCTCGTCCCGTGGGGTCAGCCCTGCCTTCATGCAACCACTAAAGAAGGCCGCGCCCGCGCCAAAGAAATCAAGCTTTTCATCCGCGACAAAGCGCCAGATCACGCCCATGTCAGGATAATTCGGTGCCCCGTCGAACATCGCGACCGTGGTGCCCTGCCCCAGTGCGGTGAATTGCGAGTTCCACATGATCCAGCCCGAGGATGTCAGCCAGCAATAGCGTCCGCCGCGCCGAAGATCATGGTGTAGCGATTGTTTTGCGGATTCCAAAATGATCCCGCCATGCCCGTGCACGATCGGCTTGGGGTTGCCGGTGGTGCCGGAGGAATAGACGATCCACAGCGGATGATCGAAGGGGACTTGCGTGCTTTCATAGGGTGCGTCGCGGTCCAGCAGACTGTCCCACGCCATATGACCCTTGGGCAGATCCCCGACAAAAGGCACCGTGACGCATTGCACGAGACTGGGCAGCGCCGCCTCTAGCCCCGCGAGGATCTCGCGACGGTCCACGGTTTTGCCCGCGTGGACATAGCCGTCTTGCGCGATCAGCACCTTGGGTTCGATCTGCTTGAACCGGTCCAGAATGGCGACATGACCCATATCGGGGGCACAAAGCGACCAGATCGCGCCGATGCTCGCGGTGGCCAGAAAGGCGATCATCGCGGTTTCGGTATTGGGCAGCACGGCAACAACGCGGTCGCCTTTGGTCACGCCCATATCCCGCAGATGCGCGGCGACGCTTGCCACTTGTGCGCGCAGCTCGGACCACGACAGACGCTTGCGGCCAAAGGTTTCGGACTGAACGATCAGCGCATCGCCGTCAGGCTGGCTGTCCACATGCTTCATGATCTGGTCGGTGTAGTTCAGCATCGCGCCGGGGCACCATTCGGCACCGGGCATCTGACGCTTTGCCATGACGGTCGTGTAGGGCGCGCTGGCCTGCACGTCGAAATAGTCCCAGATCGCGGACCAGAACCCGTCAAGGTCGGTCACGCTCCACTCCCACATGGCGTTGTAGTGGTCGAACGTCAGCCCGCGTTGGTCTTTCAGGAACCGTTCAAATTCCGCCATGGTCGAGGCATCGGCGCGCTCTTTTGTCGGGGTCCAAAGGATATCGTTCATGTCATCGCTCCGTGGATGAGGGCCTTGAGTTGGGGGCGCGCGGGGTACGAGCTGGACGGCGCAAGCTGCGTGAAGAATACGACAGACAGATCCAGCACCGGGTCAATCCAGAAGAAGGTAGAGGCCATGCCGCCCCAGCTGAAATCACCTAGGCTGCTGGGAACGCGGACGCGACCGGGGTTCAGCACCACGGCACCGCCAAGGCCAAAGCCCATCCCTTCCATCGGTTGTTCGGCAAAGCTGGCGGGCCCCATCGACGCGATGTCGCCGGGCAGATGATTGCGCATCATAAAGTCGAGCGTCTTGGGCGAGATCAGCCCCGCCCCACCGGTGCGCAGCATCTCGGTGAACTTGAGGTAATCATCAATGGTGCCCACCAGTCCGCCGCCGCCAGAATGCATCTCGGCGTTCAGGAAGGGGGACGTGTCGGGCTTGTCCACGCAGCGCAGCACGGGCGTATCTGGTTTGGCCGCGTTCATGCCATAGGCGCTGCCCGCCAGCGGGGTGTAAAGCGAGGCAAAGCGGTCAATGCCACCTGAGGGCACGGAAAACCGCGTCTCGTCCATGCCAAGGGGGCCAAGGATTTCATCAACCAGAAACGCCTCTAGCGACTTGCCCGAAACGACCTCTATCACGCGGCCAAGCACGTCGATGCCTACGGAGTATTCCCAACGGGTGCCGGGGTGAAACGCCAGCGGCAATGCGGCGACGCGGTCGGTCATCTCTGCCAGCGACCCTTGATCGGCGCGGAACAGGATGTCGGCCTCGTCCATTGCCTTTGCCGTGATGCCGGGGTTGAACGGATAGCTCAGCCCCGAGGTATGGGTCAGCAGCTGGTGCAGTGTCGGCGTCTGGCAGGGTTCGGTCTGATCCGCCGCTGTCGCGCCGTCGATCAGGCAGCGCATATCGGCGAAAGCGGGGATGAAATCAGACACCGGCGCATCAAGGTGGAACAGCCCGCGTTCCGCCAACATCATGATGCCGACCGAGGTGACGGGTTTGGTCATCGAATAGATGCGGGCGATCGTGTCGCGTGTGAACGGCTGGCCGGTATCCGTGTCGCGCTGGCCCTTGGCATCAAAGTAGACCTCTTGCCCGCCCTGCGCCACCAGCACCGAACACCCGGCAAACCGTTTGCGGTCCACATAGGTCTGCATCCAGTCCCCGATGCGGCCCAGTTTATTTGTGTCGAACGCCAAAAAACTTTCCTCCCGAGCCGCGACCGCGCCTCAGGAGGATGAGGCCGCGGACCGCGACGATTTCAATAGATGATTTACTGGTAATGGTCCGGCTTAGGTCATCAGACCTCAAGCCATTCCTTGCGCACATCATCACGCTGGCGCAATTCAGCCGGCGTGCCCTCATAGACCACCTGACCATGCCCCATGACATAGACCCGATCCGCGATGTCCATCGCGATCGACAGTTTCTGTTCCACCAGCAGGGTTGAGATCCCGCGGTTGGCGATCTCTTTGAGCACCTCGGCGACCTTCTGCACCATCTGCGGGGACAGACCTTCGGTGGGTTCGTCGATCATGACCANATCGGGGTCGCCCATCAGCGTGCGNCACATGGTCAACATCTGCTGTTCCCCCCCCGACAGAACCGAGGCTTCGACGTCGGCGCGGCGGTCGAGGTTTTCGAACATGTCGAACATCGACTGCATCGACCAACGGCCCGCGCCATCCTTCTGGCCCGGCTTCAGACCCAGCGTCAGGTTCTGCCGCGTGGTGAGACCGGGAAAGATATCGCGGTTCTCGGGCACATAGCCGATCCCCATATTGGCGATCTGGAAGGCTTTCTTGCCGCTGATCTCCTGCCCCTGAAACTTGACCGATCCTTTAGGTTCGACCTCGCCCATGATGGCCTTGCAGGTGGTAGACCGCCCCACCCCGTTGCGCCCCAGAAGCGCGACGATCTCGCCTTCTTTGACGTTCAGGTTCACCCCCTGAAGGATGTGGGACTTGCCGTAGAAGGCGTGCATATCCGTGACTTCGAGCATCATTAGTGTTCTGCCTCCAATGCGGCGCCCAGATAGGCTTCTTGTACGCGGGCGTCTGCACGCACCTCTTCGGGTTTTCCGGTGGCGATGATTTCGCCATAGACCAGCACCGAAATCCGGTCGGCGAGACCGAAGACCACGCTCATGTCATGTTCCACCATGATCAGCGTCTTGCCCGCGGTCACCTTGAGGATCAGGTCGGTGATATAGTCGGTTTCCGTGTTGCTCATCCCCGCCGTCGGTTCGTCCAGCATGATGACATCGGCACCGCCCGCGATGGTGATCCCGATTTCAAGCGCGCGCTGTTCGGCGTAAGACAGGGTGCCCGCGGGCAGGTTGCGCCGTTCCAGCAGGTTGATCTGGTCAAGGATGCGGTCCGCGCCCTCGGTCAGTTCACGGGACCGGTTCACCAGATTCCAGAAGCTGTATTTATAGCCCTGCGACCACAAGAGCGCACAGCGCACGTTTTCAAACACGCTCATCGCCGGAAAGATGTTGGTGATCTGGAACGAGCGGCTTAGCCCCTTGCGGTTGATCTGGAAGGGTTCGAGCCCGGCCAGATCCTCGCCGTGCAGCTTTACCGTTCCAGCCGAAGGCGCAAACCGTGCGGTGATCAGGTTGAACAGCGTCGATTTGCCCGCGCCGTTCGGCCCGATCACGGCGTGGCGTTCCGCCTTGCCGATGCTCAGGTCGATGCCGCGGATGATCTCGGCCTTGCCAAAGCTTTTCTTGAGGCCAGTCAGTTCAAGTGCGGGTGTGCTCATGACGCGCCTCCTGCTGTGTTTGCTTCGTTCCAGGCGTCTTTCAACGCCGGTGCTGTGGCCCTGGCGATGCCCAGACCGATCAGCGCGACCGCGCCCGCCACCAGCCACGGCATCAGCGTGTGGCTGTCGAATGTGGTCCAGAAGACGGTCATTTCATTGTCACCCGTGGCCCCATGACGATAGTGGAACGTCATCTCGACCAGCGCGGCCAGCCCCATCAAACCGATTGCCGCTGGCAGCAGCGTCTTGAGATAGGGCATGATCAACGTCGATGCCTTGCCCAGCTTGAACACAGGCACATGCATCATCAGCAGACCNGCCAGACCACCGGGGAAGAACATCACCGTGGATAGGAACAGGACGCCCGCATAAAAGGCCCAAAGCTCGGTCGACAGGCTCAGAACGGTTTGCAGCAGGGTAAAGGCGATGGCCCCGATGATCGGGCCAAAGAAGAACCCGACGCCGCCAAGGAAGGTCACCAGCAGGATGATCCCTGACGAGGCGGTGTTCAGGTTTTCCTCGGTCAGGATTTCGTAGTTGATCGCGAAAAGCCCACCGGACACGCCTGCAAAGAAGCCAGAGGCGACAAAGCTGTAGAAGCGGACCCACCGCGAGGAATAGCCCAGAAACTCTGCCCGCTCGGGATTGTCGCGCACGGCGTTTGCCATGCGACCCACGGGGGTGCGGCTCCAGAGGTACATCAGCGCGGCAGAGATCACGACCCAGCCAGCGGTCAGGTAATAGACCTCGATCTGTTGCAGGAATTCGACGCCAAAGAAAGGCTGCGCGTAGGTCCGGTCACCGCTGATGCCTTCTTCGCCGCCAAAGAACGCGACGATGATGACGGAACAGGCCGCGATCAATTCGCCCACACCCAGCGAGATCATGGCGAATACCGTGCCCGCGTTACGGGTCGAAAACGCGCCGACGATCATGGCCAGACCCATGCCGAAAAGACCACCAAACACCGGCAGGATCACCAGGGGAATGGTCGAGAAAAAATCGGACATGTTCATGATGTGCATACAGGCAAAGCCGCCCACACCGGCATAGACCGCATGGCCAAAGGACAGCATACCCCCCTGCCCGAGCAGCATGTTATAGGCCAGCGCAAAAACGATCGTGATCGACATCTGGTTCATGATCGTCAGTGCCGAGTTATTGGTAAACACCATCGGCAGGATGGCCAGCACGACAGAGGCAATGACCCAGGGGGCCAATGTCAGCACCAGGGACCCTGACCGCATACGCTGCGCGGGTTTGGACGGGTCCGTGGTGATCTGCTCTTTCGGGCGGGCGCCTTTGGGAATGTCGGTTCTTGGATCTGAAACTGTCATGAGCTGCGCTTTCCGAAAAGACCTGCCGGGCGGAAGATGAGGATCAGCACCATCAGGATATAGGGCAAGATGTCGGCGATCTGCGGGCTGGTGAGGCTCCAGAAGTCGCGGAATATGCTGTCATCCAGGCTCTCGGGTTTAGAGATGCCAAGGCCGGTCAGGATATTCTCCATCTCGATGTTATAGGATTTGGCGAAAGTGGTGATCCAGCCGATCAAAAGCGACGCGATCAGCGCCCCCCAGAGCGACCCGAGGCCGCCGATCACGATGGTCACGAACACGATCGACCCAAGCACAAAGGCCATACCGGGGAAGGTGCCAAGCACCGGTCCGGCAATCACACCGGCCACACCGGCCAGCGCCGTGCCGACCCCGAACACCCCCATAAAGATCAGCGGCACATTGTGGCCCAAGGCTTCGACCGTGCGCGGATAGCTGAGCGCGGCCTGAATGATCATGCCGACGCGGGTCTTGGTCAGCACGTAAAGCAGCCCGATAAAGATGCTGATCGAGATGAAGATCATGAATATCTTATAAGCGGGGATCGAATTCCCCGAGATCGCAAACGCGGTAAAGTTCAACGCGTCAGGAATGGCGTAGGGCAGTTGGTTCTTGCCCCAGATGAATTGCACCAGTTCTTCGATCAACAGCGCCAGACCAAAGGTAAAGATCAGTTCGGGCACGTGTCCGTATTGGTGAACCCGGCGCAGGCCGTAGCGTTCAACCCCTGCCCCCATCACACCCACGACGAGCGGCGCGATCAGCAGCCCCATCCAGAAGCCGAGCGCAAGACTGATCTGGTAGGCGAAATAGGCACCAAGCATGTAAAAGCTGGCGTGAGCGAAGTTCAAAACACCCATCATCGAGAAAATTAGGGTCAGACCGGCGGAGAGCATGAACAACAGCAATCCAGTAACCAGCCCGTCGATGAGGTTGACGAGAATGAGGTCCATGAGGCCCCTCCAGTAGTGTGGTGGCAAGGTGCAAGAGGGGCCCGCCCGCCAGCGCAGGCGGACCCGAGAGAAATCGCCTTATTCGGGGCGCTTCATCTCGCAGGTTGTCGGGCTGTCCATCGACGCCATTTCGACGGTCGATTCAGTCACGACACCATACCCGGATTGGTCATAGTCAAAGTCCAGGTTGTCGTTTGTGTGGACGCCGACATGCATGTCCTGAATGATCTGGTGATCTTGCGGACGCATGAACAGTTTACCACCCCACATGCTGTCGTATTCCATGCCTTCCAGCTTGCTGGCCACCGCGACCACATCTGTGGCGGAGCCCGCTTCGGTGATGGCCTGGGCCAGCATACCGATGGTGTTGAAGATACGGCTTTGGTCGATGTTGCCGTCTGGATACTTCTCGAGGAAGGCGTTGTAGGTGTCGCGCGCTTCTTCGGTAGCAATCGGGTTGATGCTGCCTTGCGAAATCAGGCGGATTTTGTCTTTACCGCTTTCACCAAAGGCGGCTGTGATGCCGGAACCCGCAGCGTAATAGGTATAGATCGGCCCTTCGAACCCGTTGTCGATGATCGCCTTGCCGATGCCCAGCATGTCAGCGCCCCAGTTCCCGGTGATCACGGCATCCGCACCAGAGGATACAACCTTGCGCGCGTAGGGGGTAAAGTCTTTCACCTTGCCGATGGGGTGCAGTTCGTCACCGACGACCTCGATGCCGTCACCTTTCGCGTCCAGCATTTCATTAGCGGCGGCAGACACAGCCTTACCAAAGGAATAGTCCTGCCCGATGATGTAGACTTTCTTGATGTCCTTGTCCTGAACGATCACATCGGTCAGCGCGTCCATCTTGATGTCAGAGTTGGCGTCGAAACGGAAATGCCAGAAGTTGCATTTGTCGTTGGTCAGCGCAGGGTCCACAGCGGCATAGTTCAGGAACAGAACACGGCTGTCGGGGTTGCGGCGGTTGTGCTTGTCGATGGCTTCGGTCAATGCGTTCGCGACGCCAGAGGAGTTCCCCTGAACGACGTAGCGCGCGCCTTGGTCAATCGCGACCTGAAGCTGAATAAGGGATTCTTTGGGGCTGACCTTGTTATCAAAAGGCAGCACTTCCATTTTTTGGCCGTCCAGCAGACCGCCTTTGTCGTTTACCATGTAATCAGCCGCGAATTCGAACTGATGCAGGCCGTTGGTGCCAGTGCTTGCGAATGGACCTGACAGCGGGTCAATGAACGCGATCTTGATGTTTTCGGCAAAGGCTGCGCTCGCGCCAATGACCAAAGAAAGCGCGGAAACCGCGCCGTACTTAGCGATATTTTTCATTTTAATCCTCCCAAGGACGGCCCGGCGCTTTTAATGCGTTTTTTGGATTGCCAGACCTTGGGAAGAGCCTTGCATAATGCGATTTATTGTCAAGCGCCTCTATTCATAAGTTGCGAGCCTGCACCGTCGGTTATGCCATATATTGCGTGACGGTACGGGCGAAATCACCTGCGTGAAATTTTGCCCGCTGCCGTTTTTTGACGCAGGGTCAGAAATAAGCATTTGAAAATAAATGTATTAATGAATTGCACAAGATTGTGACGGCTGATCAGTTTTTACGCGGTGCCTGACAGATGTCCGCTGGACACTATTCAAAAAAAATTTGCGACGGCGGGTGCGATCCTGACAATTGTCATGGCACCGCAGTTTTGCCAATTCCAGCCACTGGAACGAAGCTGCTGGCAGCGGTGGTTGAAATCTATACGACCGGCCAAGTTGATTCTCCCGTCCTGCGGGTCCACACCCTAAAACCGGATGCTGATGGCTTGCGCCGCTGCCGACAAAAGCTGTGCATAGGTCGTTTCAAGTTGCCGTTTCTTCACGTGGAAAGCGGGGCCGCCCACATTCAGCCCGTAAACCTGCGATCCGTTGGGCGAAAACACTGGTACCGCGATGCCGTTCACATCGGGACGCCAATCGCCATAGCTTGAACAAAATCCCTTATCTGCAAACTCTTTCATCGCGGCGGCATAGCTGTCGCGCGCGCGGGTTTCGAACTCGGGCCCTTCGGCTGCAGCATAGCGGAACGCGCGGTCGCGGCTTTCGTCGGACATGCCGGTCAGGATGGCGCGACCAATGGCGGAATCAAACAGCGGCAGCCGTGACCCTACGCGAATTTGCAACGCGACATCCTCGCGCGAGCGTTTGGTCGCGATATAGACAACGTCCAGCCGGTGGACCTCTCCGATCGCGATGGTGACGTAGGAATTGGGCCCGTCACGCAGCTTGCGCATCTCTTCCTGCGCGCGGTCGCCGATCTCCATACTCGACAGCACGCCAAAGCCAAGCTGCAGCACCCCTGCTCCCAGCCGATAGGTGCCGGTGCGGGCGTCGGCGACAAGATAGTCCAGTTCCACCAGCGTATGGGTCAAGCGCGACACCGTCGCCTTGGGCAGCCCTGTCCGTTCGGAGAAATCCGTGTTGGTCAGGGCTGTTTCGTTTTCCCGAAAGCAGCGCAACACATCCAGCCCGCGGGCAAGCGCCGTGACAAAGTTTCTGTCCTTCGTCTCTGCCGGATCTGTTGCGAACTCGTTGGAGGCCATCTTACTTGCCTTCCAGCGCTTTTAGCCCGTTTTCCGCAAACACAGGGACATAGGCCCCGACCTTCATCGCCCGCTCGGGGTTGGAGGCATTGCCGTCCAGCGCGCGTTTCAATACGCCTTGAATGATCCCCGCCATGCGGAAGAAGCAAAAGGCGAGGTAGAAGCCAAAGTTGTCGATCCCGTCCAGCCCGCGGCGTTCGCAGTATTTGGCGATGAATTCCGCATCACTCGGCACGCCAAGCGCTGCGCGGTCCACACCGCCAAAGCCGCGCCCTTCGGTGCCCGCGGGCATTTGCCACTGCATGATAACGGCCGCAAGGTCAGCGTAAGGGTGGCCGATGGTTGACAGTTCCCAGTCCAGAATGGCCAGACATTTGGTGCCGTCTTTCTCGAACATCATATTGTCGATACGGTAGTCGCCATGCACCAGCGTGCGCTGCCCGTCATCCGCAGGGATGCTGGCGGTCAGCTTTTCGATCAGCTGGTTCATCGCGGGCAGGTCTTCGGTTTCGGACGCGCGGTATTGCTTGGTCCAGCGGGCGACCTGACGTTCATAATAGTTACCGGGGGGGCCGTAATCCGACAGACCCACCGCGTCGATGTCCACCTCGTGCAGGGCGGCAAGCACGCGGTTCATCTCGTCAATCACGCCGGCGCGGCCTGCCTTGTCCATGTCGGGCATGCGCGGGTCCATGAAGTTGCGCCCGTCGATATGATCCATGATGTAGAACGCCGACCCGATCACNTCGTCNTCNTCGCACAGCAGGTGCATTTTCGACACGGGCACATCGGTATCCTGCAACGCCTTTTGCACGCGGAACTCACGGTCAACCGCNTGGGCGGATTTCAACAGAACNCCCGGCGGTTTGCGACGCAGCACATAGTTACGCGACGGGGTTTTCAGCAGGAACGTCGGGTTGGACTGACCGGCCTGGAACTTGGAGACCTCAAGCGGGCCTTCAAAGCCCTCAAGGTGTTTTTCCAGATAGGCGCTGACCTTCGGAATATCGAGTGTCTGGGTGTCTGTGCTCATGGCTACCGTTCCTTAACTATAGGTCAGCATGTCAGCGGTCTCGGCTGACATCAGATGCGGGGTCGCGTTGAATTCATGCAGGAAAAACGCGGATTTGGTGAAGACGAATTTGGTGATGGATGTGTTCTTGATCTGCAGATTCAAGGTCATCATCATTTTATGCGGTGCGCCAAGAGACGCGGCCGTCAGCTGCCCGATCACCCCACCGGAGCTTACGGCAAGTACGCGCTCCGCCCCTTCGGCACAGGCGATCAGACGGGCGGCTTCCACGCGGTCGGTGAAATTGGCCCATGTCTCGGCGGGGCCTTCGATCTCGTCTGCCTGCCACTGAAAGACGGTTTCGCGCAGGGTACGGAAATGCACCTTGCGGTCGCCCTTGACCAGTTCGGGAACCGCCCCTTTATAGCGCGCGTCCAGTAGGTTCTGAAAATCATACTCATTCAGGCCGGGGTGGGTGTCGCCTGCCTCGAATCCCATCGAGGCAAGCGTTTCTTTCTGACGGGTCAGGGTGCCGGTGATTGTCCGGTCCGGCACCCAGCCGGTATCGCGGAGCAGCTGGCCGACGGCCTCGGATTGCCGGTGCCCGAGGTCCGACAACTTGTCATAGTTGTCAGCCCCGAAAGACGCCTGACCGTGGCGGATGACCAGTAGCTCTCCCATGATGGTTTACAGAACCTCAAAGAGGCCAGCAGCACCCATGCCGCCGCCAACACACATGGTGCAGACAACGTATTTGGCACCGCGACGCTTGCCTTCGATCAGCGCGTGACCAACCATGCGCGCGCCGGACATGCCGTAGGGGTGACCGATAGAGATCGCGCCGCCGTCCACGTTCAACAGCTCGTCCGGGATGCCCAGCTTGTCGCGCGATGCGATCACCTGGCAGGCAAAGGCTTCGTTCAGTTCCCACAGGCCAATGTCTTCGATCTTGAGCCCGTGCGCTTCCAGCAGCTTTGGCACGGCATAGATCGGGCCGATACCCATCTCATCGGGCTCGCAGCCTGCGGCCATCACGCCAACATAGCGACCCAGTGGCTGAAGACCGCGACGTTCGGCTTCTTTCGCTTCCATGACCACGGCGGCAGAGGCACCATCGGACAGTTGCGAGGCGTTGCCTGCGGTGATGAACTTGCCTTCGGGCAGGTGGATGCCGTCTTTGAACACGGGCTTCAGACCGGCAAGGCTTTCCGCCGTGGTGCCGGGGCGGTTGCCCTCGTCTTTTTCCAAGGTGACTTCGTGCTTTGAAATCTCTTTGGTCTCTTTGTCCTGAACCATCATCGTGGTGGTCATCGCGACGATTTCGTCGTCAAAGCGGCCGGCCTGTTGCGCTTGATGCGTCAGCTCTTGGCTGCGCGCCGCGTATTCGTCCTGCGCTTCGCGGCTCACGTTATAGCGCTCTGCCACGTTTTCGGCTGTTTCCAGCATGGTCATGTAGATTTCGGGCTTGTTCTGCTTGAGCCACGGGTCGGCGCTGACGCGCATCTCTGGCGTTTGCACGAGGGAGATGCTGTCGACACCGCCGCCGATGACAATGTCCATCCCGTCGGTGATCACCTGCTTGGCCGCGGTGGCGATTGCCATCATGCCGGATGCGCACTGACGGTCCAGCGACATGCCTGCAACGGTCACGGGCAGACCTGCGCGGATGGCGGCCTGACGCGCGATGTTGCCGGCCTGATGCCCCTGCTGCAGGGCGGAACCGATGACACAGTCAGAGATTTCCGACCCGTCAAGACCCGCGCGCTTCACGGCGTTCTCGATGGCGTGGGCGGCAAGCGCCTGTGGTGTGGTGGCGTTGAACGCACCGCGATAGGCTTTGCCGATCGGGGTACGGGCGGTGGATACGATTACTGCGTCACGCATGGTGATCTCCCTTTGAAAGTTCTTCTGTTAGCCCCAATCCAGATCAAGACCCTGGGCCTTGGCTGCATTGAGCGCGTATTTCTTCGTTTGACTAAAGGCATCGGTCAGCTCTTGCTGGCCGCCTGCGTCGGTGATTTTGTCGAAAGCAGATGCGACACCTTCAGGGGTATTCTCGTCGCCGGTCAAGGTCACGCCTTCCGTTTCGTAAATACGGGTCTGGGCAAAGCCACCCGCCCCTGCCCCAAGGATCACACGGCTGGGGCCGTCCTCGCTGACGAGGTACAGCAGGCCGGGGGTGATCGTTTCGGGGGCCAGCAGGGCCTGCGCCTGTTCGGGCAGCAGATCGGCGGTCATCCGCGTGGCCGCTGTGGGGGCCAGCGTGTTGACGCGGATATTGTCGCGCGCGCCTTCCAGATGCAGCACGTTCATCAGCCCCATCATCGCCGCTTTGGCCGCACCGTAGTTGGATTGGCCAAAGTTGCCATACAGCCCCGAGGCCGAGGATGTCAGCACAATGCGACCGTATTTCTGTTCGCGCATGATCGGCCAGCAAGCATGGGTCACATTCGCAGACCCGATCAGATGCACGTCGACGACCTTGCGGAAATCCGACATCTCCATCTTGGAAAACGTCTTGTCCCGCAGGATGCCCGCGTTGTTCACCAGAATGTCGATGCGGCCCCAGGCGTCCATGACCTGCGTGACCATATCCTTGACACCGGCCTCGTCCGAGACATCACAGCCATGCGCCATCGCCTCGCCGCCCGCGTCGCGGATTTCCTGCGCGACGGCTTCGGCAGCTGCCGACGAAGATCCCTGCCCGTCGGTTGTCACACCTAGATCATTGACCATGACCCGTGCGCCGCGCGCCGCGAGGCCAAGCACATGGCTGCGCCCTAGGCCCGTGCCCGCGCCGGTGACAATAGCGACGCGGTTGTCAAAACGAATATCCATCATTGCCCCTTAGTGCAGTGCTTGTTCAAAGATGTTCGGCCCGCTCATCACATTGATGCCGCCGCTGACGGGGACGATCGCGCCGGTGATATAGGCGCCGCCCTTGCCACAAAGGAACAACATGCAGCCCGCGATATCCGTATCGGTGCCGACGCGGCGCAGGGGGACGTCTTCGCCCACCTTGTTGCGCATATCCTCGTCGTGGGTCGCAAAGGCGGTCATCCGCGACACGAAGGGTCCGGGGGCCAATGCGTTCACGGTGATCGCGTCACCTGCCAGTTCCTTGGCGAGGATCTTGCTCAGGTGGATCACCGCGGCCTTCGAGGCAGAGTAGCTATAGGCGCCATCGCCCATTTCGCGTTCGCCCATCACCGATCCGACGTTCACCACCCGCGCCGGATCGTCGATTGTCGCGTTCGCCTTGAGCAGCGGCAGCAGTTTTTGCGTCAGATCGAACAGACCCGCGACGTTCACGTCCATGACCTTGCCCCAGGCCTTGAACGGGAAATCACCCAAAGGTGCGCCCCAGGTGATGCCCGCGTTGTTCATCAGGATATCAAGGCTCTCGGTGCGGTCCTTCACGGCTGCGACCATTGCATCGACACCTTCCTCGGTGCCGACATCCCCTGCAAACCCCTCGGCAGAGCCGGAGGCCCCGAGCGCATTCAGTTCTTTCGCCACGGCCTCGCAGGCCTCGCCCTTACGGCTGGCGATCAACACGCGGGCACCGGCACGCACCAGCGCCTCGGCGGCCATGCGGCCAATCCCGGTCGCCCCGCCTGTGACCAGCGCGGTTTTACCCTCTAGGCCGAAAAGTGTTTGAATATCCATGCCTTAGAATCCTCTGTGCTTGGCGACCTGGGCAGCGTGATAGCCGTAGTCCCCGAGCCATTCGGCACCCACACGGGCGCGCTTCATGTAAAAGCCGATGTCAAAGGCGTCCGTCATGCCGATCCCGCCATGCATCTGCACCCCTTCGATCACCGCCAGCTTGGCGGTCGATGTCGCACGGGCCTTGGCGAGCGACACGGCCATCGTCGCATTGTCGGGGTCTTCGTCCAGCTTGCGCCCCGCGTGCAACACGGCAGAGGCGGTGACTTCCGTCTCGCACCA
>JGI24658J20074_1000062_pt1 | contig 36212 bp, 31 predicted proteins | sample MalvirmetaMSP121_FD_20074 | JGI IMG/M metagenome (IMG submission 20074) | reverse complement strand
CCATCAACAAACCGCGCTCGGTTGACAGCATGAGGACGATGTAGTGGCGAATGACATGGATACGACTGAACAGACGCGCGCCGATGAAGTCCGAGCCTTCATTGCTCGCACCCCCCTCGCTCAGGAAATGGGCTTGAGATGCGAAGTCATGGGCGACGAAATGACAATGATCATGCCGTATCAGGAAAAGCTGATTGGCAATTTCATGATCAAGGCCATTCACGGCGGTGCCATCGCCGCCTTTCTGGAACTGACTTCCCAAGCGCAGGTCTTCCTTGTAACCGAGCATCTTGAACGACCGCCGCGACCTATCAATCTGACGATCGACTATCTCCGCCAAGGCCACGCCAAAGACCTCTACGCCCGCGCAGAAATCACCAAGATGGGGCGGCGCATGTGTTCGGTCCGCGCAGAGGCGTGGCAGGATGAACGCGCCAAGCCGGTTACGACTCTGATGGCGCATTTCATGGTATCAGGGGACTAGAGCCCCGACTGAATGCAGGTGATCACATGAAACGAAGCTTGCTTGGACTTCTTGCGCTGGCTGGCTGCACATCAACCGGTCCAGTCGAACCAGGTCCGCCCGCGCACCCTTTAGCGTGGATTACAGGCTGTTGGATCAGCGAAAGCGGAACATCAAAGGAAGTCTGGTCAATTCCGGAAGCGGGCTATCTTTTCGGCTATGCGGTGACATTGGGTGATGGCGGCGTGAGCTTTTTTGAGCAGATGCGCATCAAACCCGGCCCGCTCTACGTGCTCAATGTCTATCCGGCGGGCGTTGGCCCGTCGAAATTCGTGGAAAGCCTGCAGGGGGACCAGTCGGTTACTTTCATCAACAGCGCACACGACTATCCGCAGCTAATTCACTACCAACGCGAGGGCGACACTCTGAAAGCGCATATTGCGCTGGAAGACGGGTCCAACCGGCGAGACTTTTCCTATCAGGCCTGCAACGACTGACACCGGCCCTCTGGGCTTGTTTTGGGCTTTTCTTCATGTTTTCAGCCTAGTGTGCACCCCTGGACGATGGGGAGTCAGCACGCGGTGCAACCTGAAAATACATCGCTACGCTCTCGGCTCTCGTCACTGCTGCCGATAGGGACTTTTCTGCTCATTGCCATAGGTCTGCTGGCTGGCGACGCCGTTAATGGCAGCACGGTTCAGGATATTGACGACATCGCCCGGCGGCTGCAAATCGCCGACCTGCTGCGCGATGGTGAGTGGCATGATTTGACGTGGCCCTTTCTGGCGATGCCGGAGCCGTACGTCTCACCTTGGTCGCGTCTGGTTGATCTACCATATGTGCTGGTCACTTGGCTATTCCAGCCCGCTCTTGGACAGGATGCGGCGTTCGAGATAGCTCGTTTTGTCGTTCCACTGCTCTGGCTCATCGCATATGCGTGGCTGGCCGTGCGGCTGATCCGGGAGATCCTTGGGGAGCAGCCAAGCCTGCCGCAGATTGGCGCTACGGCGGTCGCCTCCCTGTTTGCCGTAATCGAGTTCATGCCAAACCGGGTCGACCATCACAATGTGCAGATCGTCCTGCTGCTTGCGCTCTGCCTCGGGATCGTGTCGAAACATCGGTTTGCAGGCATTCTCGTCGGCGTCGCAAGCGTCCTCTCCATCGCTGTCGGCCTCGAGTGCGCGCCCTACATTACGCTCGCCCTTGCAGGAGTAGCTATCCACGCGGCCCTCGCACCAAATTCAACCATGGTGGCGAGGTTGAGCCTCACTGGATGGTCATTGTTGGCATTCACCCTGCCCGCCGGGCTGCTCCTGACCGGCGGGGCACTTTTCCAGACGCAGTGCGATGCCCTGTCAGCCCCTTGGGCCAGCGCCTTGATAGCGGCTGGAGTCGTAGCTGCGGGCGCGCCTGTCATCTGGAAACGTCTTGGCCTGCACAGCCCGCCCGCGCGACTAGGAGTGCTCGTGGCAGGTGCGCTTGTTGTTCTGGGCGTTCTGTGGACGGCGTTTCCCGAATGCCATGCAGGCCCCTACACCATGATCAATGAGACTGCCCATACTTACTGGATCTCGAATGTCATCCAGGAAAAGGGACCTGCAGGTGCCTTCGCACGTGGCGAGAACCTACTCGTGCTCATCTTCATGGTTCTACTGGCGCTCACACTCGGCGCATGGATGAACCCCAAGACTTACCGGTCTCCCGTTCTGATCCTACTGCTGATAGCTACGCTGGGCACACTGCTCACAGCCTGGCAAATGCGAAACTTCAAATTTCCCGCCGCGCTCCTGCCCCTCTTCCTCCCCCTGTTCATCGAGAGGGTAAGGGAGAATGGGGGCGCACGAAGAGCCATCGCGGTCTTGTTGCCGCCCGCGCTCCTGCTGGCCAGCTTCGCCCTGCTCATCAAACCAACAGGCCGGGCGCTCACCTTGATCGATTACATGGAGGGCGATGCATGCCGGGATGCCGATCTCTCCAGCCTGGAGACGTTACCGGCCTCTAGGATCATGGCACCGCTCGGCCTGTCTCTCACGCTGGCGGAATACATCTCCGACACAGGCTCCCCACACAAGATTGCCGCGATGCCGTTTCACAGAGCCTCCCCAGGCATCGAACGCGTCTTCCAGACCTTTGCGTTGACAAACCCGGAGCTGCGCACGCAAGCGCTTGCACCTTATAGCTATGTAGCGATTTGCACCCTGCCTGAGACGAGCGCTGATCCGAGCGCGGCCCTTCTCTATGCGACCCTGAGTTCCAGCAAGGGCTGGCCGGGTCTTGTAGAAGTCTCACCAATAACCGGGTCACGTCTGAGACTTCTCGAGATTGATCACGATACGGTCGAATAATCTCGCGCTACTCGCCCAATCGTTCAACGGCGGCAGGTTCTCCATCGAACAAAGATACATATTGCTGCTTCACGGACTCACGGAACACTGATTGAGGAATTGTGACATGATAGGATCCTTCCGCATATGAGCCGATGTCATAGGGGGCAAAGTGAACTGCATACCCGCCGAACCTGCCGGGCAGAGTCGATGGCACGAAGTTCACTTCCCCCGCCAGAACCATGTCAGCGCTAACCAGCTCCATCGCCTCGCTCCTGAAACGCTCAAGGTCTGATACATTTCCGCTCTTCTTGACTTTTTGCCGGGCTATTTCCGTCCATACTTCATTCATGTGCGTCTGAATGGCAGCCTGCGGTTCACGAAGAAAACTGCTGAGCCGCATCGGTTCGCCAGTCGCTCCGTTATAGAGCCGTCCAGCGGTGAAGTAATTTCCATGTGCGCCGCCAGTGAACGTATAATGGAAGCCTTCGAGGCTCACAACATTTCCACTCTCAGCTACGATATCCCAATTGATCCGTAGGCCATAGGCTCGGAAGTAATCCGGGTCTGCCGCTTTGTAGGCTTGGGCGTCTTCCGACATCGCCTCGATCCGGATTTGTGCATTCTCTACCAGATCCATGCCAATGGCTGGCGCCTTGGAGAACACGGCCTCATCAATTGTGACCTCAGCCTTGAGAAACTCATCATCGACGATGATCTCGCGGGGAAGTTCGTCTACCGAAGCAATTGTCGCTACATCAATCGCGGTGTCTTCTTCACCTGCCTCGTCAACCTCACTTGACGTTTCACTCACGTCCGACAAGTCCCGAACCTGTTTCTGACACCCAGCCGCCAGCAAAAGCGCCCCCGTCAACGCAATCAAGGCAAGTCTCTTCATGCAAAACTCCGTTATAGGCTGAGCAACTCAGCGTCCCCGCCCTGTGCCGTAATGTTCACCGTCAGGGTGCGCTCAGTTGCGAAACGATGCAAGTAGTGCGGGCCACCGGCCTTCGGGCCGGTGCCAGACAAGCCATCTCCCCCAAAAGGCTGTACACCCACAACAGCCCCCGTCATTGACCGGTTCACATACGTATTGCCAACAGGATAGGCGTCGCGCACCTCCTGCTGAAAGCTTTCGAGCCGCGAATGAACGCCCAGTGTCAGTCCGTATCCCTTGCCTCTCATCATTGCGCCAACTTCAGCAATGTCATCCGGATCGTACCGCAGTACATGAAGGATCGGGCCGAACTTCTCCTCAGTTATCTGGTCGATGGAACTCAGCTCAATCAGCGCGGGACCAAACCCATAGCCCGTTTCGCCGATCCGGCCGGGCAACAATTGGTGCAACACCTTAGCCTCGTCCTTCATCATCTGGACATAGGCCTGAAGGGAAGCGCGGGACTCTGCATCGATCACGGGACCCAAATCGGTGTTTGGCTGACCGGGGTCACCGATGTTGAGCTCGTCCATCGCACCGATCAAGCCTTCGATCAGATGGTCTGCAGTCTCGTTCGGCAGGAACACGATCCGAAGCGCGGAACAACGCTGGCCCGCTGACCCAAAGGCGGAGTCAATAACATCATCTATGACTTGCTCTCTCAGCGCCGTTGTATCGACGAACATGCTGTTCAAACCGCCTGTTTCGGCGATCAGCGGTGTAATCGGACCGTCGCGGTCCGCCAGTGTCTTGTTGATGATCCGGGCTGTCGTCGTCCCGCCGGTGAAGCATACGCCGGATACACGAAGGTCTCCGATCAGCTTGGCGCCAACCGATTCCCCCCCGCCCGGCAATAGATGCAAGGCGTCACCTGGCAACCCGACCTTCTGGAACAGTTTCACCGCCTCGAACGCAATCAGGGGCGTCTGTTCTGCCGGCTTTGCCACCACCGTGTTACCCGCAGCCAATGCCGCGGAAACTTGACCCGTGAAAATAGCCAGCGGGAAGTTCCATGGACTGATGCAACAAAATACACCGCGGCCGTGCAGGGAGATGTGATTGGTTTCGCCAGTCGGCCCGGGTAATTTCTGCAGTGTCGTGAATTCCGCTTCCGCCTGCATGGCGTAGTAGCGACAAAAATCGACTGCTTCCCGGACTTCCGCAATACCATCCGCCAACGTCTTGCCGGCTTCGCGAGCCATCAGCGCGATCAGCCGTTCGGCATTTTCCTCAAGCGCGTCGCCCATGGCACGCAGATGTTTCGCTCGCTCCGCGCCGCCGAGCTCATCCCAGCCGGGCTGAAACCGGGTCGCCGCTGTCAGTGCCCGGTCGATATCGTCATCCTGCGCTTCCCGGCAGCTGCCAAGAACGGTCTCGGTATCAAACGGCACGCGGATCATCTCTCCACCACCTGTGACCGCTTTGCCAGACACGATAGGTCCAGCCGCAATCGAAGGGCTGTCCCGGAAACTCTTGATCGCGGCGGCCATCTCATCGCGCACACTGCGCTGGCTGAGGTCGAGACCGGTGGAGTTGCGACGTTCAGCGCCATACAGCCGTGGCGGCGTCGGGATGCGCGGGTGACGTCGGGGACCGACCTCCACCTTGACGATGGGATCCGCCACAACCTGTTCAGGCGGCACGTCCGGATCAAGGAAGGAGTGTACAAAGCTTGTATTCGCGCCATTTTCCAGCAGGCGTCGCACCAGATATGGAAGCAAGTCTTTGTGCGCACCGACAGGTGCATAGACCCGTACGCGGCGGCCTAGACCGGCAGCCCCATAGAGCGCCTCTCCCATACCATGCAAGCGCTGGAACTCGAATGTCGAGTTCCCAATCTCATCAGCGAGCATCTCGATCGCGGCAACCGAGTGCGCATTGTGCGTGGCAAATTGCGGGTAGATGGCATCCTTGGCTTCCAGCATCTTGCGCGCGCAGGCCAGATAGTTGAAGTCGGTCCCGGCCTTTGTGGTGAAGACCGGGAAGTTCGGATAGCCCTCGACGTGGGCATGCTTGATTTCGCTGTCCCAGTATGCGCCCTTCACGAGCCGCACCATGAAACGATGGCCTGTCTGCTCGGCGAGATCTTTCAGCCGGTCGATCACATCACCTGCGCGCTTCTGGTAAGCCTGAACAGCCAGCCCCAGCCCGTTCCAGTTCCTCAGCGAAGGTTCCCGCGCGAGCCGATCAAGAATCTGCAAGCTGAGCACCAGCCGGTCAGCTTCCTCCGCATCAAGACAGAGGTTGATATTGGCTTTCGCTGCGCGTTCACATAGCTCCAGCACGGACGGATACATTTCATCCATGATCCGCGCTCGGTTTACCGCTTCGTAGCGCGGGTGAAGCGCTGACATTTTCACCGATACGCCATTACCTTGTTCCGGCGCGGTGGATTTATCCTTTTCGGCGGCAACGCCATCAATCGCGTGCTGGTAAGCTTTCAGGTAACGCGCGGCATCTTCGGCGGTGCGGGCCCCTTCCCCGAGCATGTCGAAGCTGAAATGCGCTGCATCCCCTGCCTTGACCATTCTGCGTCCGCGCTTCTGGGCATCCTTCACGGTCCGTCCGAGAACAAACTGTTCACCCATGATGCGCATGGCCTGCATCATGGCAGCGCGGATGACCGGTTCACCGCTTTCGCGGATCAGGCCCTGAATAAACTTCGCGGGTCCTTTCTTCAGGCTTGCAGGCACACCAATTACTTGCCCGGTCAGCATCAACCCCCAGGTGGAGGCATTTACCAGCCAGGATTCGGACTGTCCTTGGTGCGCGCTCCAGTCGCCGGAGCGGATTTTCTCTGCAATCAACTCATCGCGCGTTTCGGCGTCGGGCACCCTCAGCAGCGCCTCGGCCAGACACATCAAGGCCAGACCTTCTGCATTCGACAGACCAAACTCCTCAAGGAAGCTTTCCATCATGCCCTTATCGCGGCCACGCGCACGGGCGGTCTCGACCAGTTCCAGCGCTCGACGCATGGTTGCCTGGCGCAAGTCATCGGATAGTGGTGTCTGTTTGAGCAGATCCTCCAGCAAGGCCTCCTCATCCGCAAACTTAATCTGGTCGAGTGCATGCCAGTCAATTTTTTCAAGCGCGAGCGTGTCAGCCATATGGGTACTGGTCCGGTAAGTGTGAGCCTGTAGGCGTAGGAGCAATTATCAGCCTGAATGTGGTGCAAACGGGTTAGTCCTGCCCCGATCTGCACCAATTCCGAATTATCTATATCTTTTCACATGACCCGATGCGAGAGAAGTTCAACGCATCCCGGCCTCTTTACGCAGTGCACCAACACGGCCACATTGGCGCGGGACTGGCTGAGGCTGTTGAAGGAGCGCTCATGCGCATCATGCTCGTTACGGACGCCTGGGATCCTCAGGTTAATGGCGTCGTGCGCACAATGAAGCGCGTGATCGAAGAAACCGAGGCTATGGGCCATGTCTGGGAGATTGTTCATCCCGGCCAGGGGTTTCGAACCATGCCACTGCCGACCTATCCGGAAATCAAGCTGGCCCTGTTCGCCCGGCGCAGGATTGAAGATCGGTTCCACGAATTCGAGCCTGACGCTATCCATATCGCTACCGAAGGCACCCTCGGCATGGCCGGGCGCGCCATGTGCCTCATGGTGAAACACCCCTTTTCGACCGCCTATCATACACGATTTCCAGAATATGTTTCAGCGCGACTACCGGTCCCCACCCGGGCTGGATACTCCTTTGTGCGCTGGTTCCACAAATATTCCGGAAAGGTCATGGTACCGACCCCCTCCATGGTGCAGGAGCTAGAGGCCCAGCGCTTCATCAATCTCGTCGCCTGGAGCCGGGGTGTGGACACCAACATGTTCACCCCGGAGCGCCGCATCGAGGAAGGTCAGCCGGGCGACCCGTTTGAGGGCCTGCCACGCCCGATTTTCCTGAATGTCGGCCGCGTCGCCGTGGAAAAAAACATCGAAGCCTTTGCCGAACTGGACTTGCCGGGCACGAAAGTGATCATTGGCGATGGCCCGCAGCGCGAGGAATTGCAGAAGCGCTATAAAGACGTCGTCTTCCTGGGCGCAAAGTTCAATGAAGAACTCGCGACCTGCTATGCTGGCGCAGATGTCTTTGTCTTCCCGAGCATGACGGACACATTCGGACTTGTTGTTCTGGAAGCCATGGCGTCCGGCACACCGGTTGCGGCTTATGATGCAACCGGTCCGCGCGATGTTATCCCGGGCTCCGATGCCGGGACGATTACACCTGCTGGCGGCAATCTTGCCGAAGGCGCTGTCGCCTGTCTCTCGCTCAGCCGCGCCACGTGCCGCGCCTATGCCGAGACCTATAGCTGGCGCGCCTGCGCCGAAGCCTTCATCGAGAATTTGCAGCCGCTGCCAGCCCCCGCCCGCAAGCGGTTCTGGCAAAAGATCAGGCTGCGCCGCCGGAAGAAGCCAACCTTGCCCAGCCTATAGCTATTCGCGGGCAACCCTTGTCTCGAGCTGTCGGGCCACCTCCTGCTCGGCAATGCGTAATTCATCCGGTAACGGGATCAGGCCCTTTTCGAGCAGATAGCCATCCGGCCCCATGGCGCGGTCTGATACAAATTCCTGAACGAATTCGGTCAGGCCCGGTACGAGCGGGATATTCTGGTTCTTCACATAGATGTACATGCTGCGCGACAAGCCATACTCGCCTGACGCGATGGCCTCGAAGGTCACCGGTACGCCATCCAGATGCGCCGCCTTCACGCGATCTCCATTCTGCTCGAGAAAAGAATAGCCTAGCACGCCCACAGCCGTTGGTGTCTTGATCAGCGACTGGATGATCGCCGTATCATTTTCACCAAGGTCGATCCACGCACCATCGGTACGAATCGTATGCGTGCGCAGCCGGAAGGCTGCCGGGTCAGCCTGCTTTAACTCCACCAATTCCGGCAAGGCAAGCGCGCCTTGCTCCATGCCGAGCTCGGTGAAGGCATCCCGCGTGCCAGATGTAGGCGGCGGTCCAAGCACCATGATTGGCTCGTCAGGCAAGTCCGGGCTGATCTCGGACCAGTTCTTGTAGGGATTGGGGCGGAAACCGCCCTGCCCATCTGGAATGTGAGCCGCCAGCGCGAGGAACACTTCCTCCTTCGTCAGGTCAAGAGTCGGAGCCTGACGAGCATTGGCCAGCACAATCCCATCGAACCCGACCGACAAGGCCGTTATTTCGGTTATCCCATTTTCGGCACACAGCGCCTGTTCGCTTTCAGTAATCATGCGTGAGGCGTCCGAGATCGACGGACGATCCGGTCCGATTTTCTGGCAGAATGTCTTGAACCCCCCGCCCGTCCCTGTGGTTTCCACTATGGGGGTCGGATAACGCGTGGTCGCCCCAAAACGCTCGGCAACGGTTGTTGCAAACGGCGCGACCGTGGAGGAACCGACTATGCGAATTTTGTGTGTGCCGTCTGCGCTGACAGGTGGCGGCGGGATGGTGTCTCCCGTGTCCAGATCAGACAGGTCAGTCCGGCCGCACGCAGCCGAGAACAAAAGAACGAGGGGGAAAAGAATACTGCCAATTCTGGCTGTCATGCGATCATGGCTCCGGCGAACGACATCTGGCTGAGGGGCGTTGGCACCCGGCCTGATGCCCATAAAGCAAGGTCCCTACCCGTTCAATGTGATGTGTGGGTGACAAAAATATCAGGTTGCCCGAAATTTTTGCTTGCATGACCGAAAAGAGTCCCCTACATCGCCCCTCGAAATCGATGTGGCGGACATCTGGGCCAACCCTTAAACTGGGGGCCCCCTGTACTAACGCCCAAAGCTGGTTAAAAGCCCTTTGGAGGTTAGGTGTCATGCACTCCTATGCTACCCCCTATAATATTGTTGCCGATGCGCAGCCTGATCTGCCGGTATGGTGTTTCCGCCCGGAGCGGGTCACTGCAGCCGCAAAATGGTTCAAGGAAAAGTTCCCTGGCGAGCCATTCTATGCCGTGAAGGCGAACCCGGGCGAGCATGTGCTCGAAGCCCTCTGGGAAGCTGGCGTACGCAGTTTCGATACGGCATCGCTGCCAGAGATCGAACTGATCCATCGCAAATTCCCGGGCGCCCGCATGGCCTTCCTGCACCCTGTGAAGAACCGCCGCGCCATCCAGCGCGCTTATCACGAGTTTGGTGTACGAATTTTTGTCACCGACACGATGCAGGAACTGCACAAGATCCTCGAGGAAACCGGCTACGCCAAGGACCTTACGATCATTGTACGGATCGCTGTATCCTGTGACGGTGCTGCTCTGCCGCTGGCAGGTAAATTCGGTGCCAGCGCAGAAGACGCGACCGAGATCCTGCGTGAAGCCCGCCATTATGCGGACGAACTGGGCGTATCCTTCCATGTCGGCAGCCAGGCGATGAAGCCTACCGCCTGGTGGACGGCTATGGCCGATGTGTCCCGCATCATCATCGCGGCTTCGGTCACGGTTGATATCGTGGATGTCGGCGGTGGCTTCCCTTCGATCTATGCGGACAATCCTCCGCCATCTCTGGAAGACTATGCGGCGATGGTTGAGCAGGCCTTCGAGAACATGTTCGTTCTTGAAAACGCCGAGTTGTGGTGTGAGCCCGGCCGCGCGCTGGTTGCCGAGTCGGAAAGCCTGCTTGCCCGTATTGAGTTGGTGAAGGATGACGCGATCTACATCAATGACGGTTCTTATGGCGCCCTCTATGATGCAGTTCACGAGCGCTGGTCGTTCCCGATGCGGGCCCTGCCAAGCAATGGACGCACGCTTGGCCGACTTGTTGAGTACACCGTGTACGGCCCGACTTGCGATTCTACCGACAAGTTCCCTGCCAAAGTTTGGCTGCCTGCCGGCCTCGAAGAAGGTGACTATCTGGAATTCGGAAACCTGGGCGCCTACGGCCGGGCCATGTCCAGTCGCTTCAATGGCTTCGGGGAAACTCTGGTCGCCCGCGTTCACGATGCGCCTTGGCCAAGCCTCTACAATGCGGTCGGCGCAGAAGTGATCTCGATCGGCGCGTCCGGCACACGCTGAACGTTAGGAAACCCGTACCGCCTGAGGACAAGCGCCAGATCTGGCACGTCTTCAGGCAACGAGGTCAGCCACGCATGGCCCCCAATTCCCTGCGCTTCAGTCTCTGGCGGAAGCACACGGATGGTCTGGCGCGCGATCGCCGCTCCTGAGTCAATATAGCTGACAGGCCGCGGGGCACTGGCCACCAATTGCGCCCGCACGAGCGGGAAATGCGTGCACGCCAATACGACCGTATCGATCCGGTCCCCACCCGGAGCGTCGAACATAGGCTTCTGGACTGCCTCGAAGGCATTGATCGGCAGATCCTCGCCGCGCGCATGCGCCTCTGCGAGTTTCACCAGTTCGATACTGCCATGCATCACAACGTCCACATCTCGCGCAAAATTGGAAATGAGTTCAGCCGTATAGGCGCGCCGCACCGTTCCGGGGGTTGCCAGCAAACCGATAGTGCCGGTCTGGGACAATTGAGCCGCTGGCTTGATAGCCGGTACTGTTCCAACAACCGGAATATCCAGAGCAGCCCGCACGTCCTGCAGAGCCAGAGTCGACGCTGTGTTGCAGGCAATCACGAAGACATCCGGCTTGACTTTATCGCACAGCGCCTTGGCAACGGCCGGCAAACGCGCCTGCAAGGCTTCATCGGACTTCTCACCATAGGGGAAAAAGGCAGAGTCAGCAGAGTAATGGATACCTAGCGCCGGTCCCAAGGCGCGTATTTCTTCCACAACGGTCAAACCACCCATGCCGGAATCGAATACCAACACCCTGCCCCGGGCGGGGGATGGCACGAAATTCGGCGGGAGCGTATCGGCAGGCATTGCAGGAATCCTAGTCGCATTCCGCTGTGGCGGAAACAGGGCATGAAATACGCAATGGCACGGGATTTGTTGTGCAGCGCAGCATTAAGCCCTATGTCTGTTGTAGGAATGTGAGGTAATGCAATGCTCGAACTCTGGCTAACTCCGTGGCGCGCGGGCCTGTCCATGACAGCTGCGACGCTCGAAACCCTGATTGCCACTCAGAAAAGCATGTCGGTCATGGCGCCCAAAGGCATGGCGACTCCGATGACCGAAGACAAATTGCGCGATGCATTTCAGATTGCCGCTGACGTAAACTTGCGTCGCTGGGAAGACACTGCAGGTGCCCTGCAGAATCTGCCAAACTGGTTGCATGATCTGCACGCCTTGCCAGGCAATATGGTGACCGACTGGTTTGATGCAGCGCGCCGCGCACGCGACTAGTCGGACAAACCCTCCTCGCGCGCAGCAGGCAACCAGACTCCGAAAGCCGTCCCCTCGCCAATGCGCGTCTCTACCGAGAATCCGCCGCGATGATGGGCCATGATATGCTTCACAATGGCCAGGCCGAGCCCTGTGCCGGTGATCTTGCCCCCCCGGCTCTGATCGGCGCGGTAAAAGCGTTCGCCCAAACGTGGCAAGTGTTCACGCTCGATCCCCGGTCCCTGATCTTCTACGCGCATCCAGATGGCGCGCTCCTGCGTGCCTGGCCGGCTTGACGCGGGCAACAAGGTCATGCGCTCGCTGCTGGCCCAGGTCTGCCCCGCTTTCAAGCGTGCTTCGGCCATACCGGAGGCTATACCAAAGCTCAGGATTACCTGTCCGCCTTCCTTTGAATACTTCAGGGCGTTTGAAACGAGATTCTCCGCGACCTGAATCATCTCGTCGCGGTGGGCGATCACCGGCATGGGCCCAACATCCGACTGAACCACCAGCCGTACCCCCTTCTCCGCCGCGATGGCGCTGAAAGCATGTGTGGCATCGGAGACAATGTCCCGAAATTCCTCGCGTTCGCGCGGCGATACATGTTCAGAAGACTCGATCCGCGACAGGGACAGCAAATCCGCGATCAATCGCGACATGCGCTCGGTCTCACCGGCCATGATGGCCAGAAATCGGTCCCAGGAATCCTTGTCATCCTTGGCAGGGCCCCGCATCGTCTCGATAAAGCCCGACAGCGCAGTCAGCGGCGTGCGCAATTCATGGCTCGCATTAGCCAGAAAGTCTGATCGCGCCCGCGCGGCGCGGCGAACAGGGGTGAGGTCTTCCAGAACGACGAGCGTACGTCTTGCCCGGCCGGGTCGCGATACATGCGCCCGCCACGTCTCGTCCGGCCCGCTCTCGACCTCCACAGCCATCGGCTCGACCGTGCCAGTCTGGATCGCATTCTCGATTGCAGAAAGCAGCCCCGGCGACCGGATGACGGTACTGGCGCGGGGGTTTACACGCCCATCAAGCCGCAGAATGAACTCCGCCTCTTCGTTCATTGTGACAATGCGTTGCTCGTCATCAATCTCGAAAGCCGGCAGCGGCAATGCATCCAAAAGAATGGCAGATTCCTGAATATTCGGCTGAACGAGCGCTGGCTCAACCGAGAGCCGTGGACTGATGGGAAGGATCGTCGCGGTTCCCACGAAGATGGCTGTCGCGACGGACATGGCCACCAACAGGGCAGCAATCGCCTCAATCAGGCCAATTGCACCTGTAATCCACATCAAAAGAAGGATAAAACCGAAGCAGCACACAAGCGTTATGAAGTCTCTCGCGCGCCGCGAGAGGGCGCTACGAGCGGACTGTTTTGCGTCGGCTGACATGCCTTCGCTCATTCATGCTCCTGTTAACTAACTACTCAAAGACTTCAGGTCTCGAAGCCGCTAATACGCAACCAGACATCTGCCAAGCCCTTCACGACGTATCACAACCACAAGCGGCATTTGTGCAACTAAATGTAATTATTGAAAAACGATAATTTATCATTGACAGTCGACTAGAGCGGGCGTATCCGACGTCTGGAAAAAGGAGCGTTGCCGACGGCATGACACGATCAATTCTACTACTAGCCCCGGCAATTCTTGCGGCCTGCGCAACATCACAGGCAAATTTGCCCGGCATTGATGGAAATCGCGAGGAGATTTTTGCCATCGCGCCTGACGCTCCAGTGGATTGGGCGGCATCAGGTGTTGCTGGTCAGGCGAATACCGGCGACTGGCTAAGCCAGTTCAGCGATCCGGTCATGGAAAGTCTGGTGCGCGAGGCTCTGGCCAATAGCCCTACGCTTGAATCACGCGCCGCACTTGTCCGGGCAGCTGCTGCGTCAATCCGCACGGCCCGTTCTCAGCGTTCCGTCAGTATTGACGGCTCCATCAGCGCTGGAGTCACATCCAATTCCTTTGAAGTTGGCGGTGATCTTGATCGAGCGACGGACGGAATTTACGGTCTGGGCCTTGATGCGAGTTGGGAAGCCGATCTTTGGAACCGGCTCGGACGTGGTATTGCCGCCGCAGAAGCAGATCTTGCCGCAACCGAAGCCGACTTTGCCGCCGCCGAGTTGTCTGTTGCCGCTCAAACTGCCATTGCCTGGATCAATCTGAACGCTGCACTGGCGCAGGAGCGCGTGGCAGTACTGACTTATGAAGCACGCGACCGGGTTCGCATTCTGACCGAACGCCGATTCCAGCGCGGAGTGGCCCAAGCATTGGATGTGCGCACCGCACGCAGCGCACTTGCTGGCGCAGAAGCCAGTATTGCTCAACGCCGTCAGCAATCAGGTGAGGCCGCACGTCGGCTGGAAATCCTGCTAGGCCGCTATCCGGCAACCGAAATCGAAGCCACGGCTGAATTGCCGGTGCTGGAAACGCTGGTCGTAGAAGGCAATCCAATGCTGTTGCTATCGCGTCGCCCGGATGTGGCGAGCGCCGAAGCGAGTATCATTGCTGCCGGCCTGCGCGCGGAACAAGCGCGCCTCGCCATGCTGCCCGCCCTGCGCTTGACCGGCTCTATTTCTACCAGCGAGTCCGAATTTGCAGACATGGTCGATCCAGAGCGGATTGCCGCCCGGCTCGTGGCAAGCCTGATCCAGCCACTGTTCACGGGCGGGCGCCTGGACGCCCAGCGTGATGCCGCTGTGGCGCAAGCAGAATCAGCGATTGCGAGCTATGCTGGCATTGCGCTGACGGCGTGGGGAGAAGTCGAGGACGCTATCGCAGCCGACACGTATCTCGCCCTGCAAGAGGATGCGCAATTGCGCGCCTTGGAAGAGGCTCGCCTTGCCGAAGAACTGGCCGAGCGCCAGTACACAAGTGGTACGATCACCGTGTTCAATCTGATCGATGCCCAGACCCGGCGTCTCACTTCTGAGAGCCAGTTGGTTTCCGCGCGCGCATCGCGTGCTTCGAACCGGATTTCCTACCATCTAGCCCTTGGGGGCGGCCTGCCCGTACAGACTGCCTCGACCACCGTTCAAGCCCCGCAAGAAAGCGCCGCAGAATAGCGGCAGGAGAATAAGTCATGGGACGCCTCATTTCAGTTTTGATTCCGATCGGGATCCTCGCCGTGGTTGGTATCGGCGGCGTGGCCGCTCTGTCAGCGATCAAACCCAAACCTGAAAAAGCCGAGGAAGCCCGCGCCGGCCTGAATGTATTTGCGGAGCCCGTTCGCCAGGGCGACCTGACGCTCGTCGTGGAGTCGCAAGGCGAGGTAAGACCGCGACGCGAGATCATCGTGGCCCCGCAAATTTCCGGCCGGATTTCCTACGTATCCCCTGACTTCATCGATGGCGGTTTCATCAACAAAGGTCAGCTGCTCGTCCGTGTTGAGGCGGCTGACTATGAACTGGCAGTTGTACGCGCCCAGTCTACCGTGGCCAGCGCCCAGCAGGCCCTTGCCCTCGAAGAGGCCGAAGCTGAACTGGCGCTACAGGACATCGAGGACCTCGGTATTTCCGACGCCTCTCCCCTCGCCCGCCGTGAACCTCAGCTGGCAGGCGCTCGCGCAGCGCTGGAATCTGCCAGAGCCCAATTGAAAGACGCCCAATTGGCGCTTGACCGAACGGCCGTCTACGCACCTTTTGCCGGCCGCGTGCGGGAACGCAATGTTGATATTGGTCAAGTCGTCTCTGTCGGCCAGTCACTTGGCCAGATCTTCGCCAATGATGTTGTTGAAGTCGCCCTGCCGCTCAAGGACGCCGAAATGGGGCGTCTGGGCCTGCCCCTTGCCTTCAGTTCCAGCAAGGCCCAGCCCGGTCCGGATGTGACCTTCCGCGCCACGGTTGGCGGCGTAGAGCGCGAGTGGCACGGACAGGTCGTCCGGACGGCAGCCGCTGTGAATTCGCAAACCCGCCAGATCAATGTCATAGCCGAACTTCAGGATCCGTATGGCGCTGGCGCCGATGGCGACGCACCCATGGCACCCGGCCTTTTCGTGACCGCCATCATTCAGGGGGAAACACTCGAAAACGTGCTGATTGCACCACGCGGCGCTCTACGCGGAGATGATCGCCTATTCGTCGGCTTGCCAGACGAAGGCAAGCTGGCGATCCGCCAGGTGAAGCTGATCTACTCCGATCCTGATGGAGCCTATCTTGCGTCAGGTGTCGAGCCCGGTGAACTGGCCATCACCAGCCCCATCCAGGCCCCGTTCGAAGGTATGAGCATCACCGTCATGCAACGTATGGAAGATGGTACAATCACGATTTACGAGCCCGAGCGGACCGAGGAATCCTCCAGCTCCGGCGAGCCAGCAGCAATTGCGTCAACCACAGGTGAAGGAGCAGCCCAATGACGGGGATTGTCGCATGGTTCGCCCGTAACGCCGTCGCCGCAAACCTTCTGATGATCGTCGCCTTCACGGGCGGAGTTTTCGGCTACACCAAGATGGAACAGGAAATGTTCCCCGTGGTGAACATCACGGGTGCCTCGGTATCGGTTACCTGGAATGGCGCTTCGCCACAGGATGTCGAAGACCAGATCGTTACACGTATTGAAGAGGCTGTCGCGGACATTGACGGCCTCGACCGGATCACCTCGATCGCGAATGAAGGCTTCGGTGTCGTCAACATCAAGGGTCGCGACGATATCGACATGGACAAGTTTCTGGATGACGTGAAAATTCGCGTCGATCAGATCAACAATATGCCCCAAGCGGCGTTCCAGCCGCAGGTGACACGTTGGGAACAGCGCAACAACTACATTGGCCTGTCCGTCCACGGCAATGTGGACGCACGCACGCTGCGGCGCGTCGGCGACCGGGTTCGTGATGACATTGCCAACATTAACGGGGGTGAGCTGGCGCAGCTGGGCGGCGTTATCGACGAACAAGTCAACATCGAAGTATCGGAAGAACAATTGCGCCGATACGGGCTGAGCTTCAGTGATGTGGCCAGTGCTATTCGTCAATCCTCGCTGAACTCGTCAGGCGGCCGAATTGAATCTTCAACCGGCGACGTTGCCATCACGGCTCGGCAATTGGCCGACACAGCGGATCAATTTGGTAACATCATCATCCGCCAATCGACCGAACAGGGCACTATCCGCGTGGCCGACGTCGCCACGATCGATGACGGCTTCGCAACAGACAAGTTCAAGGCCACATACAATAACGAGCCAACCGTCTTCGTGCAGGTTCCCCAGCCGAACACGATGCACATTGTCGAATATACTGACGACATCAAGGCATATGTGGACCGCGCCAATGACCCTTCCAACGGCATCCTCCCGGAAGCCGTGAAGATCGACATCCTGTTTGACGATTCCGTGGCTTTCAATGCCCGTATGGATTTGATCCAGCAATCTGCATTGACCGGGGCCGTTCTCGTCATGCTGGTCCTGCTGCTGTTCCTGCGTCCAACTGTGGCCCTATGGGTCACGATCGGAATCATCACCGCTTTTGCGGGCGGGATTTTGCTCCTCCCCTATTTCGGGGTTTCCTGGAACATCCTTTCCACATTCGCTGTCTTGCTGGTGATCGGGGTGATCGTGGATGACGCCATCATAGTCGGCGAGAATATTCACCGCGAGATCGAAAGCGGACGGCGCGAAGGCCTGGACGCTGCCATTGTCGGCACGCAACTCGTGCTCAAACCGGTCGTGTTCGGCGTTCTGACCACGATCATCGCCTTCCTGCCGTGGGCATTCATTAGCGGCCCGACCCGGATGTTTACCCAGCAAATCACATTCGTCGTGGTCGCGGCCCTGATCTTCTCGATCATCGAGTGCATGCTGATCCTGCCGAGCCATCTGTCACATATGAAGCGCCAGTCCTTCGACGGCCCGTCTGGCAAATTGCTGAAGCTGCAGCACTCGATTGCAGACAGCCTGCTCTGGTTTGCCAACAACCTCTACAAACCCTTCCTCGAACTGGCGATCCGCTACCGCTATGCGACCGTCATGTTCTTCTTCTGCCTGTTTTTCCTGGCGACACGGATCACAGGTATGGGCATCGTACCCTTCAAATTCATGCCGGAAATCGAAGCAGACCTTGTTCGGGTCGAAATCGATATGCCAGACGGTACGCCATACACCCGCCTCGAACAGATCCGCGACCAGCTGCAAGCCGGTATCGACGTTACGATGGCGGAATCGATCAAACAATATCCGAACATAGAGGGTGGCCTGATCAAGGATGCCGCTGTCGTTGCGTCCGGGACGCGCGTCAATGCCTGGATTGGGGTCTTGCCACCCGAAGACCGGCCTGTCGGATTGCGGTCCAAGGATATAGCCGAACAATTACGCCTGAATGTCGGTGACATTCAGGATGCTGAAGAAATCAATTTCGATTTCACCTTCAATGATGAACAGAGCGGCGTGCGCTTTGCCCTCAACCATCAAGACCTGGACCGTCTGCGTGAAGCGGCTGCCGCAGTTAAAGAGCACCTGGCAACTTATGCCAACGCCTACGATATTGGAGACAACCTCTCCTCAGCCGCTGAAGAGATTCGTATCTCGCTGAAACCGGGCGCGGAAACGCTCGGCATCACGCTGGCCAGCGTCACCGACCAGGTCCGGCAGGCATATTATGGCGAAGAAGCCCAACGCCTGCCGAGAGATGGCGAGGATGTCCGCGTCATGGTCCGCTTGCCGGAATCGGCCCGGGAAAATCTGGACAGCCTGAATTCTCTTCGTGTTCGCACTTCCGATGGTCGCGAAATTCCGGTTACCCAGGTCGCAAACTTCGATTACGCACCAGGGATCAACCGCATCGTTCGTCGCAATCGCACCCGGTCAGTCTCAGTGTATTCTGAAGTGCTGGGCGACGGCGGGCGAAACCAGATCATGGCCTCAATGGACGAAAATTTCTGGCCAGACTTCGAGAAGACCTTCCCGGATGTCGAGCGCGGCGTGGCGGGCGGCATCGAAGAAGAACAGAAGTTCATGGAAGAAGTTGGTCGATTGATCCTGATTGCCATCGGCGCGATGTACATCTTGTTGGCAGTGGCTTTCCGGTCCTACGCTCAGCCACTGCTGCTGATGATGGCCCTGCCCTTTGCTTATTGCGGAGCAGTCTTCGGGCTCTGGATATTTGATACACCGATGGCCATGTTCTCGTTCTTCGGCATTGCTGCAGCCGCAGGGGTCGTGATCAACGACAATCTCGTCCTGATCGACTATGTGAATCGACGGCGGGATGAAGGCGCAGGTGCCGTTCAGGCGCTGGTCGATGGGGGCGTATCCCGCTTCCGGCCCATCCTGTTGACTTCCGTCACCACCTTTGTCGGCATCCTGCCACTGATTGCAGAAAAATCCGTTCAGGCACAATTCCTCAAACCGATGGTTGTGTCATTGGGCGCAGCTGTTGCATTCGCGCTTTTTGTCTCATTGTTGATGGTCCCTGCCCTTTACGCAGTCGGTGTCGAGATTGGCCGGATCTTCCGCTGGACCTGGGGCGGCAAGCCTTTCCGCCAGATCGGTGAGACCTATAGCGGAGAAGTGACCATCGACGAGGATGAATTGATTGGCACGAGCAAAGATGGCGGACTTGGTCCAATGGCTCCCGCCGAATAAAATGTACGCAACACGGTAAAGGCCCGCCCGGATCAGGCGTCGGGCCTTTATCCATATTACTGGAGAGACCTTAAATGAAACACCTCATGCTCGGGGCAGCGACCATTGCCCTCCTCACCGCCTGTTCGCCGGCATCCACGGAAGACACTGGTCAGTCAGCAGAGACTGCGGCAGTAACATCAACATCCTCGAACACGCCCAACGAAGCAGGCAAATATGTCACCGCAGAAGGCCTGGAGCTGTCTGCTGCTGACTATTGGGGGGACTGGGGTGTTGACCTCACATTGCGCGATGACTCCATCGCACCCGGCGACAACTTCTATGCCTATGCCAATGGCAAATGGCTCGACAGTTTCGTTATCCCGAGTGATCGCACACGCTATGGCGCCTTCACTCTGCTGGCTGAAAAGTCAGAGCAGCGCGTACTCAATATCATTCAGGAGCTTGCCGAAGCCGAACCTGATCCAGCCACACTCGAAGGCAAGGTCGCCTCTGTCTACAACGCCTATATGGACACGAGCGGTATCGAAACCGCTGGCCTCGCCCCCGCCACGCCCTATCTCAGCAAGATCAAGAACATCGATAGCCGGGAAGACCTCGCCAAGCTGTTTGCGGCAACGGGCTACGCCTCCCCTATCGCGGGCTGGGTCGATGTCGATTCCAAGCAGACCGACCAGTACATCTTCTATGTGACCCAAGCCGGGCTCGGCATTGGCGACCGTGACTATTATCTCGACGATACAGAGAAAAACCTTGAAATCCGCGCGGCCTACAAAGCCATGCTGACCACCCTGCTGACAGAAGCAGGCTACGAGGAGGCTGAGGCGGCGGCAGACCGCGTGATCGCGCTCGAGACCCGTATTGCTCGCGCCCATTGGGACCGCGCAACAGGCCGGAATCGCAACCTCACCTACAACAAGATGAGCCGCGCAGAGTTGGAACAGCTCGGCGGAGACTTCCCGGTGGCGACGATGCTCATGGACCTTGGCCTGAACAGCGAAGAATCCTTTGTCGTGCGCCAGGTCACTCCGACAGCCGAAGAGATCGCAGAAAACGGGCTCACCGCGGAACAGATCGAAAAAGTCTCGGGCGGCGGCATAGGCGGCCTGTTCGAGATCATGCAAACCGCCTCACTTGAGGACTGGAAGGCTTATCTAGCGGCCCACTTCCTGATCGATCACGCCGATGTCCTGCCCCGCCGCCTGGATGAGGCGACCTTCGAATTTTATGGCAAGAAACTGGGCGGTGCCGAAGAACAGCGCGAGCGCTGGAAGCGTGCAGTCTCAACCGTCGAAGGCTCCGTCGGAGAAGGTGTCGGCAAAGTCTATGCCGAGCGCTTCTTCCCGAGCGAGAACAAGGCAGCCATGGACGATCTGGTAGAGAATTTGCGAGCGGCCATGGCCAGCAATCTCGATGAGATCGACTGGATGGGCGACGACACGAAGACAGAAGCACATGACAAGCTCGCCAAATTCACCCCAAAAATTGGATATCCGGAGAACTTCGAGACCTATGCGGACCTGAATGTGGGCCCGGACGCCTTCGCCAACTCCATGGCGGTGAATGACTGGGCCTGGAAGGACATGATCTCCCAGCTCGGCCAGCCGATCGACAAGACCGAATGGTTCATGTTGCCCCAGACGGTGAACGCCTATTATTCGCCCAACCGGAACGAAATCGTGTTTCCCGCTGCCATCCTTCAGCCGCCTTTCTTCAATCTGACTGCAGACCCCGCCGTCAATTATGGTGCGATCGGCGGCGTCATTGGTCACGAAATGGGCCACGGCTTCGATGATCAGGGCGCCAAATCCGACGGAAATGGCACGCTCCGCAATTGGTGGACCGCTGAAGACGAATCCAATTTCAAGGCCAAGACCGGCGCGCTCGTAGAGCAATATAATGCTTTCTGTCCCCTGGATGATGGGGAAACCTGTGTGAATGGCGCGCTGACACTCGGCGAGAATATCGGCGATCTCGGCGGTCTTTCGATGGCATACAAGGCCTACAAGCTCAGCCTCGACACAGATGGCAACGGCACGATCAGCCCGGATGAGGAAGCGCCTGTGCTGGACGGACTGAGCGGTGATCAGCGCTTCTTCCTGGCCTGGGCCCAGGTCTGGCGGTCCAAGTACCGCGAAGAGGCAACCCGTCGCCAGCTGCTGACAGACCCACATTCCCCACCCGTTTACCGGGTAAACGGCGTCGTTCAGAACATGGCAGAATGGTACGAAGCCTTTGACGTGACGGAAGATGACGAGATGTACCTGCCGCCTGAGCAGCGCATCCGGATTTGGTAAACGGTTATAAACCGTAGCATACACTACAGAAGCAGCGCTTTAGAGTGCTGCTTCTTTACTTGTCTTGAAGAAGTTTGGGTATATTCTGACCGAGCAGCCTGATTTGGCATGGCGGTTGCAAGAAAATCTTCGGATAAGGATTCCGCCCAAAATGAAATTGCTAAACCGCCTGTTCAAGACGTCAAGTTCCGATTCCGAGGCTCCCGCCTCTGCGCGCGTAGAACAGATGGTGACGCCCGTAAAAGAACGGCCACGTCCCGTCCGTGCATCGGTCTATCGGGAAGCAAATGTCGTTTACGAATCCGGCTACAAGCGTCGCGGTATCGTTCTGGACTATTCTGACACAGGCGTTCGCCTCCGGTTTCCGACCAATGAGGGCATGCCTGAATTCGTGACCCTTCATGCCAAGGGAGTGGGCCTGCAGGGCCCCGCACGCGTTGTCTGGCAAAAAGGTTCTGAAGCGGGTTTTCAACTCACGACCATCTAGGGTCGCACCCGTCCCTTCCCAATGTTCATTTGGCTTTTGGGCCTAAAAGGTCTTGAATGGCCCTTTCAACGCGAAAGGGACGCACCATGGCCATCATGAAATCAGAACAGATCATGTCGGAATCGACCAAATCCTTCGAGGATGCGATTCAGACAGCGGTCACACGCTTTGACGCCACCGTCAAAGGCCTCGCATCGGCTTACGTCAACGAAATGTACACCACAATCAAGAACGGCAAGATCGAAAAGTATCGCGTGAACCTCCAGATGACGTTCGAAGTAATGCCGCCCAAGGCCAACGACAAAGCCAAGCGCGCAAAGAAGAAGTAGGCCCCATTCGTGGCCAAGACGACGGAAACCTGGTTTTCGGAACTCGATCCGGCCCAATTCGAGATTGCGGAAAGCCTTCGAGCGCGCATTGAGCGGGCAGGCCCCGGCCTGACCTGCAAGCTCGCCTGGGGCTTTCCGTGTTGGAGTGGGACCGAGCGGATATTCTCGATCGCGGCATACAAGGACCGCTGCAATCTCCAGATATTCTATGGTGCCGAACTTGCGCCGTCCTTTCCAGACCGGATCGAAGGCACCGGCAAGGCTCTGCGCCATGTAAAAATCCATTCGGTCGATCAGATCGACGCCCAACTGGATCAAATCATCGAGGCGGCAATCCGGCTGGATGCAACCGATCCACGGCCTGTTCGATAGGAAGACGTGACAGCTGCGTGGTTTGCCCTATCATCTGACGTCAGATGCACAGGAACCTGCCCCCATGCGCCAATTCCTTGTCCCAGCCCTCGCCGTCGTTTGCCTGGTCCTGGCAGTCCCGACAGGAAGCCAGGCACAATCCCCTAGCAATTCGGAGAGTCCTTCAATGACGGCAACGCAATTTACGAGCATTGATGGAAAGCCAGTCAACCTTGAAGCACTTGATGCAAAGGCGATCCTCGTCGTGAATACAGCCTCCAAATGCGGCTACACCAAACAGTATGAGGGCCTTCAGGCACTGTATGAAGCGAAGCGAGCGGAAGGGCTCGTCATTCTCGGCATCCCTTCAAATGATTTCGCCGGGCAGGAACCCGGGACCGAGGAAGAGGTCCAGACGTTCTGCCAGCTGAATTTCGGCGTGACATTCCCGCTGACAAAGAAATACGCTGTGACGGGCGCTGATGAGCACCCTTTCTATTTGAATGCCGTGGACATGCTTGGCGAGGCCGCGCAGCCGAAATGGAATTTCCATAAAATTCTCGTCGATGGCGACGGCACACCGCTCAAGGCCTACCCCTCTGCCACTACCCCATCGGATCCGGAACTCGTGGCAGATATCGAGGCGGCCCTCGGCGGATGACGCCTATCAGGCGCGCCACTTCACGACCGGAGTGATCCTGCCGGTACGGCAAGTTCGGGAATGGATTGCAGAAAGGCCCGCGCCTGCTCACCGGCTGCAGCACACGCTGTTTCAAGCTGCCCTCTATCCAGGCGCACTGCGCGAATACGTGCCCACGGGTGTCGTTGGAGATAGTAGTCGAGATTGTTCAAAAGCTCGAATTCAACTCGGTCTATCTGTTCGCTTTCGCTTGCTTCAAAGAAATACATTCGAGTTTGGGCCGCGCTCCAGCCCCGCTCGAAATGCGCGTGATAATGGCCCTCATCCTCGCCGAAACAATCGAAGCGGAGGACTTCGTCTTCATGGATGAAAAGCGAAAACGCGGGCCCGCGCCCAATGGGCAGGACTTTCCAGAAGACGTGCAACTCTGCGTCTGGCGATATCGAGAATATTTTCAGATCGCGTCGGCTCGGAAATTTCGCGGTATAACGTTCGTGGAGACGGAACTTGCGGAGGCGCCGGGACAATTGCCGACCAGCATAGAACATCCGAGATGGAAGCATTCTGCGCGCCAAGGCATAAGTCGAACTTGCCATTTAAGGTACCCATCCCCAGCGACATTTTCACCAGATTGCTCTCGTGGCTTTCATTCAAGCCGAAAATGCACTGGCATTACAATAGAACGGCGACAACTTCTCGATTGCGCGCCCCGTTCGATGAAGAAATCTCCGCCAATCGCGTTTCGTGAACTCTTGACGAGTTAGGCCCGGACGCGCTTTGTGTTCGCACCTGCAAAAAAAATCCATAGCGGAAGGAAACTCCATGTCTGAACAAGATCCCGTCGTCATCGTCGGTATGGGCCGCACGCCCATGGGTGGCCTGCTCGGCGACCTTGCCAGCCTGACTGCCAGTGAGTTGGGCGCCATTGCCATCGAGAAAGCTGTCAGCGAAGCAAAGCTGGCCCCCGGCGAGGCGAATGAAATCATCATGGGCAACTGCCTTCCCGCTGGCCAGGGCCAAGCTCCTGCCCGTCAGGCAGGTTTCAAATCCGGTCAGGACAAGGGCCTTGAAGCCACAACGATCAACAAGATGTGCGGCTCCGGCATGCAAGCTGCCGTCATGGGCCGCAATGCCATTCTGGCGGGCGACGCAAACATCGTGATCGCTGGCGGCATGGAATCCATGACCAACGCACCGCACCTGCTGAACGTCCGCAAGGGCCATAAATACGGCACCATGAACGCTCAGGACCATATGGCGCTCGACGGCTTGTCCGACGCCTACAAGGGCGGCCCCATGGGCGAATTCGCCGACATGATCGCGGGTGAGTACCAGTTCACACGCGAGCAACAGGATGCCTACGCGCTGGAAACGCTGTCGCGCGCACAGAACGCAACGAAAGAAGGCAAGTTCAAGCGCGAGATTGCCCCGGTCACCATCAAGACCCGCAAGGGCGAAACGGTCGTCGACACTGATGAACTGCCTCGCACTGCGATGCCGGAAAAAATCCCGTCGCTGCGCCCGGCCTTCTCCAAGGACGGCACCGTTACCGCAGCCAATGCCTCAGCTATTTCAGATGGCGCAGCTGCGCTCGTCCTGATGCGCGAATCTGAAGCCAAGAAACGCGGTCTCAATCCGCTGGCCAAGATCGTGTCTTCGTCCAGCCACGCTCACGAGCCTGAATACTTCACGACCGCGCCAGTGCCTGCCATGAAGAAAGCCTTGGAAAAGGCTGGCTGGAGCGTCGACGATGTCGAGCTTTGGGAAGTCAACGAAGCCTTCGCGGTCGTTCCAATGATCGCCATGAAGGAAATGGGCATCTCGCACGACAAGCTGAACGTGAATGGCGGTGCCTGCGCCATGGGTCACCCGATCGGCGCTTCCGGCGCTCGTTTGATCGTCACACTGCTCGCGGCCATGGAAGATCGTGGCCTGAAAAAAGGCATGGCCAGTCTCTGTATTGGTGGCGGCGAAGGCATCGCGATGGCGCTCGAACGCTACTAGGGGTCCGGCATGCTGGATGAAACCCGGATCCTCGACCATTTCACCGAACAGGCGAGATGGTGCGAGGATCTGGGCTCTCCTTTCACTGCGGCCCTGCTCCGGAAATTTGCCGAAGATTTTGAGGCCAATGGCCCGGTCGCGGATATCTGCGCCGACTGGACCGGCAATCCCCGCAAGGATGCCCTTGGCCTCAGGCTCGCCGGTGCCCTTCACCATGCCGTGCTAACCAACGCAGCACCTGCTCTTGCCGCGACTTATCCCGGCCATCTGGCGGAGTGGAAGATGGAGGCTGTCTGGGCCGAGGCCCAGCCTTGGCTTGCGGCGCACATCCCCGACATCCGCACCTTCATCAACAGTCCCCCGCAGACCAATGAGACCCGCCGGTCGATAGCGCTCCTGCCCGGTTTTCTCGAACTTGCCGCAACCTACCGTATGCCCATGCACCTGCTTGAGCTCGGCGCGAGTGCGGGCCTCAACCAGAATTGGGATCGGTTCACCTATGATGGCGGAACNTGGCAACGACCGGGCGCGAGCGACGTCACGATATCCACGATCTGGAACGGACCCGAGCCCGCACATCTCGACGCCGCTCCANTCATTGCTTCACGCGCCGCTTGCGACCTGAACCCGATTGACCTGACAAATGAGGCCGCCTTCCTGCGGCTCAAATCCTACANTTGGCCAGACCAGGCTGGACGACTGGCCCGTCTGGATNCGGCGGCAGAATTGGCCAGACATATGGGCGTTCGCGTGGAACAGGCGGATGCGGTTGACTGGCTCGCCCAGAAACTGACCAAACGCCCCTCAGAGGGCCTGACAGTCATTTATCACTCAGTCTTCCTTGTTTATCCGTCAAAAGAAGATGTTGCACGCATGAAGCGACTGATCGAAGAAGCGGGCGCAGCTGCCACCGAGACTGCCCCCCTCGCCTGGCTTTGCTTTGAACCGGAATCCCTGTTTGGAGGAGACCGCGCGTCTCCGCGCATGCAGACCCGACTGCAAGTCTGGCCGGGTGGCGAACCCCGCATACTGAATGAGTCTGATGGACACGTCACATATGTGGACATGCCGTAAGACTATTCGGCAAATGCGTCTGCCAGTTCCCGAGCGAGCTTATTGACCGCCGCAACGCCCTCATCACTGAAACTGTTTGTGTTCACAATTACGACAAGACCTGCATCTGGCAGCAGGTAAACCGACGACAACCACATTGTATTCGACCCGTTATGGGCGAAGAGACGTCCATGCGGACCCGGCGCTGAGACGCCCCACCCCAACGCATAGTCGGATCCCGCGGTTGGATATGGCGTAAGCAGTTTCCGCTCAGTCTCATCTGCGTTCAGGAAACCGCTGACAAAGCGCGCATGCGCGGCCAATGGCACATGTAACGTGCCAGCGGGTGCCAGCGCGGCCGGGTTATCCGCTCCGCTGCCGGTGCCCTGGCCTTTCAAACCTCCGAACAGGCCTTGTGCGTGGCCTTCAATCCCCGTCGGCGGCGGTCCGAACCCCCAACCTTCATTCTGGAGTACAAGCGTGGACAGGAACAATGTCTCGTAATTCTCGTGCCCCAGCCGCAAGGCTATCCGGTCCAGTGCTGCCCCCGCAATAATGTAACCAAGATTGGAATAGGTAAATGTTCCCGTTTCGCCGGCAGGCGGCTTTGTCAAAAAACCTCGCGCCAAAGCAGTGCGCTGAGTTTCGACAGGATCGTTGGAGCCGCGACTGGTCAGGAACCACATCATACCGGGATTGGCGGCAAGTCCGCTCCGGTGAGAAAGCAGATGCTCAATCGTCACATCGCCCCAGGCCGGATCCATCTCGTCGGCAAGGTCTGGCAACAACTCTGGCAGGGTCGCACCCCAACTCGCTTCACCCTGCTCTACGAGCCGACCGTAAAGCAGCGCGGTCAGCATCTTCGTGTTGGAGCCGATATGCCAGGCGTCACCCTGCTGGACAGCCCCCCGCTTGCCCTGCACGCGGGCTCCATCAACCGCGAGACCAAGAATGTCCCCATCGGCGTTGGCAATGACAGCCCCAAGAGCTACCAGCCCGGCATCTTCCCGAACCGTTTCCACCTTCTGTTGTAACTCCTCTGGCGATAGCGGTGCGGCCGATGATGGCAGCACCAGTACGGCAAGAACTGAGAGGGATATCGCGGCGCGGATCATGGCATCCATAGTCCAGGCGCTAGCGTCATCGGTCAAGCAGAGGCAGGCTTTTTGATATCTTCAACCAGATCAAGCGGCAGGGCAGTCGTACGCTTTGCGACCCGGATCACGATACGTGATTGCACATCCGACACGAGGGCTGAGCCTAACAGATTGTCCCGCAGGAAATTGTCATAAGCGTGCATGTCGGTCGTGATGATGTGGATCATGTAGTCGACCGCACCTGTAACCGTCATGCATTCGATGACTTCCGGCCAAGCCTGAACCATCTGTTCGAAAGCATCGAGATTTTCCCGGCTCGGAAGCGCCAGTTTGACGCTCGCCATGACTTCGAAATTCAGCCCGAGTGAGTTATTGTCCAGCAGGGTCACCCGGCCTGTAATGAAGCCGGCCTCTTCCATGCGCTTGATACGCCGCCAACAAGGCGATGAGGACAAGCCGACCCGGTCGGCAATTTCGGCGACAGACAAGCCGGCATCATGCTGGATGATGTCCAGTATTCGCGCATCTACAGCATCTAATTCTTGGGCCAATTTTGCTCGCTCTCTTAGGTTATCCGGTAAATTTTACCCCGGAATAGCAAAATTTGCGCAAGATAGGCAAGCAATTTCACGCGGTTTGACCAATAATCTGCCTAAACCCATCAGATAGGCATGCTATGCAACACCGCGAAGTCACGCTGGACGACAAATACGAGCTTGTCGAGGGAAAAGCCTTCATGACAGGGATTCAGGCGCTTGTTCGCCTGCCACTTGATCGGAAACGCCTTGATCTGGGCATGGGCCTCAACACAGCCGGCTTCATCTCTGGATACCGCGGATCGCCGCTGGGCGGTTACGATCAACAGCTTCGCGCCGCTCAAAAATGGCTGGATTCCCATGACATCAAATTCTGGGAAGGTCTGAATGAAGACCTCGGTGCCACCGCTGTGTGGGGCAGCCAGCAGCTCGGCCTGTTCCCCGGCGCGAAATATGATGGCCTGTTCGGCGTGTGGTACGGCAAGGCCCCTGGCGTAGACCGGACGGGCGATGTGTTCAAACACGCCAACGCCGCTGGCGCCTCCGACCATGGCGGCGTACTCGCCATCATCGGCGACGACCATAATTGCAAGTCCTCCACCCTGCCCTCGCAATCAGAGTTCGCGATGGCCGATGCGGAGATCCCGGTACTGAACCCCGCCTCCATCCAGGACGTGCTGGACTACGGCATCCATGGCTGGGCCATGAGCCGCTTCTCCGGAGCATGGGCCGGACTGGTCGCTCTCGCAGACACAATGGATTCCGGCGCTGTGGTAAGCGTCGATCTTGACCGGTTCAGTTTTGTCTCTCCTGATTTTCAGCTGCCTGAAGACGGCGTTCATATGCGCCGCGGCGACAGCCCGCTCGATAAGGAGCGGCGCCTGCGTCAGGTGAAGCTGCCGGCTGCACAGGCCTATGTGCGCGCCAACAAGCTGGACAATGTCATCCTGCCTTCGCCGAAACCCCGTGTCGGTGTTGTCGTGACGGGCCAGGCTGCCCGCGACGTGTTCGAGGCGCTCGCGGCGCTCGGCCTGTCACCGCAGGATGCAGGACGCCTGGGTCTCTCCGTGTACAAAGTGGCCATGCCGTGGCCGCTTGAACCCGAAGGGATCCGGGCGTTCTGCAAAGGTCTGGAACGTGTGGTCGTGATCGAGCACAAACGCCCTCTGATCGAAGATCAGCTACGCTCGGTGCTCTACGATCTGCCGGATGGCCAACGTCCGACTGTAGAAGGCAAGCGCGATCGCGAGGGACGCCCCCTGCTCTCCGATATCGCCTCCATCTCCATCCCGGAAATGGCTGGCGCGCTGATGAAGATCCTTCCTGAAGGTTGGGATACCAGCCGCGCCAATGCCTATTTTGATCGGATTGGCCGGACTGGCGAAGCGGCGCGCATCAATGCCTCCGAAACCATTCGCACCCCGCATTATTGCTCCGGCTGCCCGCACAATTCCTCCACCGTTGTGCCGGAAGGCTCGCGCGCGCTGGCCGGGATCGGCTGTCACTATATGGCGAACTTCATGCCGGACCGCAAAACCGACATGACCAGCCAGATGGGCGGCGAAGGTATTGCCTGGGTTGGTCAGCACTGGGCGACTGAAGAAGGCCATGTCTTCGTCAATCTCGGCGACGGCACCTATTCCCATTCGGGCAGCCTCGCCATCCGCGCAGCGGTGACTTCCGACGCGAACATGACCTACAAGATTCTCTACAATGACGCTGTCGCCATGACCGGCGGCCAGACAGTCGAGTCTGGCCAGACCCCGGCCCAGATCGCTCAGCAGGTGGAAGCCGAAGGCGTGGAGACGATCGTGATCGTCACCGAAGACCCGACCCGCTATGCCAATGTGAAAGACCTGCCGCGCCGCGTGAAGATCTTTGATCGCGAAGAGCTGGAGGAGGTTCAGGTGATGCTGCGCGCCACGCCGGGCGTCTCTGTCATGATCTACGATCAGATCTGCGCCACCGAAAAGCGCCGCCGGTCCAAGCGCGGCCTTCGTGCACCGGACCGTACGCGCGTCGTCATCAACACCGAAGTCTGCGAAGGCTGTGGCGACTGTTCGATCAAATCCAACTGCCTGTCAGTGGAGCCGGTCGAAACCGAACTCGGCCGCAAACGGCGCATCAACCAGTCGACCTGCAACACAGACCTCTCCTGTTTGCGCGGCTTCTGCCCGAGCTTTGTGACGATCCAGGATGGCGAACCTGCCTGGCAGGACCAGCCCCGTCCGGAATTTGACGATGCAGGCCTGCCAATGCCGGAAACCCCCAGCCTATCTGAGCCGTGGAACGTGCTGTTCACCGGCGTCGGCGGCACAGGCGTCACCACGGTCGCCGCCGTACTGGCCATGGCCGCGCATGTGGACGGCCATGCGGCTTCCAGCCTCGACATGACCGGCCTTGCCCAGAAGGGTGGTCCGGTGCTTAGCCACATTCGCTTTGCGCGTGAGCCGGAGCTGATTTCGACCGGCAAGGTTCCGCCTGCCAGCGCCGACCTCATCATTGCTTGCGATCTCGTCGTGGCGGCGGGGGGCGACGCACTGAACCTGATGGATGTTGGCCGCACGGCGGCCTATGCAAACTCCGACGTCACGCCAACCAGTGAATTCATCCGGGACCGGTCAAAACGGTTTGAAAGCGATCTCCTCGCCGCGCGCGTGAAACGGCAGGCCCGCGACTTCGCTGCCTTCGATGCCGAGGCCCTTGCGGTCGGTTATCTGCATGATGCGATCTATACGAACATGATCATGGTCGGTTTCGCCTGGCAGAAGGGCCAGGTGCCGATCAGCCTGCGCGCGCTCTACCGCGCGATCCGCCTGAACGGCACCAAGGTGGAAGGACAACATGTCCGCCTTCAATATCGGCCGGATCGCTGCGGCGAACCCGGAACGGCTCCTGCCTCAGCATGACCCACGCGGTCATATCGAAGAGAAAACGCTGGACGAGTTGATAGATGACCGGGCAGCGCGCCTCACCGCTTATCAGGATGCCGCCTATGCGGAGACCTATCGCAACATCGTCGCTCAGGTGCGCGCCGCAGAACATGGCGCTGGCCTCGGCGAGAAGCTGAGTCGCGCAGCCGCCACCTATGCCTACAAGGTCATGGCCTACAAGGACGAGTATGAAGTGGCCCGTCTCTACACGGATGGGAAATTCGCCGAATACATTGCCAGCCAGTTCAAGGGCGGCAAACTCCGCCTGATGCTGGCCCCGCCCATTCTGTCAAAGACGGATGCAAACGGGCACGCCAAGAAGAAGCATTTTGGCCCGTGGATGTTCCAGGTCTTCAAGCTGATGGCGAAGTTCAAGGGCCTGCGCGGCACGAAGTTTGACCTGTTCGGCTACACGGCCGAGCGCCGGATGGAACGCCAGCTGCGTGACGATTATCTCGCCGGCCTGTCCCGCATCGCGCAGGAACTGACCGCGAAGAATCATGAACTCGCCGTGGCGCTCGCCGAAATCCCAGACGATATTCGCGGCTATGGCCATGTGAAGGAAGCAGCCGCCGAAGTCGCCAAGGCGAAAGAGGCAGAGCTCTGGGCTGGCTGGCCGGACGGCACGCTGCCCAAGGCAAAGACCACGCTGATCGCGGCGGCGGAGTAGGCCCCTACTCTGCCGGCTCGACCTGCACGTCGATAATGGTGCCCTTCTTGCCGATTTTTTCGAGCGTCTTCTCGATATCGTCGGACTCGACGGTGCGCGTATAGGTCTTGGTGCCGCCGCCAAATTTCTTGACTTTCACCTTCAGCTTGACGTCCTCCTCTGGGCCGTCCAGCGCATCTCCGGTGACGTGCACGACCCCAGAGCCGACCGCATAGGCGCCCTTCGCGGTGCCCTCGACCACGTCGCCCGCCACGCTGACGGGCACGGTCACGATCTTGGTGGCAAGGCAGGCGGGCAGCGTGGCAAGCATGCCGGCGATCAGGACTAGGCGAATGGCAGGCATGGCAAAGGCTCCTCTGGCTCTGGCCAGACTAGAGCAGATGAATGTTTAAGCCATGTTACGAAACGTGCAGACTAGTCCCGCGCCAGCGCCTCATCCATCAGGCGGGCCGTATTGGCGACGCCGTATAGCGCCGCGAAGCTGCCGAAGCGCGGGCCCTGGCTCTGGCCGAGCAGGACTTCATACAGCGCCTGGAACCATTCGCGCAGATTCTCGAACTCATGCTCCTTGCCGACCGAGAAGGTCAGCGTCTGCAGGTTTTCCGAGGTCGGCTCCCCGTCAAACGCCTTGAGGCGCGCGGAGAGGTCTTCCATCGCCGCGCGTTCCTTGTCCGTCGGCGCACGATAGGTCTTCTGCGGCAGGACGAAGTCCTGATAATAGCTCATCGCATAGCCGGCGAGTTCATCGAGCAACCGGTTCTTCTCGGGTGAGGCGTCCGGCGCATATTGCGAGATGAAGCCCCAGAGCTGGCTCTTGTCTTCCGGGTTCGCCACCGCGACGAGGTTCAGCAGCAGCGCAAAGCTGACCGGCGTGGTCTCGGCGGGCGGGTTGCCGGAATGGATGTGCCAGACCGGATTTTCCAATTGGCGCGCAGGCTCCTCACTTGGATACTTCTCAAGAAAAGTCAGGTATTCGTCCACAGCTTTCGGAATGACGTCGAAATAGAGCTTCTTCGCCACGCGCGGCTTCTGGAACTGGAACAGGCCGAGGCTCTCATCCGGGGCGTATTTCAGCCAGTCCTCGACCGAGATGCCATTGCCCTTCGTCTTGGAGATCTTCTCTCCTTTTTCGTCGAGGAACATCTCATAGACATATTGCTCCGGCGGCCGCACGCCCAGGATGCGGGTGATCTTGGAATAGATCGGCGCATTCGCCTGATGGTCCTTGCCGAACATTTCGAAGTCCACGCCGAGCGCGGCCCAGCGCATACCGAAATCGGGCTTCCACTGCATCTTTACATGACCGCCGGTCACCGGCAGCGTGAATTCCTTGCCGGACGCATCCTCGAACGTCACGGTCCCCTTCTCTCCGTCCACGGCCTTCATCGGCACATAGAGCACTTCGCCCGTGTCCGGATGGATCGGCAGAAACGGGCTGTAGGTCGCCTGACGTTCTTCGCCCAGCGTTGGCAGCATGACATCCATGATGTCCTGATATTTCCGCGCAGCCTCCAGCAGCATGGCGTCGAACCGGCCGGACTTGTAACATTCCGTCGCCGACAGGAATTCATACTCGAATCCGAACTGGTCGAGGAAGGCACAGAGCCGCGCATTCATGTGCGCGCCATAGGAATCATGCGTGCCGAACGGGTCCGGCACAGCCGTCAGCGGCTGTTGCAGGTATGGCTCCAGCTTTTCCGGGTTCGGCACGGTCGGCGGCACTTTGCGCATCCCGTCCATGTCATCCGACACACAGATCAGGCGCGTTGTGTACTTGCCGCCGGTCAGCGCCTCAAACGCATGGCGCACCATCGTCGTGCGCACGACTTCGCCAAACGTGCCGATATGCGGCAGGCCGGACGGGCCATAACCGGTCTCGAAGGTCACAGGGTCGCCAGCCTCACGCTGGCCGGCCTTGATCTGCTGCTCCACGCGCTGTTCCAGCTTGCGGGCAAGCTCGAACGGCCAGGCCTTAGCGGAATGGGCGAGCGTGGAGAGATCGGTCATCGGAAATGTCTGTCTTTACTGAGAAATGAAAGGTCCGCCGGACCTAGAGGCCGCAGGGGTTCCGGTCAAGCGGTGCGAACTTTCTTGTAAAGAATATTCGACATGTTATATAAAGCGTACCCAAGCGGGCGGGAGTGTGGTAGATGAGTGATTCTACCGAACGCTGCGAATCCCCTTTACGCTGGCCGCAGCCGGGTGAGCTGTGGAGCCTTTGGGATATGCTGAACTTGATTCCGGCTGAGGCCTTCAATGCCGTAGCTCACGTTTCGAGCCTGATTCAGTTCTTGAAATCCCAAGAAGAAAAGATGCGCGATGCCATTCGACAGGGCCAAACGCCACTGTGGAACTATGATCGCGATATGCTCTTTGCCTTGAGAAGGACGAACGAGACGTTGGAAGAATTTGCTCAAACGGCAAATTTTTCCGCTTTGCGCGAGGCAACAAGAAGTCTCAGCGCATTTCGCAAGTCTACAAGGCGGGACTGGACTGCTCTGACAGTGAACGATGTGCACAGCTTAATTGGACATTTGGAGCCTGTGTTATCATCCGCAATTCTCGCGGCACGCGGGCAGAAGTTTTATGCGCTGTCAGTTCGTGGGGCAGAAATTCTTGAAACTGACACTCCATTGTTTGGTGTCGATGTTGACCGCCTGATTCCAGACGCGCGAGATGACATTGCTGAAGCTGGAAATTGTTTGGCATTTGGTCGTCATACTGGCGCCGCCCATCATACGATGAGGGCCATGGAGGCTGGCGTAATGGCCTTAGCAAAAAAGCTAAATGTGAGCCGCCTGGATTATAAAGGTGACGCACAAACTTGGGGGAAGATGTTGGATAGAATTGAAAAGCGGATAAAAAATTACAGAAACCAACAGCGTAAAGACAGGTTACAGCGGGTTGTGACGCTGCTTAGTGCATTCAACCGTGCGTATCGAATTGAGACGGCTCACGGAAACAATGACTTGAGACCAAGGGCGTTATTCACTGAAGATCGCGCAATAGAATGCTGGAACGCTAGCAGGTCTGCAATGCAGTATATTGCGGAAGTTATTCAGTCGAAGTAGCGCCGCCTTTGGCCGGAACAACCTTCTTAAACGCCCTCTCAAACTCCGCCTTTCCGTCTTCGGCGTCCAAGTCTTTTGCGGTTTCTAGAAATCTCTCGCGCTGAGGCTTTTCGTCCTCTGGCCTTGGCTTCTTGGCGGGCATTCCTACCGTCCTTCACGAGCTGTTTCATAGGTCAGGCGTTTGCCTTGGATACCACACAGGATGGCATCGGCGCGAGCCCTGTCATCCACCCCGTTGGCGACGCGGTTGTTATAGCGGAAGTCGAACTCTGCCAGATAGCGGTGCAGGTGTTGCTTGCCGCAATGCTGGTAGGTGCCTTTCATGCCGCGCTTGAAGACACTGAAATAGTTCTCAATGGTGTTGGTGTGCACGGTGCGGTTACCAAGGCGGACATACTCGCCCTTGCCGTGGTTCACGGTGTCATGACCGCCGAAATGGTAGCCAATACCGCGATAGTGCATGGCCTCATCAGTCATCAAACGAGCCTCTTTGCTGACGTTCTCCTGAACGATGGGCCAGAGGGTATTCTTGCCAAGACTGTCCACCACAATTGAGCGGGCCTGTTTGGTCTCGCGATCCACCAGAGACAGGACTTTCATCTTGTGGCCATAGCCCTTCTTCTTCACAGCGCCCGGCTCGGTGCCGATGAAGGTCTCATCGACCTCAACGGTGCCGCCACCGCCACCCATAGGGGAGAGCGCGCCAGAACGCATGGCCTCACGAATGCGATGCCCCATGAACCAAGCGGTTTTCAGGGTCACGCCCAGAGTGCGGTGAAGCTGGTTGGCAGAGATCCCCTTCTTGCTGGACGCAATCAGGTAGATCGCTTGAAGCCACAGGTTCAGCTTGACCTTGGAGTCCTGAAAGATGGTGCCGACCTTCACGGTGAACGGCTTGCGGCACGCATAGCACTTGTAGACGCCAATCCTGGTGCTCTTGCCCTTCAGCGGGCCGGACTTCTCCACGACGCCACAGTGCGGGCAAACGCGACCGTCAGCCCAGACGCGGGCCTCAACGAACTTGTAAGCGGCTTCTTCATCATGGAAGTGCGGGGAAGAAAGGTAAGACATGACGTGTTCTCCAATACCGAAAACACTACCCGCAAAGACTGGGTACGTCAAGTATAATATGTCGAGAATATTTGACATGTCAAAAATCTTTGACTATATGGGTCGTGTAAGAAATTTTTGACATGGAGACATCAAATGTCCTTTCACGAAAAA
>JGI24658J20074_1000051_pt1 | contig 44567 bp, 45 predicted proteins | sample MalvirmetaMSP121_FD_20074 | JGI IMG/M metagenome (IMG submission 20074) | reverse complement strand
GAACGGTCTGAAGGGCGCGAGCGTGAACTGTCTCGGAAATATTCCGAGGAGAAGGCCAAGGCCGAACATGCGGCGCACACCAAATCAGCCTTCCTGGCGAATATGAGCCATGAGTTGCGCACGCCGTTGAATGCGATCAATGGCTTTTCCGAAATCCTGTCGAATGAACTTTACGGCCCGATGGGGGACGAGCGTTACAAGGGCTACGCGCAGGACATCCTGACTTCGGGCCAACACTTGCTGGACATGATCAACGATATTCTCGACATGGCGAAGATCGAGGCTGGCAAGATGACAATCGACCCGCAGCCCATTGATCCTGTGGACCCGGTCGACGCGGCTGTGCGCATGATCCGTCGCAAGGCAGAGGACAAGGAAATCGAGATGGTGCTGGATGCCCAGCCCAACATGCCTGAGATTGATGCCGACCATCGGGCGATCCGCCAAATGGTGCTGAACCTCGTATCGAATGCGATCAAGTTCACCGATGCTGGCGGCAAGATCACGGTCGCGGTCGAGCAGCGCGGACCGGAAATCTATGTCGGCGTGACCGATACCGGTATTGGTATCCCGGCTGAAGACCTGCCGCGCCTCGCGACGCCGTTCGAGCAAGTCTCCGGCACCAAGGACCGCAATTACGAAGGCACAGGGCTTGGCCTTGCACTGACGAAATCATTTGCGGAAATGCATGGGGGGCGGATGATCCTGTCCTCCATCGAAGGGGAGGGCACGACGGTGGCATTTACCTTGCCGATCTCCGGCGCACGCGAACTCGTCGATGAGACCAATGCGCGGGACGTCGCCTAGGGACGCAGGTTCCAGCTGGTGATGCACGACGTGGCGCCGTCGACCTCGACAACGCCCCATGCCCCGGTCTTCAATTTGCGGTCGAGATCGTCTGGCTGAACATCCACGACATCTGGCAGGAAGCGTGCGATGCCGTTTGAGGTGACGATCAGTGCCGTGTCTTCTGCGCCGAGCCCGGCTGCGCGCTCCAGCAGGCTGCGCCAGCCCTCGCGGAGCGCGTCCGCATCCACGCGCCAGCCCTCCGGCGGCGTGGCATCACGCTCCCAGGCTTCGAGCGCTGCTTCGCCAATCCGTGCCACGACCTTTTCTTCCGGCTGGTTTTCGTCCGGGCCGTACTCGACCTCCGTCAGGAAGGGCAGCACGATCAGGGCAGGGGAACCGGTGCGCATGCCGATCATGGCCCGCGCAGTTTGCCGCGTACGCATCAGCGGAGAGCAGAAAGCGGCGACAAATCGGGTGTCCGCGAAATGATGGGCGAGCGCGTCAGCCTGTGCCAGTCCGGATGCGGACAGGGGAAGGTCGGTGCGTCCGCCCACACGGGTGACCGTGTCGCCCTTGTCGAACGTGTTTCCGTGCCGGACGATGATCAGTCTTGCCATGGTCCGGTCAGTCCTTCAGCGGGTCGCCATGGGTTGCNATCAGGCGCTCGGCGAGGGCCACGTCTTCCGGNGCATCAATGCCGGGAATGGCGATTGTGTCCGGCTCGACTTCGACACATTGCACGCTCATGCCGTTCTCGAGGAAGCGCAGCTGTTCGAGACCTTCGAGCTTTTCATAATGGCCTTCCGGCAGGCTGACATATTTGCGCAGCGCGGGGAGGCGATAGGCATAGAGGCCAATATGGCGGCAGACCGGAGACATGTCGCCTTGCTGGCGCAGCGCGTCTTCCTTGCGGATGGCGGGGATCAAATTCTTGGAAAACCAGAGCGCGCGCCCAGCGGCGTCATGCGCCAGCGTTGTGCCGGAGAAGGGGGTGGTTTTCTTGTGCGCGCGGAAGTCGTCGAGCGCCTGCCAGGTCAGGCGGACATAGGGCGTGGCGGCATCGGCGCCGGAACTGGCGGCGGCTTCGGCGACGGCGACAACATGTGCGGGTGGGGTAAAGGGCGAGTCGCCCTGCAGGTTGACGACAACGTTTGGCGTGACCCCCATCGCGTCGACGGCGGCGAGGGCACGATCCGTGCCGGACGGGACGTTCGGATCGGTCATGACGACCTCAATGCCGAGGTCCCGGCAATGGCTGGCGATGCGCTCGTCATCGGTGGCCACGACACTTGCAGCATCATCCAGTTCAGCGGCGGCACGCGAAGCCATCGCGGCCACCCGGCTCACCATGGTGCGGCCGGCGATCTCGACCAGCGGCTTGCCGGGGAACCGGGTGGATCCATAGCGGGCGGGGACAACGATCAGCGTTTTCATGGCCGCGCTCTTACATGGCTCGCGGCGGGTTGCCTACATCATCTTCGCGCATTTGTTGCATGAGGCCGATGATCGGCGCGACCCACTGCAAGGCTTGTTCGTCCACACCTTCATCGCGCAGGAAGCCCGTCAGTGCAGGGGCGAACTGATCGCTCTGCCCACATTCCACCAGGGCCAGTTCCAGTTCAGGGATGACGACATTCTGGAAGCTGTCAGCAAAGTTCTGAAGGTCGTCTGTCCGCGACATCAGCCGCATCGTGGCGAATGTGTTGAGTTCGCCCTCGCTATCAGTAATGCGCCGCAGGTCGTTGATCAGACCACGATTTTCGGAAGCGAACTCGCCGAGGATACGGTCGGTCTTGTATTCGACCCATTCCTGCGTGCAGGGCTCAGGCGCTGTGACACAGGCAGCGAGCGGGCAGGTGGCAATGGCCATTGTGGCGAGCAGGCGTATCATGGAAATCCTCCGGAGCGCGATTCAGGGGGCTACCCTAGACGCCGATCCCATTACCGCAAAGCGCGGGACTCATTCGCAAAAAAAGCCCCCGACGCAATGGGACCTGCGCCGGGGGACTCCGCCTATGCATTCCGTGCAATGCGCGAGCGGGACCCGTTATTCGTCTGTCGTGTCGGTTTCAATCGTGATCGTGTGGCTGGACGAACCGTTGACCTGCTTCTTGAAGGCCTTCTTTTCGGCGGCGTCGAGCTTGTCGCTCTTCATCACGGATTTGATCGTCGCCTTGGCTTTCAGCGTGTCCTTGTCGCCCTTGATGCAGGCGATCTTCACGTCCCTGGTCTTGTCCTGGCTACTGCTCTTTTCGAGGATCCGGGTCTCGCCCTCTGCCAGATTGGCGTCGCGGCATTGCTCGACCAGATCGGTCAGTACGATATGGGTATGCTCCATTTCATCCTCAAACTCCTCGCCATAGGCGATCTCGATCTTGCGTTCGAGCGCATCGGCATGGGCTTCGATGCGAGCCTCAAGGGCGTCCATCTGGGGTTCAAAGCGGGTTTCCCAGGCGTCTGCATGAGCTTCGGCGCGCTCGGCAATCGCTTCGGCATGGGCTTCCCATTCCTCGGCCTGTGCCTCGACCTTCTCTGCCCAGGCTTCCCACTCGGCTTCGGATTTCGGCATGGTTTCGTCGGTGAAGCTGAAGGCCATCTCCATCTTCCGGTTCAGCTCTTCGTCAAAGCCTTCGAAGGCGAGTTCGATGTGCGGCATGGAGGCCACCAGAGTTTCGATTTCGGCCGTTTCAGCTTCGATCTTTGATGTCAGGATTTCAATTTCCCGCTCAAGTTCCGGCGTCATCGCATCGACCGAGAAAGGATCGCCGATGATGACGACCTGCCGGTCCTCGACCTTGTCGCCATCGATGAACAATGTGCCATCCTTGAAGTGCAAACTGCGATGCTGGGGAACTGGGTTGATGTTGTCGGGTTCTCCGCCCGCGAGTTCGGCCATATCGACCTTTTCATCGGCTTCGGCAGAGGCACAGGCGGTGGCTACGAAGGCTGACGACATGAGGGCCGCGCTGCCAAGAAGTCCGGAAACACCTGCGCCGAGCAGACGCCGCGAGCGGGAGGGGCTGGGTGTGGTCATGCGGATCATTCTTTCCTTCAGGGCGTGAGTCAGGGGCAGGCTGGCCGCGGCGGTCAGGCGTTCCGGCAGGGCAAGCTGAACGGCCTTCAACAATGTCTCACCATAGGCGTGAGGGGAGGACGCTCCGGATTTCAGCACATCGCTGTCGCAGGCTGCTTCCTGGTCGGTGCGGAAGGCGCGTCGTGCAATATAGGCCAGCGGATTGAACCAGAGTGCAGAAACGAAGATTTCCGACATCTGCAAGGCCCAGAGGTCGCCGCGCTTGATATGCGTCAGCTCGTGCGCCAACGCTGCCCGTTGCTGGGACACGGTATAGTCTTCCTCGAACCAGGCCGGTAGCAGAACAGTCGGGCGAAAGAGGCCGGAGACCAGCGGGCCAGATGAAATGAAGCTGGTGGAAATCTGCGGAGTGCGCTTCAGGCCGATCTGCCGGGCCACATCGTCGGCAAGGCTGGCGAGCTCGGGCGAGGCAGGCATCTCTTCGCGGCGCAGGGTCTGCATGAAACTGTGGTGTGCAAACGAACTGCGGGCAAGCATGTAGATGGCTCCGCCAGCCCACACGGCCAACACGGTTCCAAGAAGGAGTCCGCCCAAAACAGGCTCGGACAGTTCCGGGAAGGCCGCAGGACCATGAGCCACTTCGAACAGGGGGCTCGAAGCCTCAGGACCGGTTGCTGGCGGAGCCCAGACGGCGTTGGCTGCGGATCCTACGGGTTCAGGTGAGCGAACGAATGCAGGTGCAGCATCTGCCGTCCCAGCCGCCGCAGGTGATTGAGACTGGAACATCTCAAAGAACCCGGCCAGCGGCGTGGGCATGGAAAGGGGAGGCAGGACAAGCCGGGCCAGCGGAATTGCCCAGAGCGCATAGGCGACACCCGCGCCGAACTGCCGGGCAACATGCTTGCGCGCAAACAGAATGAGCGCGATCAGGACAGACACCGCAATCACGGTCTGTACGCCATAGGTGAAGTTGAGGCTGTTCAGGTCAAAAATCATTTCTTCAACTCCCCTAGAAGCTTTTCAAGTTCTGCGATGTCATCGGCCGTAAGACCGCGCGTATCAGCAAGGTGCGCCACGAGGGGGGCTGCGCGACCGGAAAAGACCTGGTCGACGAACTGGCGAGCGGCCCCGGCCTTGTAGGTGCCTTCCTCGACGAGGGGATAGTAGAGATAACGTCGGCCATCTTCCTCAGTGCTTAGCGCGCCCTTCTCCACAAGGCGGGCCAGCAAGGTCTTGACGGTGCGGCTGGTCCAGTCCTTTTCGGTGCCCAGCGCGTCGTGGACATCCGAGGCAGCAAGGCCCGGCCGCGCCCAAAGCACGCTCATCACGTCGAGTTCTGCATCGGAAATCTTCATAGTGTAGAACCCCTCTCTGGACTACAAGCGTAGTCGTATGACATGACTACATACGTGGTCAACAAATTTTCCATGACACGTTCGTAAGGTGAGCTGGCGCTGCAGCAATACATCCTCGTGTGGCTTCTATTCAGTCACGGCGTCGAGTACGGTCATCTGGAGAAAACTGGAGGAGACGGCCATGAGACCAATGATGATCGCAGCTATGGCGCTGCTGACGGTGCCGGTGGGCTGCGCGACCACGGGCAGCTCTGGTGATCTGGGGCGGGTTCTGGGCGAGGTGATTGGCCAGCAAACAGGGCAGGGCGGTGCGCTCAGCCAGGCCGAAATTGATGCCGGTCTCCGCGAAGCGCTCACAGTGGGCACCAACATCGTGGCAGCGCAACTGGGCCAGACCAATGGCTATTTCGGAGATTCGGAAATTCGTATTCCGCTTCCGAAAACCTATCGGGATATCCAATCCGGCCTGTCGCGCGTCGGGGCGAGCGGTCCACTGGATGACCTGGAATTGCGTATGAACCGGGCGGCGGAGGCAGCTGTGCCGGAGGCAAAGACGCTGGTCATAGGAGCGATCCGCCAGATCACGATTGAGGATGCTGTACGCATCCTGAATGGCGGCGACACAGCGGCGACAGACTACCTGCGCGAGAAGACCGAGAGCCAGCTGCGTGCGTCATTCACACCCTATGTCAAAACGTCGCTTGCACAGGCGGGTGCATTCACGTCACTTGAGCAGGTCGCCAATAGCTATGGCGTCGGGGGAGTCACCTCCAGCCTGCAAAATGACTTGACCAATCACGCGGTCACACTGGGACTGGATGGCATGTTCCACTACGTGGCTGCAGAGGAGAAGAAGATCCGTGAGAATCCTGTGGCTCGGACGACCGATCTGTTGCGGCGCGTCTTTGGATCGAGGGGCTGATGCGTCGATTTACGTATGAGGCCAAAGCCGGCGGAGAGATGGCCGGCATTGAATTCGGTGACCCAATCAAGCCCTTCTCTGCGGTATGGCTGCATGCGACCGGATTCAATGGAATGACCTATCAGTCATTGCTGGCGCCCCTCGGGCTTCGCCAGCGTGTGGCGGCGCTCGACATGCGGGGGCATGGTCGTTCCACATTGCAGGCCAAACCCGGCCGCATGAAATCCTGGAAACGCCACCGCGACGATGTGATCGAATGGTTGGAGAAAGAAGCGCCACAGGGCGTGATCCTGGGCGGGCACTCCATGGGCGGGTGCGTGGCCCTGTTGGTGGCAGGCAAGCGACCCGATCTCGTCAAAGGCCTCGTACTGGCCGACCCGGTAATCATGTCGAAATCGGTTTATTTCTGGCAGCATATGCTGTCGCCTATTTCATTCCTTCTGCGGCGCAATGCCATGGCCCGTCAGGCCAAGAAACGCCGCGCCGAGTTCGGATCGTTCCGTGAGGCGCTTGAGTCCTATACAGGTCGCGGCGCATTCAAATCATGGCGCGAGCCCTTTCTGGCAGATTACCTGCTGGATGGTATTGAACGCACCGACCACAATTCTGCTGATAGCGATGAGCAGACCTGGCGTCTGCTGTGTGAGCCGAAATGGGAAGCAGCGACCTTTGCCGCCCAGCGCAACCGGCCTTGGGGTGCCCTACGCCGCGTAAAGAAACACCATATCCCGATGACCATTTTGAGGCCGACCCGGGATTCCGTGATCAGCGACAAGGTGCGCGCGCGATTGATCCTGTCCTATCCCGCCATGATGATGAAGGCGGTGCGCGGCACGACCCACTTCCTGCCGATGGAAGCGCCTTATGAAGTGCGCGACCAGCTGTCGGCCTTCCTTGCGCGCCTCGTCGAGCGGTTCACGCTTGAGGAAGATGCCTTCGTGGAACGGTCGCTGAAAGTGCGGCGGCGCGGGTCCAGATAGGGCTGGCCATATCGGCTGGATTTAGAAAAGCTCAGTAGTAGAACAATTCGCGGTCGTGTAAGGATGCGCGGTTGCCATTGGAGCTGACCCCATGCCCGCTGATATTCTGACCCTGCCGGGGGTAGAGATTGCCATCGTGCTGTTGCTGGTGGGGATCGTGTTTTTCGGTTTCGTGAAGGAAGTCCTGCCGGCGGATGTCGTCGCGCTGCTGGCGATGGGCGCATTGTTGCTCACGGGTATTTTGTCGGTGCCTGAGGCACTTTCGGTCTTTTCGAATTCCGCGCCGATCACGATTGCGGCCATGTTCGTGTTGTCGGCGGCGCTGGAGCGAACCGGGGTGATTGATGCGGCTGGACGGCTGGTCTCGCGACTCGCCAGCCGGGCGTCGCCAGTAGTGGCAATGCTGGCCATGATGCTGGGCGTGATGACCCTGTCCGCCCTCATGAACAATACACCAATCGTCGTGGTGCTGATCCCTGTGGTGATCCAACTCGCGCGGACGATCGGCGTGGCGCCGTCAAAACTGCTGATTCCGCTTTCCTTCGCGGCGATCTTTGGCGGTACGACGACGCTGATCGGCACCTCGACCAACATCCTTGTGGACGGCGTCGCTCAGGAGGCGGGGCTGGCCCCGTTCGGCGTGTTCGAGATCACAGGCGCCGGGGTGATCCTCGCGCTGGTCGGGGCTGCCTATCTCGCATTGACTTCGCCCTTCCTGTTGCCGACGCGGGAATCGCTGGTGGACATGTTGCCGAATGCGAAGGACCGGCGATTTCTGGCGCAGATATTGATCCCTTTGGGGTCGCCGCTGATCGGAAAGATGGTTTCCGAAACCGGGTTTTCTGCAGAGAAGGGATTCAAGGTAATTGATGTCTTCCGGGATGGATTGTCGCTGAGGGCGGATTTGCGCGACCTGTCGATCCAGGCCGGAGACCGGATCGTCTTGCGTACACCGGTCTCAGAAGTCCTGACACTGAAGGAGGCAGGCAGCATCGCCATTGGTGCGTCGGCCTCCGATGCGCGGCCTGCCTTTGAACCGATCCAGACCAGCGAGACCGTCATCATGGAAGGCGTGATCGGGCCGCAATCGCGGTTGACCGGCCGGTCGCTGAATGGGCTCGGCCTGGCACGCCTCTATGGTGTCTACGTGCTGGCGATCCACCGGCGCGGGGAGAATGTCACCAATACAGACGACATCCGCTTCGACGTGGGCGACACGGTCCTGTTGGAGGGTCCGGCACGGGGCATGCGCCAATTGTTTGATGATGGCATTCTCAACAATCTTACCGAGACGACCGAGCGCGCCATGAGACGGGGCAAGGCACCCATCGCGATTGTCGCGCTGGTGTCGGTGATGGGGCTGGCTGCGCTGGGCGTGCTGCCGATCTCGGCGCTCGCGCTGATTGCGGCAACATCCGTCGTTGCGCTCGGATGCCTGGACCATCAGGAAGCCTATCGCGCGATCCGCTGGGACATCCTGATGCTGATCTTCGGCATGCTGGCACTTGGTACGGCAATGGAGAAAACCGGTGCGGCCAGCCTGCTGGTCGGGCATCTTGCCGGACTGACGGGCGGGATGGGGCCGCTGGCCGTGTTGGCGGTGCTCTACCTCGTCACATCCTTCCTGACCGAGATCATGAGCAATAATGCTGCCGCGATCCTGCTGACGCCCATCGCCATTGGGTTGGGAAGTCAGCTGGGCATTGATCCACGCCCCTTCGTCGTGGCGGTGATGTTTGCCGCCAGCGCGAGCTTTGCCACCCCCATCGGCTACCAGACCAATACATTGGTCTACAGTGCGGGCGGGTACAAATTCTCGGACTTCCTGAAGATCGGAGTGCCGCTGAACCTCGTCATGTTCGCGGCGTCCATGATCGTCATCCCGATGTTCTGGCCGCTGGCCTGAGCATTACCAGAGCGGGCGGTCAGGGGAGGCGGCATCGGCGAGTTTGCCCATCAGGCGTTCGAGCTGTTTCTGCTCCTCCTCCGTCAGGCTGCTGGCCAATTTCTGTTCCGCGCCGAGCGCCATCGGTACGATGAGTTCGTACACATCGCGGCCAGCCGGCGTCAGGAAGAGCTGGGAGCGCCGACCATCGGTCTCTGACGTCTTGCGCTCCAGATAGCCCATCTGGATCATGGCAGCGATGGCGCGGCTGACCGCGACCTTGTCCATGGCGGTCAGCTGGCCGATTTCGGTGGCACTGATGCCGGGCCGGTCGCCGGTCACGGCCATGACCCGCCACTGCCAGATCGAGAGACCGAATTCGCGGTCATACAGGCTCGCGATCCGCGTCGAGATCGTGTTCGACAGGACCGACAGGCGGTAGGGCAGGAATTCGCGCAGGCGAAGCAAAGAAACGTTTTCAATATCAGGCATGGATTACTGATTCAGGGTTGCGTTCCGCCTGTCAAATAGTTACATATGAAACTAATAGTTTTGACCCCCCGGAATTACGACTGGAGCGCACCATGGCAGACCTTTTTGAAAATCCCGCCGGCCTCGACGGTTTCGAGTTCATCGAATTTTCCGCGCCTGAAAAAGGCCATCTGGAAGCGGTGTTCGAGCTGATCGGCTTCACAAAGATTGCCCGCCACCGGACCAAGGATGTCGAGCTGTGGCGCCAGGGCGGTATCAACCTCATCACCAATTACGAGCCCAAATCCGCGGCATGGTATTTCGCCCGTGAGCATGGCCCATCCGCCTGCGGCATGGGCTTTCGCGTGCGCGATGCCCGCAAGGCCTACCAGCACCTTCTGGCTCAAGGCGCCGAGCCGGTGAACGTGAATACCGGCCCGAGCGAGCTGCACATTCCAGGCATCCGCGGCATCGGCAATTCCATCATCTACCTGATCGACCGCTATGGCGACGATCTCGATATCTATGACATCGACTTTGAATACCTGCCGGGTGTGGACAAGAATCCTGTTGGCGCCGGCTTCAAGCTGATCGATCACCTGACGCACAATGTTTATGGTGGCCGGATGAAATATTGGGCAGATTTCTATGAGAAGCTCTTCAACTTCCAGGAAATCCGCTATTTCAACATCAAGGGCGAATATACCGGCCTGACCTCCAAGGCGCTGACGGCGCCGGACGGCAAGATCCGCATCCCGCTGAACGAGGAAGGCGAGGGCGGCAAGGGCCAGATCGAGGAATTCCTGCGCGAATACAATGGCGAAGGCATCCAGCATATCGCGCTGATCTGTGACGATCTCTATGCGTGCTATGACCGCCTGAAAGAACGTGGCGTGCCCTTCATGACCGCGCCGCCGGCCGCCTATTACGAGATGCTGGACGGGCGCCTGCCGGGCCATGGCGAAGACGTTGAGGGCCTGAAGGCCCGCGGCCTGTTGCTGGACGGCACGACCGAGGGCGGGGAGCCGCGCCTGTTGATGCAGATTTTTGCGCAGGCGCAGATTGGCCCGGTCTTCTTCGAGTTCATCCAGCGCAAGGGCGACTACAAGGACGGCTTCGGCGAGGGCAATTTCAAGGCCTTGTTCGAAAGCATGGAACGTGACCAGATTGAGCGAGGCGCGCTCAAGGTAGAGGAGGACGCGTAATGACGGCTCCCGCTCCCCTGAAAGGCGTTCACCATGTTGCCTATCGCTGCAAGGATGCGAAGGAGACGGTGGAGTTCTATCGCGATGCGCTGGGCATGGATTTCCAGCTGGCCATTGCCGAGGACAAGGTGCCGTCGACGGGCGCGCATGATCCGTACATGCATGTCTTCCTGGATGCCGGGAACGGCAATGTGCTCGCCTTTTTGAACTGCCCACCCAGCCGAACATGGACCGTGACCGGAACACGCCGCAATGGGTGCAGCATATCGCCTTCCGTGTCGGCTCCATGGATGAGTTGATGGCGACCAAGGCCCACCTCGAAGGCATGGGCCTCGACGTGCTCGGCCCGACGCATCACGGCATCTTCAAGTCGATCTATTTCTTTGATCCGAATGGCCACCGCATCGAACTGGCCGCCGACATCGGCACGCCGGACCAGATGGCGCAGCTGAAAGACGTTGCCCAGCCGATGATCGACGAATGGAGCGAAACCAAGAAAGCGCCGAGGCATGCCGCTTGGCTGCACGAGAAGATCGCGGAGGAAAGCTGAACCATGAAACTCGCCACACTGAAGAATGGTGCCCGCGATGGCCGCCTTGTTGTCGTCTCGAAGGATTTGACCCGCTACACGGATGCGGCAGGCATCGCGCCGACGTTGCAGGCGGCGCTCGACAAATGGGATGTCTACGCCCCGAAGCTGCAACAGCTGGCCGAGCAGGTGGAACTGGGCAGCGTGCCGACCGCACGTTTCCACGAGCATGATTGCGAAAGCCCGCTGCCGCGTGCCTATCAGTGGGCGGACGGGTCGGCCTATATCAATCACGTCGAACTGGTGCGGAAGGCACGCGGCGCGGAAGTGCCGGAAAGCTTTTATGATGATCCGCTGATGTATCAGGGCGGCTCCGATGCCTTCCTGGGCCCGCGCGATGCAATTCCGCTGGGTGACATGGCCTGGGGCTGTGACATGGAAGGGGAGATCGCCGTCATCACCGATGATGTGCCGATGGGCACGAGCGAGGCGGAGGCCGCCGGTCACATCAAGCTGGTCATGTTGTGCAATGACGTCTCGCTGCGTGGCCTGATCCCTGGCGAACTCGCCAAGGGGTTCGGTTTCTTCCAGTCCAAGCCGCCAAGCGCGTTCTCGCCGGTCGCGGTCACGCCGGACGAACTGGGCGAGGCGTGGCAGGGTAGCCTTGTCCATCTGCCGCTGCATGTGGACTATAATGGCCAACCATTCGGCCGCGCCGAGGCCGCCGAAGACGCCACGTTCAGCCTTGCACGGCTCGTTTCCCACGCCGCCAAGACGCGGCCCCTGTCAGCAGGCACGGTGATCGGCTCTGGCACGGTCTCCAACAAGGGCGCCGATGGTGGCCCCGGAAAACCTGTCAGCGAGGGTGGTCTCGGCTATTCCTGCATCGCCGAAATCCGCATGATCGAGAAGATCGCGACCGGCGAATTCAAGACCCCCTTCATGTCACCGGGCGACGTTGTGCGGATGGAAATGCTCGACAAATCCGGGCATTCGATATTTGGGGCAATTGAACAAACGGTCGAGCAGGTCTAGAACCCCTGCTGCACCGCAGCATTACCCAAGGGGAGGCCCGCACTTCATGGCGAGCAAGATATACAAGACGGCCGCAGACGCGCTGGATGGCGTGCTGTTCGACGGCATGACGATTGCCGCAGGCGGATTCGGCCTTTGCGGCATTCCGGAACTGTCCATCGCGGCGATCCGCGAGGCCGGCACCAAGGACCTCACCGTCTATTCCAACAATGCGGGCGTTGATGAGTTTGGGCTCGGCGTGTTGCTACAGACCAAGCAGGTCAAGAAGATGTGCTCGTCCTATGTCGGCGAGAATGCAGAATTCATGCGGCAATACCTCTCCGGCGAGTTGGAGCTGGAATTCAACCCGCAAGGCACGCTGGCCGAGCGCATGCGCGCTGGCGGCGCAGGCATTCCGGGCTTCTACACCAAGACGGGCGTCGGCACGCTGGTGGCCGAAGGCAAGGAAGAGAAGGTCTTCAATGGCGAGACCTATATCCTGGAAGAGGGGATCTTCGCAGACCTGGCCATCGTGAAAGCCTGGAAGGCCGATACGACCGGCAATGCGATCTTCCGCAAGACTGCGCGCAACTTCAACCTGCCCGCCGCAACCTGTGGCAAGATCTGCGTCATGGAAGTCGAGGAAATCGTCGAGCCGGGCGAACTGGACCCCGACGCGATCCATCTGCCGGGCATTTATGTGCACCGTCTTGTGCAGGGCGAATTCGAAAAGCGGATTGAACAGCGGACTGTCCGCAAGAAGGAGAGTGCCTGATGCCTTGGGATCGTAACCAGATGGCGGCGCGTGCCGCGCAGGAACTTGAAGACGGCATGTATGTGAACCTCGGCATCGGCATTCCGACGCTGGTGGCGAACCATATTCCCGACGGCGTCAACGTCACGCTGCAATCGGAAAACGGCATGCTGGGCATGGGGCCGTTTCCCCATGAGGGCGAAGAAGACGCGGACCTGATCAATGCTGGCAAGCAGACGATTACCGAGCTTCCCCAGACAGCCTACTTCGACAGCGCTACCAGCTTCGGCATGATCCGGGGCGGCAAGATCGCCATGGCGATCCTGGGCGCGATGGAAGTGGCTGAGAATGGCGACCTGGCGAACTGGATGATCCCCGGCAAGCTGGTCAAGGGCATGGGCGGTGCGATGGACCTTGTGGCTGGTGTCGGTCGTGTCGTGGTGATCTCCGATCATGCGAACAAGCGCGGCGAGTCCAAGATCCTGAAGGAATGCACATTGCCCCTGACGGGCCTGAAAGTGGTCGACCGGATCATCACCGATCTTTGCGTGATGGACGTGGTCGAGGGCGGCCTGAAAATCGTCGAACTCGCGCCGGACGTAACGCTGGACGAGCTGAAGTCGAAAACCGAAGCCACACTGGTCGACTAATCACAATGAACTGACAGTCGGCGCGCGCCTAGAGTGCGTCGCCTGACAGTTTGGGCACGATGCGATAGCGCGCCATCACGAAGCAATAGACCGCGAAGCCTGCAAGGCCCGCTCCTGCGAGCGCGAGCAGGATGCGTCCGAACGTCTGTGTCTCCAGAATGCGCAGTGCTTCGCCAAGACCGGCGGCATGTTCCGGGTTGGCGGTTATGCCAGCGGTGAGGATCAGACCACCAACAATCAGCAGGACGAAGCCATGTGCGGCAAGACCGAAGCGGACGACGGGCTCGAGCTTCTCCGCCATTTCCTTGCGGACGATATCTTTGCGGTGGGCCGCCTTCCACGATTTCACGAACAGGTAGATGGCAACGCTTAGCGTCGTGATTCCAGCAGCGATTACGACCAGTCGACCTGCCGGGTGTTGCATCAGGGATGCGCTCCAATTCTCGGCGGAGGAATCGTTGCCGCTGGCCTGCGCGCCCTTCATCAGGATGAGGATGGCCGAGACGCCGAGGGCAGCATGGGTCAGGCCTGACATGATCTGACCTGCGCGATTGGCGTAGCCTTCGGCATCATCGCCTTCATTTTCGAGGTCCATGATGCCGTCCACCAGTCGCCAGAGTGTGTAGGCGAAAAGGCCGGCGGCCGTGATGGCCAGCAGCACGGCACCAAAAGGCTGGCGGATCAGGAAGTTCAGCGCGCCGGAGGTGCCTTCGGCCTCGCCGCCATTCAGGGCTGCAAAAAAAGCGAGCCCGCCTACGATCAGGTAAACCATGCCTCGCGCCCCATATCCGGCCCGCATGAGCCATTCGAGGGCGGTATTGGCGTGGTGGGTCATCAGGGGCCTTTCTGTATCTGAGGAGTAAAGCCCCGACGCGACAATCGGTTCCGTACGTGGCGGTTGCCGTGGCATCCACAACTGCATAGGGTCCGGCGCGACTTCCCAGAACAAACGGATTTCCAATATGTCCCAATTCTCGACCCTGACACCCATGCCGGCGGATGCACTTCTCGGCCTGATGACGGCTTATCGCGAAGATCCACGCGATGAAAAATTCGACCTGGGTGTCGGCGTCTACAAGAATGACAAGGGCGAAACCCCGGTGATGTCGGCCGTGGCCAAGGCCGAGGCGCTGATCCTGAAATCCCAGACCACAAAGGTATATGAAGGGCCGCGCGGCAATACCGACTATTGCGCCGCCATCGAAGGCTTCGTGTTCGGGGAAGGGGCGGCCGCTACCCAAGAAGGGCGTACGCTGTCGTTCACCGCACCGGGCGGATGTGGCGCACTGTTCCTTGGCACCGGCCTTATGAGCCGGATGGGCGTCAAGACGGTCTGGGTGTCGAACCCGACCTGGCCCAACCATCCGAACGTCGTGCGCTTCATGGGACTGGACGTTGCCGAGTATCCTTATGCTGATCCGGAGACGGGTGAGCTTGATCTTGCTGCCATGCTGGCGGGCATCGAAAAGGCCGAACGCGGGGATGGCATCATCATCCAGGGACCTTGCCACAACCCAACCGGCATCGACCTGACCATCGAAGACTGGAAAAAAGTCGGAGCGCTAGTGAAAAGCAAGGGCCTGATCGCGATGCTGGACGTTGCCTATCACGGCTTTGCGAAGGGGCTGGACGAAGACGTCAAAGGCGTGCGCGCGTTCATCGAGGCAGCGGGCGAAGCGCTGGTCTCCTATTCCTGCTCAAAGAATTTCGGCCTGTACCGCGAGCGCGCAGGCTGTTTCCTTGCCGTGGGCGAGTCGGCTGAGGGCATCGCGGCGGCGGCCACCCATGTCGCGGCGCTGGCGCGAGCGAGCTATTCCATGCCGCCTGCGCATGGTGCTGCCATTGTCGCCACCATCCTGAACAATGCAGACCTGCGCGCCGAATGGGAGGTCGAACTGACGCAGATGCGTGAACGGATGATCTCGCTGCGCAAGGCGCTTGCCGAGGCGCTGGTCGAGAAGACCGGTTCCAACCGGCTCGGCGCGGTGGCGATGCAGAATGGCATGTTCAGCCAGCTGCCGCTGTCGAAGGACGGCATCACGGCGATGCGTGANAAGAGTGGTCTTTACATGCCAAATTCNGGACGCATCAATATCGCCGGATTGAACCTGAAGGATATTCCGGCTGTGGCAGATATCATCGCCAAGGAAGCCTAGANTTNAAGGCCGGGCGCCGCCATNTCGNTCAGCTCACTTATCATTTCGGGCGGCGCTGGGATGGCCTTGCGCGCATCGAGATCCAGCGTGATAGCGGTCGCCTGCATGGTGGCCCAAGGCGTACCTTTGGCCGGATCCATCATCCAGTGAATCAGATTGTGCGTCTTTCCAGAGGCGCCGCCAAATGAGGTGTAGAGCTCNTACAAATCTCCGGCGACGGGCATCGCATGGTAGCGGAGCCTGTATTCCAATACTGCAGCACCCATGCGCAGATCGCCTGCCGTGTCGGCCACTCGCTTGCGCCAATTGTAGAGAATGTTTGGCACTGAATCCGAGGTGCGCCCGATCATCCAATAGGGCTGCATGCGCCCATGCACGTCGAGATGTTGGGGCGGAATGGCGCCGCGTCCGGCGAGGGGAGCGCCGACCTTCTTTACCCGGTCGAGCGTGATGTCTGACAGCGGCAGGCCGGGCGCCGACATGTCGATGGAGCGTGGCGCGGATTCCTCGGGCGCGGTGTCTGTGAAATTCGGGAAGGCCGCGCGGGTTCGAGAACTCCANGGGAAAGGTTTGCGCATGGTNGTGTCGACATGTAGCACNCGCGTGCGCATGGCGGCGGCGAGCGATCCGTCTGCGTGGCGTAGTTCCTGATAGATCAGGGCGCTGTCTTCGTCCGTTTCCAGCACGCAACCATTCATGGTGAGCGGCCGGCCGGGCAAAACTTCGCGTACGAAGCGGATATGCTGATCGACCGGAATGATCGTCGATGGCGACGACGCCTTGAAAGCGTGTGGCATGCCGAGGTCCGGCGCAAAGGCGGCGAGGCCTTCCAATTGCTTCTCGACATAGACGCGCACATTCATGTGCCCCATCTCGTCGCAATCCCACTGATTGCAGCTCCCCCTCCACAATGTGATCATGCGGCGCAGTCCCGGCATTTGCCGCGCACTTCCACGACAGCACGGCTCATCTGGAAGCCTGCGGCGGTTGTTTCAGCGTCGAGCGCTTCATTCGTTGCTGTTGCGTGCAATTCCTCTGCGCCATGGCAGGTGTCGCAGATGAGGAACACCGCAGAGTGATTGTGGCTGGCATGGCCGCAGGCGACATAGGCGTTCAGGCTTTCGATCTTGTGGGCGAGGCCGGTTTCCTGGAGGAAATCGAGCGCGCGATAGATGGTAGGGGGCTTGGCAGAGCCTTCGCCGTCGAGATTGGCCAGCAAATCATACGCCTTGGCGGGCGCTGTGCTCTCAAGCAGGAGGCGCAATACCTTGCGGCGAATGCGCGTCATCCGCTGTCCGCGCCGCATGACGAGGGTTTCCGCCTCATTGAGGAAAGCATCCACGTCCTGGGGGCTGCACGGGGTGTTTGCGTGAATGTGACTATGTGATTGGGCCATGCCTGCAATGTCGTGCGTTTCGGCCGGAATGTGAAGGCCCCTGTCCCCAGCTTTACAGGACAAGCCCCCTAGACGGAGTCCGCAAATCAGCTGAGATTCTCCGATAAGGCGAACAATAAGGGTAGAGAGATGGCACTGTCTGAGCGCGAAGGTCTGGAGTTGTGGCGGCGTGCCGTAACGGCGTCTGTGCGTTCGGACGCGCCCGATTTGACCGCGCGCCAGCAGGCCATTCTGATGACGATCGCGCTGACACCTGGACCCCATACGGTACGCGGCCTGGCCGAGCACCTGAATATCGCCAAGCCAGCGGTCACGCGGGCATTGGATGCGCTCGCCCGGCTCGATTTCATCCGCCGGATCAAGGACGACACGGATCTGCGCAATATCTTCATCGAGCGCACACCAGCCGGTATGGCATATCTGCGGACATTCTCCGGCCTTGTTCTTGCCGCAGCTTCTGGCAAGGATGACAGCCAATTGGCGCCCAAGCGCAGCGGGAAGACCAACGCCGCCGCCTGAAGCGCCCGAATACGGGAACAGGCATGCCAACATTTTACGACAAGAGACTTCAGCGACCCGTTGGCGAGGCCTTTGCCTATCAGGTGACCGCCGGTGTGGCGGCTGTACGCGAGACACCGGCGCCTGATGGTCGCCTCGCTACGCAGGCCCTGCATGGCGAGATTGTGGACGTGCTCAGAGAGCAGGGCGAGTTCGGCCTGGTGCAGTGTCGCCGTGACCGGTATTGCGGTTGGGTAACCATGGAGGCGCTATCTGCGCCGCTACTACAGCCAACGCATAAGGTTTCGTCATCCAAGACACATTGTTACAGCGAACCTGATCTCAAATCTGCCCCGCGCTTCCTGTTGAGCCATGGCGCGCGTTTGTCGGTCAGCGGGCGGGAAGGTGACTGGCTTTATTCGGATCGCGGCGGATGGGTGCACACGCGCCATGTCGTTCCGATGGAGTTTCTGGAAGATGACCCGGTCGTGGTGGCAGAGCGTTTTCTCGGCACGCCATATCTGTGGGGCGGACGGGAGAGTCTCGGGCTCGATTGCACCGGGCTGACCCAGCAGGCCTTCGAGGCGGTGGGTGTGATACTGCCGCGCGACAGTGACATGCAGCTTGCCTGGACCGGAGATGACATTCCGGACTGGCGCGCGCCGAACGCTTTGCGCCGAGGCGATCTCGTCTTCTGGAAAGGGCATGTCGGCATCATGACCGATGCCGACCATTTGCTGCATGCGAATGCGTGGCACATGGCTGTGGCGGTCGAACCGCTGGAGTCTGCCATTACAAGGATCGCAAACTATTACGCCGAGCCCATAGGGGCCCGGCGCATAGATATTTCGTCGAAACGGGGGCGCACCCCCGACTGGCTAAGCGTAAGCGCCTAGTTATCGTCCGTGGCTTCGGTCACGGCCTCTTCAGCTTCGCCTGCAGCGTCTTCAACTGCTTCGACGGCTTCTGCCGGAACGGTTACGGTCTCACCGGTGCCACCATCATCCCGGCCGGTCGCATCAACTGAATCGATGGTTTTGACTTCGCCGGTGGCCAGGGTCGGGTTTTCCATGTCGTCCACGCCATCGGCTGGAAGGGTTGCTTCGACGGCGTCGCCTGCGGCAGCTTCCGCACCCTCTTCGCCCTCGGCGCCTTCTTCAGCAGAAGCAGCGAGTGGCTCCGGGAAGGCCGGTGGGTTGGTGGTATTTGCTGCGAGATAGGCAATCACGTTTACACGATCATCATCGCGGCGCAGTCCAGCAAAGGACATGGTCGTGCCGCGTGCGTAGGAAGACGGGTTGTAGAGCCAGTCATTCAGGTTTGCGTAGTTCCAATCACCGTCCATGCCCTCAAGCACGGCAGAATAGGCAAATCCGGCATGGGCAGCCTTGTCGGCGCCGACCACATCATGGAGGTTCGGGCCGGTGCCGTTCGCGCCGCCCTGATCAATCGTGTGGCACGTGGCGCACTTGCCTTTGAAAGTGCGCTCGCCACGAGCGATATCTGCGCTGGCCAGCAAAAGGCCGAGGTCGAAGACTTCTTCGGCTTCGCCGCCGGTGCCACCTGCGTCAGCAACTTCGACGCAGTAGGCGAATTTCTCGCACATCTGTTCCGTCATGGAGGCCGCTTCAGCGTGCTCGTCGCCATGATGGGCGCCTTCGCTTCCACCGCTGAACACGATGCCGGATAGTGTCTGCAGGGCGAAGACTCCGAGGGCTGTAGCGAGCAGCGCACCGAAAATCTTGTTGAGACCGAGTTCTCCCATGGAGGCATTCCTTCGAATCTGTCTGGTCATACGTCTTGGCGCGCGCCTTTTGGCACGCTAACGGAGTGCAGACAATATAAAGGCTGTGCGTTATAGGGCTTCCCCCTTTCGTCGCGGCGATCCGACGCACATGATTCCACGAAAAAGGGGACATCAAACCCATGACCGGCAAAATCGCGTATCAGGGTGAACCTGGCGCAAACTCTCATATCGCCTGCAACGAAGCGTATCCTGCCCTTGAGCCGATGCCGTGCCGCACGTTTGAGGACTGTTTCGCGGCTGTGGAGCGGGGAGATGCCGATTTGGCCATGATTCCCGTGGAAAACACGATCGCCGGCCGGGTGGGGGACATTCACTACCTGTTGCCGAACACCGAGCTTCAGATCGTTGCTGAGTATTATCTGCCGATTCGGTTCCAGTTGATGGCGCTGGCGGGCACGCGCCTGGCAGATATAAAAAAAGCGCGCTCTCATATCATGGGCCTCGGACAATGCCGCAATTTCCTGCGTACGCACGGCATTGATTCGGTCACAGCGGCGGACACGGCAGGCGCGGCACGCGAAGTGGCCGAACTCGGCGATCCATCCGTGGCGGCAATTGCGCCGCGATTGGCCGCGGAGGTCTACGGTCTGGAAATCCTCGCTGAAGACATCGAAGACGCCGCCCACAACACGACGCGGTTCATAATCATGTCGAAGGACCATTCAGACGTTGAAGCCAAGGATGGCCCCGCCAAAACGGCGTTCATGTTCGAGGTGCGCAACATTCCTGCCGCGCTCTACAAGGTGATGGGCGGATTTGCGACCAATGGCATCAACATGACCAAGTTGGAAAGCTATATGGTCGGCGGGTCGTTCACTGCGACGCTCTTCTATGCCGAAATTGACGGTCACCCGGATGAACGACACGTTCAGCTGGCCTTGGAAGAGCTGGGCTTTTTCTCGCAATCCCTGAAAATTCTCGGCGTGTTCCCAAGCACTGAACACGCGCCGGACTAGCAGTGAGACATCGCCTCTTTCAGAGCTTCGGTCACATGGTCGGCAAAGAGCTTTGTCTTTCCGCGTAGGCGGCCGGCGGTCCAGACGCAATTCACGGGCAGGCTCTCCATTTCCCAGTCGGGAAGGATGCGGACCAGTTGACCATCTGATACGCAGCCTGAAACCAGCCAGTTCGGCGCCATGAGGATACCGAGTCCGGCAAGTCCGGCCTGGACGAGATTATCGCCACCAGACGCTGCGAATGGGCCGTCCACCCTCACAGTTATCTTCTCGTCGCCGCGTGTCAGAGTCCAGTCAGAGTAGAGCCCTTTCCTGAACAGGACGGCATCATGGTGTTCCAGGTCTGTCGGGGTTTGCGGCGTGCCCTTGCGCGCAAGGTATTCGGGCGCTGCCCAGAGCGTACGTGGAGAATCTGCGAGCTTCCGAGTCATCAGCCGGGAATCGCTGAGATGGCCAAAGCGGAATGCCAGGTCGATGGCTTCCTCGACAAGGTCGGTCAGCGCGTCATCCGAAATCACATCGAACCGAATGCGTGGATATTTCTCCAGGAAGGGTGGAATGGCCGGGACAATGATCCTCCGGGCGAAGGAATTCGAGCACGATATGCGTAGCAGACCGACCGGCTCATGTTGCAGGCCGCGCGCTTCAGCCTCCGCAGATTCATAATCCGCGATCAGGTCGACTGCGCGTCGGTAGAAACGTTCGCCAGCTTCGGTAAGGCTGAGCGCACGTGTTGTCCGCTGGAAGAGCGTAACGTCTAGTTGAGCTTCGAGATCCTGAATGCGGCGGGACACGGTGGGCTGGCCCACTCCGAGCGCCGCGGCGGCCTTGGAGAAGTTGCCCGCTTCAGCCACGCGAACGAACAGGCGCATTGCGTCGATACGGTCCATCTGACCCCTCCCTGCATGTCGAACGCTAATTTAGGAACGATAAACGCGTTTCGCGAGTGCGAAACAGCAATTCACGAAATTTAGCCCCTCGGCTCACACAAAAGTGGGTGGGGCTCACACGTCCTTGTTTTGAGGGCGAGCGAATTTCGTGAGACAAGCCTGCGCAAGGGAGGACGTAAAACATGCTGTCACACGTCAAGAAATATGCCCCAGTAGCCTATGCGCTGATCGCCGCCGCAGTCTTGTTGGACAGTTTGCGGTTCAAGTTTACCAATGCGCCCGAAACGCAGGTGATTTTCGGAAAGCTTGATGCGTGGGCTGCCGGCTTCGGGGCGGGGGGATTGTTCGATCAGACCGGCCTGTTCAGCCAGTACGTCATCGGATCAGCTGAGTTGGTAGCCTCAACACTATTGCTCATAGGCCTTGTTCCAGCCCTGCGCCGGTTGCAGACACTGGGCGCATTGATCGCGACCGCTGTCATGACCGGAGCGGTAAGTTTCCATCTGTTCACGCCGCTGGGCATTGATCCGAACCATGATGGAGGCGGCCTTTTCGCGATGGCGGTTGCGGTTTGGCTGGCGTCGATTGCGTATCTCTTGTTTCATCGGAGTACGCTCCTTTCCATTCTCACCGGAGTAGGCCGTGCCATCCTGCCTGGACATGCGCGCACTGTGGTGGACCGTACCTCTGCACCTGCCAAACTGGCATCAGTCCAATCCTGAACCCAACCGGAGTTTTCGAAATGAAGCTACGTTCGATGATTTTTGCCGCTGGGCTTGCTGGACTGCCCATTGTGGCGGTCGCACCGATCGCGCATGCGGAGCCACCAATCTATACGGGCGTGTTCTCTGACACGGCCTTGCAGGGGTATGACCCTGTCGCCTATTTCACATCGGGAGCGCCGGTGAAGGGCGATGATGCGTTCACGGCTGACTATATGGGCGCAAAGTTCAAATTCGCTTCTGCGGTCAATCGTGACGCCTTCATAGAAGCCCCGGAAAAATATGCGCCTCAATATGGCGGCTATTGCGCTTGGGCGATGGCGGACGGCAAGCATGCAAAGGGCGATGCGAGATACTGGAAGATCGTCGATGGAAAGCTCTATCTCAATTACAACAAGAGCATCCAGAAGAAGTGGGATTCGGACGTTCCAGCATTCATCGATCGCGCGGATACAGCCTGGGTCAGCATTAATGACTAGGGCAAGCGGCCCAATTGGTTAAAGGGCGTTTTCAGAAAATTGGAGTGCATCTTTCTCCGGCGCGTCCTACAAAAGCGTGTTGAATCAACTGTTTCGTCCGGCCAGGCGTTCCGGTGCTGCACAAGTCGAAAAATTCCCCGCGTAAACGGCGGGCAAAAAGAATCGCCACAATGGGCCGGTATGATTGGCGGAGGATCAAGCGGGTACCCCATCCGCGAAGATCAGTCCGGTCTGAACGGGCCAGAGGGCACTCGATGCCGTTTGCCACTGACCTGTCAGAGTCCCCCGCGTCCTATGGGCGTGGGGGTTTTCGGTCCGGCCCCCAATATCGGCACAAAAAAACGGGCGGGAGGCCCGCCCGTTTCCGACAAGCATGTCCGCAAGCTTACTTCTTCTTTGCGGCCGGCTTCTTTGCAGCAGGTTTCTTTGCAGCGGGCTTGGTGGCCTTTGCTGCAGGCTTCTTCGCCGATGCGGCCGCTTTCGGAGCGGCAGCCTTCTTGGCTGCCGGCTTTGCCGCAGCTTTTTTCGCAGCGGGTTTCGCCGCTACTTTCTTGGCTGGCTTTGAGGCCGTTTTTGCCACGGTTTTCTTGGCCGCGGGCTTTTTGGTGGCGGCCTTCTTGGCCGGCTTTTTCAGAGTTGCTGTTGCCATGTCGGGTCTCCTGTAAATGGCAACATTCAGCCTAGAATGATTCGAGCAAAATCAACTCCATTTTTGCGTAACTCCGCAAAGGGATAGTCTGAGGTCAGACCGCCCGATCAGCCCCGTTCGGCCCACACTTTCAACAGATGGTGCGCGATGGCCATGGGCGGGGGGCAGAAGAAGCGGTCGTGCGTGCCAGCCAGCATGCGTTTGACATCGTCGCGCGTAAGCCACTCAGCCGATTCCAACTCGTCGGTGTCGACCGTGATTTCGTCTGTCTGAGCTTCCAGGATCAGGCCGACCATCAGCGAAGACGGGAAGGGCCAGGGCTGACAAGCGATGTATTCGGCGCTGGCGGGGTCGCAGACAATGCCGGCTTCCTCTTCCAGTTCGCGTGCGGCGGCTTGCTCGATTGTTTCGCCTGGCTCGCAGAAGCCTGCGAGGGAGGAGACAAATCCGGCAGGCCAATTTGCTTGTCGGCCAACAAGGCATTTGTCGCCCTTGACCGCGAGCATGATGGCCACGGGGTCCGTGCGCGGAAAATGTTCGGTTCCGCACGCGGGGCATTCGCGTTTCCAGCCTGCTTCGACAATCGCGGTACCTGCGCCGCACTTTGCGCAGAAGCCATGCGAGGCGTGCCAAAGGAAGATGCTGCGTGCGGTCGAGGTGCAATTGGCCTCCAGCGCGCTCATGCGCCCGGCCGCCGCGCGAAACTCAATGAACTCGCCGACGCCTGCGATGAGAGAGGTTTCAAGATCAAATTTGGGCGGCAGATTGACCGCGAAGACGGGTGCGCCGCTCGTATCCTGACCGAGGAAAATGCGGGGAGAACCCGGCGAGACTTTCTCGATTTCCGGCCCCATCCAGACAAGGCCGCCATCTGTCGCAGCGAATGGATCACCATTGCGCAGCATCAGGACCAGCACATCGTCGCGCGCAAAAGCTGCATCCAGCCAGGCATCGTCCTTGCGGTGATGCGCGGCACGATCAATCGGCTTGGCAGCAAGCGGCATGTCATTGGAATTGGTCATGTGGCGATCCTCACTTTGTCCGGCTGACTTGCCGCCTGAAGGCGGGTTTGTAAATGAGGTTCGCCGCGGCAGGGGCCTGCCTGACAACAAAGCATAGCCAATCGCGGCGGGCACGTGTATGTGCGCGGCAAATCAGCCTCCCTCCCGAAAGCATACCCTCCATGTCCACGCCTATCGAGAAAATGCGCAACATCGCGATCATTGCCCACGTTGACCACGGCAAGACCACGCTCGTCGATGAATTGCTGAAACAATCCGGCACGTTCCGCGAGAACGAAAAGACCGCCGAACGGATGATGGATTCCAACGATCTGGAGAAAGAGCGGGGCATTACCATTCTCGCCAAGACGACGTCGGTGGAATGGAAAGACTATCGCATCAACATCGTCGACACGCCCGGACACGCCGATTTCGGTGGTGAAGTGGAGCGTATCCTTCAGATGGTGGATGGCGCCATCGTGCTGGTCGATGCGGCTGAGGGCCCAATGCCACAGACCAAATTCGTCGTTTCCAAGGCCCTGAAAGTCGGCCTTCGCCCGATTGTGGCCGTGAACAAGATCGACAAGCCTGAGCGTCGGCCCGATGAAGTGATCAACGAAGTGTTTGACCTCTTTGCCAATCTCGACGCCTCAGACGACCAGCTCGACTTCCCGATCCTCTACGGCTCGGCCAAGCAGGGCTGGATGAATACCGAATATGAGAACCAGACCGAGAACATGGATTCCCTGTTCCAGATGGTTGTTGATCATGTGCCCGTACCAAAAGTGGAAGAGGGACCGTTCCGCTTCCTCGCCACAACGATTTCTTCCGATCCGTTTCTCGGCCGCATCCTGACGGGCCGCGTCTCGTCCGGCACGATCAAACCGAACCAGTCCATCAAGGTGCTGAACCGTGACGGCGAACTGGTCGAGCAGACCCGCGTCTCCAAAGTGCTGGCGTTCCGCGGCCTGGACCGCGTGCCGGTCGACGAAGCCCAGGCTGGCGATATTGTGTCCCTTGCGGGTACGACGAAGGCAAACGTAGCCGACACATTCTGTGATCCTTCCGTCAGCGAGCCGATCGAAGCGCAACCGATCGATCCGCCAACCATCTCCATGACATTCCGCGTCAATGATTCTCCGCTGGCCGGTACCGAAGGTACGAAAGTCACCAGCCGGATGATCTGGGACCGCCTGCTGAAAGAGGCCGAAGGCAATGTCGCCCTCAAGGTCGAGCGTGCCACCGACGCCGAGGCGTTCACCGTCTCCGGGCGCGGCGAGCTCCAACTGGCCGTCTTGATCGAAACGATGCGCCGCGAAGGCTTTGAACTGGGCGTCTCACGTCCGCAAGTCGTGATGCAGGAAGGCCCGAACGGCGAGAAGCTTGAGCCAATCGAGGAAGTGGTCATCGATGTGGATGACGAGCATTCCGGCGTGGTCGTGCAGAAACTGTCCGAGCGCAAGGCCGACATGCTGGACATGCGCCCGTCGGGTGTCGGTCGTACGCGCATGATTTTCCATGCGCCGACACGCGGCCTGATCGGTTATCAGGGCGAGTTGCTGTCCGACACGCGCGGCACCGCGATCATGAACCGCGTCTTCCACGAATACGCCCCGCACAAGGGCAAGATCCAGGGGCGCCATACGGGCGTTCTGATCGCCATGGAGCAGGGTGAAGCAGTCGCCTTCGCGCTTTGGAACCTGGAAGATCGTGGTCCGATGATGATCCATCCGGGCAACAAGGTGTATGGCGGGATGATTGTTGGCGAGCACAATCGCGACAATGATCTCGAAGTGAACGTGCTGAAGGGCAAGAAGCTGTCCAACGTCCGCGCGTCCGGTACTGATGAGGCTGTGCGTTTGACGCCGCCACTGCAGATGACGCTGGAAAAGTCGCTGGCTTATATCGCCGATGACGAACTGGTTGAGGTCACACCGGAGAACATCCGGCTGCGCAAGGTCTATCTTGACCCGCATGAGCGCAAGCGTGCGGCCAAGAAGGGCGACTAAGTCAGATTGCTGATGCGGGCCGGGGAACCGGTCTGCATTGGCTACGTTGTGTCTCCAGATGTTTTAGAAGCACTGGAGCGCGCAATGTCGTCTTTCGGAATTTACCTGATCGGTTTCCTGGTCCTCGTATCAGGGCTTGCCTATGCAGCCTTTCTGCTTGGTGCCCCGCCGCCGGTCTGGATCGGCACTGGTGCCATCGTGCTGATTGGCTTCGGTATCATTACCGGCGTTGCCAAGACTCGTCGTCGGGATGAGACCGCGACAAGCGAGTAGGAGCCAATCCTATACGACAGTCGGCCGCATGGTCGCCGCCTTGCCCTGCACCGATTTTGGCGGAAGCTTTGACAGGTGGAACGCCTTGCGCAGCCATGTATTTGTCGGCGTCTCGAAATAGCGGAAGCTGAGATAGGCAAGAAACGAAGTGAGCGGCAGCACGGTTGCGAACAAGAGAATGGTTGCGACCCAGTCATTGCTGGTGAGGCGGAACAGCGTGACCCCGAATGCTGTCATCAGCAAGGGGTGGATCAGGAAGATTCCATAGCTGATCTTGCCGCCCATCGACAGGAAGTCATTATTCAGCGGTTTGCGGAACAGATCTTGTCCGGCGCAGGCAAACACGACGAGCGCGCTGGAGACAGCATAGACACCCATCCGTCCCCAAGATGGCAAAGTGGTGTTCATGGCGATGGCAAAGCCCGCGATGCCGATCAGGCCAATGGGCCACATCGACGTGCGCTTCACAAATTCCTGAACGGCCTTCTGTCGCAAAGCGAGCCCCATGATGCAGCCCATGGCGAATTCCAGGAGGATCGGGTTTCCGTAGAATTCGCGATAGGGACCTGCGGGCAATAGCTGCGCTCCCGCAATCACGCCAATGGTCATGAGGATGGCGGCGGGAACTTGCACGCGCTCCGGCACGAATAGCGACAGTGAGAAAAGCAAGTAGAACAGCATGATATAGCCAAGCGTCCAGCCCACGAACAGGATCGGCTGGATATCGCCNCCNAGATCATAGTGTGGAAGGANCAGATAGCTGCTCACGATAGANGACAGGGACGTATCAGCCTCGTGGAAGAGCCACGGGCGCGCCAAGGCGAGGAGCAGGGTCAATGTCGTTGCCGCCCAGTAGAGGGGCACAATTCGCACGGTCCGCTTCATCATGAAGTTCAGGGGCGTGTCATCTGGGCGCGTTATGTAGACAAGGATAAAGCCACTGATCGCAAGGAACAGGTGAAATCCAGGCGCAGCAGAAAAGGTCAGGTGCACAGTGTCCGAATGAGAATGCACGAACGCCCGTATATGGAAGATCGCAATAGCGTAGCAGGACAATGTCCTGAGCAAATTGATACTGTGAAGCATGTCCAGGCCCCCTGACCTGCTTTCGTCCCGTTAGACACGCGAGGCAATGCAAAAGGGGTGCCATCGGACTTCCCGCACGGTCGGTCGGGGCGTGAAGTCGCAAATTTCTCTCAATTTGAAGGGGTTATAGCACCAGAATACCGTTCACGATTTAACGTGAACGGTATTCCGGTTCGGGACTATTTTCCCTCCGAATCCTCATCGATTTTGGCCGGATCATATTTGGCGAACCACCCCATGATATTGTCGGTTTTTGCAATCAGGCGGCTCGGTCGACCTGCAATATAGTGCGAGGACCCGGGCACGCGGATGAGCGCGGTGTCTACGTCATTCATCTTGAGGGCGGTGTAGAACTGCTCTGCTTCCCAGGTCGGGGTTCGCCAGTCTTCTTCGCCAACCATGACCAGAGTCGGCGTGACGACTTGATCGACATACGAGATTGGAGAAAGCTTCAGGAAGGCGTCCGGATTGGACCACGGATCTTCACGTATCCAGTGACGCCGGACAAATTGTGCAATGTCGCCGGCAAGCGCCATCGTCATCCAGTTGATCACCGGTTTGATGGAGGCAGCCGCAGCAAACCGGTCCGTCTTGGTGACGATCCACGCCGTCAGGATGCCGCCTCCAGAACCACCGGTTACAAACAGACGATCAGGATCAGCATATTTACGTGCGACGAGTTCGTCGACCACGCTCATGAGGTCATCATAGTCATAACCCGGATAGGCTTGGTCGATGGCCTGGGCGAATTCTTCTCCGTATCCGGTCGACCCGCGTGGGTTCACATAGACGGTGACATATCCCTCGGCAGCATAGCGCTGAATCTCGCTGGCGAAGAAGGGGCCGTACATGGAGAACGGTCCGCCATGGATTTCGAGGATAAGCGGGAAGCTGCCATCCGCCGTGAAATTCGGGGGCAGGGCAACCCAGGCCTCGATCTCGAGGCCGTCATGGCTGGACGCAACTTTCAGTTCTTCAATGGGTGCCATGTCGAGATAAGGCAGCACATCGGAATTCAATTCCGTCAGGATGCGTCCATTCTTTCCATCCGACCGGATCGTGGCGACTTCAGCGGGCCGATCTGTAAATCCTGCTGTATAAGCAATCTGTTCGCGCCGACCCGATTTTGCCACCGAAAAACTGCCACCTGCATAGGGGCGGCCGATGGATGTGCCGCCGATCCCCGTGACCACCTGGGTAAGGCGACCCTGAAGATCCAGCTCGTTCAGCGTAAGGACGCCATGGTCCTCAAACAGCATGAAGAGGCTTTTGCCATCCGGTGCCCATTCGATCTGGCCAGGCGATCCGGGAAAGCCTGACAGGAGCTCACGAACGCCCGAGCCATCCGGGCCCATCACATAAAGGTGGTTCTGCTGGTAGGATTTCAGCTCGTCATCGTAGCCGAGAAAGGCAATTGAGCGTCCGTCCGGTGCGGGCGTGGCGGCGAAGTCCGGCCCGTCGCGTGAGGTGAGGGGCGTGATCTGGAGGTTGGACAGTTCGACCGAATATATCTCGCTCTCAATGGGGTCCATGTCGCGGTCGTCGGCGAGATTGCCCGTGACGAGCAGCGTATCATTGTCGAGCCAGGCTTGCCCGCCCATGTCGGCTTCGCCTGTCGTGACTTGCCGCGGTGTTCCGCCCTCTGCAGGCAGTACGAAGACTTGGTCCGCGCCATCTTCAAGATAGCCGGCACCGTCAAACCGGAAGGTCAGATCGTCAATCACCTTTACCGGATCAGCCCATTTCGCGCCCTCGGGCTGTTTCGGCGGCGTCGCGAAGCCCGGCTTGTCGCCTGGTACGAACATGGAGAAGGCGATGTTGCGGCCATCGGGAGACCAAGTGGCGCCTGATGGGCTCTCCGTGAACTGTGCAAGCGAATAGGACAAGCCGGTGTCCATATAGACGAGTTTCAACTCGGGCTTTCCGCTCGCTGTGCTCGTGTAGAGGACGCGGGAGCCATCGGGCGACCAGCTTGGCGCGCCTGCACTGCCGCCCACACCGAGCAGGGGACGCTGGGCACCACTCTCAATATCAATAATCCATAGATGACCCGTGTCGCGGTCGGTCATCCGGTCCATGCTGTGGCGGACATAGATAATGGTCTTGCCGTCTGGCGAGATCTGCGGGTTGGTCGCATACTCGATGTCGAAGACGCGCTCTGCGGTGAAGCGCTTGCTGTCTTCAGCCGTTTCTTCCTGAGCAATTGCCGAAGTGACGGCCAAAGCCGCCGTCAGGCCTGCAGCGGCGCAAATTTGGTGAAGTTTCATTGAGTATCCCTCCAAGAACCCTGTGCCGAAAGGCTAACACGGTATTGGGGGAGGGGTTAAGTGTTTCGGGGTGGACGCTGGCCCTTGCACCGAGCGGCCGCTCGGCGCATATAACCGGCAGGAGGCAGGCGGCGGACGGGTCGCTCGCCAATCGGGTCAGGTCGGGAACGAAGCAGCCCCAACGAGTTTTTTCGCCCGGGTCGCTCGTCTGTCTCCGCCTTACCCATGAAATTCAATCAATTGATGTTGCGCAGGTCTGTGCCCAGCTCGAGGTGCAGCCTCAGGCGCGCCAATGTCCGGAACACAGAGAAGTTCAGCTTCGCGCGCTCCAGAATGTATTGATTGCGGTCGAGCCCCGGGGTCAGTGTGCTGGTCTCCTGAAGGTGCAACAGATGCCGACCATCCTTTTGCGGGACGATTGTGAACTCGCAAGATGATTCGGTCACCGCACAGTGCTTGTCCGTCGACCGCGCAGTCGTGCGATAGCAATAGCGTTTGCGCGGGCGGGATTCGGTGACTTCGAAGACGAGCGTGACATCGGGCTGGTCTGGGTCGCTGGCCTCGAAAATGTCGTAGGCAGGGTTGCCGGCACCGAAGGTAAAGCCGCGCTGGCGCAGGGCATTGCTTGGGGAGGCAAGGTCCAGTCGTTCAAAGATCTCGGCGGCGGGGGCGTCGATGACCGTTTCGCCGTCATTCACGATGGGCGCGTTGGCCCAGTTCTCAAGGGTCTGATTCTTTAGCCAGTTCAGCATAGTATCCTCTTGCAGGTCAGAATTGGACCAATGAGACCATAATGCACGGTGGACGTTAGTGATTGTCTCAACAGGTCGGACCAATCGGTTGAGGAATCGTCACTCTGCGTTAACTGAATCCCTGTCGATTGATCTTCCAAGAGGTAAAATCGGACCAATCTGAAAAGAGATTTGTGATGCAGATTTGTGCAGTCTCTGAAAGGCCAATACTGGCGGGCCATCGATGGGTGTGTTAATCATTGATTAACCAGAATTCCACGGCAAATTTGACGTTTTAGAGACAAGGCCCGTTGACCCGATATTAACCTTCAGACACTATATCTTGTGTCAGGAACGGGGTTGAGAGCAATATCTGGCTTTCAGGGGCTTCCGGACCTATATGTATCTATCGATTCTGAAGGGCTGCTCTTATGTCTGCAACCGAGGCAAAAACTGTGTCTAAATCTGCGCTCCGCAAGGGTAAGCCCAAGGCTGGAGTGGAAGGCCTGCTGCGCGTTGTTGAAGGCAGCCCGATTGTGATGGATCCGTCGCGTGATTCCCTTCTGACCGAATTCGGCAAGAAGACGCTCCAGGATCGCTATTTGCTGCCCGGTGAGTCCTATCAGGACATGTTCGCCCGCGTTTCGCTGGCCTTCGCCGATGACACCGAGCACGCTCAGCGCCTGTACGATTATATGTCCAAGCTCTGGTTCATGCCTGCGACGCCTGTTCTTTCGAACGGTGGCGCGGCACGCGGCCTCCCCATTTCCTGCTTCCTGAACCAGGTTGGCGACTCGCTAGACGATATCGTTGAGACTTGGACCGAGAATGTCTGGCTCGCATCAAATGGCGGCGGCATCGGAACCTATTGGGGCAATGTCCGCTCGATTGGCGAGAAGGTTGGTCAGAACGGTCAGACCTCCGGAATCATCCCGTTCATTCGTGTCATGGATTCGTTGACGCTGGCGATCAGCCAAGGTTCGCTGCGCCGTGGCTCGGCCGCGTGTTACATTGATGTCCACCACCCGGAAATCGAAGAGTTTCTCGAAATCCGCAAGGCGTCCGGCGACTTCAACCGGAAATCCCTGAATCTGCATCACGGTATCAACATNACCGACGACTTCATGGAAGCGGTGAAAAATGATGAGGATTACGGCCTGATCAGTCCGAAGTCGAAGGAAGTTATCCGGACGATCAATGCTCGNAAATTGTGGCAGAAAATTCTTGAGCTGCGCATGCAGACTGGTGAGCCATACCTGTTGTTCACCGACACCGTGAACAACGCCATGCCTGCTCACCAGCGCAAGCTTGGCCTGAAGGTCACACAGTCCAATCTCTGCTCCGAAATTACCTTGCCAACCGGTGTCGACCATGCCGGCCAGGATCGCACCGCTGTGTGCTGCCTGTCTTCGGTCAATGCCGAGAAGTATCTCGAATGGTCCAAGGATGAGACCTTCATCGAAGACATCTTCCGCTTCCTCGACAATGTGCTTGAAGACTTCATCGAGCGTGCGCCGCCGGAAATGGCCCGCGCTGTCTACTCCGCGAAGCGTGAGCGTTCGGTCGGTCTCGGCCTGATGGGTTTCCACTCCTTCCTGCAGACAATGAATGTGCCGCTGGAAAGCGCCATGTCGAAAGTCTGGAACGAGAAGATGTTCAAGCACATCCGGCAGGGTGCCGATGCGGCTTCTGTCAAGCTCGCCAAAGAACGGGGGCCCTGTGAGGATGCCCGTGACGTCGGCATGATGGCCCGTTTCAGCCACAAGATGGCCGTGGCCCCAACAGCATCGATCTCGATCATCTGTGGTGGAACGTCGGCTGGCATTGAGCCAATCCCGGCAAACGTCTACACCCACAAGACGCTGTCAGGTTCCTTCACTGTGAAGAACCAACAGCTCCAGCGTCTTCTGGCCAGCAAGGATATGGACACGGACGAGGTCTGGACCTCAATTCTCGAGCATGAAGGCTCCATCCAGCATCTCGAATGCCTGGACGAACACGAGAAATCTGTGTTCAAGACGGCGTTCGAAATCGACCAGCGCTGGATCATCGAACTGGCGGCCGACCGCACGCCTTATATCTGCCAGTCGCAGTCCCTGAACCTGTTCCTTCCGGGCGACATCGCCAAATGGGACCTTCACATGCTGCACTGGACAGCGTGGGAGCGCGGGCTCAAATCGCTTTATTATTGCCGCTCCAAATCGGTACAGCGCGCGGCATTTGCCGGGTCTGAGAAGTCTGAAGTCCAGAAAATGGACACCCCGAATACCGATTATGACGAGTGTCTTGCCTGCCAATAAGGCTGCGACTCGAAATAGGCATACAACAAAAGGCCGGTGCCTCGTGGGGCCCCGGCCTTTTTTTGCATGGAACTGGCTGAAGGCAGAGATTGAGGCATTTGTGATCGAATAAGCCGAACAATTTCATGAAATTTTACAGCTGGTTAACGGCGCCGATGACCCGAAAATCAGTCAAATGACACCGAAAAAACACAATTTTACCGGGTTCTGGAACAAACACTACACAGGCGAGTTATGACGAGAAGAATTAATGGAATTCGGCCCATTGGCGTTTGAGACGGACGAGTTCTTTATGTTAAGTTAATCGTCAAACGGTCTAATCCTTGAATAGACGAGTGCTCAGGGATGAAGGCATGAGAGGTATAAGGCAGATGGCATTTGCAATTTCTTCCGCAGTCATCACGATGGCGTGCCAGGGATGCGTATCGACGTCTCCACATGAGCAAGTACGCTCCGAACCTGTTGCGCCTCCAACACTTGGTATGCAGATGGCCGCGCCAGCCAATTATGCGCCCAACTCCGTCCCCAATGCAGCTTCCGTCCACGTATTTAGCGCACCCTCGGCCCGGTTTAGTGGCGTACCGCTTGAAGCGACGAATACAGTCGCGGCGCAGATGATTGCCGACCAGCCCATTGACTACCGCTCTCACCCCAATGCCGAGTTTGGAGTGCCAAACAATACGCGCGTCGACTGGGGGACCAGTGAGACGCTCGTCGCAGTGGCCGCCGAGCGCAGCCGGGCTGCACTCTCGCGTCCGGGCCAGCTGGAAAAGAATATCGCCGCCGAGATAGCTATTTCCGCGCCGAAGGAGGTGACTGGCCTCAGTTTTGATGTCGGCCTTGCGCCACGTATTGCGGTCCGGGAAGAGGGCGAAGTCCTTACGCGCCGGGTTGGCGGTGAAGTTCGAATTGGTCAGGATTTTGACCTGCTTGACCGCAACGGACAGCCTCAGGGCTGGTACGTCTTCGCGGGTGCTGACGGGGAGGCGCTTGTATGGGATGCCGATGCCAACGGGTTCCGCCCAAGCCTGGGCGACATGTCGCTCACGGACCAGGTGACCGTCGGTGATCTTCAAGCAGGCGTATCCGTTCAGCGCGGCGGAGGCGAACTGTCGCTCAGTTATATTCGCCGTGAAGTGAAGTATTCAGACCGGAATGTCAGCATCAGCGAGACTGAAGATTTCGCAGGTGTTAGTTTCACGATGCGTCGTTAGCTGCTAATCGACGCCCATGCAGGCTCGATTCCCTCTCATCCAAGCTGCGGCCCTGGTCGCAGCTTTTCTGTATGCTCCGTCGACGTACGCGCAGGAGGGTGAACCGACTGTTCCGCGCAAACCTGCGGTTGTGTCTTTCTCGACGGAAAATGATTTCTTCGGCGGTGGCACGGATCGCAATTATTCCAACGGACTTCGCATAGAGCGCGTGTCCGGCGCAGACAATGTTCATCCTGGTCTCGAATGGGTCGCCGATCGTCTGCCGTGGATTGATCTGGATCGTACCGAACTCCGGCAAGGCTTTGCCATTTCACATGCCATATTCACTCCCGAAGACATTCAGACATTTGCACCCGACCCGACCGACCGGCCGTATGCAGCGTGGCTCGCCCTGTCATCGACCGTGGCTGCCAGCAGCGAAAACACTCAGGACACTCTGCAGGTCAATCTTGGTGTCGTCGGACCATCGGCGGCCGGCGAATTTGTGCAAAACACATGGCACGAGATCATTGGAGTTGCGACTGCGAAAGGGTGGGATCACCAGCTGAAGGATGAGCCGGGAGTCGAAGTCGTTGCCGAGCGGATGCAGATGTTTGACGGGCCAAACTTGCCACTCGGGCTGGAGACTGATTTTGGAGCGCACGTCGGAGTCGCGCTCGGCAATGTGCGCACATATGGATCTGCAGGCCTGACGGCGCGAATCGGATGGGACCTGAATTCGAGCTTTGGTCCCCCGCGCATCCGTCCAGCCCTCTCAGGGGCAGGGGAGTTCGTGCCCGGAACGCCGGAAGATCCGCTTGGTGGCTATTTCTTCGTGGGCGTGGACGGGCGGGCCGTGGCCCGTGACATGTTTCTGGATGGAAATCTGTGGCGGGATGGGCCGCGCGTTGAAGATCGTCGGACGGTAGTGGGCGATATTCAGGCGGGCGTGGCGGTCCATTACCGCAGCGTGCAAGTCGCCTTCACTTTCGTGAACCGAACTGAAGAGTTTGTCCGCCAAGACGGCCCGCAACGGTTTGGCGCCTTGTCGATCAGTATCTCCCGCTAAATTCCTGTTTCCTTCGCGGCTGTCTTGCGTGCCTTTTGGCCTCGTCGCACAGTGCGAGAAAACGGTGCGTGAACGCGTCGCTATGGGAGGAAGATATGCGAGTTCTATTTGGTGTGGCTGCAGCCATCCTGCTGGTGGCCTGTTCTCCGGGCACACAGACGAATATTCCTGAGTCCATGGCCAAGGCTCCGCCGAAGGGCGAGGCGACGGATACGACCCGCGCAGCAAATGCGGCTGTGGCTGACCGCCTGCCTCTGGAAGACACTTCCGATTTTGTTGACGCAACGCGCGGTCTGCTGGCGCAGCTGAAACAGGACACGATCACCGACGTCGATGGTAATGTCGTTTGGCAGGTCAGCCGTCGGGACTTCATTGACGGGGACAGCCCCGACACAGTGAATCCATCGCTTTGGAGGCAGGAGCGTCTGAACTCCGAACATGGCCTGTTTGAAGTCATGGATGGGATCTATCAGGTTCGCGGGTATGACCTCGCGGTCATGTCGGTCATCCGGGGCGATACTGGCTGGATCATTGTAGACCCGCTGCTCAGTCAGGAGACGGCTGCGGCTGCTTTGGGACTGGTCAATGACACGCTGGGGAATCGCCCCGTCACGGGCGTGATCTATACCCATTCCCATGGTGACCATTTCGGCGGTGTGCGCGGTGTGATCGACGAAGCCGACATCGAAGCGCGCGGTGTACCCGTGCTCGCACCAGTTGGCTTTACGGAATCCGCCGTCGCCGAGAATTTGCTGGCCGGGAACTATATGAGCCGACGAGCTGTGCTGATGTTTGGCAATACGCTACCCAGCGGCCCGACCGGGCAGGTAGGCGTGGGGCTGGGGCCAGCGCTTTCCCAAGGCACGATCGGTCTGATCGCGCCGACAGAGGAAGTACCAGGCCGTGGAACCGTTCGCGTGGTAGACGGAGTTACGATTGAGTTCGTCGATGCGGCGGGTACCGAAGCGCCTGCGGAATTCATGTTCTATCTACCGGACTTCAACGCGCTCTGCACGGCGGAAGTCGCGACAGCAACGTTCCACAATGCACTCACCTTGCGAGGCGCAAAGGTTCGCGACCTGCTCGAATGGAGCCGAGTGATCGACTATGTTTTGACTGAATATGGCGGGCGGTCGGACGTCGTTTTCGCATCGCACCATTGGCCGACATTCGGGCAGGAGAATGTCGAGACCTTCCTGCGGGGTCAGCGCGATATTTATCGGTATACGCATGACCAGACTGTTCGCCGGGCCAATCGTGGTGAAACCCAGTTCGAATTGCCGAAGAACTCGCTGAACCTGCGGTGCAATCAGAGAATTTCGATATGCGTGGTTACTACGGCACGCTGAACCATAATGCGAAAGCGGTCTATCAAGGGTATTTCGGGTGGTGGGATGGTGTGCCGGCGACGTTCAATGCACATCCACTGGAAGCGAAGGCCAGTCGGTTCATCAAGGCCGTTGGCGGCGAAGAGGCGGCCATCGTCATTGGGCAGGAAGCCTTCGAGGAAGGCGACTATCGTTGGGCTGCCGAAGTATTGAACTATGCGGTCTTTGCCAATCCTCAGAATCAGGTTGCGCGAGACTGGCTGGCTGCGAGCTATGAGCAGATGGGCTTTCAGGCAGAAAGCGGCGCGTGGCGCGATTTCTATCTAACGGGAGCGCAGGAGCTTCGTAACGGCCTTGCCGATGCCGGAGCGGTGCGCACCCGAAGCCGTGAGTTCGTCGAGGGGGTGCCTACGATTGAACTATTCAATGCGCTAGCCGTTCGCTATGCGCCCGAAAAGCTCAGCAGGGAGCCGTTCGAACTGAACTTCCAGTTTACGGACATCGAGGAGGAGTTCGTCATTGATGTAGGGAATGCCACGGCCTTCCCACGCCCCGGTGTCCAGTCCGATGATGCCGTGGCAACGCTTACCCTGTCGCGCGATGCCTTCAATGACCTGATTCTGCAAACCCGCAGCTTTCGCGAGATCGCCGCTGCCGGGGAGGCGTCAATCGAGGGTGACCCCACCGCACTGCTCGCCTGGTTCTCGGCGCTGGAGACTCCGGACTTCTGGTTCAACGTCGTGGAGCCTTAGGCGGCGTCAGTCTTCCAACTGGTCACGGAAAAAGTCTGCGATCATCGGCGCGACCTTGTCACCTTTGGCGCCCAGACGATCATTCAGGCTCTTGTGATCGCGGTTCTTGACGAGGCGCGCTTCGGCCTTATGTCCGGCGCTGTTCAGCGCTTCCGCCAATTCCTTGGCGCGGCTCGGCGCGACAGCTCGGTTCACATAGAGCAGGAGGAAAGGTGGGATGTCGGTTGTTTCTTCTACCAGTAGGGTCGGGGAGGCAGCCGTCCAGACGTCTGGGTCATCGCTGGTAAAGGTGGAGTGGTAGAATTCGGGGATATCGCCATCACTGCCGGTGCGAGCCATATTGTAGGCGGCGCTATCCATGGCGACGACGCCTTTGATCACGCCTGGCGTCAGATCAAATGCGTCCAGATAGTCCGGATCGATCGCAGTGAGCGCTGCCATATGAGCCCCGGCAGAGTGACCCATCAGGAAGATACTGTTCGGGTCGCCCCCGAACTCTGTTGCGTGCTCATGGAAGTATGCGATCGCGGCGGCCGTATCCTGCTGTTGGGCGGGGAAGGGATGTGCGGGCGACAGGCGGTAATTTACGGCAATGAAGACAAAGCCCTGATCGTTGAAATAACGCGCCTGAAACATGCCCAATGCGCTCAGCTTGTTGCCAAAGGTCCAAGCGCCGCCATGCATCATGAGAATCACCGGCGCATTGTCCGCATCATCAGGAATGTAGACATCAGCCCGTACGTCGCCGGGATCAAGGCCGGGCGCATCTGCATATATTACATCCCTCACCACTTTAGCATTTGCTGGCGGAGCAAACGCGAAAGCCGAAATCAGGGCAAGAAGAATGGCACTGAAGAAACGCATGAATATCTTGTCTCGTAAGGCGGGAATGGAACGCATGGGTATCGGTTTGGTGCCGATCATTCTGCACTAAACCGCATGGCGCCACCCCTACGAGGGAAATATGCCAAAACTGTGGGCAAGCCTGTGAACAAGTGCGGTTTGCCGCAGTCAAACATCTTGCGGCAATGGCATCAATGAGGCACTATATATGGTGTAGATTGTCCCAGAAAACGCAGTAAATGACGTAGGAGGCCCTGATGGCTGACGGAAATTCCAATGTGCCCGGACTGCTGACCCCGAGCCGGGCGTACAAGCCCTTCCGTTACCCGTGGGCGTATGACTTCTGGAAGGTCCAGCAGCAGGTACACTGGATGCCGGAAGAAGTGCCCCTCGGCGAGGATTGCAAGGATTGGGCGGTGAAGCTCAATGATTCCGAGCGCAATCTGCTGACCCAGATCTTCCGCTTCTTCACCCAGTCTGACGTCGAAGTCGGTGCGAACTATATGGAGCATTACATGCCCCTGTTCAAACCGACTGAAGTGTCGATGATGCTGGCCTCGTTCTCCAATATGGAGACGATCCATATCGCGGCGTATGCTTTGCTGCTCGAAACCATCGGCATGCCCGACTCGGAATTCTCGGCCTTCATGGAATATGAGGAGATGGCCGCCAAGCACGACTATCTCGGCCAGTTTGGCACAGAAACGAATGAAGACATTGCTGTTTCCATGGCGGTCTTTGGCGGCTTCACGGAAGGCCTTCAGCTGTTCGCCAGTTTCGCGATGCTGATGAACTTCCCGCGCTTCAACAAGATGAAGGGCATGGGCCAGATCGTGTCCTGGTCTGTACGGGATGAGTCGCTGCACTGCGAAGGCATGATCAAGCTGTTCCACACGTTCTGTGCTGAGACCGGCGTCATGAATGACGCGCTGCGCGAGCGGATTCGCGAGTGCTGTCGCACCGTCGTGACGCTGGAAGACAAATTTATCGAACTCGCATTCGAAATGGGTCCGGTCGAAGGCATGACCGCCGACGATATCAAGCAGTACATTCGCTACATCGCGGACTGGCGTCTCGGCCAGCTGAAGCTTGAGCCGGTGTTCGGTGTGACCAAGCACCCGATCCCATGGCTGACGGAAATCCTGAACGGGGTAGAGCACGCAAACTTCTTTGAGCAGCGTGCAACCGAATATTCCAAAGGTGCGACCAGCGGTGACTGGCACGGCGATGATGGCGTGTGGTCAAAGTTCGACACGCGCAAGCCTGCGGACGCGACCGTCGGTTAGCATTTGGCCGCCGCTTTCAAGCGAGATTAAAAAGGCGCGCGGTCTGAATGGATCGTGCGCCTTTTACATTGTGGCCAAGGTTGCTTCTGAAGCAAATGCCCCGCCGAATGCAATGAGGGGCTGCCCGTGGCCCTGGGCAGCCCCTCCAACGCTATTCCGGGAGGAAAAGGTCTAGCGTTGTCCCGCGTCAGCGACGAGGGTTACAGCTTGGCGCGCAAAGACAGGCGCGGTCGGGAGGCTGGAGATTTCCTGCTTGTCCAGGATCTTCTTCAAAGCAGCCTTCTTGATATTCTTGGTACATGTACGGTCTACAACCGGTTGGCTGGTGACCGGGGAGCGTGTTGAGCAGGCTTCCTTGGCTTGCGCCTCGATGGATTCGAGAACGACAGCTGCGCCAGCGTCGGATGCCAGCAGGGCCTTGTCATAGGCAATTTCTACAGTGATGGGTTTGCCTTCTGCATTTGCAGCAGCAGGAACGATGATCGCGGCGGCCATCAGGACCGGGATGATGAACTTTTTCATGTCAAAACTACCTTCAGAGTTAGCGACGGCGTGATTGCCGACAGGGAACTCCTCCCGCCCCATGCGACGTCATTGTTCTGTTCTCCCCACAGTGACACCGAAGTGTCATGGCCTTTCCGTGCGGGATTGACGTTTCATGTTGCACCGCAACAAAAGCGCATGTTTCCGCATGGCTCAAGTGAAAGGTGCACGGCAGAAAGTCATAGCTGGGTTGCNCCTCATGTTTGCACGAAGGCTGTGCGGGTCGTGCTCATTTGTTTGTCATATGCGANCGGCTCAGGCTCGTAGATTGACAGAACGTCGCAATCCCGCCATTTGACGCCATGTCGAAATTGAACACACCCGAACACGTTATAGATGCGCTGGAAAACCTGTATTCCGACGCCGTTTCCGCCCTGTCCTCGGCCCTGGACATGTTCCTTCATTCCGGAAAGCCACCGGCGCCCGCGCTGCGCGAATCCGGCGCGTTCTGCTATCCGCAAATCAGGATCGTCTACAATCCCGACGGACCACCCCCGCCGATTTCGCGCGCCTTCGGCAAGATGTCAGAAGCTGGCACATATGTTTCCACCATCACGAGGCCGGACTTTTTCCGCGACTATCTGACAGAACAGCTCTCCCTGTTGATGCGGGACTATGACATTGATGTGTATGTCGAGCAGTCGGATTCCGAAATTCCGTATGCCTATGTGTGGGAGCAGGGGCAGGCCAGTGGACTTGACGAGATCTCGCCAGCTGAACTGGCGCGTCACTTCCCAAGTCCAAACCTTGCCGATATTGGTGATGAAGTGGCCGATGGGGAGCTATACGAGCCCTATGAAACCCATCCACTGGCATTGTTCGACGCGCAGCGAGTCGATTTCTCTCTGAAGCGGCTGCAACATTATTGCGGTACGCCCGTTGAGCATTTCCAGCATTATGTGCTGTTCACGAACTATCACCGTTACGTCGATGCGTTTTGTGACTGGGCGTTGGACAAGCTGACAGAAGACAATCACTACACGTCTCTATCTGTTCCGGGCGGGTTGGAGGTCTCTGAGCCCACCGACACGTCCCGAACAGAAATCGATGCTTCACCTTGGCGCCGATTCCAGATGCCAGCCTATCATTTGCGCGCGCCGAATGGCGGCGGCATCACATTGGTGAATATCGGTGTCGGTCCATCCAATGCCAAGACCATCACAGACCATCTCGCCGTGTTGCGGCCTGAAGTCTGGCTGATGGTTGGCCATTGTGGTGGGCTGCGTCATAGTCAGGCAATCGGAGACTATGTGTTGGCGCATGCCTATTTGCGAGAAGACCATGTGCTCGACGCTGTTCTACCGCCGGAAATTCCCGTGCCGCCAATTGCCGAAGTGCAAGTCGCGCTGCAACAGGCGGCTGCGTCTGTGACGGGTGAGGACGAGAAACAGTTGAAACGGCGGTTGCGGACCGGAACGGTTGTGACCACGGATGATCGGAACTGGGAACTGCGCTTCTCTGCGTCCGCGCGCCGGTTCAACAAATCCCGAGCAATTGCGATCGATATGGAAAGCGCGACAATTGCTGCGAATGGCTTCCGCCTGCGCGTTCCATATGGTGTGCTGCTCTGCGTATCGGACAAACCTCTCCACGGTGAGATCAAGCTGCCGGGTGCGGCGAACCGCTTTTATGAGCGGGCCATTGGCGAGCATATTCGTATCGGAATAGAAACACTGGAACGTTTGTCGGCGGACAAAGGTGCGAAGCTGCACAGCCGCAAACTGCGCGCCTTTGATGAGCCACCGTTCAGATAGGCAGAGCCGTCTGGCAACAAAAAAAGGCGCAAGGCCCGGAAAACCGAAAACCTTGCGCCTTCGCCCTGGCTCACCTGAGCCCAAGCCTGTCTACTGCAGTTTGGTAATCTTTGTGCCTTCAATGCTGATGCCAGCCATCAGGCCTTTCTGGTCGAAAACAAATGCGTACGCGTCTTCCTTCAGTGTAGACGTGGAGAGGTTTTCTGCAACGCCCGCATTCACAAGAACCACAGTTGGTCCGACGCCGATCTCCCAGCCTTCGGATTTCTTGAGGTAGTCCACCGCATCATCATTCATCAGGAAGACAGCATAACCATATGACTGTGCGCCAGCCTGCAGCCCCCAGGACCCGGTGAATGAGCTGTAGTAATCAACAGTCGATCCACCACGGATCAGCTCGCCTTCGCCATACGCTCCGCCGACCCCCAGTCCGGCCTTGACCATGGATGGGAAGACCAGAACCGCGCGAGACTGGCTGTTTATGGCGCGGGCAGCGGCGTTCTCGCTGACCAGCTTGTTGAGAGCGGCGCGGCTCCCAGCGTCAATCTGCGCGCGGTCCACTTCGTCTGGGAGGGATGAGCAGGCGCTGAGGCCGAGGGAAGTACTGGCGGCGAGGCAACCTGCAAGCAGGGCAGAACGAAACTTCATCATGGACTTTGCTCCTTCATGACATCAGTACGCTTGAACTCCGGATTCCGGGCAAGGTTCCCGGAAGCGAGACACAAGATACCGCACTTTCGTTGACTTGTATCAATCAGCTGATCGGCTTTCCACCGGTTACGCCAATGATTTCGCCGCTGATATAGCTCGACTCCTGCGAGGCGAGGAAGACAAAGGTGGGTGCTAGTTCCGCTGGCTGGCCCGGCCGACCCATGGGCGTGCCCTTTCCGAATTCCTGCACTTTTTCCTGTGTTTGTCCGCCGGAGGGCTGGAGCGGCGTCCAGAATGGGCCCGGGGCAACGCCGTTAACGCGGACGCCGCGCTCGATCGCACCCTGAGCAATGGCCTCGGTGAAACCGCGAATGGCAAACTTGCTGGTGGCGTAGTCGAGCAGATAGGGAGCTGGGCTGAAGCCCTGATTGGACGTAACATTGATGATGGCCGCGCCGGGCGGCATGAGGGGGAGCGCAGCCTTGGTCAGCCAGAACATGGCATAGACATTGGTCTTCATGGTTTCATCGAACTGTTCATCGGAAATGTCTTCGATGCCCGGTTGGCGCACCTGCTTGCCCGCATTGTTCACCAGAATGTCGAGTCCGCCCATTCTCTCATGGGCTTCCTTGATCAGGGTATTGCAGAATTCCTTGTCGGTCAGATTGCCGGGCATGCGGTGTACGGCGTGGCCTTCGCCTTCCAGCAGGTCGCAGACCCAGTCGGCGTCTTCTTTCTCTTCGGGAAGGTAGTTGATGCAGATCTCTGCCCCTTCGCGGGCATAGGCGATGGCAATTGCGCGACCGATCCCCGAATCGCCACCGGTGATCAGTGCCTTGCGGTCCTTCAGGCGGCCGAAGCCCTGATAGCTGTTCTCGCCATGATCTGCTTTTGGCTCCATCTTGTGATCGAACCCTGGCTTGTCCTGCGGTTGCTTGGGGAAGGGCGGTTGTGGGTACTGCGTTCTTGGGTCACGCATGTCATATTGGGATTTGACGGTCTCGGTCATGGGGGCCTCTTTGAATTGGTGTGTCTCAATTCAACAGCGCCCAGGCCAACCGGTTCCCCTCATATTTCAGTCTCTGGTGGTTTCCCCTTGGACTCTCGGATTGCCGCGTCGTGAACGCAGCCTGAATGATGGACCCGGCCAATATTCAGGCTGGGTCCGGCTTTTGCCAGTCATGTGGCTGAAAAGAAGGGGAATAAACCATGCAAGACTGGTTCGATCAGATTGACATAAATCAGTATCTTCCGTCGGCGCTCTCGTGGGCGACCAATATCCTGCTCGCCCTGCTCATCTTGATTATAGGGTTCTGGATCGCCGGACGGGTCGGCAAGAGCATCCGAAATGCGGGTGAACGCAATGAGCGGTTGGACGACACGCTGTTTCGCTTCATGGGGAGCGTCGCGAAGTACGTTATCCTCGCTTTTGTCATCATTGCGGTCTTGAACCGTTTTGGCGTTGAGACGACCTCCATCGTGGCGCTGCTCGGCGCGGCCAGCCTCGCGGTCGGCCTGGCTCTGCAGGGAGCGATGTCGAATCTCGCGGCGGGGGTCATGCTGATGGTGTTCCGCCCCTACAGGGTGGGCGAATTCATTGACGCGGCTGGGAAGTTTGGGAAGGTGGACGAGATCACCCTGTTCACCACAGTGCTTCAGACATTCGACAATCAGCAGATCATTATTCCCAACGGCCAGATCTGGGGCGACCAGATCATCAATCACAGCCACCACCCGGTACGCGGTGTGGATATGCATTTCGGCGTGGCCTATGGCGAAGACATCGACAAGGCCCGCGCGACCATCGACAAGGTGCTGGCCGATCATCCTCACATCCTGAAGGATCCTGCACCCTTCGTTGAGGTCGAGACCCTCAATGACAGCTCGGTAGACTTCATCGTGCGGCCATTCTGTGAGGGCGCGCATTACTTCGATGTGCGCTATTCGCTTCCCGAGCAGGTGAAGAAGGCGCTGGATGCAGCTGGCATCGAGATTCCATTTCCCCATCGCAAGGTGATTGTGGTCAACGAAAACAGCTGAGCGGAAGGGGAGGGTCACAAAACCTTCCCCGACGCCCATCTGGACGATTGCGGCGTGGCGCGGTACCTCGCATCACATGACAGAGAGAATCTACACGCTTCAAGGCGTCCGCAACTTTCGTGACTTTGGCGGCTATGCTTCCCGCCACGGTGGACAGGTAAAGCGCGGTCGGTTGTTCCGATCCGGGCACTATGCCGAGGCCACCGAAGAAGACCTGAGGGCACTTGGCGCACTGGGTATCCATCTGCAGGCAGACCTCCGCCGCCCGGACGAGCGCGAACGCAACGTGGCGCGCTGGTC
>JGI24658J20074_1000007_pt1 | contig 193778 bp, 177 predicted proteins | sample MalvirmetaMSP121_FD_20074 | JGI IMG/M metagenome (IMG submission 20074) | reverse complement strand
GTCGCCGCGCGAGGCACCGCGCCCCGCCGCACCGACGAGATCGGCGCCGCCATCGCCGCGGCGGTGGCCGCTCCCTAGCGGTCGCCCCCTCTCCGGCGCAGACTAGTTCCACTCCGACAGATCGGCCAGCGATATGCAACTTCTCCCGATGGCGAACCAGGACCTCGCATTCCAGGTGACCCCGAACCCCGCCGCCCTCCCCGCCGACGAGCGTGAGGCGATCCTCGCCAACCCCGGATTCGGGCAGAAGTTCACCGACCACATGGTCGACATCTGCTGGTCCGAGCGCGGCGGCTGGCACCGCCCCCGAGTCCAGGCCTACGGCCCCATCCAGCTCGACCCTGCGGCCGCCGTGCTGCACTACGCGCAGGAGATCTTCGAGGGCCTGAAGGCGTACCGGCACGCGGACGGCTCGATCTGGTCGTTCCGCCCCGAGAAGAACGCTGAGCGGCTTCAGCGCTCCGCGCGTCGCATGGCGCTGCCGGAGCTGCCGACCGAGTACTTCCTCGACTCCCTTCGCCAGCTCATCGCGCTCGACGGCGCGTGGGTGCCCTCGGCACCGGAGACGAGCCTGTACCTGCGACCGTTCATGTTCGCCAAGGAGGCCTTCCTCGGCGTTCGTCCCGCCAAGAAGGTCAACTACTACCTGATCGCGAGCCCCGCGGGGGCCTACTTCCACGGCGGCGTCGCACCGGTGTCGATCTGGCTGTCGACCACCTACGCCCGCGCGGGCAAGGGCGGCACGGGCGCCGCGAAGACCGGCGGCAACTACGCCTCGTCGCTGATCGCGCAGCAGGAGGCATACGACCAGGGCTGCCAGCAGGTGCTGTTCCTCGACTCCGCGGAGGAGAAGTACCTCGAAGAGCTCGGCGGCATGAACGTCGTGCTCGTCTACCGCGACGGCACGCTCGTCACGCCGCAGAGCGAGTCGATTCTCGAGGGCATCACGCGGGACTCGATCCTGCAGCTCGCCGAGGACGCCGGCCACACGGTCGAGCGTCGCCAGGTCTCGATCGAGGAGTGGCGCGAGGGCGCCGCCTCGGGGGAGATCGTGGAAGCGTTCGCCTGCGGCACCGCCGCGGTGCTCACCCCGATCGGCACGCTCAAGGCCGCCGACTTCACCATCGACATGCCGACACCGGAGGACGGCGTCGCGCTGGCGCTGCGCCGGGCGCTCACCGACATCCAGCACGGTCGCGCCGAGGACCGCCATGGCTGGATGATGCGACTCGACGCCGAGGCGTCCGAGTAGGCCCGGGATGAAGGTCGCACGCTTCAGCTCAGCGGGGGAGGACCCCCGGTGCGGCATCGTCGACGACGAAGAGATCGTGGTGCTCGCCGGCGACCCGATGTTCGCGGGTTTCCAGCCGACCGGCGAGCGCGTCGCGCTCGCCGACGCTCGCCTGCTGGCCCCCGTCATCCCGCGCTCGAAGGTCGTCTGCGTCGGCCTCAACTACGCCGCGCACCGCGGCGACATGGCGAACATCGACGCGCCCGAGAACCCGCTGATCTTCCTCAAGCCGAATACGGCGGTGATCGGCCCGGGCGACGCGATCAAGATCCCGCCGGTCGAGGGGCGCATCACGCACGAGAGCGAGCTCGTCGTCGTCATCGGACGCATCGCCAAGCAGGTGCGCGAGGAGGACTGGGCCGACTACGTCTTCGGCTACACGGTCGGCAACGACGTGTCGGCGCGCGACCAGATGTTCGCCGACGGGCAGTGGGCGCGCGCCAAGGGCTACGACACCTTCGCGCCGATCGGCCCGTGGATCGAGACCGAGCTCGACCCGTCGAACCTCGAGATCCACAGCTGGGTCGACGGTGAGGCCCGCCGACACGGCAACACCTCCGAGCTGCTGCACTCCATCCCGAAGCTCATCGCCTACATCTCGGATGTCTGGACGCTCCTGCCGGGCGACATCATCATGACCGGCACGCCGTCGGGCCTCGGCGGATTCGTCGCCGGGCAGACCGTCGACATCGAGATCGAGGGCATCGGGCGCCTGACGAACCCCGCCGAAGCGCGCGACGCCACGCCCGGCGCATGACCGTTCCGGTCGGCGGCTCGCCGCTGCTGAGCGACGAGCAGGTCCGGCGCGCGCAGAGCCGCACGCGGGCGGTGCTCATCGCGGGGCAGGTGCTTGCCGGGATCGGAATGGGCTCGACGCTGTCGGCCGGAGCCCTGCTCGTCACCCAGGTGAGCGGGTCGCCCGCCTGGTCGGGCATGGCGGCCACGATGACCACCGTCGGCGCCGCGTTCGCGTCGGTCCCGCTGGCCCGACTCGCGCGCCGGGCCGGCCGTGCCCCGGCGCTCGCGACGGGCGCGGTCACCGCGGCGCTCGGCGCCGTCGTCGGCATTCTCGCCGCCGTGCTCGTCTCGCTTCCGCTGCTGCTCCTGGCGCTCGCGCTCATCGGCGTCGGCACCGCCGTGAACCTGCAGTCGCGCTTCGCGGCGACCGACCTTTCGGAGCCCCGGCACCGGGGGCGCGACCTGGCGCTCGTCGTCTGGGCGACCACCGTCGGGGCGATCGCCGGTCCGAATCTGATCGCCCCCGCGGACGCGGTGGGCATCGCCGTCGGCCTGCCCGAGCTGTCGGGACCGTTCCTGTTCACCCTGGCGGCGCAGGCGATCGCGAGCGTCCTGTACCTCGTCGCGCTGCGGCCCGACCCGCTCAAGATGGCGGAGCGCCTGCGCCTCGAGCGGCCGGTCTCGGCCGTGGTCGAGAGCGTCGCCGATGCGAACGGGGTGCGCACCGGGCTCATCGCGCTGGCGCTCAGCCACGCGACGATGGTGGCGGTCATGTCGATGACCCCCGTGCATCTCGTCGCGCACGGCGCCACGCTGGTCGTCGTCGGGGTGACGATCAGCCTGCACGTGGCGGGCATGTACGCGCTCGCGCCGCTGTTCGGCATCCTCTCGGACCGGCTCGGGCGAGGACGCACGATCGCGATCGGCCAGGCGATGCTGCTGGCGAGCCTGCTGACGACCGCGCTTGGCGCCGAGTCGCAGGCCGCCGTCGTGGTCGGGCTCGTGCTGCTCGGCCTCGGCTGGAGCGCGGCGACCGTCTCCGCCTCGGCGCTCATCTCCGAGTCGGCGCCAGCTGACCGGCGCACCGTCATCCAGGGCCGCTCCGATCTGCTGATGAGCGCCACCGGGGCCGTGGGCGGCGCGCTCGCCGGGCCCGTACTCGCTCTCGTCGGCTACGCCGGTCTCGCGCTCAGCACGCTGCTGCTTGTCGTCGTGGTCCTGGTCGCGCTGACCTGGCGAGCGGTTCGCCGCACCCCCGCCGCGCGCAACTAGACTCGATCCCGATGTCGCTCCCGTTCTCTGCCGCCTCGGGCTCCGAGGTTCGCGTTCGCTTCTGCCCCTCGCCCACCGGCACCCCGCACGTCGGCCTGGTGCGCACCGCCCTGTTCAACTGGGCCTACGCCCGCCACACCGGCGGCAAGCTGGTGTTCCGCATCGAAGACACCGATGCCGCCCGCGACAGCGAGGAGAGCTACCTGCAGCTTCTCGACGCGATGCGCTGGCTCGGCCTCGACTGGGATGAGGGCGTCGAGACAGGCGGACCGCACGAGCCGTACCGGCAGTCGCAGCGCGGTGAGATCTATCGGGAGCTCATCCAGAAGCTCACCGAGGCCGGCTACCTCTACGAGAGCTTCGTCACGCCCGAAGAGATGGAGGCGCGCAACCTTGCGAACGGCCGCGACCCCAAGCAGGGCTACGACAACTTCGAGCGCGAGCTGACCGAGGCCGAGCGCGCCGCCTTCCGCGCCGAGGGCCGCCAGCCCGCGCTGCGGCTGCGGGTGCCCGACGACGACCTCAGCTTCGACGACCTGGTGCGCGGCGAGATCACCTTCCCCGCCGGCAGCTTCACCGACTTCGTGGTGGTGCGCCCGAACGGCGCCCCGCTCTATACCTTCGTGAACCCCGTCGACGATGCCCTGATGGGCATCACGCACGTGCTTCGCGGCGAGGACCTGCTCTCGAGCACCCCGCGCCAGATCGCGCTCTACGTCGCGCTCATCGCGATCGGCGTCACCGACAGCGTTCCGCGCTTCGGCCACCTGCCCTACGTGATGGGCGAGGGCAACAAGAAGCTCAGCAAGCGCGACCCCGAGTCGAACCTGTTCCACCACCGCGACCGCGGCTTCGTGCCGGAGGGGCTGCTCAACTACCTGTCGCTGCTCGGCTGGTCGATCGCCGCCGATCGCGACGTGTTCTCCCGCGACGAGCTCGTCGCCGCGTTCGACGTCGAGAGCGTCAACCCGAACCCGGCTCGCTTCGACCTGAAGAAGGCCGAGTCGATCAACGGCGATCACATCCGCCTTCTCGGCGCGGAGGACTTCGCCGCGCGGATCGTGCCCTACCTGGAGGGGCTCGTCAGCGATCCGCCGACGCCCGCCGAGCAGGCGATCCTGCGCGAGGCGGCCCCGCTGGTGCAGGAGCGCATCAATCTGCTGGGCGAGGCGCACGGCATGCTGGCGTTCCTGTTCACCCCCGATGACCGGATCGAGTTCGAGGCCGACGCGCTGCCCAAGCCGAACGCGGTCGACGAGGCGCGACTGGTGCTGGATGCGGCGGAGGCCGCGCTGTCGCCGCTGACCGAGTTCGGCCGCGTCGAGATCGAGGCGGCGCTGCGCGCGGCGCTCACCGACCCCGTCGAGGATGGCGGCGCCGGGCTCAAGCCGCGCGTCGCCTTCGGCGCCCTGCGCACCGCCGTGAGCGGCCGTCGGGTCAGCCCTCCGCTGTTCGAGTCGATGGAGATCCTCGGCAAGGCCTCCACGCTCGCGCGCCTCGCGCGGCTTCGCACGCACCTGGCGTAGCAGCGGCCTAGCGGACAGTGCCGCCGAGCAGGGCGATCTTCTTCTGCACCGGCACCCGAAGCACCACCCAGGCGACCAGCATCACCACGAGCGACCCGGCGAAGACGAGCGCGCCGATCCAGGAGTCGTCGTTGCGCCCTGCATACATGGTGTTGAGATTCCGCAGCGCCCCGGTGGTGAGCACCAGGCCGACGTGCACGATCGTGAACGCGATGAAGTACACCAGCACCGCGAAGTGCAGGGATCGCGCGAGGCTCTCGGTGAGCAGCCGGTTGACGCGCCACTCGTGCTTCCACACCGGCGACAGCCGAAGCCCGGTGAGCAGGGCGAGCGGCCCCGCCAGGAACACCGTGGCGAAGTAGCTCAGCAGCTGCAGCGCGTTGTAATGCACCCAGCCCTCGTGCGCCGGCCAGTCCAGCGAGAGGTAGTGCACCCCGGCCGTGACGGCGTTCGGGATGACATCCCAGCCGAGCGGAACCACGCGCACCCACTGCCCGGTGGCGAACAGCAGCACGACGTACACGACGCCGTTCAGCACCCACACCGTGTCGACGACGAGGTGCCACCAGACATGGACGCTCAGCCGCCGCGGCGCGCCCTTCGTGCGGATCAGTCCGTCGTTGCGCCGGGTGACGAAGGCGGGCGGGCGCTGCCTGCCGCGAATCAGGAGCGCGGAGCGCACGATGAACAGCAGGAAGAACGAGTTGAGGAAGTGCTGCCAGCCGAGCCACGCGGGGAAGCCCACGGGGGTGTCGGCGGGAAGCTCGGTCGTGCCCGGGAAGCTCGCGGCGAAGTCGAGCCAGCCGGGGGTCTCACGCAGCCAGCGCGCCGCGAGCACCAGCAGCGCCAGCAGCACGAGCGCCGCCGGGATGAGCCAGACGAGCGGAAACCAGCGTCGCTCGCGAAGTCGTGTCACGCTCCTACGCTAGCGGCCCCGGGGCGTGATCAATCGCGACTCGGCTCGGGTCCGCGCACGAAGGCGCGGCCGCTCACCGACTCCGGGTGGATGCGCACCCAGCGGTACTTGAGCGTGGGAACCCAGGGCGCAAGGCCCAGCTTCTCGGCCGCGTCCATCTCTGACTGCAGCTCGACGCGCTCGGCGCGGCCCTTGACCACGACACTCATCGCGTCGATATCGCTCACGTGATCGATCTCGAGCGCGACGTGGTCGTTGATGCTGAGCTCCAGCAGCTTGGTGCCGGGCGCGGTGCGCAGGTAGATCACGTTGTCGGCGTCGACGACGAAGTTGATCGGGAAGATGTCGATCTCGCCGGCCACGCACAGCGCAAGTCGCCCGAGCGATGCTCGTCGCAGTTCCTGCCAGCTCTCCTCGGTGCCGAGTTCGCGAACCGGGTCGTCGGTCATGATGATTCTCCTTGCACTCGCAGCTGGTTGTGGACGAAGTGGACTCCGCGGATGCGCTCCACGCGGTGGCGCAGGCGCTGCAGCGTCGGCCGGTCGGGAACCGTGCCGGTCAGGGTCACCACGTGCTGCTGCACCGCCACCCCGACATCCGCGGCCGCCGAGGGCTCGCGGGCGAGCGCCCAGCGCACGGAGCGGGCGATCGCGTCGTCGCTGCGCCGCCAGCCGGTGGCGACGGGAGCGACGACGAGCTCGTCGACGACCCTCGAGACACCGTCGACATCGCACGCGAGCGCTCGGGCGAGCACCCGCGCCGAGTGGGCCCGAACCGCACCGCGCAGATGCACGACGTTGTCTTCGATGACGACGCGGATGCGCGTGGCATCCAGATCCGGACAGGCCTTCAGCGCGCGACGCACGCGAGCGGCGCGGTCGCGCTCTCGGCTCATCCTCGCCATCGCCGGTCCTTCCGTTTCCGCCAGTGTGCGCGCGGATCGCGGAAATCGCGAGGGCCGAAGGTCCCGCTAAGGCTCGATATCGCGCTTGACCGCGTACACCGCCGCCTGGGTGCGCCGCTCGAGCCCGAGCTTGGCGAGGAGCCCCGACACGTAGTTCTTGACGGTCTTCTCGGCGAGCTCGAGCCGTTCGCCGATCTGGCGGTTGGTGAGGCCCGCGCCGATCAGGTCGAGCACCTGGCGCTCGCGCAGCGTGAGCTCCGGCCCGCCCTGCGCCTCGGCCGGAGCCAGTCGGGACACGACGCGTTGGGAGACGGAGCGGGTGATCAGGCTCCCGCCGCCGGCCACGCGCCGGATGCCATCGATCAGGTTCTTGCCGCGGATGTCTTTCAGCACGTAGCCGGACGCCCCGGCCAGCACCGCCGCCTCGCTCGCCTCGTCGTCGTCGAAGGCCGTGAGCATGAGGCAGGCGATCTCGGGGTACTCCGAGCGGATGGCGCGGCAGACGTCGACGCCGGAGCCGTCGGGCAGTCGCACATCGAGCACCACGACGTCGGGCCGGGTGGCGCCGACGCGACCGAGCGCCTGGCCAGCGGTCCCGCACTCGCCGACCACCTCCAGATCGCGTTCGGCATCCACGATGTCGGCTATGCCGCGACGAACCAGCTCGTGGTCGTCCACCAGAAAGACTCGAATCACGCCTCGGCTCCGTTCGGGGTCGTCGACAACGGTACCGACCAGGTCGCGATCGTGCCGTGCGGGTCAGCGTCGGCGACCTCGAACGTGCCGCCGCGCTGCTGCGCGCGCACCTCCAGGTTGTCGAGACCGCTGCGGCGGGTGACGGCGCCGAGACCCTCGCCGTCGTCGTCGACGCGCAGGGTCAGCTCGGCGTCGGTGACGCGCAGATCCAGGGCGCAGGTCGCCGCCTGCGCGTGGCGCACCACGTTGCTGAGGAGCTCCCGCGCCACGGCCACGACATCGTCGGCCAGATCCTCGGCGACGAGCAGGTCGACGGCGCCGCCGAAGGTGAGTCGCGGAGCCGACTCGAGGCTCTCGGTGACCTCGCCGACCAGATCGAGCACGCGATGACGGAGGGAGGGAGCGCGCGACGCGGAGCGGGTGCGCAGGGTGAACACGGCGGTGCGGATCTCGGAGATCGCGTCGTCGATCGCCTCCACCTGGCGCTCGAGGATCGTCCGCTCCGGGCCGCCCGCCGAGGCGGCAACGCTCTGCAGCGTCAGTCCGGTGGCGAACAGCTGCTGGATGACGTGATCGTGCAGATCGCGCGCGATCCGGTTGCGGTCCTCGATCAGCTCGAGCTTGCGCGAATCGGCCTGCATGCGCGCCAGCTCCAGGGCGACGCTCGCCTGCGTCGCGAACTCGGAAGCCATCTCGAGATCCGCCTCGGTGAAGCGCAGCGATCCGCGTCGGCGACACAGGGTCAGCACGCCCAGCGGCTTGCCAGAGGCGGCGAGCGGAACCGCGATCACCGGACCGACGTCGACGGCGCCACCGAACATCACCCCGTCGTCGCTGTCGTCAGTGGCGATCGCGCGGCCGCTCTCGACGGCGCGCGCGGAGATCGAGCCGGCGGCCGGGAAGCGCAGCGCGGTGAGCGCCTCGGCGCCCTCGCCGCGGGCCGTGTCGACGAGGAAGGCCTCTCCGTTGTCGCTGGGGATGACGACCGAGACGAGGTCGGCGTCGACGAGCGAGGCGACCCGGTCGGCGACGACGTGAAGCATGTTCTCGGAGCTGCCGGAGAGCAGCGCGGCATTGACTTCGGCGAGCGCCGCGCTCCAGCGCTGTCGGCGCCGCGTCTCACCGAACAGACGTGCGTTCTCGATCGCGATGCCCGCGGTGGCCGCGAGCGCCGTCACGAGCTCCTGGTCCTCCGAGCTGAACGGGCCGCTCGACCGGTTCGTGAGGTAGAGGTTGCCGAAGACCTCATCGCGCACACGGATCGGGACGCCGAGAAACGAGTCCATCGGCGGGTGATGGGCGGGGAAGCCCACCGAGCGCGTGTCGTCGTGCAGGTCTTCGAGCCGGATCGGGGCCCCGGTGTCGATGACCGCGCCGAGCAGGCCGTGACCTTCCGGCAGGTGCCCGATCGCCTCGGCATCCGCTTCCGACATCCCGACGTGGATGAACTGCTCGAGGGTGCCGTCCGGGGCGATCACGCCGAGCGCGCCGTAGCGGGCATCCACCAGGGCGACGGCGACCTCGGCGATGCGGCGCAGCACGTGAGACAGCTCGAGCTCCTCGACGACGATCGTCGTCGCGGCCAGCAGGTGACGCAACCGGCCCTCGGTGTCGAGCACGCGCTGCGCGTGCTCGAGCATCTCGCCGATCGAGCGCTCGAGTTCGGAACGCGGAGCATCCGGAAACCCGAGGTCTCCGGGAGCGGGCTCGGGTCGTGACTTCTGGTCATCCGGCACGCCGCGAGTTTATCGCCGCGCTTGGGACCTTCGGCACTACTCGTTCGCTGTCGTCTGGCGTGAAATCGAGGCAGACCACAGGAGTTGAGGCTGACATGACGGATTTCGAGCCGCGAGGGCGCATCGTCGTCGGAGTCGATGGCACGGCGCCGAGCCAGGCCGCCCTGCGCTGGGCGCTGCGCCGTGCGGAGCGCGACGGCACCGAGCTCGTCCTCGCCCACGTCGTCGATGACGCGTTCGGCGAGATGGGCTCGACCTACGGCGCGGACGCGCGGAACGCCGCGCGAGAGCTGCTGGATCGCACCCGGGCCGAGGTCGCGGACGACCACGCGCAGGTCAAGATCTCCAGCGTCCTCACCGACGGCAGTGTCGCGTGGGCGCTCGCGCATGCGACGCGCCCGGGCGACCTTCTGGTGATCGGAACGCACAAGACCGGCTATCTGCACGGCCGGGTGCTCGGCTCGCGGAGTGTCCAGATCGCGACCGCGGCGCCGTGCGACGTCGCCGTCGTCCCCGATGTCGAGCTTCGGTTCCGCCGCGGTGTGGTCGCAGGGATCGACCGCGCCATGACCGCCGAATCCGTGGCCCGGGCGGCGGCGCTCGAGGCCGCCGGGCTCGGCGACGAAGTGCTGTTCCTGCACGCGACGCCGCGGATCCCGGGGGCCGGGGTGGAGAGCGTGCGCGCCGACACCGCCCAGAACGATGTGGTGACCACCGCGGTGCGCGCCGCACGGCAGATCCATCCGCAGCTGGAGATCCGCGCGCGCATCGCGCACCGTGACCCGGCCGAGGTTCTGCTCGATGCGGCGCGCGACCGCGCGCTTCTGGTGCTCGGCCCGGGCTCGCTCGAGCCGACGCGCTCGCCGATCGGGTCGGTGCTGCACGACGTGCTGCTGAACGTCAACGCGCCTGTGCTCATCGCGCGGACCGGTCACGGGCCGGCAGTCCTGGACGCCGACGCTCATGTCGGGGCGACCGCTCGATGACCCAGCGCACCTCGATGGACGACTGCTCCGGCCTGCCCGGCTGGCTTCCCGGGGCGGCCGATGCCGCGAACGCTCCCGGCCCGCGTGAGGTTCCCGTGCGCGTGTGGCGACGGCTCAAGGCGCGCACGGCGAACAACCTGCGGCGCATGCAGCCGCCGATCGACCGCGTCGAGCCGCCCGAGTACTTCGACTAGCGGAGCTCTCTCGCGCCCGCGGCAGCAGGCGCGAGCGACGCTGACGGCTGTGCCAGCGCAAACTCGGACATCCGGCGCGGACGTCCACGGCGCGGGGACGAGGTGGGCGATTCTCCGACGTTGCGTGCGGGGGCCTAGTCGACGAACGCCGCCGACTGCTCGGCGATCTCGCGCTCCTCGTCGGTCGGCACGACGAGCACCGCGACGGGCGCGTCGTCGGGGGAGATGCGCCGGGCCCCGCGGGCGCCCGACTCGTTGAGCGCGTCGTCGACGTACAGCCCCAGGAAGCCGAGCCGGTCGACGGCGCGGCGGCGCAGGTCGGCATCGTTCTCGCCGACGCCGGCGGTGAACACCAGGGCGTCCAGGCCGCCGAGCTGGGCGGCGTAGGCGCCGATGTAGTGCCGCAGCCGGTGCACCACGATGTCGAGCGTCGTGCGGGCGGCCTCGTCGCCCGCATCCGCCGCCGCGTGCACGTCGCGCATGTCGGCGTGGCCGGAGAGCCCGAGCAGGCCGCTCTCGCGGTTGAGCATCGCGTCGAGCTCATCGATCGTGAGGCCCTCGGTGCGCGCCAGGTGCACGAGCACCGCCGGATCGATGTCGCCCGAGCGGGTGCCCATCACCAGACCCTGCAGCGGGGTCATGCCCATCGAGGTGTCGATCGAGCGGCCCCCGGAGACGGCGGCCGCCGACGCGCCGTTGCCGAGGTGCAGGATGACCATCCGCAGCTCGTCGAGGGGCCGGTCGAGGAGCGCCGCGGCCTGCCGCGACACGATCTGGTACGAGGTGCCGTGGAAGCCGTAGCGGCGCACCCCGGCGCGCGCGGCGAGTTCGCGATCGATCGCGTACTCGCGCGCCTCCACCGGCAGGGTGGCGTGGAAGGCGGTGTCGAAGACGGCGACGTGGGGGACATCCGGAAACGCGGAGCGCGCCCCGCGGATGCCGAGGAGAGCGGGCGGGTTGTGCAGGGGCGCGAGCACCGCAAGCCGTTCGATCGCCGCCTCCACCTCGTCGTCGATGAGGGCCGGGCCGTCGAAGACGGCGCCGCCGTGCACGACGCGGTGGCCGATCACGTCCACCGGGACGTCGCCGAGCTCCTCGCGGATGCGGCGCAGCGCCTCGCTGTGATCGGCGACCCCGGAGCCGGGAACTCCGATCCGCTCGATCATTCCCGAGGCGAGCACCTCGCCGCTCGGAAGCTCCAGCAGCCGGTACTTGATCGACGAGGAGCCGGTGTTCACAACGAAGACGTGGGTCACGCGGGCTCGCTTCCGTGCTGGGCCTGGATGGCGGTGATCGCGATCGTGTTGACGATGTCGCGCACGAGGGCGCCGCGGGAGAGGTCGTTGATGGGCTTGTTGAGGCCCTGCAGCACCGGACCGATCGCGAGGGCGCCGGCGCTGCGCTGCACGGCCTTGTAGGTGTTGTTGCCGGTGTTCAGGTCCGGGAAGACGAACACCGTCGCGCGTCCCGCGACATCGGAGCCCGGCATCTTGGAGGCGCCGACGGTGGGGTCGGCGGCGGCGTCGTACTGGATCGGTCCGGCGACGGGCAGCTGCGGCTCGCGCTCCCGCACGAGCGCGGTCGCGGCCCGCACGCGGTCGACCTCGGCGCCCGAGCCGGACTCGCCGGTGGAGTAGCTGAGCATGGCGACGCGCGGGTCGATGCCGAAGGTGCGCGCGGTGTGGGCCGCCGAAATCGCGATGTCGGCGAGCTGCTCGGTCGTCGGCTCGGGGATCACGGCGCAGTCGCCGTAGACGAGCACCCGATCGGCCAGCGCCATCAGGAACACGCTCGAGACGACCGAGACGCCCGGCGCCGTCTTGACGAACTCGAAGGCGGGGCGGATGGTGTGCGCGGTCGTATGGGCGGCGCCGGAGACCATGCCGTCGGCGAGCCCCAGGTGCACCATCATCGTGCCGAAATAGGAGACGTCGGTCATGGTGTCGCGCGCCTGCTCGAGTGCGATGCCCTTGTGGGCGCGCAGGCGCGTGTACTCGAGCGCGAACTGCTCGTGCAGCTCCGAATCGTTCGTCGAGATGATCGCGGTGTCGCCGAGGTCGACCCCGAGTTCGGCGGCGCGGGCGCGGATGCTGCGCTCGTCGCCGAGAATCGTGAGCCGCGCGATGCCGCGCGCCACGACCAGTCCGGCGGCGCGCAGGATGCGGTCGTCGCCGCCCTCCGGCAGCACGATGTGGCGCTGCTGGGCCCGGGCGCGCTCGAGCAGCGAGTACTCGAAGCGCACCGGGGTCATCACAGCGGTCGGCGCGAGGCTCAGCGCGCTCACCAGCGCCTCGGAGTCGACGTGACCGTCGAAGAGCGCGAGCGCGCGCGCGTACTTCTGCGGGGAGTCGGCGGCCAGGCGGCTGTGGGCGTTCGTGATGCGCATCGCGGTGTCGTAGGTGCCGAGCGGCGTGCGGGCGATCGGGAGCGAGGAGTCCAGACCCGCGAGCAGCGTCTCGATCGAGGGCGCCACCGGGAATCCACCGTTCAGGACGACCCCCGACAGCGACGGGAAGGTCTCGGAGAGGTGGGCGACGACCGCGCCGACGAGCACGTCGGAACGGTCACCCGGGACCACGATCACGGCGCCCTCGAGGAGCCGGGGCAGCACATTCTCGAGCGTCATGCCGGCGACGACGACGTCGAGCACGGGGCGATCCAGCAGTTCGGGATCGCCGCGCAGCAGTTCGGCCTCGGCAGCGTGCAGCACGGTGCGCAGCAGCGGGGCGACCAGTTCGGGATCCTCCGGGATCGCCCAGGTCGGCAGATCGTGGTTGCGGGTCGAACGGCGCACCGCCGACACCACCTCGTCGAGACGCTCCGGGTCGGCCCGGTTGACGACGATCGCGAGAACGTCGGCGTGCTCCGAGTGCAACTCGCCCGCGGCGATCGCCGCGACCTCCGCGATGTCCTCGGGGGAGCGGGCCTCGTCGCTGTCGGCGCGGCGACCGCCGACGACCAGCAGCACGCTCGCGGCCAGGTTGGCGGCGATCCGGCCGTTGACCCCCAGCTCGGTCGGGGTGCCGACGTCGGTGTAGTCCGAGCCGAGGATGACGACGGCGTCGCAGCGCTCCTCGATACGGGCGAAGCGCTCCACGATGCGGGCGAGTGCCGCATCCGGGTCGTCGTGCACCTGGCCGTAGGTGGCGCCGAGGCACTCCTCGTACTGCAGGTCGGCGCTCGCGTGCTCGAGCAGCATCTCGAGGATGTAGTCCGGCTCGGTCGTCGAGCGCGCGATCGGCCGGAACACCCCGACCCGCTCGACGCTGCGCCCGAGGGTGGCGACGAGCCCCACCGCCACGGTCGACTTTCCGGTGCCGCCTTCGGCGGAGCTCAGGTAGATCCGAGTAGCCACGTCGCCCACGCTACGCGACTAGATGAACAGAGCCGCGGTCGACTCGGCGACCTTGCCGTGCACGGTGGCTCGTGCGCTCGCCGGATTCCGCTTCTCCATGTCTCTCCATCCCCCGGGGTGCCCGCCGTCGCGACCATCGCGCGTCGACGTCCTCCAGTCAAGGGTGGAGGCGTGCGAGCGAACAGTGCCGAAGGTCCCTCAGTGTGCGGCGAGCGGCGCCGCGCCGGTCAGCAGGGGGTGCCGAAGACCTGGGCCCAGTAGACGCTGCCGTCGCCGCCGGTCGCTGTCGCGAGACCCATCTCGGTGTTGCCGCTCAGGATGTTGGCGCGGTGCCCGGAGGAGTTCATCCAGCCGCTGTGCACCGCCGAGGCCGAGGTGTACCCGGCGGCGACGTTCTCCGCGACGGCGCACCACGTGTAGCCCGCCGCGCTCACGCGCGCCCCGAGGCCGCCGCCCCCGTCGTGGGTCATCTGCTGGGTGCTGGCCTGATGCACGGCCTGCGCACCGGCGGCGGACGACAGCTTCGAGTTGATCGTCATCGGGGGCAGTCCCGCGTCGGCGCGCGCCGAGTTCACGAGCGCCAGTGCGGCCTTCTGGTCGGAGAAGTCAGCCGTCGGGCCGGAGGGCGCCGCGCTTCCGGAGTCCGGGGTCGACGGCGTGCTCGGCTCGTCGGCCTCCGACGGAGTCTCCGGAGCAGGCGAGCCGTCGTCGGAGTCCTCCGCTTGGTCGGCATCGGCTTCCGCGTCGTCGTCCGCGGCACGCAGGATCGCGTCGCGATCGACCCCGTCGCCGGTGAACAGGAAGGCGCTGGCCGTCTGTGATGAGCTCGGGGTCTCGGCGCCGGGCGCCGTCGCGGTGTCGTCCGAGCCGGTGGCGAGCAGAAAGATGCTGCCGACGACCAGCATGCTCGCGCCCACCGCGGTGGCGGTGGAGAGGAGCACGCGTCGCAACATGGGGGCATGTCTAACACGGGGTTTCTGCGAGTTCCGTCACATCGCGGTGCGCGGACCCTCGCCCGCGGGGCTCGGCGGCGCGCGGGGCGGTGGCGCGAGCTAGCCGACGAGTCGGCGCACCCGATCGGCGGATCGACCCGAGCGACGGCGATGGTCGAGGTCGATCAAGCCATCGCCGCGCGCATCCGCCACGGCGAGGATCGCGCGGGCGAGCACCTCGTCGCTGGCGGTGCGGCGGGCGCGGTCGTCGGCGAGGATCTCGACCAGCACCGCCACCTCGGATTCGGCGCGCACGGCGATCGGAAACCACGGCAGGGCGCTGCGCCAGGCGCGGAATGCGAGCAGCAGCAGATCGTGACGCTGTTCGACGTGCGCGCGCTCGTGGGCGATCACGGCCGAGAGCTCGGCCGGGCTCAGCCGGTCGAGCAGCCCCTGCGAGAGCACGGTGAGCGAGCCGACCCCGCGCGGCAGGCAGTAGGCCACGGGGGCGGAGTCGTCGAGCACGCGGGTCTGGGCACGGGTGGGGTGGGGCGAGGTCAGCAGGTCGAGGAGAGCATGGTGGCGCCGTCGCTGCCGCGTGACGATGACGACGGTGGCGACGAGGTGCCCGAGCAGGTAGCCGGCGAGGGCGAGCGCGGCGCCGAATGCGATCCCGCCGCCGAGTCGTGAGGCGGGGAGGATGCCGAAGCCGAGCGCCACGAACGCGCCGATCATCGAGAAACCGCCCGCCAGGCCGATCGCCTGCCACAGCAGGAGGGCGCGCACCGGCGCGCCGCTCGGCCAGGCGGCGCGAGCGAACGCGATCGGCACGGGCACCGCGAGCGCGACCGCGAACAGCGCCAGGCCGATCGACAGGGAGAAGAGCATCGGACTCAGCTGCTGCCCGCCAGGAGCCGGCGCAGCACGGCCGCGTCGTCGTCGGAGACCCCGCCGATGAAGCGCTCCAGCACGGCGCCGCGGTCGGCGGCATCGCCCAGTACCTCGTGCATCAACTCGGCGACGTGGTCGGCGCGCGAGGCCGTCGCGCTGTAGCGGTGCGGGCGGACGGAGCGGTCGCTCGCGACGAAGCCCTTCTTCTCGAGCCGTGAGAGGACGGTGAGGATGGTGGTGGCGGCCAACGGGCGGCCGGACTCGCCGGCGTGGAGGCGCTCGAGCACGTCGTAGGCGGTGACCGGAACGGGCGAAGCCCAGACCGCATCCATCACCGATCGCTCAAGCTGCCCCAGTCCTGCCATGGTGCGATTCTACGCCGCGTCGAACTACTTCTACAGCACGTAGAAAAACGGGTATCGTGGAGCAGGAGCACGGGACGGGACCTTCGGCCCTAGGTGAGGACACTGCATCCCGCCAATCTTGCTCAGGGCCGTGAGGCACGGACCCGTCGTACGAGAAGGAGCAGACCCCGCGTGGATCCCCTAGACATCGCCCGTTGGCAATTCGGAATCACGACGGTCTACCACTTCCTGATGGTGCCGCTCACCCTGGGACTCGGGGCCACTGTCGCGATCATGCACACCGCGTGGGTGCGCACCGACAACCCGCAGTACCTTCGCATGACGAAGTTCTGGGGCAAGCTCTACCTGATCAACTTCATCGTCGGCGTCGCGACGGGCATCGTGCAGGAGTTCCAGTTCGGCATGGCCTGGAGCGAGTACTCGCGCTTCGTCGGCGACGTCTTCGGCGCCCCGCTCGCGATGGAGGGCCTGCTGGCGTTCTTCGTCGAGTCCACCTTCCTCGGACTCTGGATCTTCGGCTGGGGTCGGCTGCCCAAGAAGCTGCACCTGGCGACCCTGTGGGCCGCCGTCATCGGCTCGTGGCTCTCGGCGTACTTCATCATCGCCGCCAACTCGTGGATGCAGCACCCCGTCGGCGTCGAGCTGATCGACGGGCGGCCCGTGCTCGTCGACATCTGGGCGGTGCTCGGCAACAATACCGCCGTCGCCGCCTACACCCACACCCTCGCCGGCTCGCTCGCCGTCGCCGGCGGATTCCTTCTCGGCATCTCCTGGTACCAGCTCTGGCAGCGCCGCAAGGACGGCATCGACACGGTGGATGCCACCGGTCGCGTCGTCGTCGGCGAGGCAGCCGAGATCCCCGGCCGCGACCGCGCCGACCACAAGGTGTGGCTCACGTCGCTTCGACTCGGCGCCCTCGTCGCGATCATCGGATTCGGAGCCGTCGCGATCAGCGGCGACGTCCAGGCGAAGCTCATGTATGAGCAGCAGCCGATGAAGATGGCCGCCGCCGAAGGCGCCTGCCACACCGGCACCAGCTTCTCGATCCTGACCCTCGGCGACGTGGGCGCGACCGATTGCTCCAGCGTCACCACGCTCATCGAGGTGCCCGGGCTGCTCTCGTTCCTGGCCAACGGCGACTTCATCACCGACATGCCCGGCATCAACGACCTGCTGCCGTACTACCAGGAGACCTACGGCGCGACCCTGGTCGGCGACGGCCTCTACGGCGAGCACGCGGGCAGCGAGATCCAGTACGTTCCGCTGCTCTGGGTCACCTACTGGGGCTTCCGCATGATGATCGGCTTCGGTGCGATCGCCGCCTTCGCCGCCGCCGTCGCGCTGTGGCTGACGCGCAAGGGAACCGTGCCTCGCTCGCCGTGGATCATGCGGCTTGCGGTGCTCGGAATCCTCGCCCCGTTCGCCGCCAACTCGGCCGGCTGGATCTTCACCGAGCTCGGTCGCCAGCCCTTCGTCGTGGCGCCGAACCCGGACCCGAGCGGCATCGACGGGGTGTTCATGTTCACCGCCGCCGCTGTCTCGCCAGGGGTGACCGCGGGAGAGCTGCTGTTCTCCACGATCTCGCTCACCCTCGTCTACGGGGTGCTGCTCGCCGTCGAGCTGTGGCTGCTCGTCAAGTACGTGCGCGGCGGAGTGGTCTCGGCGATGCCTGAGCTTGCGCCGCACGATGACGATCCCGACGACCCGGACAAGCGCTCCGACGTCCTCTCGTTCGCCTACTGACCCGGAAATCGGAAGACACTGACATGGACGTTCTGCCCACCATCTGGTTCATCGCCATCGCCGCGCTCTGGATCGGCTACCTGCTGCTGGAAGGCTTCGACCTCGGCGTCGGCATGCACATGCTCGTCGGCGTGCGCGGCGACGCCGCCGAGAAGAACCGCCAGCGCCGCGTCATGCTCAACACGATCGGCCCGGTCTGGGACGGCAACGAGGTGTGGCTGCTGACCGCCGGTGCCGCCACCTTCGCGGCCTTCCCGTTCTGGTACGCCTCGTTGTTCTCGACGCTCTACGTGCCACTCACGCTCGTGCTGCTCGGCCTGATCTTCCGCGCCGTCGCGATCGAATTCCGCGGCAAGCACCACACCGCCCGCTGGGCGAAGACGTGGGACTGGGCGATCGGCCTCGGCTCCTTCGTCAGCGCCTTCGGGATCGGTGCGGGCCTCGCCCTCACCACGACCGGGCTTCCGATCGACGCCAACGGCGACCGCGTCGGCGGACCGTTCGTGTTCCTCACCCCGATCGCCGTGCTCGGCGGGCTGGCGGTTGTCGGCTTCGCCCTCGTGCACGCCGCGACCTTCCTCGCGCTCAAGAGCGACGGCCCGGTGCGCGAGCGCGCCGGACGCTTCGTCAGCGGATGGGGCATCCTCGCGCTCGTGCCGATCGTCGGCTGGGTGCTCGTGGTGCAGCTCCAGAGCGGCGGGGTCGCCTCCTGGGCGCTCGTCGCCGTCGCCGTCGTCGCCGTGCTGCTTGGCTACGTCTCCGCGCGGGCCGGGCGAGAGGGTCGCGCCTTCGTCGGGATCGCGGTGTTCCTGGTCGCCGGAGCGGCGTCCATCTTCACGGCCGCCTACCCGGTGGTGCTGCCGTCGACGATCGACGCCGCCTTCAGTCTGACGATCTCCAACGCCTCCAGCGGCGACTACACGCTCGGCGTGATGACGGTCGTGACGGCAGTCGCGCTGCCGGTCGTGCTCGTCTACCAGGCGTGGAGCTACTGGGTGTTCCGCAAGCGCATCTCGGGTGAGCACATCCCCGCGGTGCACGAGATCCTTCCGGCGGTGCGCCAGCCGTGAGCCGGATGCGCGCGCGACTCGGCCAGTTGACAACGCGGTTCGACGACGCGGGCCTGGGTGTTGGGGGGCCAGGCCCGCTTGTCGGGCTGACGGCGCTGGCCGTGCTGCGCGCGGTCGCGCTGGTCGTGATCGCCGAGTCGATCGCGATCGGCGTGACGGCCCTCGCCAACGGGACGGACGCGTGGCGAGACGCGTCGGTGCTCGGGGCGGCCGCCGTGCTCGCCCGTGCGGCGCTCGGCTGGGCCTCGCAGACCGTCGCCGCGCGCCTGGCGATCCGCTCCACGGAGCGGGTTCGTCGCGGCGTCGTGGCGCGCGCGCTCGACGCACCGGGCGAGACCGGCGGCGGCACCGTCGTGCTCGCCACCAGCGGTCTCGACGAACTGGATGCGTACTACCGCCAGGTGGTGCCCGCGGCGGTCTCGGCTGCCGTCGTGCCGCTCGTGATCGGCCTGCGCATCCTCGGCACTGACTGGCTGAGCGCCCTCATCATCGCGCTCACCCTGCCGCTGGTGCCACTGTTCATGGTGCTCATCGGCATGCACACCCGCGACCGCGTCGACCGGGCGACCGGCGCGCTGGAGCGCCTGGGCGACCACCTGGTCGAACTCGCGCGCGGACTTCCGGTGCTCGTCGGGCTCGGCCGGGTGGGCGAGCAGACTCGCGCCCTCGCTCGCATTCAGGACGAGTACCGGGAGCGCACGCTCGCCACGCTGCGCGTCGCCTTCCTCTCGGCCCTCGCGCTGGAGCTGATCGGCACCATCTCGGTGGCGCTCGTCGCCGTTGCCATCGGGTTGCGGCTCGTCGAGGGCCAGTTGGGCCTCGAGATCGGGCTGGCGGCGCTGATCCTGGCGCCCGAGGTCTACGCCGCCGTCCGCGAGGTCGGGGTCGCCTTCCACGCCGCACAGGGAGGGCTCGGCGCGCTCCGCCGTGCCCGCGACGTGGTGCGCGAGCCGGCGGACGCCGACTGGCGGCGCGTCGGCGGCACCGATGCGCACGTCGACGCCCTCACGGTGCGCTACCCGGGTCGCGACGATGCCGCCGCCTCCGGCGTCACCGCTGCGTTCCCCGCGGGCAGCATCACGGCCCTCACCGGCCCGAGCGGGGCCGGCAAGTCGACCGTGCTCGCCGCGCTCGTCGGCGCGCTCAGCGCCGAGGCCGAGGTGCAGGGGGCCGTCCGGGTGCCGCGCGGCCCGATCGCCTACGCGGCGCAGGCGCCGCGGCTGGTCGCCGCGTCCGCGGCCGAGGAGCTCGCGCTCACGGGAGCCTCGGCCGGGGAGATCGAACGGATGCTCGCGGTCCTCGACCTCGGGTCGGTGGCGGGTCGGCATCCGGCGCTGCTGAGCCCGGGGGAGCGGCGCCGCGTCGCCGTTGCGCGCGCCCTGCTGCTGGCGCCTGGCGCCGTGCTCGTCGTGCTCGACGAGCCGACCGCGCACCTGGATGCGGCGCACGCCGAGCAGATGCGTCTCGAGGTCGGCCGCCTGCGCACCGACGCCCCGGTCGTGCTCGTGTCGCACGAGCCTGAGACGGTCGCCCTCGCCGACATCCGCATCCCGATCACGCCGCCGGCGCCTGGCGCACCCGCGCACGCGGCCGCGGCCGCCGCCGACCCGGTCGCAGTCGTTCGCTTCTCCGGAGATCCTGCGGATGAGCGCCCCGCGGCCCCCGTGATTTCGGCGCACCGCGCCGAGACCTCCGGAGAAACGACCCACTCGGAGCCGAGCGCGGCGAGCACGGCGGGTGCGGAGTCGGCGCGCGAGGCCGCCGTCGAACCCGCCCGGATGCCGATCCTGGCCCGCGCCTCCCTCGCCATCCTGCTGGGTGTGGCCGCGACCGGCTTCGGCATGGCGCTCTCCGCCGTCTCCGGCTGGCTGATCGTGCGGGCGAGCGAGCAGCCCGACCTGATGTACCTGTTGGTCGCGATCGTGGGCGTGCGCTTCTTCGGCATCGGCCGCGCGGTCGCCCGCTACGCCGAGCGTCTCGTCACTCACGACGCCGTGTTCCGCGCCAGCGATGCGCTGCGCCTGCGGGTGTGGCGCGCGATCGCCGCCCGCGGGGCGGCGTCGGCTCGACTGCGGGAGGGCGGCACCGCCGTCGACTACCTCGTCACCCTCGTGCACGAGGTGCGCGATCTGGCGCCGCGCGTCATCGCCCCGATCGTCGTCGGGGTGCTGAGCGTGATCGGCGTCGTCATCACGACCGCATTCGTGCTGCCCGAGCTGACGCTCGTGGTCGCGCTCGCGCTCGTCATCGGGGTGGGGCTGGCGGTGCTGGTGACCGCGCTCACCGACCGTCGAGGCGCCGCCCCGCGGCTCGAGGCGCGCTCGGCCCACACCGCGGCCCTTGCCGCGCTGCTGCGCGGCGCCGACGAGGTGCGGGCGTCGGGTCTTGCGCCCGCGGCCCTGGCCGAGCTCGACCGTCTGGCCGACCGTTCGTCGTGCCTCGCTCGGCGCGCCGCCCGCGCCGAGGGCGCCGGTGCGGCGGTCGCCGTTGTCGCCCTGGTGGGGCTTGCCGTCGCCGTCCCGAGCCTCGCGGCCCCGTTGGTCGCGGCCGGAGCGACCAGCGCGCCGACCGTCGCCGTCATCGCTCTGCTCGCGCTCGCCGCGCTCGACCCGGCGCTCGCGCTCGTGGAGGCGACGCGGCTGACGCCGCGCCTGCTCGTCTCCTGGCGCCGGCTCTCGGCGCTGCGTGCCCCGGCGGCAGACGCCGCCGCGGCTCCCGACGAGGCGTCGTCCACGGAGGCGTCACGCGGCCTTGTCCTCACCGACCTCGCCGCCCGATGGCCTGGCGCCGACGAGCTCGTGTTCGAGCATGTCAGCGCGCAGGTCGATCGGGGCGAGTGGCTGCAGGTGAGCGGCCCCTCGGGGGCGGGCAAGTCGACGCTGCTGACCGTGCTGCTGGGCGGGCTGCGTCCGGCATCCGGCGACGTCCGTCTCGACGGGGCGCCGATCGAGGTGGCGTCCGACGACGCGATCGCGGGGGAGGAGCGCCGCCAGGTGGCGTGGTGCCCGCAGGATGCGCTGCTGTTCTCGTCGACGATTCGGGCGAACCTGCGCATCGCCCGGCCGCGCGGCCATGAGCCCAGCGACGAGAGCATCCGCGAGGTGCTCGACCGGGTGGGGCTTCGGCGTCTGCTCGCCAGCATGCCCACCGGTCTCGACACTCGGGTCGGTGCGGGCGGCGCGGCGCTGTCCGGCGGCGAGCGTCAGCGACTCGCCGTCGCCCGTGCGCTCCTCACCGACGCCGAGGTGGTGCTGCTCGACGAGCCGACCGCCCACCTCGATGCCGACGGGGCCGCCGCGCTGATCTCCGACCTGCGGCGGGCGACCGCCGATCGCATCGTCGTGCTGGTCTCGCACCGGGCCGCCGACGCGGAGTCGGGGGATGCGCGCATCCTGCTCAGCCGGGCCGCAGAGGATCCGTCGGCACTGCCGACGACCGCTCGATTCGAACCCCTCGCGTCCGTACGGTAGAGTAACTCGTCGGCCCCACTGCAGTGAGGCCATTGGGGTATGGTGTAATTGGCAACACGGCTGATTCTGGTTCAGTTGTTCTTGGTTCGAGTCCAGGTACCCCAGCAGTAGATCGAAGATTCTCGCCCCGTCCGCGGGGCGTTTTCTTTTTCGCACCCCCGCACTGGCGCTGCGGCCGTGCGAACGGGGGCACCTCGATTCGCCCCTAGGGTGAAGGGAGTCTTTTCTTCTTCCCAACCCTGCAGGATGCTTTCATGACGACCGATTCCGCCACCCCTTCGCCCGTGCGCCGCTATCTGGCGCTCGCCCTGGTGGGGGTGATCGGCGGTGCGCTCTCCGGCGCCTTCGGCGTCGGCGGCGGCATCGTGATGGTGCCGCTCCTGATCTGGCTGGCGGGCCTGGACCAGCGTCACGCGGCCGCCACCTCGCTCGTGGCGATCCTGCCGACCGCGATCGCCGGTGCGGCCAGCTACTTCGCGCAGGGCGAGGTGAACGTTCTCGCCGGCCTGCTGATCGCCGCCGGTGGAATCGTCGGCTCGATCATCGGCACCCGCCTGCTCAAGAAGCTGCCGATCGGCTGGCTGCGCTGGCTGTTCATCGCGCTGCTGTTCGTGGTCGCCGTGCAGACGATCCTCGAACCGCCGGCCCGCGGGGTCGACCTCGAGCTCACGACCTGGACGATCGTCGGCCTCGTCGGCCTCGGCGTCGCGATGGGAGTCGCGGCCGGGCTGTTCGGCATCGGCGGCGGCGTCGTCGCCGTTCCCGTGCTGATCGCGCTGTTCGGGATGGGCGACCTGGTCGCCAAGGGCACCTCGCTGCTGGCGATGATCCCGACCGCCACCACCGGATCGATCGCCAACCTCCGCAACCGTCTCGTGCGGCTCTCCGACGGGCTGATCGTCGGCATCTTCGCGACCGGCGCGAGCTTCGGCGGTGTGGCCCTCGCGTTCTGGATGGAGCCGCGCGTCGCCGCGATCCTGTTCGCGCTGCTCGTGCTCTTCGCTTCGGTGCAGCTCTCGATCCGCGCGATCAAGGCGCACCGCGCCGCCCGTAACGACAAGCCCGACACCGACGCGTAGCGGCGTCGCGGCGCGCACCGCAGCGCTACAGCGCGATGGACTCTCCCGGCGCGAGGACGAAGTACTCGCCGCCGCGTTCCGTCGTCGCGCGCTCCAGGCGCGGGCTGTGGAGGCCGAAGCCGGCTACCGAGAGCGTCATCTCGTGGATCGGAAAGACTCGCCCCGCGCCCACCGCGAGCACGTAGTCCATCGCCTCGCCGATCTTCAGCCAGGGCGCCCCGACCGGGGCCGCCAGGGTCTCGACCGGCACGTCGGGCACGGTGTAGGAATCGCCCGGGTGGAAGAGCTCATCGTTGACCAGCACGCCCAGGTTGTCGACGACCGGAATCGAGGCGTGGATGACGTTGTGGCGCCCGCCGAAGAACTGCAGCGTGAACGCCCCGATCTCGACGGTCTGCCCGGCGGTCACCACCTCGACCTCGAACTCGCTCGCCGCATCCACGACGCCCTGCGGTCCGAAGATGCGGGCCTCGGGACTGTCCTCCAGGACCCGGCGGAGCTGTTCGGGAGTCCAATGGTCGGCGTGCTCGTGCGTGATGACGACGGCGACCGTGCCGTGGAAGTCGGGCGGAGTCAGAAAGGAGCCGGGATCGATCACGAGCAGGTCGTCGGCGCGCTCGATCAGCAGAGTGGCGTGTTCGTACTTCGTCACCTTCACACGGCGAGCGTACCCGCGCCGCTATCGTGGCGGTGTGTTTTCCGACCTTCCCGAAGCCCAGCTGCGCGAGTACCAGAGCTCACAGATCACCCCCGATGACTTCGACGAGTTCTGGGCTCGCACCATCTCGGAGGCGCGCGCAGCGGACGGCGAGGTCACGCTCACCCCGGTCGACACCGGGCTGGTGACGGTCGAGGTCTTCGACGTGACGTTCCCGGGCTTCGGCGGGGAGCCGATCAAGGCCTGGTTGCGGCTGCCGGCGCAGCGCAGCGGCCCGCTTCCGACGGTCGTCGAGTACGTCGGCTACGGCGGAGGCCGCGGCCGCCCGACCGAGAACCTGCTGTACGCCTCGGCGGGCTTCGCGCACTTCCACATGGACACCCGCGGCCAGGGCTCGACCTGGTCGCCCGGTGCGACGGCGGATTCGGCGGTGGCGGGCCCTCAGATTCCCGGCTTCATGTCGCGCGGCGTCGACAGTCGTGAGACCTACTACTACCGCCGGGTGTTCACGGATGCGGTGCGCGCCGTCGACGCGGTGCGCTCGCTCGAGGTCGTGGACTCATCCCGCGTCGCCGTGACCGGCGGAAGTCAGGGGGGAGGCATCACGCTCGCGGTTGCCGCTCTCGTGGAGGGGCTGGTCGCCGCGGTGCCGCACGTGCCGTTCCTCTGCGACTTCCCGCGCGCAGTCACGATCCACGACTCGGAGCCGTACCACGAGCTTGTGCGCTATCTGCGGACGCACCGCGAGAAGGTCGACGCGGTGTTCGAGACGCTTTCGTACTTCGACGGGGTCAATTTCGCCAAGCGCGCGAGTGCTCCGGCATGGTTCTCGGTGGCGCTGATGGACGAGACGTGCAAGCCGTCGACGGTGTTCGCTGCGTTCAATGCGTACGCCGGGCCGAAGAACATCGATGTCTGGCCCTTCAACGGCCACGAGGGCGGTGGCCCCGACACACTCGCCCGCACGATGAAGGTGCTTCACGGAGTGTTCGGCACCGCCTGAGTATTCCGTGGCAATTGCCGGCGGTTGATACCCCCTAGGGGTACTACCGACGTGTGATCGAGGACATCAAGAAGCGCGCCCTGCACCGCACGAAGATCCTGCAGGGACAGCTGCGCGGCGTTGAGAAGATGATCGAGAACGAGGACTACTGCGTCGACATCATCACGCAGTCGCTCGCGATCCAGAGCTCGCTGCGCAGCCTCAACAAGCTTCTCGTCGAGAACCACCTGCGCACCCACGTCGGCGAGATGTTCGACGCGGGTGCCGAATCACGCGACGCGGCCGTCGCCGAGCTGCTGACGGTCTTCGAGCTGCAGAACAACCGAGGGAACTGAGATGGCACGCGACACTGCCACGAACGAGCACGACCACCACGAGATGGCCGAGAGCGGCGCCGCCGAGCACGGCGCGCATGACCACGCCGCGCATGAGCAGGGCGCACACGACCAGGGCGCCCACGAGCACAGCGCCCACGACCCGGCGCGGTTCAAGCGGCTGTTCTGGATCACGCTCGTCCTGACCATCCCGACCCTCGTCTTCTCGACCGGACTGCAGGACATCCTGGGGCTCTCCGGTCCGCGCTTCCCCGGCAGCCAGTTCATCCCCGCCGCCTTCGGCCTCGCGATCTTCGTCATCGGCGGGCGCATCTTCCTGCAGGGGGCCTGGCACGAGCTGCGCGTGAAGTCGCCCGGCATGATGACCCTCATCTCTCTCGCGCTCGTCGTCGCCTTCGGCTACTCCGCCGCGGTCACGCTCGGCTTCGAGGGCATGGACTTCTGGTGGGAGCTGTCGACCCTGGTGGTCATCATGCTGCTCGGGCACTGGATCGAGATGAGTGCCGTGATGGGCGCCCAGAACGCGCTCGGCGAGCTCGCGAAGCTCGTGCCCGACACCGCCGAGCGCGTGCGCGACGCCGAGCATGCGGCACCGGATGCCGAGAGCGAGCGGGTGCCGACCGCGGAGCTCCGTGTCGGCGATCTGCTGATCGTGCGCCCGGGGGAGCGCGTTCCCGCCGACGGCGAGATCGTCGACGGCGAGGCCGAGCTCGACGAGTCGCTGCTCACCGGGGAGTCCGCTGCCGTGGCGAAGAGCGCCGGCGACACGGTCATCGGCGGCAGCGTCGTCGCGGGCGGCGCCCTCGTGATCAAGGTCGCCAAGCTCGGCGACGACACGGCGCTCGCCGGCATCATGCGGCTCGTCTCGGATGCGCAGACCAGCAAGTCGGGGCAGCAGCTTCTCGCCGACCGGGTCGCCGCGCTGCTGTTCTACGTCGCCGTGGCGGCGGCGGTCATCACGCTCCTCGTCTGGTACCTGCTGATGCCGGATGACCCGGCCTTCGTCATCAACCGCGTCGTCACGGTGCTCGTGATCGCCTGCCCGCACGCGCTGGGGCTCGCCATTCCGCTGGTCGCGCAGCTGTCGACCTCCATCGGGGCTCAGCGGGGCATCCTGATCCGGGAGCGCGCGGCGCTCGAGACGGCGCGCGAGATCGACGTCGTCGTCTTCGACAAGACCGGCACGCTGACCCGCGGCGAACTCGCCCTCTCGCGCTGGGTGCCGTCGCCCGGGCAGGACGAGCAGGAGATCCTCCGGCTCGCCGGTGCCGTCGAGACGCGCTCGGAGCATCCGATCGCCCGCGCGATCGTGACCGCGGCGCGCTCCCGGCGGCTCAAGCTCGGCCGACCCAAGGGCTTCACGGCGCTGGCAGGTCGCGGCGCGAGCGCGATCGTTGACGGGCGCGAGCTGCGCGTCGTCAGCGGCCGCCAGATCACGGCCGCCGGCCTGCGGCTCGAGAACGGGATGGTCAACGTGCAGCGCGAGCTCGCAGCCAAGGGCCACACCCTCGTCTACCTCGCCGAGGGCGACCAGGTGCTGGGCCTGTTCGCGCTCGCCGACGCGGTGCGCGAAGAGTCGGCCGAGGCGGTGAAGCTGCTGAAGCAGCGCGGCATCCGAGTCGCGATGATGACGGGCGACTCGCACGCGGTCGCCGATTGGGTGGCCGCGGAGCTCGGCATCGATGAGGTCTACGCGGAAGTGCTGCCCGAGCAGAAGGCAGCGACCGTAGCGCGCATCCAGAACGGCGGGATGCACCGAGTGGCGATGGTGGGTGACGGCGTCAACGACGCCCCGGCGCTCGCGACCGCCGACCTCGGAATCGCGATCGGCGCCGGCACCGACGTCGCGATCGAGTCGGCGGGCATCGTGCTCGCCTCCAGCGACCCGCGGGGCGTTGCCGACGCGATCGCGCTGAGCCGCGCGACCTACCGCAAGATGCTGCAGAACCTGGGCTGGGCGGCCGGCTACAACGTCGTCGGGCTGCCGCTCGCGGCGGGCGTGCTCGCCGGGGTCGGCTTCCTGATGCCGCCCGCGGTCGGCGCGATCGTGATGAGCGCATCCACCGTCGTGGTAGCGCTCAACGCGCAGCTGCTGCGCTTCGTGCGCTTCGCGCGGTAGCCCGCGCGCGCTGGCATACTCGGGGGATGGTGACGACGCAGGCGAAGCACCTCGTCGTCGCCATCAACCCCTCCGCCTCGTTCGGCTCCACCCGGGGCGTCGGGCCGCGGGTCGTGGACGCGCTGCGAAAGCTCGGCCACACCGTCACCGCGCTGACCGAGCCGGATGCGAAGTCCCTGCTCGCGGCCGCCCGCGCCGCCGTCGCCACGCGCCCCGACGCGCTGATCGTCGTCGGCGGTGACGGCATGGTCAACCTGGGGGCGAACCTCGTGGCCGGCAGCGAGGTGCCGCTCGGCATCATCCCCTCCGGAACCGGCAACGACATGTCGCGAGGCCTCGGCATCCCGCTGGACGACCCGGAGCGCGCGATCGAGACGCTCGTCGCTGCACTGCAGAAGCCCGCGCGAGTGATCGACGCGATGCGCGTGAGCTGGCCCGCGACGGATGGCGAACCGGCGGGGGAGCGCTGGTCCGCTGGATCGATGAGCGCCGGCTTCGACGCCATCGTCAACGAGCGCGCCAACTCGATGCGGCACCCGAAAGGCCCCAGCCGCTACATCCTCGCCCTGCTCGTCGAGCTCGTCCGACTCGCCCCGATCAGCTACCGGCTGGCCTTCGACGACGAGGTGCTCGAGATCGAGGCGCTCATGGTCTCGGTGGGAAACAATTCCTCGCTCGGCGGCGGCATGAAGATCACCCCCGATGCGAAGTTCGACGACGGGCTGCTCGACGTGATGATCGTGACACCGCTGTCGCGGCTCGCGTTCCTGCGCATCTTCCCGCGCGTGTTCGCGGGCACGCACGTCACCGATCCGCGCGTCATCCTGCGTCAGGCGAAGCGCATCCGGATCGAGGCGAAGGGCATCGTCGCCTACGGCGATGGTGAGCGTTTCGCACCTCTGCCGCTCGACCTCGAGGTCGTTCCCGGCTCGCTCAAGGTGCTGGTCTGAGCCGATTTGGGAGAGCCGCAGATGCTGTGGCATACTCGTACGGTTGTCATCCGGCCCCATCGTATAGCGGCCTAGTACGTCGCCCTCTCACGGCGGTAACGCGGGTTCGAATCCCGCTGGGGTCACCAACACAAAAAACCCTCGGTTCGCCGAGGGTTTTTTCTTTGCCGGAGTTGCCGGGCGCGACGTCGGCGGCACGCGGCAGACTGTCGGTATGTGCGCGAGCTACGGTTTGCAGGTCACCGCCGACGAACTCCACGACGCCTTCGGCACGCTCGATGAGCGCGGCAGCGCCCCGGCGCTCGCCGAATGGCTGCAGCAGCACGCCGAGAAGCCCGTCAAGCCGACCGGCGTGCACGCGCTGAACCTCAACCCGATCGTGCGCGAGCGGGAGCGCGAGGGGGAGCGTCGGCGCACGATCGACCTCGCCTGGTGGAAGCTCTGGGTCGGCGGGCAGCCGGCGAAGTTCCCGGCGATCAACGCCCGGGTCGAGAAGCTGCTCTCCTCGGGCGCGTGGTCCGGCCCGACGAAGTCGCGGCGCGCGCTCGTTCCGGTGACCTCGTACCTGGAGAAGGGCCGGTCGTTCGAGCTGCCCGAGGGGCTGTTCGCGCTCGCCGGCATCTACAACGTCACCCAGCGGCCCGACGACACATGGATGGTCTCCTACGCGATCGTCACGCGGCCGGCCGCACCGAACGTCACCGAGATCCACGACCGGATGCCGCTGATCGTGCGCCCGGAGCTCTACGACGAGTGGCTCGACCCGACCAGGGTCGGCGACCAAGGGCTGATCGACGAGGTGCTCGCCGCCAGCGACGACCCGTCGCGGCGGCTCGAGGTGGTCTGAGGCAGGCCTATGGCTTGCGTCTGGTCATCTTCGCGACCTCGGCATCGATGTCGGCCTCGGTGATGTGGCGACGGGTGATGCCGAAGGCATCCAGTCCCACGAACACGGCTGCGATCGACATGCCGAAGATCGGCCAGATCGGCCAGAAGTAGGAGTTCGGGCCGCTGGAGAAGTACCAGACGGCGATCAGGATGAGCACGACGACGCCGAAGATGGCGAGCATCGTCCAGAAGTCGTTGCGGGCCTTCAGTCGCTTGCGCGCCTCGGCCCGGATCTCGTCGTCGCTGTGCAGGACACCGTCGTTGCTCATCTTCTGAGTTTATTCCCGTAGAGTGGGCGACGCGAAGGGGAGTATCCCACCTCATCGCGGCCGTCATCACGGGTTGCAGTGTCGGAACCCCGGTCGCGATCGCGAGCACTCCACGGAGTCATCGCGCGGGAGAGACGTTCGAGGCTTCGCTGTCTCCTCCCTCGTGAAAGGTCCCCTGTGGAACTCGCTCTTCCCCTCTGGTTCGAAGTCGGATCACTTGTCGCGCTGACGCTGATCCTCGGCTTCGACGTGTTCCTCGCGTTCCGGCGGCCGCACATCCCGTCGACGCGCGAGTCGGCGCTCTGGATCGGCTTCTACGTCGCGCTCGCGATCGTCTTCGCCCTGCTGATGCTGTGGCTCGGCGACGCGGAGCACGCGGGGCAGTTCGTCGCCGGTTGGCTCACCGAGTACAGCCTGTCGATCGACAACCTGTTCGTCTTCCTGATCATCATGGGGCGCTTCTCGGTGCCGCGGAAGTATCAGCAGGAGCTGCTGATGATCGGCATCATCCTGGCGCTGCTGTTCCGCGGAATCTTCATCCTGCTGGGCGCGGCGCTGATCGAGAACTTCTCCTGGATCTTCTACATCTTCGGCGCGTTCCTGATCTACACCGCCTTCAACCAGGCCTTCACCGGTCACGAGGACGAGGCCGAGACGGAGAACAAGCTGATCGCGTTCTTCCGTCGGCGCATCGCGATCACCGAGGAGTTCGACGGCGCCAAGATGCGCACCACGATCGACGGCAAGCGCGTCTTCACCCCGGTGATCATCGTGCTGATCGCCCTCGGCACCACCGACGTGGTGTTCGCGCTCGACTCGATTCCGGCGATCTTCGGCATCACGCAGAGTCCGTTCATCGTGTTCACCGCGAACGTGTTCGCGCTGATGGGCCTGCGCCAGCTCTACTTCCTGCTCGGCGACCTCGTCGACAAGCTCGTCTACCTGAAGTACGGCATTGCGTTCATCCTCGCCTTCATCGGCGTCAAGCTCGTGCTGCACGCGCTGCACGAGAACGAGCTGCCGTTCATCAACGGCGGCGAGCACATCGACTGGGTCCCCGAGATCGGCACCTTCACGTCGCTCGCCGTCATCGTCGTCGCGATGGCGGTCGCCGTCATCGCGAGCCTGGTCAAGATCCGCATCGACCACGGCCGGATTCCGGAGCCGCAGATCCCGGGCGCCAACGGCAACGGCGACGCCGAGCTGCCGCTGGACACTGACGCGAAGAGTTAGCTTGCTCAGGGGAGCCCTCCCCATCGACCGCGCCGCGCGCGCGTTCTAGCGTTGCGCCAGCGCGTCGCGGTGCGCGTTCAAGGCACTGCTACGTTTGCCGATATATTTTCCTCACGTTTTGTGATGTCTGCGCTCCGCGGAGCTTCGACGCCGTGGGGCGGCGGCACGGCACATGGTCGAAGGGAGGCGCGGCGTGGAGACGCACGGTGAGCAGCAGTGGTCGCATTCCGAACATGTCGTCGCGATCCGCTTCGCGGCGCGAACCGACCGCGGCCTCGTGCGTCGGGTGAACGAAGACAGCATCCTCGCGCGACCCCCGGTCTTCCTTGTCGCTGACGGGATGGGCGGGCATGCGCACGGCGACCGGGCGAGTCAGGCGGTCGCCCAGGTCTTCGAGGCCGAGATCGCCGGCGGCGCTCCCACCGACCCGGATGCGGTCCTCGCGGCCGTCCGGCGCGCCAACGAAGTCGTCCACGCGATCGGCGAAGATCAGTTCGCCGGCACGACCGTGGCGGGTGTGGCGCTCGTCGTGTCGCGAAGCGAGGAGCTCCAATGGCTCATCTTCAACGTCGGGGACTCCCGCGTCTACGAGTTCGCCGACGGCGCGCTGACACAGCTCAGCGTGGATCATTCCGCGGTGCAGGAGCTCCTCGACGCGGGCACGATCTCGGTCGACGACGTCGAGAACCACCCCGAGCGGAACGTGGTGACACGAGCCATCGGGCCCGATTTCGAGCCGCAGCCCGATGTCTGGCTGAGGCCAGCGGCGGGCGCGCGCACGTTCGTGCTGTGCACGGACGGGCTGACGAAGGAGCTCGACGACGCGGCGATCGGGCGGATCGTTCGCGAATCCGAGCTGTCCGCCGCGGCGACCCGACTGGTCGATGCGGCGCTCGCGGGCGGCGGTCGCGACAACGTCTCGGCGGTGGTCCTGGAGGCAACCGTTGAGCGGCGAGCTGAGCCTCACCGCGGCGCCGACGCAGACCCTGAGCAGCTCGAGCACCTGATGGACACCCTGCCCCGCAACTAGGAGACGCCCTGTGATGCATACCTACACCTCGGACCCGGACGGGTGGTACCTGATTGCGGCGCGCGACGGGCTGGTGGCGGGGCTCGCGCCGACGGTCGCGCCGCCGCTGCTGATCTCGGCCTGGCAATCGATGCACGGCGAGATGCCGGCCGCCGCGCTGATCGACGGCTTGATGTCGGACGGCATCAGCAACATGCCCGAGTTCATCGTCGTCGAGCGGACCGGCGACGGAGGTGCCCGCATCGTGGTCCGCGGATCTGTGGAGGCGGCCGTCGTCGGCGCCAGCGGGGACTCGGAGGTGCTGACGGCCCGCGGCGCAACGACGTGGATCGAGCGGGTCTTCCCCGGGCCGTGCTCGGTGCAGCTGTCGTGGGGGGCTGCACCGACGACGGCGTCGGCGGTCGAGCTGCCGATCGGGTCCGGGATCGTGAGGTCGGCGCGTGCGGTGCTGTTCTCCGCGCCGGACGTCGCGGGCGCATCCCGATCCGCCGCGCCAGCGCCTGCCGCGGCGACCGAGCAGCCGGTGCCAGCGCGCGTCGAGCCGCCGGCAGCGGTCGAGCCGCCGCCAGCGGCGCCGACCGAATCGCCCGCGGCATCGATCGAGCCTCCTGTGGGCGAGGCCACGCTCGCGTCGGTGACGCTCATCGAGCCCCCCGTCGCGAAGGCGCCGCCCACGCCGAATCCGGAGCCCGCGGTCGAGGTGCCCGCCACCGGCTACGACCACCTCTTCGGCGAAACCGTGATGCGCGATGTGGAGAGCGCGGCCGTGCGAAGCGAGGAGGAGGCGGAGGAGCAGGCCGACGTCGGCGACCGGACGGTGATGGTCGAGGACATCGCGGAGCTGCGCCGCCGACGCCGCGCCGAGCGAGCGGGGACGCCCGTCGTCGCCGCAGAACCGCAGCACGTGCTGCTGCTGTCGACCGGGGGGCGGGAAGTGCTCGATCAGCCCGTGATCATCGGTCGCGCGCCCAGCGCCGAACGGGTCAGCGCCGGGCGAGTTCCCCGACTGGTGAGCATGACGACGCCGAACCAGGACATCTCTCGAACCCATGCCGAGATCGCCCTGGAGGGCGGGACCGTCGTCGTCACCGACCTCCACTCTCGCAACGGGACGACGATCACGATGCCGGGTCGGCCCCCGCAGAAGCTGCGCGCCGGGGAGCCGACCGCCGTCATCGTCGGCACCGTCGTCGACCTCGGCGATGGCGCGACGATCACCGTTCAGGCGGGGGCATCGTGAGCCGGGCCGCCAGCCAGCCGCCCGCGCTGCGCGGGTTCGAATTCGTCCGCCTGCTCGGGTCGGGCGGCTTCTCGGACGTCTATCTGTTCGATCAGGAGCTTCCGCGGCGGCGGGTGGCAGTCAAGGTGCTGCTCACGGACGCGCTGACCGATCAGAATCGTGCCGCATTCGTCGCGGAGGCGAATGTGATGGCGCAGCTCTCGGCGCATCCGTACATCGTCTCGATCCATCACGCCGATGTCGCCGACGACGGCCGACCGTATTTCATCATGGAGTACTGCTCGGGGCCGAGTCTCGCGGCGCGATACAAGTCCCAGCCGCTCGGCGTCGTCGAGGCTCTGCAGATCGGGATCCGTGTCTCGAGTGCGGTCGCAACGGCGCACCAGGCGGGGATCCTGCATCGCGATATCAAGCCGGCGAACATCCTCATCAACGACTACGGCTGGCCCGCACTCACCGACTTCGGGATCTCATCCGCCTTCGAGGAGGAGGTTGCGACGCACACCGTCACCCGTGGCGGTGACAGCGAGGCGCATGCGACGACCGGAAGCCAATCGGTCGGGATGTCGATCCCGTGGTCGCCGCCTGAGATGTTCGACGACGAACCCCGCCCGGACGTGCGAGCGGACGTGTTCTCGCTCGCGGCGACGGTGCACACCCTGCTGGCGGGGAGGACGCCGTTCGAGCTTCCGGGGCGCTCCAACGGCACCATGGACTTGATCTCGCGCATTGAGCGGGGTCAGATCACTCCGATCGAACGCACGGATATCCCGGCGTCGCTGCTGGCGGTGCTCCGCAAGGGCATGGCGACGTCGCGCAGCGACCGTTACGCCTCCGCGGTCGAGTTCGCGCGCGCTCTGCAGCGCGTCGAGCTGGAACTGCAGTACTCGCCCACGGCGATTGATGTCCCGAACCTCGTCGTTCCGGCGCCGCAGCGTGACGCGGATCCAGAGGCCGAGGATGCCACGCGTGCCCGCGGGGTCACGGCGATCCAGGCGCAGGCTCCCGTCGCAGCGCCGGAGGAGCGATCACCGAGCCTCGACGCGACGGTGCTGGGCGGCGCTCGACGTACTCCGGTGGCGGATGCGACGGTCGTTCGCGCGCCGGCGTCGCCGGCGGCCGGGGGAGCGGGCACGGACGGCCCATCGCCGCAGCCAGCGCGTCGGTCACCGGCCGCGGCGGTCAAGGCGCTGATCGGGGTCGCCGCAGCGGCTGTGATCGTCGTGGGGGTCGTTGTCGGGGTGGGGCTCGCGGGCGGGCAGACCGATGCCTCCGCTGAAGCGCCGGAGGCCACGGACCCGGGCGGCGAGGTGCTCTCGTTCGGCGCCCCCGTGCCCGAGTTGGCGTCGGCGGAGCGCTCGGCCGACGGGCGCGAGCTGGTGGTGACCTGGAGCAACCCGGACCCCGTCGACGGCGACACCTACGCGTGGCAGCGCACCGATGCCGGAGCATCCGAGACACGATCGGTGACCGAGGCGACGGAGGTGACGATCGGCTCGCTCGAGGCGGGAACGACCGTGTGTCTCGACATCTGGGTGGTTCGGAACGGCGTGCTGTCCGCCGAGCCGCTCTCCGTGTGCGATCCGTCATGACGCCGCTCCGCGTCGAGTACTGCGGCGAGTGGTACACGGCGGACCCGGAGTCGGGCCTCGCCATCGGGCGCGAGGCGGACGTTTCGATCGACGACAACCCGTACCTGCACCGGAGCTTCCTGCGCCTCTTTGTCGATCACGAGATGTGGTGGATCGGCAACGTCGGAACGGTTCTCGCGGCCACCGTGACGGACGCGTCGGGGCACGTTCAGGCGTGGCTCGGTCCGGGGGCGCGGCTGCCGGTGGTATTCGAGAAGCTGCACGTGCTGTTCAGTGCGGGAGCCACCACCTACGACTTCACGATCCACGGCGATGGGCAGCTCTTCGCCTCCACGGCATCGTTCATGCGAGGGTCGGGCGCGACCACGATGGAGCCGATTCCGCTCACCAGCAGTCAACGGCTGCTGATCCTCTCCCTCGCGGAGAACGTGCTTCGCGAGCGCATTCCGGGGCGCAGCGAGCTGCCGAGCTCCGCCGCGGCGGCGGAGCGCCTCGGCTGGTCGATGACCACGTTCAATCGCAAGCTCGACAACGTCTGCGACAAGTTGGACAAGCTCGGAGTTCTGGGGCTCCGTGGCGGTCGCGGCAACCTCGCGACGGGGCGACGCGCGCGGCTTGTGGAGTACGCGGTGTCGACACGGCTCGTGTCTGCGGATGACCTTGCGCTGCTGGACCAGCCCCGCGAGTAGGCCCATGGGTACCGCTCCCCATTGAGCGCTCGCGCGCGCCTCGATTGAATGAGACAAATTTCGAGGATTTCCCCGTTTTGACATCCTCGAGAAACATTCAACTGCTACGTTTCGGTACGCGGCAGCCCCGACGGGGCCCAATGACGGCAGAGGTGACGAGTGAGCAAGACCCCTCTGGAATGGCTGCGTGAGCGACGTCGCCTCGCCTCGACCGTTGCCGTTGCCGTGCTGTTGAGCGCGCCCGTCGCGCTGGCGATCGCGCATGAGGGTTACCCGATCTCCGACGTCGACCTCAGCGCGCGCAACGTGTGGGTGACGAACTCGTCGGTCAAGATGGCCGGGCGCCTCAACGTTCAGATCGAAGAGCTGACCGGCGGGGTCCAGACCGCGGCCGCGGCGGGCCTGGATGTACTGCAGGACGGGGACGACATCTTCGTCGTCGACGATGCCGCGTCGACCGTGACGCGCATCGAGTCCACGGTGACCGAGTTCGGGGCGGGGGTGTCCATCCCGCCGGCCTCGACGGTGAGCTTCGGCGGCGGCATCCTCGCGGTCGTGTCGCCAGCCGGCGGTGTCTACGCGGTCGACGCTCGCGGCGATCTCGAGTTCGATCCTGCCTCTGAGCCGGTCGTCGAGCTTGCCGCGGGAGCCAAAGCGGTGACGTCGACCGCCGGGGTGATCTTCGCCGCGGCGCCGGGGGATTCGACGATCACGCGGGTGGACCCTTTCGAGGGCGGACCTCAGGCGCGGGCGGAGGTCTCGCTGCGGGACTTCGACATCACGGTGATCGGCGACCACGGGGTGGTTCTGGATCGCGACGCCAACGCCGTCATCTTCGACGACGGTCGCGTCGTGCTCCTCGGCGCCTCGCAGGGGCTCCGGCTGCAGCAGGCCGGCCCCGAGGCCGACTCGGTCGTGGTGGCCACGACGACAGGGCTCGTGGAGGTCGGCCTGGACGGCAGCCTGAACGAGCTCGGTCCTCGAGTCGACGTCGCGGCGACCGCGCGAGAGTACGTCGCCGCTCCGGTCGTCATCGGTGCCTGCGTCCACGGAGCGTGGGCTCAAGCGGGCAGTTATGTGGGCGTCTGCGACGGGCGCGAGGCGGTCGCGCAGCAGATTCCCGGCATGGCGCCGAGCGCTCATCCGGTGTTTCGGGTCAACCGGAGTTCGTTCGCGCTGAACGATCTCGTCGGGGGCGCCGCGTGGCTGATCGACGAAGAGATCATCCAGGTCGACAACTGGGACGACGTCGCGCCGCAGGACGAGACCGAGACCGAAGGCGAAGACGACAGCACGACGCAGCAGACCTTCGAGAACCAGGATCCGACGCTCAACGCGCACAACGAACCCCCCGTGGCATTGGACGACTCGTTTGGCGTGCGCCCCGGCAAGGTGACGATTCTCGACGTGCTCGGCAACGACAGCGACAGCGACGGCGACGTTCTTGTGATCACCAAGACCAGCGACGTGCCGGAGAGCCGCGGCGTGCTCGACGTGGTCGACGATGGGCGGGCGTTGCAGTTCCATCCCGCCGAGGGCTCGACGGCGGGCACGTTCAACTTCCGCTACACCGTCTCGGACGGACGCGGCGGCACGAGCGAGGCGCGCGTCGAGGTGGCATTCCACGCCAACGATGAGAATGCCCCTCCTGCCGCGCATCGCGTCAGCGGCGTCGCCGTGGAGCAAGGCCAGAGCATCACCTACAACGTGCTCAACGACTGGCGTGATCCGGACGGCGACGACCTGACGCTGATCGGTGCGAGCGTCGACACCGGCGACCTCGTCCGGTTCACGTCCGACGGCTTCGTGACCTTCACGAGCCTCAGCGCGGAGCGCACCGTCAAGACGGTTTCCTTCACCGTGTCGGATGGTCGTGAGCAGAGCGATGGCGTCCTGAGCGTGCAGGTCGTGCCGAGCGGCAGCCTCGCCCCGGTCGCGATCCCCGACTTCGTGTCAACGTTCGTCGGCAGGTCGGCGGAGCTCGAGCCGCTCGGCAACGACCTCTCACCCGCCGGCAGCCGTCTCTCGCTGGTGACGGTCGACGTGATCGATGCGGAACTCGTGGCGGAGGTCGACCCCGACCGCGGCGTCGTCGTGTTCTCGGCTGGCCAAGCAGGCTCCTACTACGCGAGCTACGTGGTCAGTGGCGGATCGTCACAGGCGTCGACCGGCCTGATCCGTGTCGATGTGGCCGACGACCCGTCGGCGGATCTGCCTCCGATCGCGGTCAAAGACACCGCGTATGTGCGCCCGAAGGAACCGACGCTGGTTCCGGTGCTCGCCAACGACGCGTCTCCGTCGGGTCGGGTGATCGGAATCCAGAGCGTGGAGCCCGTGGATCCTGCCTCCGGCATCACGGTCGAGGTTCTCGCGAGCACGCGGCTTCGGGTGACGGCTCCGTCGGCGCTCAGCGAACCGGTGGAGATCGGCTACACGATCTCGGATGGCGTGGCGACGTCGACCTCGTCGGTCACGGTGATTCCGGTTCCGGAGCTCACCAAGCATCAGGCGCCGATCGCGAACGACGACGCCGTGAAGGTCCGCGTCGGGGACATCGTGAGCGTCCCGGTCCTCGCGAACGATCTGCACCCCGATGGGGTCGCGGTCGCACTCGACACGGCTCTCGTCCAGGCGAACATCGGCGTCGACGGGCTTGCCTTCGTCACCGAGGACTCTCTGCGACTGCAGGCGCCGACCGAACCCGGCACCTACTCGGTGACGTATCGCATCTTCGACAAGTACGAGGAGTCGGCCGTCGCCGATGTCACCGTGACGGTGATCGGAGCGGATGCGCAGAACAACAAGCCGCCGCTGCCGTCCACACTCGTGTCGAGAGTGTTCCAGGGCTCGACCGTCACAGTGGAGGTGCCGCTGGACGGCATCGACCCCGACGGCGACTCGGTCGTCTTGACGAGCGCGTCGGGCCCCAACAAGGGCACGATCATCTCCAGCGACTCGCATTCCTTCGTCTACCGGGCCGGCGCCGCGAGTACGGGCACCGACACCTTCAGCTACGAGCTGCGCGACACGTTCGGCGCCGTCGCGACCGGAGAGGTGCGCATCGGGATCCTGGAGCGCCCGGAGACGCTGCTGCCGCCGACGGCGGTGCCCGATGCGATCGTGCTCAAGCCGGGTCGGCTGGCTGAGTTCTCTCCCTCGGCCAACGACAGCGACCCGAACGGCCTTCCGATCAGCTTCGGCGGGATCGTCGAGTCGCCGGAGTCGACGCTCACACCGGAGGTCACCGACGATCTCGTCACCGTGACCGCCCCGGCAACGCCGGGCACCTACACTTTCCGGTATCTGATCGAGAACTCCGAGGGCGCGAGCTCGGAAGGACTCGTGACCGTCGAGGTCGACGAGGATGCGAGCGTGCTGCCTCCGGTTGCGGTCGACCACGTCATCGAGACCGCCGACATCATCGGGCTGGAGTCGATCGATGTGAGCGTGCTGGACGGCGCGACGAACCCGGGCGGTCGCCTGAGCGAACTCGAGATCGAGTTCGACGGGCCGAACGTGGCCAACGCGACCGTGATCGACGGCGACACGGTGCGGGTCGTTCTGACGTCGGAATCGCAGGCGATCGCCTACCGGCTGGTCAACGCGCGCGACGGGGTCAGCGGAATGGCGTTCATCGTGGTGCCCCGCTTCACCGACGCCGCGCCGCCCGCGCTCAAGCCCGAGTTCAGCGAGCCGGTCGAGCTGGCGTTGAACGAAACCCGCCAGTGGTCCGTCAGCGATCTTGTGGATGTGCCCTCGGGGCGCGACGTTCGCATCATCTACCCCGACAAAGCCAACGCCGGCGGCAGCGTCGAGGGGGAGATCGTCGTCGACGAGTCGACCCTTCAGTTCGACCCGATCGAGGGCTTCCGAGGCGACACGTCGCTGACGTTCACCGTGACCGATGGAGCGTCCGCCGACGACCCGATCGGCAACATCGCGACGCTGACGCTGCCGATCTTCGTCGGCGACCCGGAGTACCGCGACGTCGCGCCCGAGACCACGGTCGGCCGGCTCGACGTGGAGGCGGGGGGCGATGCCGCGGTGCTCGACCTGCGCTCGCTGCTCGTGCACCCGAACCCGGACGTGATCGCGGACACCGGCTTCGGTTCGCTCACCGGGCTCGGCGGCGAGCTCAGCGGCGGGCTGTCGGGTTCGGAGCTGCGCGTGAGCGCGCCATCGGACGCCGAAGGCGTCGTTGCGAGGGTCAGCTACACGGCGAGCGTCAACGGCTTCGATGTGGTCGGAGAGGTGGAGGTCCGGGTCGTGGCGTCGAAGCGGGCGCTCGCGCAGGCCGTCGACGACGTCGAGCCGGAGGGGCGTCCGTCGTCGGTCTACACGATTCGCGCCCTCGACAACGACGTGAACCCTTTCGCGGCCGACGGCGAGCCGCTGCGCATCACCGAGGTCGCGTTCGATGGGGACCGCCTGGGATCGACCGTGCAGACGAACGGCACGACGGTGACGGTCACGACGGGGACGGCGAAGTCGGGAACGATCAACCTGTTCTACACGGTGCGGGATGCGACCGGGTCGGCCTCGCGCGAGGTCACCGGACGCATCACCGTCGTCGTGGCGAGCGCGCCCGAGCCGGTGACGACGATCACGCTCAGCAACCCCGACTCCGAACAGGTCGCGGTCGTCTTCGATCCGCCCTCCAGCAGCAACGGGGCCGAGATCACCGGGTACACCGTCCGCATTTCGGGAACCGGTGGAACCGTGGAACGCACGGACTGCCTGCCCGGCGCCACCTGCCTCTTCACCGGACGCACGAACGGCGCGGTGCAGACCGTGGTCGTCGCCGCGACGAACAAGGTGGGCACGACCTGGTCTTCGGAGCGCACCATCACCCCGTACGGAACGCCGACGGCGCCCGTGAATCCGGCGTTGAACACCAACAGCTCCACCGCGACCGCGACGATCACGCCGACCTGGTCGAGTCCCAGCAACGCCGGAGGCGGATCGTTGACGTACGAGTGGGAGTACACGTCGGGAACGACCGGATCGGGCACAACCTCGTCCACCTCCGCGCCGGGCAAGAGCGTCGGCGCCGGGACCTATCGTTTCCACGTCCGCGCGTGCAATCCCGCCGGGTGCGGACCGTGGAGCGCCGAGGCGAGCCGCACGATCAGCGACCCGCCGCCGCGCGTCACCATTGCCAAGGGATCCTCCGCGACCTCGGCGTCGTGCGGAAGCGCGGAGTGCGCCAGAATCCTGGTCGACGGGTTCAACTTCACCCCGAACTCCGAGGTCACGATCCAGTTCTTCGTGACGGACTGCGGGTCGCACACCGCCGCAGCCGGCTGCGACGTCGGCGGAGGGTACCCCGGTGACCCGTACGACGACGTACAGGTGACCGCGAACGCGTCGGGCCGGATTGACTACGACAACGCGCTGTTCGGCTTCCCGGGAGCCGAAATCGTCGTCCGAATCGTGGGTTCGCCCGCGAACGCCACCTCCAACTACCTCACTTGGTAATCGCGAACAGGAGATCACGTGCCTATTACCCCTGAACAAGCAACCTGGTTTGCCGACGCCTTCGGCAAACTCGTCGACAACATCGACAAGGCGATCGTGGGCAAGAAGCACCAGATCCGGCTGGTGCTGACGGCGATGCTGTCCGACGGCCACGTGCTGCTTGAGGACTACCCGGGCACCGGCAAGACCGTGCTGGCGAAGGCCGTGGCGAACACCCTCGATGGCACGCACTCGCGCATCCAGTTCACGCCCGACCTGCTGCCGTCCGACGTGACCGGCGTCACGATCTACGACCAGGGCAAGGGCGTCTTCGAGTTCCACAAGGGCCCGATCTTCGCATCGGTCGTGCTCGCCGATGAGATCAACCGGGCTTCGCCGAAGACCCAGAGCGCGCTGCTCGAGGTGATGGAGGAGGGCGTTGTCACGATCGACGGAGTCGGCCACTCGGTCGGGCAGCCCTTCATGGTGATCGCAACGCAGAACCCCGTCGAGCAGGCGGGAACGTACAAGCTGCCCGAGGCGCAGCTCGACCGGTTCCTGATCAAGACCTCACTCGGCTACCCCGACCACCAGACCAGCGTGAGTCTGCTGATGGACGCCGCGAACCGCTCACGCGCCTCGCGCATCGGCGCGATCATCAAGTCGGATGCCGTCGTCACCATGGCGGAGCTCGCCAGCGACGTCTTCGTCGACCCGTCGATCATGGAGTACATCAGCCAGCTGGTGACGGCGACCCGGCACGACAAGGATGTTGCGCTCGGGGTGAGCATGCGCGGGGCTCTCGCGCTCGCCCGCGCGATCAAGACCTGGGCGATCGCCGCGGGGCGTGCCTACGTCACCCCGGACGACGTTCGCGATCTCGCCATCCCGGTTCTCGCCCACCGCATCATCGTCGACCCGGAGTCGGACTTCGCGGGTGTGACCGCCGAGCAGATCCTCGAGCGGATCATCGTCGACGTCGCGCCGCCGGCGTACCGCGCGGCATGACGGCGGCAGCACCCAGCGCACCGCGCTCCGGTCTCGCCGCGGTCGTGCGCCGCGGAGGTCGGATCGCGGCGAACGGGGTGCGCCGGAGCATGGGCGCGATCCGCCGTGCGACCGCCGCGCTGGTCTCGATCGTGCGCCCGCTCATCGCGCTCGTCGTCGCGCTCGTTCGGCCTGCCGCCGCGGTCGTGTCGCCCGCGGGGGCGGCGGCGATCGCGCTCGCCGCGGGCGCTCTCATCGTCGGCTACGCCCTCGCCTGGCAGGAGCTGACCTACCTCGGGATCACCGTCGGGGTCGCGCTGGTCGCGTGCGTCGTCTACCTGTTCGGGCGCACCACCTATCGCGTCTCGATCGAGCTGTCGCCTCCGCGAGTCGTGGTCGGGGAGCGCGCGTTCGGGCGGCTGCTCGTTGCCAACTCGGGCACCGCATCTCTGCTGGGGGCCCGCATGGAGCTCCCGGTCGGCACGGGGACGGCCGAGTTCGCGATCCCGGGTCTGAAGCCCGGGGAAGAGCACGACGAGCTGTTCGCGGTGCCGACCCAGCGCCGCGCCGTGATCATCGCCGGCCCGGCGCGGTCGGTGCGCGGTGACCAACTGGGGCTCCTGCGCCGTCGCGTGCGGTGGACGGATCCCGTCGAGCTCTTCGTCCATCCGGTGACCGTGCCCCTGGCGCCGTCGGCGGCCGGGCTGGTCCGCGACCTGGAAGGCCAGGTGACGAAGAAGATCACCAACAACGATCTGTCCTTCCACGCCCTGCGTGCCTACGAACCGGGCGACGACCGGCGCTATGTGCACTGGCGCACCTCCGCGAGAACCGGCCAGCTGATGGTCCGACAGTTCGAGGAGACGCGACGATCGCAGCTCACCATCGCGCACTCCGAGTTCACGGGCCACTACGCCTCCGACGACGAGTTCGAGCTGGCGGTGTCGGCGACCGCATCCATCGCGACGCAGGTCATTCGCGACGGCACTCAGATGACCGTCGTCACGGAGTCGCGGCGGCTGCACTCGCACACTCCCTCGGCGCTGCTCGATGACAGCTGCCGCATAGAGCGGCGCCCCAAGAAGTACGAGGATCCCCGCGCGTTCGTCCGCGACGTGACGCGTCGACTCCCGTCGCCGAGCGTGCTCATCGTCGTAGCCGGCTCGGCGATGTCTGCCGCGGACTTCCACAGCATCGAGTACCTGTACCCGGGCGATGTCACCCTGGTCGGGATCCGCGTGGATGAAGGCGCGTCGCCGGCCCTCAAGCCCGTGAGCCGCTTCCTCGTCGCGACGATCGGGCAGCTGAGCGACCTCCCCAAGGTGCTTCGAAGAATGGCGCTGTGAACGCCGAGCGCGGGCGCGACGCCCGCCGCAGTTGGATCGTCGATCTGGCGGTCCTGAGCGCGCTCGCCCTCATCGGGCTCGTCGGGTTCGCGAGTGTGTTCGCCGACGGAAGCTACCTCGTGGCGGCACTGGGCGGGCTCGTGCTCGGAACGGCCGTCGGCGTCGCGACGTCCTGGCGGACGTGGGGGCCTCTTCGCACGCTCGCGGCCGCGGTCGCCTGCTACTTCCTGTTCGGCAGCGCGCTGGCGATGCCGGCCCGCGCCACGTTCGGCATCCTTCCGAACTTCGACACGCTCAACGGGCTCGCCTTCGGCGCCGTGTTCGGCTGGAAGGACATCGTCACCCTCGTCACTCCCGTCTCGGCGCCGGAGTACATCGCCGTCGTTCCCTATCTCGCCGCGCTCATCGTCGGCTTCGCCTCCGCCACGATCGCGCGGCGACGCTATGCCCGCGTCACGCGGACACCGCTGGCCTCCGCGCTCGCCGTGATCGGCCCGCTCTTCCTGTACCTGCTCAGCGTGTTCACCGGCACGCACGAGCCCTATCTGGCGGCCGTCCGCGGCATCCTGTTCGCCGTGATCGCGCTGACGTGGATCGGCTGGCGACCCACCGGAGGCGCGGCAGCGGAGTCGCGCGCGAATCGGGTCGCGCTGCTGCGCCGACGCATCGTCGGGATCACGGTCATCGTCGCGGTCGCGGTCGGCGGCGGCGGCCTGCTGGGAGCGGCCGCCGCGCCGAGCGACGCCGACCGCGTCGTCGTGCGCGAGGTGATCGAACCGCCGTTCGACCCGTTGCTCTACCCGAGCCCGCTCTCCGGCTTTCGCAAGTACACCAAGCAACTGGCCGAAACCGTGCTGCTCACGGCCAGCGGTCTGCGCGCGGGCGACCGCATCCGCATCGCGACCATGGACTCCTACGACGGTCGGATCTGGAACGTGACCGACCCGGCCTTGGATGTAGCGGCATCCGGATCGTTCCGCCTCGCAGCCACTCGCTTCGACGCCTCCGACCTCAACGTCGACGCGGATGCGGTCGAGGTGACGGTGCAGGTCGCGGGCTACGCCGACGTCTGGCTGCCGTCCGTGGGGTACCCGACCGGGCTGCAATTCGTCGACGTCGCACCGGACCCGACCGCGATCCGCTTCAACGACGCGACGGACGTCTTCGTCGTCACCAGCGGGGTCCGAGACGGAATGACCTACGAGCTCGGCGCCGTCGTTCCCGATGTCTCCGACGCCGAGCTTCAGGCGGTGTCGGACATCGCGCTGCCGCCGATCTCAGGGGTGCCCGATGCGGTCGCGCAGAAGGCGGCGGATCTGATCGGCGACGCGGCGACGCCGATTGAGCAGCTTCGTGCGATCGAGTCGGCGATGAGTGACGCCTACCTCAGCCACGGCTCGACGAGCGCGGGGTCGAACGCGCCCTCTCTGGCGGGTCACGGCGCCGACCGCATGAACGTGTTCCTGACCTCCAAGTACATGGTCGGCGACGGCGAGCAGTACGCCTCGGCGTTCGCGCTGATGGCTCGGAGTCTCGGCTTTCCCGCCCGCGTCGTGCTGGGTTTCGCGCCCGAGGTCGCCGAGGGCCAGAGCGTGGTCGATGTGGTCGGCGAAGACATCGATGCCTGGGTGGAGGTCGACTTCGACGGGGTCGGTTGGGTGCCGTTCTACCCGACGCCGGAGGACACCGACGTGCCCCTCGATCAGGCGCCCGCTCCCCGCGCGGAACCGCAGGCGATCGTCCGTCAGCCTCCGCAGAATCCGAACCTCGACGATCAGCTGGTGTCTCCGGTCGTGATCGAAGACTCGAACGAGGAGGCGGCGCCGTTCCGCATTCCGGCATGGGTCTGGACGGTGCTCTCCGCGGTGGGGATCCCGCTCGCCCTGTACTTCGTGCCGCTCATCCTGGTGGCGCTTCTCAAGAAGCGCCGCGTTCGGCTCCGCCGGACGGCGGCTGCCCCGGATCGTCGCGCGGCGGGCGCTTGGGACGAATTGGTCGATCGTTTCGTCGAACTCGGCTACCGGCTTCCGGCCTCGGCGACGCGGCTGCAGACGGCTCTCGACTTCGAGCAGCAGTTCCGCGACGAGGTCGCGGCGCGGGCTCTGGAACGGGAGTCGGCCAAGGAGCGCGCGGAGATTCGCCGTGAGCGCGAGGAGCTCAAGAAGGCGCGGGCTCTCGAGTCCGCATCCGCGGACGCGAAGAGCCGCGCAGCGAGCCGCATGGCGAGCGTCATGGACGAAACCGTTGTTCGGGCCCGTGGCGCCGCAGCCTGGCGCCCGGGCGTCGAGGTTGACGGGGCCCCGCTCCCGGTGCTCACGGGGCTGCGCGAGTTCGCCGTGCGCTCCGATGCCGTGGCGTTCGGCGGGCGCGAGGTCGATGATGCGGCGATCGCCGAGCTGTGGACGAGCGCCGACAGCGCCGCCGACGCCGCCGAGCACTCGGTGAGCTGGTTCCGCCGGCGCCTGGCGGGCTTCCGCCTCCACCTTCCCGCGGGGTCGGTCGAACGGCTGACCGCCCGGCTCAATGGGCTCGTCCCCCGTCCTCACACAGGAGTGGCTGCACGATGAAGCTGAAGTTGACCTACCTCCGCGAGGGGAACGAAGCGGTGGACGTCGCGGTCACGGCAGAGGCGACCACGTCGCTTGCGGAGCTGGCGAGCGCTCTGCGCGCGGCCGACCCGGCGCGGCCTTCGGGGCCGTCGCGTCAGGAGCCTGCGACTCTCCGCCTTCACATGGACGATCCGAGCGGTCCGCGCCACGAGGTTCTCAATCCATCCGAGAGGCTCATCGAATCGAGTCTCGCGAGCGGCGCGACGATCTCGATCGCGCCCGCATCCGGCTTCGAACAGGCCAGCCGACGCGGCGATGTCGCCGCAACAGTCACCGTCATCGATGGTCCCGATCGCGGAAAGACGTTCGAACTGGCGCGTGGTTCCTCCTCTCTCGGGCGCGACAGCGCGAACCGGATTGTGCTGTCCGACGCGCTCGTGTCGAAGACGCACGCGCGGATCAACGTGTCGGACCACCTCGAGATCATGGACGCGGGATCGGCCAACGGCACGCTCGTCAACGATGTCGCGGTCGATCGGGCTTTTCTCGCCGACGGCGACCGGATCACGGTCGGCGACACCGTGCTGTCCGTGCGCTGGACCGCCGCCACCCAGGCGGTCTTCGACGAGGGTGTGGTGTTCTTCAACCGCCCGCCACGGCTCGACCCGCAGTACGAAGGACGGCAGCTCACCGCACCCGAGCCGCCGGAGAAGCCGCGCGGTCAGCGGCTGCCCTACCTCGCGCTCCTGGCGCCGCTGGTCATGGGTGGCGTGATTCTGCTCATCGACCCGAGCAACCTCTTCTCCTTGGTGTTCATCGCGCTGTCGCCGGTGCTGCTTCTCGCCGGCTGGATCGATGGGATCGTGCAGTCGCGGCGCGAGTGGAAGCGCGCCGCGTCGCAGTTCAACGAGAGCGTCGAGTCGATTCGGTCAGAGATCGTCCGGCTGCACGACGAGGAGCGCGCCGGTCGGCGACGTGAGACGCCGTCGGTCGCGGAAGTGGTCGATGCGGGGCGGGCGAGGAACGGAGTGCTGTGGACCCGGCGGCCCGAGCATGAGGCGTTTCTGACGCTGCGACTCGGCGAAGGTCGCGTGCCGAGCCGTCACGAGCTCGAGATGCCGTCTCAGCGCAAGGGGCCAGCTCAGCTGTGGGCGCAGTTGGAGGAGCTTCGTGACGAGATCGCGTTCGTCGCGGACACCCCGGCGACCGAGAACCTGCGCGAAGCGGGGTCGATCGGGGTGTGCGGGCCGAGCGACACCGCACGTGCAGTGGCGCGAGGGATCGTCGCGCAGCTGATCGGTCTCCACTCGCCGGCGGAACTCGCGCTCGTCGCGCTGAGCTCGACCGCCAGTTCAGTGTCGTGGGACTGGCTCAAATGGCTGCCGCACGTGGGCTCGCCGTTGAGCCCGCTGTCGTCACCGCCGCTCGCGACCGGTGGGCCGGCGGCAACCGCGTTGATCGCGGCTCTGGAGGAGCTCATTGCGACGCGGAGCGAAGCGAAGACCAGTGCTGGCGAGCCGACCGTGCTCCCGACTGTCGTCCTGCTCGTCGAAGACGACGCGCCGGTCGAACGGGCGCGCCTCGTCGGTCTTGCGGAGAACGGGCCCGACGTCGGGGTGCACCTGATCTGGGTGGCCCCGTCGCTTGACCGCGTGCCGGCGGCGTGCCGCACCTTCGTCGACGTGCGCGCGACCGCGGGGGACTCGGCTGCCGGATTCGTGCGCACCGGCATCGGCGTCCAGCCGGTCACCGTCGAACCGCTCGGCGCAGACGACGCGCGCCGCCTCGCGCGCTCGCTGTCGCCCGTGGTCGACGCGGGGGCGCGAGTCGACGACGCGAGCGATGTGCCGAGTTCGGTGTCCCTCCTGCATCTGATCGGCCCCGACCTCGCGCAGCAGTCTTCGGCGGTGCTCGAACGCTGGCACGAGACGAACTCGATCCTCACCGGGCCGCTCGCGTCCGCCACGCCCGGGAAGATCCGTCCGAACCTGCGCGCGGTGTTCGGACAGGCGGCCACCGAGCCCTTCGCGCTCGACCTGCGCACCGACGGGCCGCACGCGCTCGTCGGAGGAACGACCGGCTCGGGAAAGAGCGAGTTCCTGCAGGCGTGGGTGCTCGCCCTTGCCGCCGCCCACTCGCCGCAGCGGGTGTCGTTCCTGTTCGTGGACTACAAGGGCGGCGCCGCATTCGCGGACTGCGTCGACCTTCCGCACTCGGTGGGTCTGGTCACCGACCTGAGCCCCCACCTGGTTCGACGCGCGCTCACCTCGCTCCGCGCCGAACTGCGCTACCGCGAGCACCTCTTCAACCGCAAGAAGGTGAAGGACATTGTCGAGTTCGAGCGAACCGGCGATCCGGATGTGCCGCCGAGCCTGGTGATCGTCGTCGACGAGTTCGCGGCGCTGGCGACCGAGGTCCCGGAGTTCGTGGACGGTGTCGTCGACGTTGCGCAACGTGGACGATCGCTGGGGCTTCACCTCGTCTTGGCGACCCAGCGTCCGGCGGGCGTCATCCGCGACAACCTGAGGGCGAACACCAACCTCCGCGTTGCGCTTCGCATGGCAGACGAGGCCGACAGCACCGACGTGCTCGGCACGCCGGCCGCGGCGCAGTTCGACCCCTCGCTGCCCGGGCGCGGTGCCGCCAAGACCGGACCAGGCCGGATTCGTGTATTCCAGTCCGGGTATGCGGGCGGGTGGACCAGCGACGAACCCGAGCCTGCCGACATTCAGATCGAAGAACTCGCCTATGGTGGCGGGCGGGTCTGGGAAGCGCCCGCCGACCCGGACGCGGAGGCACGAGCGGCGCGCGTCTCGAGCGGGCCGACCGACATCAAGCGCATCGTGTCGACCGTCCGATCGGCGGCGGGGGAGGCCCAGCTGCCCGCCCCGCGGAAGCCGTGGCTGCCCGAACTGGCGACCACCTACGACTTCTCAAAGCTCCCCAACCCGCGCACGGACGCCGAGCTGCTGCTCGGGGTCGTCGATGACGCGGCAAGCCAATCGCAGCCGACCGTCAGTTATCTGCCCGATCGCGACGGCAACATGGCCATCATCGGCACCGGCGGTGCCGGGAAGAGCACGGCACTGCGGACCATCGCGGTCGCCTCGGCTGTGACCGTCCGAGGCGGGCCGGTGCACGTCTACGGCTTGGACTTCGGCTCGGGTGGTCTTCAGATGCTGCAGCCGCTCCCGCACGTCGGGGCCGTCATCTCGGGCGACGACGAGGAGCGGGTGGCGCGTCTCCTGCGCTGGCTGCGCGACCTCGTCGATGACCGCGCGGTGCGCTTCGCCGAGGCCCGTGCCGGCAGCATCGTCGAGTATCGGAAGATCTCGGGCCGTGCAGACGAGCCGCGGATCCTTCTGCTGCTCGACGGGATGGGCGCATTCCGAGACATGTATGAGTCGAGCATCAGCTCGCCCTGGTTCGCGGTGTTTTCGCAGATCGCGACGGATGGCCGACAGGTCGGCGTCCATGTCGTGGTCACCGGCGACCGTGCTGGTGCCATCCCGACGTCGCTCTCATCGTCGATCCAGCGTCGACTGGTCCTGCGGCTGGCGAGCGCCGACGACTACGCGATGCTGGGAGTCGAGTCCGATGTGCTCGATGCGGCGTCGCCCGCGGGGCGCGGCATCCTCGACGGCCAGGAGGCCCAGGTCGCCGTGCTGGGCGGCGACAGCAACGTCGCGGTCCAGGCCCGCGAACTCGAGGCCCTCGCGGAGGCGATGCGGAAGGCGGGAATCCGAGAGGCGCCCCCGGTCAAGCGTCTTCCCGAGCAGGTCCCGCTGGCGGAACTCGACGCGGCGGGGGACAGCAAGGTGCCCCTCGGGATCGCCGACGACACTCTCGCCAGCGTCGGAATCGATCCGACCGGGTCGTTCATCGTCGCCGGCCCTCCGGGGGCGGGGCGCACGACGGCGCTGTTGACGCTTGCAGCGTCGCTTCGCGCGACGCGCGCGGGTACCGAACTGCATCTGCTCAGCGCCCGGCGGACCCCATTGGCTCGGAGCGGCGTGTGGACTTCGGTCAGCCAGGACGTCGACAGTGTCGTGACCCACGTGAGCGGGTTGGTTGATCGGCTCAACGCGGGCAAACTGCCCGCCGCCGGTGTCGCGGTCTTCATCGAGAACCTTGCGGATTTCAGTGCGAGCGCGGCCGAGTACGAGCTCGAGGGGCTCGTCAAATCGCTCATCAAGCACGAGCAGTTCGTTGTCGCGGAAGCCGAGACGTCCACGTGGTCGCAGGCCTACACGCTCGGCCAGCCGCTGCGCGCGGGGCGCCGAGGACTCGTGCTGCAACCCGACGAGGGAGACGGCGATCTGCTCTTCAGCACGCCTCTGGGGCGGATTCGTCGGCGCGACTTCGGCGTCGGGCGGGGGTTCCTCATCGCGCAGGGGCGTGCGCGCAAGGTGCAGGCGGCCTTCGTCGGGGACGCGACGTAGTCGGATCCCCGGGATGGGCAGCACTGCCCATATCGAGGATTGTTCGTAAAACAGTAAGCTCAAGCAAATCACCGGGGCTCCCGGTCACAACAGAGAAAGAGGCAACGAAATGGCCAACGTGTGGGGACTTGATGTTCAGCAGGTTCGCGACCTCGCGACCAACCTGGATCGCGAAGCGGACTCGATCGACCAGACCCTGTCGAAGCTCACCGGCGTGCTCAACAACACGCAGTGGACGGGGCCCGACGCGACCCAGTTCCGCAACGAGTGGCAGTCCTCGCACGTGAGCGCTCTGCGCCGCGTCGGCCAGGCGCTGCGCGACACCGCGCAGCTCGCGCGCGGCAACGCCGCGGCTCAGGAGCAGACCTCCCAGAACTGACGCAGGTGGGGCGGCGCCGGCCGGTGCCGCCCCACAACGGAGACCGAATGGCGCCGGAACCGGCGTCCTGATTTCGAAATGGAGACCAGGCATGGGGTTTGCGGGAATGGATATCGTCGCGATTGGGCACCTGTCGCGTCAACTCGCTATCCAAGCCGAGGAGGTGCAGAGCGCTCAGCGAGAAATCGACCACCTCACGCGGTCGACTGAGTGGTCCGGTAAAGACCGCGAGGACTTCCTTCGCGGTTGGGACACTGAGCTTCGCGTTCGGATGACGCACGCATCTCAACTGCTTCGCGACGCTTCCAACGTCGCGATCCAAGAGTCGCGGCGTCAAGACGACACCTCACGGCGGCTGCAATGACGCCCGCGGGTGGATTCGTTGGAGCCGACCCCGACGCGCTTGATTCGTTGGCAGCGCGTTATCGACTTCAGTCGGAGAAAGTCTCAGAGATCATCACTTCGTCGTCGGCAGCGCTCTTCACAGCGCAGTGGACGGGCGCGAAGATCGACGGGATCCGCGCACAGTGGAACCAGAAGTCGCGACCGCAGCTGCTCTTCTTGGAGCACTCGCTTCGAGAGGCTGGCGAAGCGCTTCGCGTTCAAGCGCAGCAACAACGGGCCACAAGTGCGGGACGCAACGCCGGGCTTGTGGATGGCTCGACGCTCGACCCGGAGCTTCGAGACCGGATCGAACAGATCGTTGGCGACTTCTTCGCTGGTGCCCTCACTTCTACTGAGCTGCTCACTCTGCTGCTTGAGCTCGACGGACTCGATCTGAGCGCAGCCTCGAAGATCACTGGGCCGATTGGTCTGATCACGAGCGCGATTGAGGCGGCGAAGGGTGTTCACGAGGATGGCGACTACTTCGGCTACGCGCTATCGCTGCTGGGCGCTAGCTTCAGCGCAGTGCCGTGGGCTGGTCACCTCGCCGGGCTGAGTGGAACTGTCGCCACCACCGCGGCAACGGGGTTCGGAGTCGTCGGTCTCGGAGTGGCCCTGCTGCACAAATGGATCGACTTCGGCATCCCCTACACGCCGTCTGCACAAGACGAAACGATCCAGGAAGGCATCCGCAAGATGTATGGAGACGGAGTGACGCAGGAGTCGCTGACTCCAGCGCAAGCCCAGAGAGTTGCCGAGCGCTATAGCCCACCATTTGGAGTTGCCGTAATGATCAGCGACAAGATGGATTCCGTTGCACAGCGAATCTTCCCCTGGAACAGGTGAACACATGGCTGCTGCATCGATTTCTTGGCATGCTGTCCACTCCGTGGAGTTGCTAGCGATTGCGGGACGCAAAAGTGTCTCGCTCGACTCTCCGGTAGCCAAGGCCCTCGCGCTCGACTACTACCTTCAGTCCGATCACGCAGTCGAAATGTGGAGCGATGTCCTAAAGGCCCGCCTAGCGGAAATGTCGACGGAGCATCCTTCGGAAGCGAAGGGCCTCGCGGATGTAACCGAGGCTGTCGGCGAATTGATGTCATCTGATGGTTGGTTGGTTCGAGTTCAGTTGCTGGCAACGCGCGACTACGAAGCGTGGATCGGGTTGGCAGATCGCGCAATCGGCATCCGTCTCGCTGCCGACGGATGGTGGCTCATATCGGACGTGGTACAGGCCACGGTTGCAGTTCAGTCAGTCCGATCCGCCATGCGCGGCGAGGAGCCATACATCGCTGACTGCGACTCGGGGGGCAAGAATTGGGGAGTCGGGCTGTCGCCGGATGGCATGTTTGCAGAACTGCGCGACACATCGCAAGGGGTAGTCGTCGATCGAGACGCTACCGAGTCGCGCTTCCTTGACCACGTCAGCAAGATCGCCCAGGTCCCGCATTCGGGTGCCACGGCGGACAACATGCGGGCCTAGGCCCCGCGCCGCACGCGAAGAAAGCGTCTAGGAACCCCATGGCCAAGCGACACAAACTTGCGGGCAACGGCGTCGACCTCGTCACGACGCTGACGCGCGCCGACCTTGCGTCGATCGTCGCGAGCTGCGCCACCGCGAGCACCGGCGACCTGTGGAAGGGCAAGACGAAGGTCGAGCAGACGGGCGCTGGGGACAACGGCTGGCGGTTCGTGATCAAGGACGCGCTCATGAGTTGGAAGCGACAGATGACGTTTTCGGTCGTGATCGAGACGACGGCCGCCGGCAGCACTCGGCTGCGCACGTCAATTGACGAGTACTTCACCGTCCAGTCGACGATGCTTGTCTTCATACCTGTGGGGCCGAAGCAGCTGGTGGCTCACCACGCGTACATGCAGTTCGCCCACAAGCTTGCCAACACCGTGAAGACCGCGGATGCCAGCTCACGGGTGAAGGTATTCGAAGGCCCGTTTGTGAACGTGCCGACGCGCGTCGACGATGCTTCCGGTGCGGCCCCAACCGCCGCGAGCTCGAGTGCTCCGGTCGCGGCGCCCACGCCCGTGGATTCTGCGACCCCGGCAGCCCCGGTACCTTCGGCAGCTCCGGCACCTTCGGCCTCGGAGGCTCCGGCGTTCGTGGCGCCGCCAGCGGTTGCAGCCGATGCGGATTCCACCATCGACGACTCGACGGTCGCCGTCCCGCGGCGGCGGCGCTCAACCGCCGTGCTCGCACCCGACGGTGCCGAGCCCGTCGTGCTCACCGGGCGAATTGTCCTCGGCCGCACGCCGAGCGTTCTCGCGCCCGGTGACGGTCTCCTTGCGCTCGGAGTGGACGAACCGACGGTGTCGGGCACCCACGCGCTCGTCGAGCAGTCCGAGGGCGTCGTGTACGTGACGGATCTCGAGTCCACGAACGGAACGTATCTCGTGTCACCGGACGATCACGCCGTCCGGTGCGATGCGGGGGTCCGGAAGGTTGTGCCGCCCGGCTCGTCAATCGAGCTCGGCGTCTATCGCGTGCATGTTCGACGGGAAGTGGTGCGGCAATGAAAGGTGCGGGACTTGGCCTGGCGGTGATCGGCGGCATCATGGCCGGCATCGGCATGATCTGGGCAGTGGTGGTCGGCTTCTACCCGAGCGATCTCCCGGCCCTGGCGATCCTCCTTCTTGGCGGGATCACGCTCCTGTGGATCGGTTCCCGGATGAACCGCGACAAAAACCCGACGGCGGCCGTCGAATGGTCACAGGCCCGCGCGTCGCAGCCACAATCCACCCCCGCGGCCCCGCCTGCGCCCGTCGCCGAGGCCGCCGATGTCCCTATGGCGCAGCCGACGGCGCCGGCCCCGTCGGCCACGGCGGAACCGATTGTCGGGCCAGCGCAAGAAGTTGAACGTCCCCGCATCGCGGCGTCAGAGGCGGTCGATGATCGCACGCAGGCGGTGGTGCGGCGGCCGCGAGCCGTGGCGCTTGAATTGGCGGATGGGAGCCAGGTGCTCGTCGTTGATGCGCTCATCGTGGGTCGGGAACCTCGTGAGTTGCCGCACACGAGTGGGGGAGTCTTGTGTGCGCTGCCAGCTCCGGACTCGACCGTGTCGCAGACCCATGCAGTGTTTCGCCGCATGGGTCGAACAGTCACCGTCGAAGACCTGGGTTCGACCAACGGCACGCTGATCATCGGCGCCGACGGCGCGGAGACGGCGTGCCCCGCCGGAACCGTCGTGGAAGTCCCGATTGGCTCAACGGTCGAGTTGGGAACGTACCCGGCCCGTGTCGTCGGTACCGCGGTGCCTCCGTGGGCGAAACGATGAACTGCACCAGTTGTGGCAACGAGACTCGTGCGGGCGCAGCATTCTGCGGCGCCTGCGGTTCACCGATCAACGCGCCCCAGATCCCGAGTTCGCCGGTTGTGGCGCCGGCCCCGGCGGCCGCGACGGCGCACGCTCCGGTCGACCAGGCTGGCTTCATCACGTTGCCGCCGGGAGTCGCGCCGCGCCGAAGTGAAAACGTCGCCGCGCCTGCCGCGCCTCCGATTGTCCCCGCCGCCGCACCTCCCGCGGCCCTTGCCGACGCGTCGGCCTCGGGGCCCGCTGACATCGAGATGACCAGGGCGCGCCCGCAGCGTTCGTGGGCGCTCCAACTGCCGGACGGCGGCACGATCGCGATCGAACGCGACACGATCATTGGTCGTGCGCCGACCGACGCGGCCCACCCCGGAGCGGCCCTGGTTCGGATCGACGGCTATGAGAAGTCGGTCTCGAAGTCGCATCTGCTGCTGCTGCTGGCGCCCGACGGGCTCTCCGTGCGCGACCTCGGGTCGGTGAACGGCGTCTTTCTCGTCCGGTCGAACGGGGCCGAGGTCGAGGTGAGCGCGAACTCGCCCGTCCGCCTCGAGGTCGGCGACCAACTCGATCTCGGCGCTCTCGTCCTGGAGGTGACACGGTCATGACTTACGCCCCCTACTGCGCTTCGTGTGGAGCTGCCAACCAGGGCACTGCATTCTGCGAGAGCTGCGGCGCTCGAGCGGTCGAGGTCTCGAGTCCGGCGACGGTGGCGCCGCAGGTCCGGGCCGCGCACGGCTCGACCGTCGCCGTCGCTGAGGCTGTCGCCCCGCCCGCGCCAGCGATGACGATGGCGGGCGCCGGTTGGATCCCACCGCGGCATGTCGAACCGATCGCCATCGTCGCTCTGCTCGGCGCCCAGACGCTCCCGTACCTGTACACGGCCGTCGCCGGCGACATCGATCGGTCGTTGCTCGCCGCGACGTGGATGTTCCCGCTCACCCTCGGCATCGTGCTGTGCCTCGTCTTCGTCGCCGCGTTCGCGGTGCTGCTCGGGCGAAGCCCGGAGGCGCCGGGCGCGAAGGTCGGCGCCAGCCTGCTCGTGTTTCCGGGAGTGGCGCTTGCGTTCCTGAACTCGGGTGGCGCATACGGATATGCGGCCGGGCTTGTCGACATGATGGTGGCGACCGCGGTTGCCACCAGCATGATCTTCGTCGGGTGGGCCGTCGTCCGCGGGTTGCGTGCGCGAACCTACTGGGCGCTTCTCCTGCTGATTGCGACGGTTGTCGCCGGATTCGTGATCGAGATCCCGATCACGACATCGTGGATCGGTTCGGCCGCCGCCTACTGCGTCGTGCTGGTTGCGGGAACTGCAGGAGCGCTCGTCGCCGCGCTGCGCTGGGATCGGCGCGCTCGGATCGAGAAGCCAGCATCTTTGGTGCGCTACCAGCCGAGCTACTCGGCGCCAGCCGTCGTTCCCGCTGCGACGGCGACTCGCCCTGCCGTCGCGGCGACCGGAGACCCCTCTGCTGCGCTGCGGACGAACTCCGTCGCAGTGCTCGCACTCATCTTCGGAATTCTGGGATCGGGACTCTTGCCGGTCATCCTGGGCCACGTCGCGCTCGGCCAAATCGACCGGTCCGGGGAACGAGGCCGAGGAATGGCGATCACGGGACTGGTCTTCGGGTACCTCGTCCTGGGGTCCGGATTTGTGGTCCTCGGTGTGTTCGCGGTCATCGCGCTCGTGTTCGGTGCTCGGTGAGCGGAGAGGAGCGTCATGTCACAGGGTGAACTGGTTCGTCGCGGAGGTTCGGCGCTCGAAACAATCCTGATCTCCGTCGCGCTTCTCGTTGTCTCCTCGCTCGCGGCCACGGCGGTGCTGCTCACAGGCCAGGCTGGACTCGATGCCGCCCAGCACGAGACACGTCCGTACTCGGGTTACGACATCCCGGAAACCCAAGACGTCGGCGGAGGCTCGGCGAGCGGGTCTGGAAAGGAGGCAGCGGAGACACCAGAGCCCGTCTCACCCGCGCCCGAAGTGACCGTCCAGCTCCCGACCGACTGCGCGGATGTCTACAGCTCGTCACTTACGAGCACTCTCACCGGCGCGGGCGCGGTCCTGAATCCCTCGGCGTCCGTCGCGGCGCAGCTGAAGCCGATCGCGGGAACGGGCGACACCGGACTCCGTGAACTTCTCCGCGACCTCCCGCGTCTCGAGTGCCGGTGGCTCTCGGCGACGGGCGCGAAGGACTGGGGCGTCGAGACGTCGATCGCTCTTCTGAGCGAGGCGGAGGCATCCGAGGTGCGCGCCGAACTGCAGACGACCGGATTCCGAGCGTTGAAAGAAGCCGACGGAACCCGCTACGTGCTGGAGAAGACGCTCTCCGATGGCAGCGGGCACTACGGCGAGTCGCACATCGTCGTCGGCTCGTACTGGTTCGCGACCTATTGGAGCAAGTACGGGCCCTCCGGGTACACCGCCGACATCGTGGCGCAGGTCGTCCGCTAGCTCGCGACATGCTCCCGACGCGTGCGCGTCGTAAGCGTGCCGTTGGCCACGACGGTCAGCTGCCAGGTCTCGGGGCCCCCGCTCAGGCGCACGGTCATCATGCCGTCGGGCTGGCTGTCGAGCACCTCGGCGGCCTCGGCGAGCCCGTCGGAGAGCCAGTCGTCGGGCGCAGGGGCGGCCGCATCGTCGAGCAGCAGCACCGTGATGCCGCGGCGGCGGGCCGCATCCACCGAGGCGCGCAGGCGGGGCGCTTCGAGGGCCCGCCCACGGATGCGGTCGCGCAGCCGCGCCTCCAGCACCAGCAGATCGGTCGGGCTGCGTGTCGTCGTCCCGTCGGCGATGTCGCGCAACGGCTCGGCGACGACCGCGCGAACGCGAGCGAGCTCCCGTTCGCGCTCCTCGGCCCGCGCCTCATCCGCGGCGGACTCGACCGCGCGGCGGTGCTCGACCTCCTGCAGCTGAGCGATCGCCTGCGCACTTCGCCGCATGCCGATCGCGAAGAAGGTCACCGGAACGTTGATGGCGACGTGCATGTAGGAGAGTTCGACGCCGAGCACGGGAGAACCTGCGGTGATGGTGCTCCAGCTGATCGCCACGGCCGCCATCAGCGCGATCCCCGCCCATGACCAGAGGATGCGACCGCGGAAGGCGACCCCGATCATGACGAGCGCCGTCATGCCGAAGTTCCATGATGCCCACCCCGGCCATTCGGCGGGGGTGAACTGCCAGACCATCGCCACGTTGCAGTACGCCGTGAGCGCCAGAATCGCGACGAGGCGCGTCGACGTCAGGCGATCAGGCCCCGGCGCGATGACCAGACCTGCGGCGGCGATCAGGGCAGCGGCAGCGGTGAGCCCCCACGGCGTCTGGCTCATCGGACCGGTGTTGACGACAAAGGCCAGCATCGTGAGGGAGAAGAGCGCGAAGATCGACCCGGCGGCCAGTCGATCGACGTCGAGCAGACGCGCTGGATCGCCGGGCGCCGCTCCATCGCGGGCGCGTCGCGGTTCTGCCATCGTGCGCGCGCGGCCGACGGTCATCTCGCACCCCATTCGAGACGAACCCGGGTTCCGACTCCCCGCTGCGAGGCGATCCGCGCAGCGCCGCCGACCGCGGCCATCCGGTCGATCACGCTGACCCGGATGCCGAGCCGGTGCGCGGGGACCTGCTGCGGGTCGAATCCAGCGCCGTCGTCGACGATCTCGACTCGGATGCGGCCGCGATCAGCGTGGATCACCACGATCCGCTGCGCGGCGACGCCGGCGTAGTCGCGGCTGTTGCGGAGCACCTCGGCGCTCGCCTCCTGCAGTGCCGCGCCGACCTCCGGCGGCAGCGGATGATCCAGCTCGCCCGAGATGACGACCTCGGCCGCAGGGGTGATCTCGGTCGCGGTGGCCTGGATCCGCCACGCCGTGTCGCGGAAGGTCTGTGCCGAGTCGCGGTCCGGATCCTCCGCCTCCAGCACGGCGAGAGCCCGGCGCGCCAGGGGAGCGGCCGCGTCCTCCTGGCCGGGCTCGGCTCGGGCCGCGCTCAGCAGTGCGACCAGCACCGTGTCGTGCACGAGCGCCCCGACTCGCGCGGTCTCGCGCGCGCGGGACTCGGCGCGCGCGGCGCTCGCCGTCTCGGCGGCGGCCGTGTCGAAGCTCTCGTCGAGGGTGCGGGCTCGGCGTCGCAGCGCCAGAGCGAGCGCCACGAACACGCCGTTGAACAGCAGCGTGTAGGCGGTGTCGATCAGGAGGAAGCCCAGATCGAACGAGGTCCAGCCGAGGGTCGTGCGCACGCCCTCGACGGCGACGACCGTCGCCAGCAGGTACGCGATGGCGAACGACGGGCGCCACCAGATGGCCGCGATCGACGACGCGAGCGCAGAAATGGTGAGCGGCCACGGCGTGCCGAGCGTGTCGAAGGAGGCGCCCTCCGGGATCGCGAGCAGAGCTGTCGCCCCGGCGGCGAGAAAGCTCAGCGCGCTGATGTTCGCGAGCACGGCGGCGACGCGCAGCCCGAGGAACGGAGTCAGCGTCAGGGCGGCCGCGGGAAGGATGAACCCGGCTGCCGCCAGGACTGTCCACCATGAGGCCATCGTCGCCGCCTGATCGAGCGCGAGAGGCGCGCGGATGAAGCCGAAGACGAGCCCGGCCGAGCCGACACCGGCCGACATGGCCACGTAGACGGGTGTCGCGAGCGTGCCCTTCATCGCGGTGCCCCGCGGGACGTGTCGGCGAGATCGGTGAACGGCAGGAAATCGTCGTCGAGGGCGCGGGCGAACAGGTCGCTGCGGCTGGCCGGCGCCTGGAGACGCGCGTACTTGCCGCGCAGCGTCGCGACGGCCTCGTCGACCTGAGCCGCCGACAGCTCGAGTACGCCCACGATGTCGTCGCGGCCGAATCCGGCAGCGAAGAGCTGCAGCACCTCGCGCTCCTCCGCGCGGAGTCCTGCCTCGGCCAGCCGCGGATCCGCGTCGATCGCCGCCGCCCAGTCGGTGGACATCACCGTCGCCCCCGCAGCGCACGCCCGCACTGTGTCGATCAGAACGGCGACCGGGTCGGACTTGCGGACGACCCCGACGACCGCGCTTCCCGCGATCATCCGGAGGTACTCGGGGTTCTCGCCGGAGGTGTACACGACGACCTCTGTTCCCGCGTTGACGAGCCGTTCGACATTGCGCCGCGGCGAGGATCCGTCGGCGAGTCGCAGATCGAGGACCACCAGGTCGATCGACTGGCCGGCCGCGAGCAGCTCATCGACCGTTTCGACGCTCGCCACGAGCTCGAGGTCCTGGTGCGGGGCGAGTGCCTGGGCCAGCGCGAGCCCGATCGCTTCGTGGTCGTCAATGATGGCAACGCGACACGGCATCCGAACCTCGACTTTCGGCGATACCTGAGCGTATCCCAACACTTCGCCACGAGGTGCTCGGCGACGGCGACGCTCAGCCACCCGGTGCTACCCTGATCGAATGCTGTTCGATCGGCTTCTTCTCCTTCGTCGCCGCGACGAGGCCTAGTCACCCACCGGCCTCCCTCGTCGCGGAGACCGTCACGCCCTGACATCCGGCCGATTCGACATTCAGCGAAGAAGGAACCGATACAGCTATGAGCGCAAAGACCCTTGCCGAGAAGGTCTGGGCCGACCACCTCGTCACCCGCGGTGAGAACGGCGAGCCGGATCTCATCTACATCGACCTGCACCTCGTGCACGAGGTCACCAGCCCGCAGGCCTTCGACGGGCTGCGGACCGCCGGACGCCCGGTGCGCCGGCCCGACCTGACGATCGCGACCGAGGATCACAACACCCCGACCCTCAACATCGACAAGCAGATCGCCGACCTCACCAGTCGCACCCAGATCGAGACGCTCCGCAACAATGCCAAGGAGTTCGGCATCCGTCTGCACTCGCTCGGCGACAAGGACCAGGGCATCGTGCACGTCGTCGGCCCGCAGCTCGGGCTGACCGTGCCCGGCAGCACCGTCGTCTGCGGCGACAGCCACACCTCCACGCACGGCGCGTTCGGCGCGATGGCCTTCGGCATCGGCACGAGCGAGGTCGAGCACGTGCTCGCCACCCAGACCCTGCCGCTGAAGCCCTTCAAGACGATGGCGATCACCGTCGAGGGCGAGCTGCGTACCGGCGTGACCGCGAAGGACATCATCCTCGCCGTGATCGCGAAGATCGGCACCGGCGGCGGGCAGGGCTACGTGCTCGAGTACCGCGGCAGCGCGATCCGCTCGCTGTCGATGGACGGCCGCATGACGATCTGCAACATGTCGATCGAGGCGGGCGCGCGCGCCGGCATGGTCGCCCCCGACCAGACCACCTACGACTACCTGAAGGGGCGTCCGCACGCGCCCGAGGGCGCCGACTGGGATGCGGCGGTCGCCTACTGGGAGACGCTGCGCACCGACGACGACGCGGTCTTCGACGCCGAGGTCTACCTCGATGCGAACGAGCTGGAGCCCTTCGTGACCTGGGGCACCAACCCCGGTCAGGGCGTCTCGCTCTCGGAGGCGGTGCCCGACCCGGCGACGATCACCGACCACAACGAGCGCGCCGCGGCCGAGCGTGCGCTCGAGTACATGGACCTCGCCGCGGGCACCCCGATGAAGGAGATCGCGGTCGACGCGGTCTTCATGGGCTCGTGCACCAACAGCCGCATCGAGGACCTGCGGGCCTTCGCCTCCATCATCAAGGGCAAGAAGAAGGCCGCCGGCGTGCGCGTCATGGTCGTGCCCGGGTCGGCGCGGGTGCGTCTCGAGGCCGAGGCCGAGGGGCTCGACAAGGTGTTCGAGGAGTTCGGGGCCGAGTGGCGCTTCGCGGGCTGCTCGATGTGCCTGGGCATGAACCCCGACCAGCTGGCACCGGGGGAGCGCTGCGCCTCCACCTCGAACCGCAACTTCGAGGGTCGGCAGGGCAAGGGCGGCCGCACCCACCTGGTCTCCCCGCTGGTCGCCGCCGCCACCGCCATCCGCGGCACCCTCTCCTCCCCCTGGGACCTCGAAACCGACGCGCGGGATGCATCCCTGACGCCGGCGAGTGCCGCGCGCGGCACGCGCTCGGGTCACCAGGCACTCGCTGACGACGGGCAGAGCGCCCACGACGGAGAATTGGCCCACGACGAGACGGGAGCCCGCTGATGGAGAAGATCACCCAGGTGACCGGCGTCGCCGTGCCGTTCCGCCGCTCCAACGTCGACACCGACCAGATCATCCCGGCCGTGTTCCTGAAGCGCGTCACCAAGACCGGCTTCGATGACGCGCTGTTCCACTCCTGGCGCCAGGACGAGAGCTTCATCCTCAACCAGCCCGCCTACCAGGGCGCGCGCATCCTGTTCGCCGGCCCCGACTTCGGCACCGGGTCCAGCCGTGAGCACGCCGTCTGGGCGCTGCGCGACTTCGGCTTCGCCGCCGTCATCAGCCCGCGCTTCGGCGACATCTTCCGCGGCAACTCCGGCAAGCAGGGGCTGCTCACCGGCACGATCACCGAAGATCAGATCACCACGATCTGGGAGAAGCTCGAGGCGAGCCCCGGTATGGAGGCGACCGTCGACCTCGTCGAGCGCACGGTCACGGTCGGCGACTTCACGGTTCCGTTCGACATCGACGACTACACTCGCTGGAGGCTCCTGGAGGGGCTGGATGACATTGGGCTGACGCTCCGCAACGAGGAGCGCATCACCGAATTCGAGACCTCTCGCGCGTCGTGGCGACCGACGACTCTCCCGGCGAAGACCGCCTCCTAGCCGTCGGTGCCTGCAACAGAAAGAAGCAAAGTGGTGGATTCGATCGCGACGAACGACCTCGCGAATGATGCCCGCAAAGCGGGCGAGCGCGTCGGTCTGACGGGTGACACCATCGTCATCCGCGGTGGCAAGCCGCTGCGCGGCACGGTCGACGTGCGTGGGGCCAAGAACCTCGCCACGAAAGCGATGGTGGCGGCGCTGCTCGGCGAGACGCCGAGCATCCTGCAGGACGTTCCGGCGATCAGCGACGTGCAGATCGTCTCGCGCATGCTCGAGGCCTACGGCGTCGCCGTGACCAGCCCCGAGGACGGCGTGCTCGTGCTCGACCCGGTGAACGTCGCCCGCGCGCACTTCGCCGAGATCGACGCGCTCGCCGGCAGCAGCCGCATCCCGATTCTGTTCTGCGGCCCGCTCCTGCACTCGCTCGGCGAGGCGCTCATTCCTGACCTCGGCGGATGCCGCATCGGCGACCGTCCGATCGACTTCCACCTGGATGCGCTGCGCGCCTTCGGCGCCGTCGTCGACAAGAGCTACGAGGGCATCCGCATCACGGCCCCCGACGGACTCTCCGGCGCGAACATCGAACTGCCCTACCCGAGTGTCGGCGCCACCGAGCAGGTGCTGCTGACGGCGGTGCGGGCGAGCGGCGTGACCGAGCTGAAGAACGCGGCCATTGAGCCGGAGATCATGGACCTGATCGCGATCCTGCAGAAGATGGGCGCGATCATCTGGACCGAGCCGAACCGCACCATCTTCATCGAGGGCGTCGAGCACCTGAAGGGCTACACCCACCGCGCGATCTTCGACCGCAACGAGGCCGCCAGCTGGGCCTCGGCCGCGCTGGTGACCGGCGGCGACATCTTCGTCAAGGGCGCCAAGCAGCTCGAGCTGATGACGTTCCTGAACGTGTACCGCAAGGCGGGCGGCGAGTTCGAGGTGGCCGAGGACGGCATCCGCTTCTGGCACCCGGGCGGCGCGCTCAAAGCCGTGCAGGTGGAGACGGATGTGCACCCCGGCTTCATGACCGACTGGCAGCAGCCGCTCATCGTCGCGCTGACGCAGGCCGAGGGCATCTCGACGGTGCATGAGACGGTGTACGAGAACCGCTTCGGGTTCACCGAGGCGCTCGTCGAGATGGGCGCGAACATCGTCGTGCACCAGGACGGACTCGAGTCGCTCACCCGCCGCGTTCCGCGGCGCAAGCTCGAGCAGGCCGCCGTGATCACGGGGCCGACGCCGCTGCACGCGGCCGACGTCCGCATCCCCGACCTGCGGGGCGGCTTCAGCTACCTGATCGCCGCGCTCGCCGCCGAGGGCACCTCGCGCGTGAGCAACCTGGGGCTGATCAGCCGCGGCTACGAGCACTTCGTCGACAAGCTGACCGATCTCGGCGCCGACTTCACCGTCGAGGCCTAGGCGTGGCGCGCACGCGGTCGGAGAAGTCCTTCGGGTGGCGGGTCATCGCGGCGTTCGTGCTGCCCCTGCTGCTGATGCTGGCGCGCTATCGGATCCGCAATCCGGAGCGCATTCCGAAGTCGGGCGCGTTCGTGCTCGCCCCGAACCACGTCACCAACTTCGACCCGCTGGTGACGGCCTACCTGCTGTGGAAGCTCGGACGCGTGCCGCGCTTCCTCGCGAAGGCGGGGCTGTTCGACATTCCGATCATCGGCGGGCTGCTGCGCTACACCGGCCAGATTCCGGTGGAGCGCCAGGGGCGCGGCACCGCGGACCCGCTCTCGGCCGCCTCGCGGCTGGTCGACGACGGTCTCGCCGTGATCGTCTACCCGGAGGGCTCGCTGACGCGTGACCCGGAGCTGTGGCCGATGCGCGGCAAGTTCGGTGCGGCCCGGCTGGCGCTCGCGCACGGCATCCCCGTGATCCCGGTCGCGCACTGGGGTGCGCAGCAGGTGCTGCCGCGCTACTCGAAGAAGCTCAGCCTGTTTCCGCGCAAGACGATCGAGCTGAACGTCGGCGAGCCGGTGGACCTCTCCGCCTGGGAGGGCCGCGCGGCCGATCCGACCGCCCTCGCCGAGGCGACCGCCGAGATCATGCGCCGCGTGACGCTGCTGCTGGAGGAGCTGCGCGGGGAGACCGCGCCCGCCGAGCGCTGGGACCCCGCCAGCAAGGGACAGTCGGAGATCGGCCGCTTCGACGACCCCGCCTAGGCCGCACCCCCTCCGCGCCGCGTCCCGCGCTCCGCGCATTGCCGCGCGCTCCCGGAATGCACGAGCGAAGCCAGTTCTTCAGTCGCGCTCGTGTGTTTCGGCAGCGCTCGCCGAGGGGGCGGGGGAGTCGTCTTCGTTGAGGACGTCGCGCACGAGCAGGATCGCACCGGCGGCGGCGGCAGGCATCGCGATGACCGCTCCGAACGGGATCAGGAAGCACGCCTGGACGGCGGCGCCGAATCCGAAGCTGCGTGAGCGCCGCCGCCGCAGCGCGAGGCGCGCGTCGCGGCCGACGAGCCCGCGGGTGCCGAACGGGGCGAGCGTCAGCTCCCAGCTGAGCGCCCGCGCGGTGGCGAGAAAGCCGAGCACCGCGGCGCCGACCGTGCCGATCACCGGAATCACGCCGACGAGGGCGACCACGATGCTCGCACCGATCGAGAGCAGCACCAGCACCGCCGTGTCGCCGATGCTGCGCCACGCGCCGGGAGACCGATCCGGCGGCACGTCGCCGCGCGACAGGTCCGCGGCCCGCTGGATCCGGTCGTAGAACGGCGCGCCGACGAGCAGGGTGAGGGCGGTGAAGACACGTGCCGCGAGGGCGAGAGTCGCGATGATCAGCGCGATGGCGACCAGCAACTGAAGCGCACCGCGCCAGCCCGAGTCCCAGGCCTCGGCGAAGAAGGTGGCCGCGCTGGTGATCGGCTGCAGGAAGGTCCCGAGCAGCGCGATCACGGTGATCAGGCCCGCGCCGACGAGCACCGCAGGAAGGAGCCCGAGCGCCATCAGGCCGGGCCGAACCGACCAGAACGCGAAGCCGCGCCCGAGCAGGGCCACGCCGCGGAGGAACTCCGGCACCGCGCGCAGCGGCCGCGTTGCGACGGCGGCGACCCGATTGCTCACCCCTCCAGGGTAGGCGGGATGCGGGCGCTTGCGATCGGACACGGCAGAATGGGGGCGGTGGTCTCGCGAGGGCGGGATCCGAAAGGCGGATGCGTGAGCGAGACCCAGGCCGATGGTGCCACGGCGTACCCCCGGACCATGCCGCTGCCGGTCGTCGCGCCGGGGACGCGTCGCGTCGCCGTGCTCGGCGCCGGCTCCTGGGGCACGACCTTCGCGAAGATCCTCGCCGACGGAGGCTCGAGCGTGTCGATCTGGGCGCGCCGTCCCGAGCTCGCGCGCGAGATCACGCAGTCGCGCCGCAACTCCGACTACCTGCCCGGGGTGAACCTGCCGCGCGGGATGTGGTCGAGCTCCCGCCTGCCGGATGTGCTGGAGGGCGCCGACCAGGTGTACCTGAGCGTGCCGAGCCAGTCGCTGCGCGAGAACCTGCGCATCGTGCGCGAGCTGATCCCCGAGGGCGTGCCGGTCGTCTCGCTCATGAAGGGAGTCGAGCGGTCGACGCGTCAGCGCATGAGCGAGGTCATCCAGCAGGAGCTCGAGATCTCGCCCGACCGCATCGCCGTGGTGTCGGGGCCGAACCTGGCTCTCGAGATCGCGAAGGAGCAGCCGACGGCGGCGGTCGTCTCCTCGACCAGCCTCGCCACGGCGACGGAGGTCGCCAAGGCGGCGACGAACCGCTACTTCCGCTCCTTCGTCAACACGGATGTCATCGGCACCGAGTTCGGCGGTGTGCTGAAGAACCTGATCGCGGTTGCGATCGGCATCGTGGACGGCGTCGGCTACGGCGAGAACACGAAGGCGTCGATCATCACCCGCGGCCTGGTCGAAATGACAGATTTCGCCGTCGCATTCGGTGCCCGCCCGGAGACCCTGGCGGGTCTCGCCGGGCTCGGCGATCTGATCGCCACCTGTGAGTCTCCGCTCAGCCGCAACAACACGGCGGGGCGTCTGCTCGGGCAGGGCTACGACTACCACGAGGTGATCGCGCAGATGAATCAGACAGCCGAGGGCATCGGCTCGGTCGCGCCCGTGCTCGAGCTCGCCGCCGAACGCGGCGTCGACATGCCGATCGTCTCGCAGGTCGCGGAGGTGCTCGCGGGCACTCTCGCCCCGAAGGACATCGCTCCGCATCTGACGACCGACGGCGGCGAACCGGAGGGCGAGTGATGACCACCTCACGCATCCGCGTCGCACTGCTGTTCGGCGGCCGTTCAAGCGAGCACGCGATCAGCTGCGCGACTGCGGGCGGTGTGCTCGGCGCAATCGATCGTGAGCGATTCGAGGTGATCCCGGTGGGGATCACGCGCGAGGGCGCCTGGACGCTGCACCCCGACGATGCGGCCTCGCTCACCCTGCACGGGCTGCCCGAGGTCGCGGACGACGGGTCTCGGGTCCATCTGCCGGACTCGGCGGCCAGTCGCGAGTGGACGGTCACCGACGCTGGCGGTGTCACTCGCTCGCTCGGCGAGGTGGATGTCGCGTTCCCCATCCTGCACGGCCCGTTCGGCGAGGACGGCACGATCCAGGGCGCTCTCGAGCTGCTCGGGGTTCCCTACGTCGGCAACGGCGTGCTCGCGTCGTCGCTGGCGATGAACAAGCACTTCACCAAGAGCGTGCTGCTCGCGGCGGGCGTGAGCGTCGCACCGTGGGTGACCCTGACGCGAGCGGCGCTCGCTGCCGATGCCGAAGTCTGGGATCGGCGCGTGCGCGCGCTGGGTCTGCCGGTGTTCGTGAAGCCCGCGCGCGCGGGCTCGAGCGTGGGCGTCACGAAGGTGTCGGACTGGGATGCGCTCGACGCGGCGCTGGATGTCGCGTTCGCGGAGGATCACCACGTGCTCGTCGAGCAGGCGATCGTCGGCCGCGAGCTCGAGTGCGCCGTGCTGGAAGGCCACCAGGGTGCCCCCACCCGGGTCAGCGTCGCCGGCGAGATCGTGGTGACCGGCCGCGCCTTCTACGATTTCGATGCCAAGTACCGGGATGTGCCCGGTGTCGAGCTGATCTGTCCGGCGCCGCTCGGCGAGAGCCAACTGGCCGAGATGCAGCGGATTGCCGCGCGCGCGTTCGAGGCGCTCGGCGGCTCGGGGCTCGCTCGAGTCGATTTCTTCTTCACCGGCACCGATTTCGTCGTCAATGAGGTCAACACGATGCCCGGGTTCACCCCAATCTCGATGTTCCCGAAGTGCTGGCTGGCGAGCGGCCTGAGCTACCCGGAGCTGATCGACGAGCTCATCGGACTCGGGCTCGAGACCGCGCGGTAACTCGCCGGTCTACGGCGTGGGCGAGGGCGTCGGTTCGAGGTCCAGGTCGGCGTCGAGATCATCACCGGTCACCGTGTCGGCGAAGCCCGTGCACTCCCGGCCGTTCAGCGGGGTGAACGAGACCGCGTTCGCGAGGTCGTCGAGGGCGACGCCCGCGCTGATGATCTCGGTATTGACGGCGACCGAGACGGCCGGGTCGCGTCCGTAGCTCGTGTAGCGGTAGTTGGGGGCGTCGGTGTCATCGAGCAGCCACGAGATGCCCGTTCCGGGAATCTCGATGCACAGCTGCGTCGACGGGCCCGGCACCTCGACGCCGCAGCGCAGGATGACGGCGACCGGATCCCCCCAGGCGCCGGTCGCCTGGGCGTCGGTCTCGAGCGCGTCCAGAGTGCCGACCGTGTCGGGCAGGCGGACCGTGACGTTGGCGCAGTCGGGGTTGTTCGCATCCGGGGCCGCCTCGAGACTGACGGCGGTGGTGCATCCGCTCAGCACGGCGAGGAGCGGAAGAATGAGCGCGAAACCGAGCGCGCGAGAGCGGCGTGAAGACATCCCGTTCAGGCTAGCGTGGACGGATGGACACTCTCGGCTCGATCGGCGAGATCGCGGTGCTGCAGCGCCTGTTCCCGCGCCTGCCGGAGGCGGAGTCGGCCCTGGTCGGACCGGGCGATGACGCCGCCGTGCTCGCGGTGCCGGACGGGCGCGTCGTCATGACCACTGACACGATGGTGCAGGGGCCGGACTTCCGCCGTGCCTGGTCGAGCCCGTTCCAGCTCGGCTGGAAGGCGGCGGTGACGAACCTGTCCGATGTCGCGGCGATGGGCGCGCGTCCGACGGCGCTGCTGGTGGCGCTCATCGCGCCCGCCGACACCCCCGTCACCGATCTGGAAGAGTTCGCCGACGGCTTCCGGGAGGCATGCAACGCGCTCGCCCCCGGCTGCGGGGTCGTGGGCGGAGACCTCTCGGTCGCGGACTCGCTGACGCTCGCGATCACTGCCTTCGGCAGCCTCGACGGGCGCCCGCCGGTGCTGCGCTCGGGGGCGCGCCCGGGCGATGTGGTCGCGGTGAGCGGTGCGCTGGGGCTCGCCGGGGCGGGCATCCGGCTGCTGTTCGAGCGCGGTGTGGATGCGGAGGGCGAGCCGAGTTCCGGGGCGGCCGCCGCGCTGCGCCCCGAGTTCGATGCGGTGCTGGATGCGCAGCTCGCCCCGCGCTCGCCGATCGGCGACGGCGCGCTCGCCGCGGACGCCGGCGCGACGGCGATGCTGGACGTGAGCGACGGCCTCGTGCTCGATGCGCGCCGCATCGCGCGAGCCTCCGGGGTGCGAATCGACTTCCGCTCCGCCGATCTCGACACCGACGTGGTGGCGCTGGAGCGCGTTCTCCACGGCGGCGAGGATCACGCCCTGCTGGCGACGTTCCCGTCGGGCGTGCGCCTGCCCGGCGGTTTCCGCGCGATCGGCTCCGTCGTCGACGGCGACGGCGTCACCCTCGACGGCGAGGTGCTCGACAATCGCGGCGGATGGGATCCGTACGCGGACTGGGACGGCGCGTCCGGCTAGACGCTCACGGGCTCGTGGCGGCGACCCAGTACAGCGTCGTCTCGCCGTAGGTCTTCTGCCGTTCGAGTTCGAAGCCGTCCGGCCACTCCGGCTCCGGGTCGCGGGTCGAACGCTCGACGACGACGGTCGCGTCGGGCGCCAGGCGCGGCGCGAGCAGTTCGAGGTCGTGTCGCAGGGCCGCGTTGTCGAGCTCGTACGGCGGGTCGATGAACACCAGATCGAACGACCCCGCCGCGCCGACCAGGTAGGCGGTGACCGACTGGCTCGACACCGTGATCTCGGGGCTCTCGCCGCGCGGCGCCGCCCGCGTGATCGTCGCCGCATTGGCCCGCATCACCCGCGTCGCGGCGGGGGACTTGTCGACCAGCACGACGCGGCGGGCGCCACGGCTGGCCGCCTCGAGGCCGAGTGCGCCGGAGCCCGCGAACAGGTCGAGCACCTGGGCGCCGCGGAGGGCATCCCGGGCCTCGAGCGCCGAGAAGATCGCCTCGCGCACGCGGTCGCTGGTGGGACGGGTGCCGCTTGTCGGAACCGTCAGCCGGAGGCTCCCCGCGAACCCCGAGATGATGCGCGTCATGCCCCCACGCTACCGGCGGGGCCCCCTCCCTTTTCGATGGTGCCAATTCAGCTTGGCGCCAAGCTCAATTGCCACCATGTTTTCGGGGGTGCGGGTCGGCGGGCGCCGGTAGCCTCGAAACGTGGATGCGTCGGGAGCGGACCCGCTCGAGCAGCGGCTGGTGGCGGTGCTCGGCGACCGCACGGCGAAGGCGCTCGAGAAGGCGTTCGGGTACCGCACCGTCGGCGAGTTCTTGGCTCACTACCCGCGCCGCTACGCCCGCCGGGGCGAGCTGACCGCGATCAGCGAGCTCGCCCTCGACGAGGCCGTCACGATCGTGGCCGAGGTGCGCAGCGTGCAGGAGCGCTCCATGCGCAACCGCAAGGGCAGCATCCTGGAGGTGGTGATCAGCGACGGTCGCAGCCACCTCACCCTCACGTTCTTCAACCAGGGCTGGCGCGCGAAGGAGCTGCAGCCCGGCGCGCGCGGCATCTTCGCGGGCAAGGTGGGGGAGTACCGCGGCGCGCGGCAGCTCGCCCACCCCGACTACGAGCTGTTCGATGAGGCGGATGCCGCCGGCGGCGCGCTCGCCTCGACGACCGCGGGCGCGGAGCAGCATGCGCGCGCGTGGGCGGAGCAGCCGATTCCGCTGTATCCGGCGACATCGACGCTCGCGAGCTGGCAGCTGCAGCGCGCGATCGGCGTCATCCTCGACACGCTGCCCGAGCTCGACGACCCGGTGCCGACGTCGGTGCGCGAGTCCCGCAGGCTGTTGACCTTCCGGCGGGCGCTCGAGCTGGTGCACCGGCCGAGCACCGACTCCGAGTGGCGTGCGGCGCAGGATGCGCTGCGCTTCCAGGAGGCCTTCGTGCTGCAGGCGGCGCTGCTCGCCCAGCGCGCCGAGAGGCGAGCCGAGGCGGCGACCCCGCGCGAGCCGGGGCCGCGGGTGGCCGAGTTCGAGGCGGCGCTGCCGTTCGAGCTGACCGGAGACCAGCGCGCCGTCGGCGCCGAGATCCAGGCGGAGCTGGCGGCGGGCATCCCGATGAACCGGCTCGTGCAGGGCGAAGTCGGCTCCGGCAAGACGCTGGTGGCGCTGCGGGCGATGCTCACCGTCGTCGACTCCGGCGGCCAGGCCGCGTTCTTGGCGCCCACCGAGGTGCTCGCGGCGCAGCATCTGCGCTCGATCGTGGCGAGCCTCGGACCGGACCTGGCGGCGCGGGTGCGACCGACCCTGCTCACTGGGCAACTGCCGACCTCGGACCGCAAGCGGGCGCTCCTGGCCGCGGCATCGGGGAGCGCCGGAATCGTCGTCGGAACGCACGCCCTGCTCGGCGACACGGTGCAGTTCGCCGAACTCGGTCTGGTCGTCGTCGACGAGCAGCACCGTTTCGGGGTCGACCAGCGCGAGGCGCTGCGCCTGAAGGGACGCAGTCCGCACGTGCTCGTGCTGACGGCGACGCCGATTCCGCGCACCGTGGCGATGACGGTGTTCGGCGATCTCGACGTCTCCACGATCCGCGAGCTGCCGGCGGGGCGCACCCCGATCGCGAGTCATCTGGTGGCGCTCGCCGAGCACCCGCAGTGGGAGCAGCGCATCTGGCAGCGGCTGGCCGAGGAGCTCGAGCAGGGACGGCAGGGCTTCGTCGTCTGCCCGGCGATCGACGCGATCGCGGCGGAGGAGCAGTCGGCGGAGGCGGAGATGCAGGTTGCGGCGGAGGGAGCCTCGGCGCGCCCGCCCGCCGCCGTCGAGACGATGCTGGCGGAGCTGCGGGCGCATCCGGCGCTGGCGGGCCGTCGCATCGAGCCGCTGCACGGTCGGATGTCGAGCGAGCAGAAGGATGCGACGATGCGCGCGTTCGCCGGAGGAGAGATCGACGTGCTCGTCGCGACCACGGTGATCGAGGTCGGCGTCGACGTGCCCAACGCCTCGACGATGGTGGTGCTCGATGCCGACCGCTTCGGGGTCGCACAGCTGCACCAGCTGCGTGGCCGGGTGGGTCGCGGCGGCGTGCCCGGACTCGCGCTCTTCGTCACGCACGCCGAGCCGGAATCGTTGGCGCTGGAGCGCGTCGCGGCCGTCGCCGCAACGCTCGACGGCTTCGACCTCGCGCAGGTCGACCTCGAGCTGCGCCGCGAAGGCGACGTGCTCGGGCGGGCGCAGTCAGGCGGACGCTCGTCGCTGAAGCTGCTGCGGGTCGCGCGCGACGGCGATCTCATCGCCGAGGCGCGCGAGGTCGCATCCGAAGTGCTGGAGGCGGACCCGGCGCTGCGAGAGCAGCCCGCGCTCGCCGCCGCGCTCGCGCGGCGACTCGACGACGCCGAGCGCGCGTTCCTCGCGAAGTCGTAGTGGGTCACAGCTCGCTCACGACGACCGGATAGGGTGTGACGCATGAAGCGCATCGCGGTGGTCCCGGGCTCATTCGATCCGGTCACTCTGGGTCACATCGACGTCATCGAACGCGCGGCGAACATGTTCGACGAGGTGCACGTGCTCGTCGTGCACAACCCCGACAAGGCGGCCCTGCTGCCGATCGCGCAGCGCGTCTCCCTGATCCAGGAGTCGATCGCCGAGGCCGAGCTGTCGGGCAACATCCTCGTCACCAGCTGGAGCGTCGGGCTGCTCGTCGACTACTGCACGGATGTCGGGGCGAGCGTGCTCGTGAAGGGCATCCGCTCGCAGGTCGACGTCGCGTACGAGACGCCCATGGCGATCGTCAATCGCAATCTCGCGGGCGTCGAGACGGTGTTCCTGCTGCCCGACCCCGCCCACGCGCACGTGTCGAGCTCGCTCGTGCGGCAGGTCGCGGCGCTCGGCGGTGACGTTGCGCCGTACGTGCCGCGCACGGTCGCCGAGTTCCTGCAGGCCGAACGCGAGTAGCGCCCGCGGTCGCTACGACGAGCTCGGGTCGACCCAGTCGAAGGTGCGAGTGACCGCCTTGCGCCACTCGGCCAGGCGCTGCTCCCGCTGGGGCTCGGCCATCACTGGCTCCCAGCGAGCGTCCTCCTGCCAGAGCGCGCGAAGCTCGTCGAGGTCCGTCCAGAACTCCACCGCGAGTCCCGCGGCGTAGGCGGCACCCAGGGCGGTGGTCTCGGCGACCACCGGACGGATCACCGGAACGCCCAGAATGTCGGCCTGGAACTGCATGAGCGCTTCGTTCGCGACCATGCCGCCGTCCACCTTCAGCTCGGTGAGCGGGACACCGGTGTCGGCATTCGCGGCATCGAGCACTTCGCGGGTCTGGAAGGCCGTCGCCTCGAGCGCGGCGCGGGCGATGTGGCCCTTGTTGACGAAACGCGTGAGGCCGACGATGGCGCCGCGCGCATCCGGGCGCCAGTAGGGCGCGAACAGGCCGGAGAACGCCGGCACGAAATACACCCCGCCGTTGTCCTCCACGCTCGCGGCGAGCTGCTCCACCTCCGGCGCGGAGGAGATGAGCCCGAGGTTGTCGCGCAGCCACTGCACGAGCGAGCCGGTCACCGCGATCGACCCTTCGAGGGCGTAGCGCGGGGCCTCGTCGCCGAGACGGTAGGCGACCGTCGTGATGAGTCCGTGCGTCGAGTTGACGATCTCGTCGCCGGTGCCGACGATCAGGAAGTTGCCGGTGCCGTACGTGTTCTTCGACTCACCGCGCTCGAACGCCGCCTGGCCGAAGGTGGCGGCCTGCTGATCGCCCAGGATTCCGGCGATCGGCACCCCGCGCAGCAGGCTGGACTCCTCCACGTCGCCGTACACCTCGGAGGAGGAGCGGATCTCGGGCAGCATCGCCCGCGGGATATTGAAAGCCTCGAGCAGCTCGTCGCTCCAGGAGAGCGTCTCGAGATCCATCAGGAGCGTGCGGCTGGCGTTCGTCACGTCGGTCGCGTGCACGCCGCCGTCGGGGCCGCCGGTGAGGTTCCAGAGCAGCCAGCTGTCGGTCGTGCCGAAGAGCAGCTCGCCGGTCGCGGCGCGCTCGCGGGCGCCCTCGACGTGGTCGAGGATCCAGGCGATCTTGGTCGCCGAGAAGTAGGTGGCCAGGGGCAGCCCGGTCTGCTTCTTGAAGCGGTCGGTGCCGCCGTTCGCGGCGAGGGCATCCACGAGGTCCTGGGTGCGGGTGTCCTGCCAGACGATCGCGTTGTGGATCGGCTTGCCCGTCTTGCGCTCCCAGACGACGGCGGTCTCGCGCTGGTTGGTGATGCCGACCGCGGAGATGTCGTGGCGCGTGATGTCGGCCTTGGACAGCGCGATGCCGATGACCTCGCGGGTGTTGGTCCAGATCTCGCTGGCGTCGTGCTCGACCCAGCCGGCCTGCGGGAAGATCTGCTCGTGCTCGCGCTGACCGCTGGAGACGACGCGACCGGCGTGATCGAACACGATGGCGCGCGTGCTCGTGGTGCCCTGATCGAGAGCGACGATGTACGACATGCGGCGAGAACTCCTTTGTCTGCGGGTGCTGGCGCGAGCGCGCGTTGGGGCCAAACTACCCAGGTCGGAATCCGTGCACCACCTGATGCACGGATGTGCAGGAACTACGCCGTACTGACCAGGCGACGGGCCAGGCCCTCGTCGATGACCAGGTCGGTCATCAGCTGCGCGGCGAGCGCCCCGCGCAGGCTCGCCAGCTTCTGCGAGCCGGAGACGACGCAGACGCGCCGCGCGACGCGGCGCAGCCGGTCGAAGTGCACGCCGGTGCCGCGGGCGTTGAGGGCGACGTCCTTCCAGCTGCCGTCCTGCCGGAAGAACACGGTGGCGACGTCGCCCACCACCTTGTCGGCGCTGAGCGAGCGGTAGTCCTGCGCATCCAGGTAGCCGCCGATGTAGACGTGGCTCGGCACCTCGGCGAACGGCGAGCCGAGACCGAACACCGCGACGTCCATGCGGGACTGGATCTCGAGCACGCGCTTGGTGCTGCGCTCGCGCCAGAGCGCCTCCTTGGTCTGCGGGTCGTCGAAGAAGGCCGGCACCGGGAACTGCTGGATCTGCGCCGAGAAGGTCGCGCCGAAGCGCTGCAGGATCTCGCTCGCGTAGTCGATGCCCGTGGTCTGCGTGTTGCCGGCGCCGTTCAGCTGCACGATCACCGTGTTGTGCGTGTCCTTGCGCACCAGGTGCCGGCTGATCGCGCTCAGTGTCGAGCCCCAGGCGACGCCGACAGTCATGTTGGAGTCGACGTAGCGGCCGAGGAGCCGGGCGGCGGTCATGCCGACGCGCTCGAGACGGTCGACGTCGCTCGTGGTCTCGGGGATCGGCACGACGTGGGTCGTCACCTTGAAGCGCCGCGCGATCTCCTGCTCGAGCTGCCCGCCGCGCTCCAGTGGCGAGTTGATCTGGATGTTGACGAGGCCGGTGTCCCGGGCGTGGGCGAGCAGACGGGAGACCGAGGATCGCGAGGTCTTCAGCTCGCGTGCGATGGCATCCATCGTGAGGTTCTGCAGGTAGTACATCTGGGCCGCGGTGAGCGCGGCGCGCACCTTGAGGTCCTCCGCCGACTGTGCTGGCATGGCGATCCTTCCCGAATCTGCACATCCGTTCACGCGGCTTGCGCGAATGTGCCCGGCTTCCCACGATAGACGACGACAGTGCCCACACTCCGAGGACGAGGATCGCAATGAAGCACGTGCCCACACCCGAACGTTCCGCCGTGACGTCCCTGCGAGCCGCGGGCCGCACGAGCGTGCTGATCGTCGGGGGCGGCATCAACGGGATCGCGACCTTCCGCGATCTGGCGATGCAGGGCGTCGACGTCGTGCTCGTCGAGCGCTCCGACTTCGCCTCCGGCGCCACCGCCGCGTCGAGCCACATGATCCACGGCGGGGTGCGCTATCTCGAGAACGGCGAGTTCCGCCTCGTGCGCGAATCGGTGCAGGAGCGCAACTCGCTGCTGAAGATCGCGCCCCACTTCGTGCGACCGCTGCAGACCACGATCCCGATCTTCTCGACCTTCTCGGGCATCCTCTCGGCGCCGCTGCGCTTCCTGCGTCACGGCTCCGGTCGCCCGCAGGAGCGCGGGGCCGCGCTCATCAAGATCGGGATGATGATCTACGACCTGTTCTCCCGCGACGGCGGAAGCGTGCCGCGCCACAGGTTCCTCGGCCGGGACGCCTCGCGTGCCGCGTTCCCCGAACTCGACCCCCGCGTCAAGTACACCGCGAGCTACTACGACGCCTCGGTGCACGACCCGGAGCGGCTCGCGCTCGACGTGCTGCTCGACGGCCTTGCCGCGAACAAGCGCGCCCACGCCGTCAACTACGTCGAGGCGATCGGCATGGAGGCGAACGGCGTTCGGCTGCGCGATCAGGAGACCGGCGAGGAGTTCACGGTCGCCGCCGACGTCGTCGTCAACGCCTCGGGACCGTGGACCGACCTGACCAACGGCGCCTTCGGGCGCTCGACCGAGCTGATGGGCGGCACCAAGGGCTCGCACATCGTGCTCGACAATCCGGAGCTGCTCGCCGCCACCCACGGCAACGAGATCTTCTTCGAGCACTCCGACGGACGCATCGTGCTGATCTACCCGCTCAAGGGCCGCGTGCTCGTCGGCACGACCGACATCGAGGCGGATCCGCGGGAGCGCGCCGTGTGCACCGAGGAGGAGGTCGACTACTTCTTCGACCTGATCGGGCACGTCTTCCCTGGCGTCGCGGTGGACCGCTCCGACATCGTCTTCCGCTACTCCGGCATCCGTCCGCTTCCCAACCACGGCGACCTGGCTCCGGGATTCGTCTCCCGCGACTACCACGTGGCGCTCGACCAGGCCGAGAACCGGCCGCCCGTGCTGAGCCTGGTCGGCGGCAAGTGGACGACGTTCCGCGCCCTCGGCGCCGAACTGGCCGACCGCGCCCTCGAGGTGATCGATCGCCCGCGCTCCGGCTCGACGGTGGGCGTGCCGATCGGGGGAGGAGCGGACTACCCGGCCTCGCCCGAGGCGCGTCGCGAGTGGCTGAGTCGCAACCTGCCGCGCCTCGACTCGGTGCGGCGCGAGCTGCTCTTCGAGCGCTACGGCACCCGGGCCGCCGCCGTGGCCGCGTTCATGGACGCGGGCACCGACAGCCTTCTCGTCGGCGGCGTGCTCTCGACCCGCGAGCTCGAGTACCTGGTGCGACGTGAGCACGTCGTGCACCTGACCGACGTCGTGCTGCGTCGCACGAGCCTGGCGTTCACCGGCGGCGCGACCGCCGCCGTGCTCGACGAGCTCGGACGGGCACTCGCCCCGATCCTCGGCTGGGACGACTTCGCGCTCGATCACGAGATCGAGCAGTGCGCGGCCGAGCTCGAGCGCTACCACGGCGTCGCCGTGCACGCGGCGACCGCTCCGTAGCCCCCCAGGCCCCGCGAGGCGTGCACGTTCGTGCAACTTCGCTGAAATGATGTCCGGCCCGCCGTCCCGCGGCAATAACCTGCCGCAGGACGGTCGGAGCTGAACACCGGAACGCACGCGCGGAGCACCCCGCCGCGAACCGGAACACCCCAACCGCCGACGCGAGCGTGATCGCGTCATCCATAACAAGGGAGTTAGAGACCTATGAAACAAGGGCTGCTGAAGCGCAACAGCTTCTGGCTTGCACTGTCGCTCGTGGTCATGCTGGTGTCGGCGATCGTCGCCTCCGCCGTGCAGACCGCCGGCGGCAGCGTCGCCGTCAAGGACCTGCAGTGGGAGACCTCGTCCGGACGCACGCTCAACGCGCTGCTGTTCAAGCCGGACACGGCCACCGCGGACAACCAGGCACCGGCGATCGTCGTCAGCCACGGCTGGTGGAACAACCGCGAGATGCAGGACGCCAACTACGTCGAGCTCGCGCGCCGCGGCTACGTCGTCATGTCGATCGACATGTACGGCCACGGCAACTCGGACCCGCTGCCCGCGGACGAGCTCGCGGTGAACGGCACCGGCATGTACGACGCGGTCAAGCTCATCGCCGACCTGCCGTACGTCGACGTCGACCGCATCGGCGTCTCCGGCCACTCGAACGGCGCCCGCGCCGCGAACTGGTCGGTGCCGATCGATGACGCGGCCGAGCAGCAGCTCATCGCCGCCGTGCTCCTGGTCGACAACGACCCGGTGTACTGGGATGCCGACTTCGCCTACACGAACATCTACGGCTCGCGTGATGTGGGCGTCATCGCCGCGCAGTACGACGAGTTCTTCTTCCGCAGCTACAGCCCCGAAGGGGCCGTGCTGACCCCGCCGCGGGAGTACCTGTCGACCGCCAACGCGCAGTCGTTCCTGCACTTCGGAACCGACCCGGCCGAGGCCGGCGACGTCCGCGAGGCCGGCCAGGTCTACACCGAGACGATCGACGGCGAAGAGGCGATGCGCGTCATCTACTCGATGCCGCAGACCCACCCCTGGTCGACGATCTCGTCGGGCGCAGTCGGGCACCTCCTCGACTTCTTCGACGAGTCGCTCGGTGCTCCGGAGGACATCGACTCGGGCTCGCAGGTCTGGCAGGTCAAGGAGTTCTTCACCGCTCTCGGCCTCGTCGGCTTCGGGATCTTCCTGGTCGCCTTCACGCGGGCCATGCTGTTCACGCGTGCCTTCGCGGCGCTCAAGGTCAGCGAAGCTCCGGCGATCGCCGCGCCGACCCGCAAGGGGCTCGCGTGGTTCTGGGGCGGCCTCGCCGTGTCGGCCGTCATCTCGGGCGTCAGCTACGTGTGGCTCAGCCAGCAGACGTGGCTCTACGGCACGTTCTTCAACTCGGCTCCGTCGATCTTCCCGCAGGGCGCGGTGTTCTTCATCGCCTTGTGGGCCGCGATCAACGGCGTGCTGGGCGCGATCATCATGGCGATCTCCTACTTCGCCTTCGGTCGCAAGAACGGCCTGAACCTGCGCGAGGCCGGCATGCTGCCGGGCTGGGGCAAGTTCTTCCACGGCGTCGGCCTCGCCGCGCTCACCGTGACCGCCGCCTTCGGTGTGGTCTTCGTTCTTGACTACTTCTTCAAGACCGACTTCCGCCTCTGGGTCATGGCGATCAAGTGGTTCCCCGCGGACAAGATCGGCTACGCGCTCATCGTGCTGCCGCTGTTCCTGATCTACTTCGTGGCGAACTCGATCGCGATCAATGTGTTCAACCGCATGACGCTGCGCGGCAAGGAGTGGCTCAACACGCTCCTGCTGGGTGTGTTCAACTCGCTCGCCCCGATCGTGCTCGTCGTGGCGCAGTACACGACCTTCGCGATCACCGGCTACACGATCGACGGCTTCGGCGGGATCTTCAGCATCTGGCTGTTCCCCGTCATCGTCATCCTGTTCGTGACGGCGGTCATCTCGCGCAAGATCTACCGCGCGACCGGCAACCCGTACATCGCGGGCATCATCAACGCGACCGTGGTCGCGCTGATGTCGGCGTCGAACACGCTGGTCACCACCTTCTAACTGAATAGCTCCGGTGGTGGCACCGGAGAGAAGGCCCCGGGCGCGCGATCGTCCGGGGCCTTCCTGTGTCAGGGCCGCGGCTCCAACCACACCAGGGGGATCTCGCGCCGCGTTCTCGACTGGTAGTCGGCGTAGTTGCGGTGGTCTCGCGTCACGATCGGCCACAGCTCAGCGCGCTCGGCGGGCGTGGCGACGCGGGCGTGCATCGTCTGGGGCTCCCCGCCCCGGAACACGACCTCCACCTCCGGGTTGGCCACGAGGTTGAGGTACCACGCCGGGTGCCGGTCGTCGCCGCCGCGGGAGGCGACGACGAGGATCGCGCCGTCGCGCTGCAGCGGCGAGCTCAGCATGGTCGAGCGGCGCTGCCCGCTCGAGCGGCCGATCGTCGTGAGCTCCAGCATCGGCATTCCGCTCGCCCGCCAGCCGAGGCGGCCGCCGGTGACGGCGAGCAGCAGGCGGTGCATCCGATTCATCAGATGCAGTGAACGATCGGTCGGCATGAGGATCCTTCCGCGAGGCGACTCTGCGAGACTAGAGGTTCGACCTGTTCGGAAAGGAACGCCATGGCTCCGCTCACCCTCGGCTACAAGGCCTCGGCCGAACAATTCGGTCCGCGCGAGCTCGTGGAGATCGCCGTCGCGGCCGAAGCGCACGGCATGGAGAGCGTCGCGGTGAGCGACCACTTCCAGCCGTGGCGGCACGAAGGCGGGCACGCGCCGTTCTCGCTCAGCTGGATGGCGGCGGTCGGGGAGCGCACCTCGACGATCCGCATCGGCACGAGCGTGATGACGCCGACGTTCCGCTACAACCCGGCCGTGCTGGCGCAGGCGTTCGCCACGATGGGCGTGCTCTACCCGGAGCGCATCTTCCTCGGGGTCGGCTCGGGCGAGGCGCTGAATGAGATCGCCACCGGATTCCGCGGCGCGGGCGAGCAGGACTGGCCCGAGTTCAAGGAGCGATTCGCGCGCCTGCGCGAGGCGGTCGACCTGATGCGCGAGCTCTGGACGGGCGACCGGGTCAACTTCGCGGGCGAGTACTACTCGACGCACGACGCCTCCATCTACGACGTGCCGGAGGGCGGCATCCCCGTCTACATCGCGGCGGGCGGCCCGATGGTGGCGCGCTACGCCGGTCGCGCCGGCGACGGCTTCATCTGCACTTCCGGCAAGGGCATGGACCTCTACACGGAGCAGCTCATCCCCGCCGTGAAGGAGGGGGCTGCGAAGGCCGAGCGCTCGTTCGATGACGTCGACCGGATGATCGAGATCAAGCTCTCATACGACACCGAGTACGACACCGCACTCAACAACACGCGCTTCTGGGCGCCGCTGGCGCTCAGCAAGGAGCAGAAGCACGACATCACCGACCCGATCGAGATGGAGAAGGCGGCGGATGCGCTGCCGATCGAGCAGATCGCGTCGCGCTGGATCGTCGGCAACGACCCCGATGCGGTCGTCTCCGAGATCGCGCAGTACGTCGACGCCGGGCTCAATCACCTGGTCTTCCACGCCCCGGGTCACGACCAGCGCCGCTTCCTCGAGCTGTTCGAGCGCGACCTGGCGCCGCGTCTGCGCGCGCTCGGCTAGGCGACCGGCCGCGCGCGCTCGGTCGAGCTCGCGCGGCTACTCGGCGTGCTCCGCGTCGTACCGTTCACGGTTGGCTTCGAGTTCGTCGATGTGGGTGAACGCCCAGCGCACGAGGCCGAGCGCCGCCGGGATGAGCGTGACGCCGAGCGGGGTGACGGTGTATTCCACGCGTGGCGGGATCTGCGGGTAGCTGATCCGTGAGACGAGTCCGTCGCGCTCGAGCGTCCGCAGGGTGAGGGTCAGCATCCGCTGCGAGATGCCCGGAATCGCTCGGTGCAGCTCGGTGAAGCGCATCGTCCCCGGCTCGAGGGTCGCGATTACGAGCAGGCTCCACTTGTCGCTCAGGCGGTCGAGTACGGCGCGCACGGGGGCGCTGTCGCGCGGCTCCCGGCCGCAGACCTGCTCCATCTCGATCTCGCGGGCGTCGCTCGCGGAGGCCGTGGGCTCGGCGGTCGCCTGTTCGGCCATTACTTACCTCGGTGTGCGTCAGGCACCCTGCAGTGCGGTGAGGGCGTCGTGTAGGAATGTCTTCTGTTACTAACCGTAACTCACTCACGAAACGTAAGGAACACTGCATGGAAATCGCCGCCTGGATCACCTCCGGATTGCTCGCCGCCATCTTCCTCATGGCCGGAGCCAAGAAGATCACCACCCCCTACGAGAAGCTGTCGACCGAGATGACCTGGGTGGCGCGCGGGAACAAGCCGCTTGTGTGGTTCGTCGCCGTCATGGAGATGCTGGGAGCGATCGGGCTGATCCTGCCGCGCCTGACAGGCATCCTGCCGTGGCTCTCCGTGGCCGCGGCCGTGGGGCTGGCGCTCGTCCAGGTGCTCGCGATCATCGAGCACGTCCGCTACAAGGAGTACAAGCTCCTGCGGACGAACTTCATCCTGTTGGCGCTCGCGGTCTTCACCGCCATCGCCCTGATCGTGGTGCTCTAGACCGCGCTCAGCTCAGTTCGAGCGCGTAGTAATAGGCGCGCTCGCCGGTCACCGGCTCGACGCCGTGGAAGCCGTGGCGCTCGTAGAAGCGCTGCGCGTCCACATCGGGGGCGTCGACCAGGATCTCGACCGCCGCGACGCGTGCGGCGGAGGCATCGGCCAGGATGCGCTCGATCAGCGCCCCGCCGATGCCCTCGCCGCGCACCTCCGGCTCGACGTACAGGTCGTCAAGCAACCAGACCGGGGTCGCGTACCAGACGTTCGGCCGGCTGGTGAGAAGAGCGACGCCGCGGGCGGGATCGCCGCCGAGGTAGGCGAGCGTGCGGTCGGTCGCCAGCATCGCGGTGAGCCGCTCGGTCAGCACCGGGACGCCCGGACTCTCGGTATCGAACTCGGTGTTGAAGTCGTGCAGGAGCTTCGCGACGGTCGCGGCCTCGGCGGGAGTCGCGCGCTGGACGGAGGACGGCGTCATTGCCATGCCCCAAGGGTAGGCCGCCCGCGGGCCCTCAAGAAGCTCGGGATAGGGGCGCTTCGACTGCGGAGGCAGTCTTTGTGTCGCTTGTCTGCGAACTGAAGCACTCCTCGATTTCGTTCCCGCGGGCTCCGGCAGGGCGGCCTTTGCTGGCGCTGCGCGCCGTGGCCGTGGGCGCGGCCATGAACGGTCTTCGGAATCCGCCCACAAGGTCGCCTGCGACTGGGCTCACACTGTGTTGCCAGCGGTCGCGCCGTCGCTCGCCTCTTTCTTGCGCGTCGATCGACGGGCCAACTGCGCGTGAACCCATTCGTACAGTTTTTTGGCCAGCGAGGTGTTTGGCATCGGTACCAGGGCTACGGCGACCTGTATCCCGAGCCCGATCATGCCAATGGCGAGACCGATTCCAGTTAGCGCACTTAGGGAAATTATCGTGACCGTCAGCACGGCGGCTCCGGATGCCAGGAGAAGCAACGTGAGAAGAACGGCGCTTCGCGCCAACTTTTTGCGTCCTTCACGTCTCAACGCGTCAAGCTCAGCTGCGAGCAGCCGCGCCTGGGCTTGCGCCTCGCCAAGATCGGTCGCACTGCGCGCGAGCTCGGCGTCCTTCTGCTGAAGTTCCTCGCGGACGGGGGCTTCGAGTTCTGCTCGTGCGATGTCCAACAGCATTTGTGGCGTACGGAAGTGGACTTCACCCGACTCGTCGATGCTTTCTATTATTGAGGAACGGTCGATTTCGTTTCGTTGCGCAATTAGCTGGATGTCGACGTCTTGAAGCACACCGCTGCGCTCAAGCGCTCGCATTTCGTCGAGATAGGCGTTCCAAGTGGCTTCGCTCGGACGGAGGATTGACAAGCACATCGCAAGTAGTTGGCGCGTTGGCAAGTCAGACCCGGACGAACCAACCTTGATCCAAAGGAGTACGGCTACATCGTTGACATGCATCGCGACCGGCCATGGCTCGGCGTCGAGGTCGCGCACTTTCCTTGAGGCGCGCACAACCCGATAGTTGCCCGTCACGAAGACGGCACGGCACTCTTCGAATCGGTCTTGGGCAAGGCGATTTCGGAGAATCCGAATCGAAGCGAGAACGCGGGAGTCGTGATGGAGAGCATTCTCGTTGGCGTACGGGTAGGCGCCTTCATTGAGAGCAGCTTCGACTCTGTCCTCGTCGACTTGGAGGTGATGCTTGCCCGCTGGGTCAGGCATTCCCTCGATCTCAATTCTCAGGCGCGCGAGTTTCGCCTCAAGACTGGCGATCGCTGCGGAGATGGTCCCGGGTGTCATTGAAGTTGCATGGAAGTGTGCGGCGACGGAGCCGGGCCGGCCTTCCCACGCCCGTCCGATCCGGACTTGGCCGAGCGCATGGCTCAGTACGCCGCGCGCTTCGCGGAGGGTTGGCTCGAAAACCGCCACTCTCGCTCCTTGGTCTTGGGCGAGGCGAAGCCACTCGAGGCTCGCGGCCTGTTTCTCGTCGCCCTCGAAGCCGAGTGTTGCGAGAAGTACACCGGTGTCGAGGTAGAGGGTTGTGTGCCTAAATTTTCGATCCTGATCGAAGTGGTTCTGAAAGAAGAGCGAGGTCGATAGGAAGCTCCCTTTTGCAACGTTCAGGATGTACTCGAACTGTGCTGGGTCCTGCTTCGCTGCGTTTGCGATGAACGCCGCGACGATGATTCGATCGGCCTCTGTTGAAACGAAACTGTCGTCAGGAGTTGCGGCGACGAAGTCCGCCGCGATCAGACGTGCTGATGCGTCTTCGACGTAGGCGAGAAGCGCTCTCGAAGCGTCGGGTTCCGCCCAAGCATGTCCAAAGCGCTCTTCGGCGAACTTCACCAGTGCGTGGCCGAGGGCCTCTTGTTCCCGCAACAAACGTGCGCGGTCATGCGCGTGGGGGTGGGTCTCCTGCTTGCCTTTCGCGGTGAGCGCGACGTTGCCTGCGTTGAGACGCGTGATGATGCCGAGTCGGCCCGCTCTCTTCAGGATTGCGTTGACGACCTCTGACGGGATTGACAGTCCGAATGAGCGCGCAAGTTCCTCCGAGACGTCGTGTGACGTTACCTCGGACTTTCCAACGGTTCGGATTGCCTCAACAGCAAACGGGACGAAACTGTCGAGATGGCTCCGGGCGTTGTCGTGCCAATTGACGTTCAACACGGCCAGACTTGCAAGCGCGAGATCGGAACTGGAACTCGTTGAAATTGGCGCGATCAAGACACTTCCTCATTTTGTTGGGGGTGCGAACACGCTACTGCCTTCCGGGTGGCAGGCGCTACGGAACACTGCGGGTTGGCAAACCGCGAAGATAGTCCTATGTCGTCTCGACCATCCCGCCCTCACATCGGCTACGCCGCGCAGCTGGAGCAGTTCGCGCCCGCCGAGGCGGTCGCGCTCGCCGCGCTCGCCGAGCAGCACGGATTCACCGGCACCTCGGCATCCGACCACTTTCAGCCCTGGACCCCGCAGCAGGGCCAGGCCGGCTTCGTCTGGAACGTGCTCACCGCCGCCGCGGAGCGCACCGCAGGTGACATCGGCACGGGCGTGACCGCCCCGACCTTCCGCTACCACCCGGCGATGGTCGCCCAGGCCTCCGCGACGCTCGCCGCGATGTACCCGGGCCGGCACTGGCTCGGGGTGGGCAGCGGTGAGGCGCTCAACGAGCACATCGTCGGCCAGTACTGGCCCGAGGCCCCCGACCGCATCAACCGGATGTTCGAGGCGGTCGACGTCATCAAGAAGCTGTTCTCCGCCTCCGCCGCCGGCCGCGACGTGAAGCACGCGGGGGAGTTCTTCACGCTCGAGTCGACGAGGCTCTGGACGATGCCCGAGCAGGCGCCGCCGATCTATGTGGCCACCGCCGGACCGCTGACCGCACGCCGGGCGGGCCGCACCGTCGACGGGCTGATCACGGTGGGCTCTCCGGCGGAGAAGATCGCCCTGCTGTTCGAGCGCTTCGCCCAGGGCGCGCGCGAGGCGGGCCGCGATCCGGCGACGATGCCGCGCATCCTGCAGCTGCACGTCTCGTGGGCCGAGACCGACGAGCAGGCGATGGCCAACGCGCTGACCGAGTGGCCGAACGGCGCGATGCCGTTCGGCAAGAGCGACGTGCGCTCCCCGTACGAGTTCATCCAGATCGCCCGGCTGGTGCGCCCGGAGGACTTCGAGGGGCGGATGCTCGTGAGCTCCGATCCGGACGTGCACCGCGCGCACCTGCAGCGCTACCTCGATCTCGGCTTCGATCGCATCTACCTGCACAACGTCGGGCGCAACCAGCGCGAGTTCCTCGAGGTCTTCGGCCGCGAGGTCCTGCCGGGGCTCAGCCGATGAGCGACATGCGGCTGGAGGTATGGGGGCTGCCCGGGATCCCCGAGATCACGGCGGCCGACGATCTCGCGGCGATCATCGGCGACGCGCTGGATGCCGCGGGCGGCATGCAGGACGGCGACATTCTGGCGGTCACCTCGAAGGTCGTCTCGAAGGCCGAGGGCCGGGCGATCGCGGCGGCCGATCGCGAGGACGCGATCACTGCGCAGACGGTGCGGCTCGTCGCCTCGCGCCCGCACGCGAACGGCGTGACGCGCATCGTCGAGAACCCGCTCGGGCTCGTCATGGCCGCCGCCGGCGTCGACGGATCGAACGCCCCCGACGGGGTGGTGCTGCTGCTGCCGGAGGACCCGGACGCCTCCGCCCGCGCGCTCTGCGCCGCGCTACGCGAGCGCTTCGGGGTGGCGCTCGGCATCGTGATCACCGACACGCTCGGACGGGCCTGGCGCATCGGCCAGACGGATGCGGCGATCGGAGCGGCCGGGCTCCGCGTCGTCGAGGACTGGCGAGGTCGCACCGACGCGAACGGGGTCGCCCTGGAGGCCACGATCGTCGCGGTGGCCGACGAGATCGCGGCCGCGGCCGATCTGGTCAAGGGCAAGGCGTCGGCGGTGCCGGTCGCGGTGGTGCGGGGTCTCGGGCACCTCGTGGGCGCCCTTGACGAGCCGGGCGCTCGCTCGCTGGTGCGTCCCGCTGAGGAGGACCTGTTCCGCGTCGGCTCCGACGAGGCTTGGAACGAGGGCTACGCGGCGGGAGTCCGCGACGCCGAGGGGCATCAGGTCGAGGAGTAGGCCATCGCTCGCGACGACCGGGGATGCGCGTCGTCTCCTCCACGCGATCGAATTCGAGAACTTGCTCGAGATAATCGAACATATCTTCGAAAAATGAGACATTGGGGTCATGTCCGGCTCCCCGTCCTCGGTTCTTGCGGCCCCGCGTGTTCTGCGGATGCCGCCGACTGAGGCTCGGCCGACTCACCGATCCGGAGCTGCTGGAACGTCAGCGCGAGTTCGCGGCGCTGCGGCGCGAGATCGATGCCGGAGCCGCGCGGGTGGCTGCCGAGGTGGCCCGCCGCTCGGCGCGTGAGCTCGGCTACCAGGGGCTCGCCCAGCGAGAAGGGGCGCGCTCGCCGGAGCAGCTGCTCGAGCGTCTCGCCGGGGTGACGGCGGGGGAGGCGCGAGCCTTGGTGCGCGTCGGCGAGCTGACGGTGGCCTCGCAGGAGGCCGACAGCGCGCCGCCCATCGGAGGCCCGGGGTGAGCGTCCACGTCGACCGCCAGGCGCTCGTCTCCGGCGTCGGCGCCGCCGCGCTGGAGGGCAGCCGGGCGCGGGTCTCGATCGCCACCGCACAGCGGGTCGCCTGCGCGTCCGGCGCCGTCCCCATCGCCTCCTCGTGCACAACCAGGGGTGGCGGATCGACGAACGACCTCGCGCGGGAAGGCGGCCGGGCGAGCGTGAGCTCGTCGCGATCCCGCCACCGGAGCGGCGCGAACCGCCCCGGCCGATGCCGCGACGGCAGCGATGCGCGTGGCGGGCTCCGTCGCCGCGCCCGCCGCCGACCGGGGCCGACGCTCGAGGATTGGTCACAGAATTTGCCGAGTATCCACCCAGATTCGTTGTTCGCATCACAGCGCGATGGCAGACTCGCGAACGTGAGAACCGAGCCGAAGGAGTCGGGTCGCGCGCGCAACGCTGCCGCGGACGACCGCTATTCCGACCCGCGCGCCGCCCTCGCCCACGAGGCGACTCCCGGGTCGGAGACCGCCGATGGTGCGCCCGTCGGCGTCGCCGAGTTCGCGCTCGACGGTCGCGCGGTGATGGACGCGATCGAGACCGTCGTCGACGGCAAGCGGGAGGTCATCGAACTCGCGGTGACCGTGCTGCTCGCGGAAGGGCACCTGCTGGTCGAGGACGTTCCCGGGGTCGGCAAGACGATGCTCGCCCGGGCACTCGCGAAGAGCGTCGACGGCACCATCTCGCGCATCCAGTTCACGCCCGACCTGCTGCCCTCCGACATCACCGGAGTCTCGATCTACGACCAGTCGCGACACGAGTTCGAGTTCAAGCCCGGCCCGATCTTCGCCAACCTCGTCATCGGCGACGAGATCAACCGTGCGAGCCCGAAGACGCAGTCCGCCCTGCTGGAGAGCATGGAGGAGCGCCAGGTGAGCATCGACGGCACCAGCCGGGAGCTGCCGGACCCGTTCATCGTGATCGCCACCCAGAACCCGATCGAGATGGAGGGCACCTACGCCCTCCCCGAAGCGCAGCGCGACCGCTTCATGGCCCGCGTGACCATGGGGTATCCGGATGCCGCGAGCGAGGCGGCGATGCTGCGGCACCGCGCGACGCACAGCCCGCTCGCCGATCTTCAGCCGGTGATCTCGCTCGCGCACCTGCGGCACATGGTCGAGACGGCGCGTCGGGTGTTCGTGAGCCCCGCGATCCGCCACTACGCGGTCGCCCTGGTGTCGGCCACCCGCGATGACCGCGAGATCCGCCTGGGCGCGAGCCCTCGCGCGACCCTGCAGCTGGCGCGCGCGGCCAAGGCCCGTGCGGCGCTCAACGGCCGGGACTTCGTCCTTCCGGACGACATCGACGCGCTCGCCGCCCCCGTGCTGGCGCACCGGCTGGTGCTCAGCCGAAGCACGGGCGCCGATCGCGGCGCCCAGACGGCGATCGAGATCATGCAGCGTCTCGTCGCCACCACCCCCGTTCCGCTGGGCGGCGGAAGCTGACGGTCGGGCGACGATGACCGCCCGACGACCCGGCCGCTCACGGGGCCTGCGCCGGCAGCTCTCGATCCGTCTGACGACGCGCGCCGTCGTGACCCTCGCGCTCGTCGGCGCCGCCACCGCCGCCGGCTACGCGACCGGGCGCGCCGAGTTCCTGACCATCGCCGCCGCGGGCAGCGCGCTGCTGCTCGGGGCCCTGGCGTATCTGCGGGTGCGTCGGCCGAGGCTCCGCATCGAGCGGGAGACCGACCCCGCGATCGCCGTCGCGGGCGACACGGTGCAGGTCACCGTGCTGCTGCACAACACCGCCGCGGCCCCCGCGCCGACCCTGGACTGCGAGGACGCGGTGCCGTGGGACGACGACCTCGTCGCGGTCCTGGTTCCGTCGATCCCGACCGGGTCGCCCGAGCGGCGGGTGCGGCGGATTCGCTACCGCGCGCGTCCGCCACGGCGAGGTCACTTCGAGCTCGGGCCGCTCATCGTCGAGTACGGCGACCCGTTCGGCATGGTGCGCGCCGTGGTGGCGACGACGGGAACTCATCTGCTCGTGGTGGTGCCCGATGTGGCGGAGCTGCCCGCCGGGGGCCCCGCCTTCGCAGAGGGGGAGGGGACCGCGCAGCTCGCCCAGCACCGCGCCCACGGCAGCCACGATGATCTGACGACCCGCGAGTACCGCTCGGGTGACGCGATGCGCCGGGTGCACTGGCGCGCCTCGGCGCGACACGGCGAGCTCATGGTGCGTCACGAGGAGCAGCGCAGCCATCCCGATGTGCGACTGGTGCTCGACACCCAGCGCGACGGCTACCCCGACGCGCTTCCGGACGGCGACCCGGCGCACGACGAGGCCTCGAGCGAGTCGTTCGAGTGGGCGGTCCGCATGCTCGCCTCCGTCGCCATCCACCTCGACGAGGAGGGCTTCACCGTCGCGATCGAGGAGACCACCGCGGCGCAGCTGGCGCCGATCGGAGCCCGCTGGGAGGGGCGGGGCCGCGTCGACGACTTCCTCGTCAGCCTCGCGGGGGTCGAAACGCGCTCTGGGCAGGGCCACCGGCCGTCCGCCGACACGGAGGCGCGCGGCCCCGTGATCGCCGTGCTGGGCAACCCGCACCTCCAGACCGTCGACTGGCTCGTCCGGCGGCGCTCGCCCCGCGATGTCGGGGTCGCCGTGCTGCTGGAACCGGCCACGACCGTGCTGCTGAGGCTGCGTGAGGCGGGCTGGGTGACGGTGGTCGCACGCATCGCCGACGACCCGGCGGAGGTCTGGGCTCGCGTGAGCGGCACGGTGGAGTTCGCCGATGTCGACGACTGAGCGGCGACCCACGCGGCCGACGGTGCGACGTGCCCCGCGGGGCTCGCGTGTCGTCGTCTCGCGGGTGGCGCTGGTGAGCGCAACCCTGCTCGTCGCGGTCGGCGGTCTGCATCCGCTGCTGCAGGGCCTCGGCTGGTTCTTCGCCGTGGCCTCCCTCATGCTCGTGCCGATCATCGTCGCGACCCTCGCGCGAGCGATCGGGGTTCCGACCGGCGTGGCGCCGCTGCTGGCACTGCTGGCGGCGGGCTTCGCGCTGGTCGCCGGTTTCGCCCCCGAGACGGCCGTGCTCGGGATCGTTCCGACCGATGAGACCTGGAGGCAGCTCGCCGCGCTGCCGGGCGAGGGTGCCGCCTCGATCGCCTCTCAGCGGGTGCCCGCCGAGGCCGACGCCGGGATCGTCTTCGTGCTCGCGCTGCTCGGTGTGACCGTCGCCGTCACCACCGAGAGCATCGCCCTCGGGCTTCGCCGACCCGCGTTCACCGTCGTGCCCGTCGTCGGAATCCTGGCGATCCCGGTGATCGTCGGCTCGGGGCTCGCGGACCCGCTGGTGTTCGTCCTGGCTGCGGCCTGCTCGTTGACGCTGCTGCGACTTCCGACGCCGCGGAGCACCGTCGTCGCGACGGCGACCATCGGAGCGTTCGCCGTCGTGGCGGCGCTCGTGGTGCCGCCGGTCGCGCTCGCCGAGCCGGGGACCCGCGGCTCGGTGGTCGGATACGCGACCGGCATCAACCCGCTCATCTCACTCGGCCGCGACCTGCGGCGGGCCGACCCGGTGGAGGCGGTCGTCTACTGGACCGACACCGGGGCAGGGGCGTATCTGCGGCTCACGACCCTGGCGGTGTTCTCGGGCGGCGACTGGCTCGTCGGAGATGTCTCCGATGCGATCGAGGAGATCGACGGCGCGCTTCCCGGGCCCGAGGGCCAGAGCGAGGACGTGCGCAGCGCGCAGCGCGCGGGCACCTTCACGGTCGGGGAGATCAGCAGTCGCTGGGTGCCGGTCCCGTACCCGGTGACCGAGATCGAAGGGCTCGAGGGCAGCTGGCTGGTGGAGACCGGCGGGCTGTCGATCCGCACCTCCTCCGGCAACGCCTACCAGCAGACCTACGAGCTGGAGTACTTGGACGTGCTCGCGACGAGCTCGCAGCTGCGCGACGCGGCGGAACCCGGGCCCGAGCTGGAGCGGCAGCTCGCGCTGCCGGATGAGGTGCCGGCGAACATCGTCGAGACGGCGCTCGAGATCACGGGCCGGGCCGAGACCGACTACGACGCGGCGGTGGCGCTGCAGAATTACCTGCGGGGTCCCGACTTCGAGTACTCGACCGAGACCCCGCTGGAGCGCGGCGGCGATGGGGCAAGCCTCGAGGTCGTGTCGGCGTTCCTCGACGAGCGCTCCGGCTACTGCGTGCACTTCGCCTCGACGATGGCGATCATGGCGCGCACGCTCGGCATTCCGTCCCGGCTCGTGGTGGGCTTCCAGCCCGGCAGCGAGACGCTCATCACGCTGGAGGACGGTCGCGAGCGGCTCGCCTACGTCGTGACGACGCACGATCTGCACGCGTGGCCGGAGCTCTACTTCGAGGGGGTCGGCTGGACGCGCTTCGAGCCCACCCCGAGCCGCGGATCGGTGCCGAGCTACCCGGAGACGCTGCCGAGCGAGGCCGTGACGGCGCCGGGGACCGGGCCGAGCACGCCGCGTGACGCGCAGGATGCGATCAGTCCGACGCTCAATCCGCGCGACGACGGGTTCGACGTCGACGACCCGGCCGCGGCGACAGTCGACAACGGACTCGCGTCGCTCCCGGCGATCACGACCATCGTGCTCGTCATCCTGGCGGCGGCGGCCGTCACCCCGATGACCTGGCGCGCGCTGCGCCGGTGGCGGCGGCTCCGACGTGTCCGCCGCGGCGACGGGGCGGCGCAGGCGGCGTGGGATGAGCTGCGCGACACCGCCCGCGACGTCGGCTGGTCGGCACCCGACTCGGAGACGCCCCGGGCCTTCGCGGCGCGGCTCGGCATCGTGCTGGCGAGCGAGCGTGAGGTTCTCGACCGGGTGCGCGACGACGTGGAGCGGGTCGCGTTCGCGCCGGAGCCGACCGCCCCGCTCGACGACCGAGCTGTGCTCGAGGTGCGGCGCGCCATCCTCGCCTCGGCCGATGCGCGACAGCGCGCGAGGGCGCTGCTGCTGCCGCCGTCGCTGATCGGCGGGGGCGCCCAGGAGGATTCGGAGGCCGACGCCGAGGCTCGGGCGCCCGCCTAGCCGGTGGCCTGCCCGCGTGCCGCGCCGACGGTGCGAGTCGCGGCGTGGGTGGTCGCAGCGCCGCTGTTCGCAGCGCCGCTGTTTGCAGCGTCGTTGCGGGGAATGTCGTGGTCCTCGGCCGGCGCCACGGCGAGCAGCGGGCGTCCGGTGAGCGGATTGTCCAGCCAGACGGCGCGCACCCCGTAGACCTCGCGCACCAGTTCGGGGGCGAGGGTGGCGCGCGTCGGCCCCTCGGCGACGACCCGCCCGTGCTGCACGATCACGACATGGTCGGCGAAGGCGGCGGCGAGGCTCAGGTCGTGGAGGGCGGCGACGACCGTCATTCCGTTCGCGCTGAGGCGCTCCAGCAGCGTCAGCACCTCCAGCGCCGCGGCGACGTCCAGGTGGTTCGTCGGCTCGTCCAGCAGGAGCAGTCGCGGATCCTGGGCGAGAGCCCGGGCGAGGAACGCCCGCTGTCGCTCGCCGCCGGACAGGCTCGGCACCGTGCGGTCGGCGAAGGCGTGCGCGCCCGAGAGGCGGAGTGCTTCGTCGACGATCTCGACCGCGTCCGGGTCGTCGCCGCCGAGCCACGACTCGTGCGGGGTGCGTCCCAGCCGTGCGGTCTCGCGCACGGTGACGGCGAGATCGGTCGAGGAATCCTGCTCGACGAGGGCGACCCGTCGCGCTCGCGCGCGGCGGCCGAGCTCGGCGAGGTCGTAGCCTTCGAAGCGAACCTCACCCGCATCGGGACGCTCGACGCCGGCAACGGCCCGCAGCAGCGTCGACTTGCCTGCGCCGTTCGGTCCGAGGAGGGCCGTGAGGGCGCCCGCGGGGGCGTGGAACGAGACGTCCGTGAGCAGCGTCGTGTGATCGCGCACGACTGTGATGCCGCGCGCGTCGAGTCCCGGGCCCGGGGCCCGCCGCTCGCTCATGCCTCCGACCTCCGGCGCGCCAGCAGCAGCGCGAACACGGGCGCGCCGATCAGCGCGGTGACGATGCCGACGGGCAGCTCGCGCGGGTCGAACGCGGTGCGGGCGAGCGTGTCGGCCCACACCAGGAAGATGCCGCCGGTGAGCGCCGAGAGCGGTAGCAGCGCGCGGTGCCCGGGCCCGGTGAGCAGCCGAACGGCGTGCGGGAGCACCAGGCCGACGAAGCCGATCGAGCCGGAGACCGCGACGAGCGCGCCGGTGAGCAGGGCGGATGCCGCCAGGAGCGTCCAGCGCAGCCGCTGCACCGGGATGCCGAGCGAGGCCGCCGTGGCATCGCCGAAGACGAAGGCGTCGAGCAGGCGCCCCGTGAGCATCAGCGGGATCCCGATCACGATGAGCGCGGTGCCCGCAATCGCGACCGAGGACCAGCGCGCCCCGGCGAGCGAGCCGAGCAGCCAGTTCAGGATCTCGCGGTAGGAGTCGCCGGTCACCGACCAGAAGATGACGAAACTGGTCAGGGCGCCCGCGAGCGCCGAGACGGCGAGCCCGGCGAGCACCGTGCGGGTGGGCGTGATGCGTCCCAGCGAGTTGGCGAGCGCGAGGGTCGCCCCCAGGGCGAGCAGCGCACCGACGAAGGCGGCGAGCGGCAGCACGATGGCGGCCCCGAGCAGCAGCACGCTGACGGCGCCGAGCGAGGCACCCGACGACAGACCCAGCAGGTACGGATCGGCGAGCTGGTTGCGGGTGAGGGCCTGCATCACGGCGCCGCAGAGCGCCAGGCCCGCGCCGACAGCCGCCGCCGTCAGCACGCGCGGAAACCGCAGCTCCCACACGATCGCGTCGCGCGTCACGCTGAGCCCCGAGTCGCCGCCGGTCAGTTGGGCGCCGACCGCGGCCGCGACCTCTGCGAGGGAGAGCTCGGCCGGGCCGATCGTCACGGCGACCGCGATCGAGGCGAGCAGGCCTGCGCCGAGGATCATCGTCACGAGCAGCAGACGCAGGCGTCCCGCCGTGCGCGCGGCGGGGCGGCGAGCGCCTCCCCGGGACGAACCGCGAAGGTTTCGTCCCGGGGAGAGCCGCTCGACGCCCGGACTCACGGCGCCGTCAGGCTCGCCAGCTGCGCAGACAGGTCGCTCGCCGCGGAGACGCTGCGCACCCCCGCCTCGCTCGCCGCGAACGGCACGATCAGGTAGCGCTCGCCGAGCACGGCGGTCAGCTGCGCGGTCGCCGGGTTGCCCTCGAGCTGCGCGATCTTCTTCTCGGCGCTGCCCCAGTCGGATTCCACGAGCACGATGACGCTCGGGTCGGCCTCGATGACGGACTCCCAGCTGAGTGAGGTCCAGCCGCCCTCGATGTCGCCCGCGATGTTCCGCAATCCGATCGCATCCAGCACCATCTGCGGGGCCCCCGATCCGGCGCCCACGTAGGGGGTGTCGGAGCCGGAGGAGTACCAGAGCGCGGTCAGCCCGCGCGAGTCGGGCACGATCGCGTCGAGCTCGGCGCGCTGCGCCTCGATGAGCTCGCTCGCGTCGACGTCGAAGATCGAGGCGACCTCGGCGATCTCGCGGAAGACCTCCTCGAAGTCGAGCTCGTCGGGCACCTCGGCGCTGCGGCATGCGGCGGGGGACACGTAGGTGTCGATGCCGAGGGCGGCGAGTTCGTCGCGCTCGCCGACGCCGTCGGCGGAGAAGTTCGACTCCCAGCCGGCGTAGATGAAGTCCGGTTCCAGTTCGAGCACCGCTTCCTCGCCCGGCACCCGGTCGCTCACGAGCGGCAGGTCGGCGGCGGCGTCCGCCCATTCCTCGGGCACCGGGCCGTCGGGGAACGCGGTGCCGATGATGCGGTCGCCGAGTCCCAGCGCGAGCAGCATCTCGGTCGACGTCGACTTGATCGTGATGACCCGCTCCGGGGGCGCGTCGATCGTGACGGCGACCCCGCAGTTCGAGAGCTCGAGTGCCGCGGCGGCGCTTCCCGTGTCGGGGTCGACGCCGGACGCGGGTTCGGGCGCGCAGCCGGCGAGCGTCAGCGCGCCGAGGGCGACCAGGGCGGACACCATGAGAGGTCGGGACGCACGGCGAGCCCGCGGCTCGAGGGCGGGGCCGGTCGTCGGCGAAGAGGTGGGGGCGTGAGGCATGGGATTCCCGGGGGTCGAGGTGGTCGGCAGGGCGCAGAAAGAGGCTGCGCGGGCCGTGCCGCCCGAAAGCCCCGGGCGACGCACCGGGGCAGGAGTGCCCCGGGGGTCCGTGTGCCCATCGTAGCGGGGCGCGCTCCTCAGCTGCGCGCTGCGGTCGCGAGCACGGCGGCGACATCCTGCGCGGTCTCGACCGGCACCACCCCCGCCGTGACCCGCAGTCGTGGCAGCGGCTCGCCCGCCTGGAACGGCGAGCCGGGGGCCACCTGAATGCCCGCCGCCGCCAGGCGCACCATCGCCTGGCGCTCGTTGTCGACCTCGAGCCAGATGTTGATGCCGTCCGCGGCGGAGGTCTCGACGCCGTGCCGGGCGAGCCCGGCGGAGAGCGCTGCCTGCCGCGCCGCGTAGCTCTCGCGGGCGATGTCGAGCTGCGCGGTCGATTCCGGGTCGGTGAGCAGCTCGAAGAGCAGGGCCTGCACCATGCGCGAGGTCCAGCCCGGCCCGAGAAGTCGCCGCGCGACCACGCGGTCGATCAGGGTCCGCGGCCCGCCGAGAGCGCCGATCCGCAGGTCGGGCCCGTGCGACTTGGAGAAGCTGCGCACGTGCAGGACCCGCTCGGGCAGCCAGCGGGCCAGCGACACGTCGGGGGAGCGCGAGATCATCGACGAGTGGTCGTCCTCGATCACGACGGTGCGCTCCGCCATGCGGCTGCGGCGCACCAGCGAGGCCAGCCGCTCGGCGCGCTCCCCGCTCATCGACGCTCCGGTCGGGTTGTGCGCACGCGGCTGCAGCAGCACGAGGGCCGGGCCGCGCCCCAGGGCGCGCGCGAACTCGTCCGGTCGCATGCCCTCGGCGTCGACGGCAACCGGGATCGCCTCCAGGCCGTACAGCTCGACGAGGTCGAGGAACGGCGGGAAGGTGGGGTCTTCGAGCACGATCCGGTCGCCCAGCCGCACGAGCGCACCGAGCGCCCGGTCGATCGCGTCGAGGGCGCCGTTGGTCACCGTGAGCGACTCGACGGGGGCCGGCCACGTCGCCCGCAGGAGGTCGTGGAGCTCGGGGATATCGGGCTTCGACTGATAGCTGACCGGGGAGGCGCGGTCCGAGACCCGGGCGAGTGCGGGGCCGAGCTCGGGCAGCAGCTCCGGGTCGGGGGTGCCGCGCGAGAGGTCGAGCCGCGCCGCTTCGCGGCCCTCGAGTCCGCGGTAGCGGGTCGGCAGCCACTCGCGCGGGGCGGAGCGCACGAAGCTGCCGCTGCGCCCCCGGCTCGTGATGAGCCCGGCGGCGGCGAGGGTCTGCCAGGCGTGGCTGACCGTGGCGGGGCTCACGCCGAGCTCGGCGGCGAGATCGCGCACCGTCGGAAGCCGATCACCCGGGGCCAGGTCGCCGCTCGTGATGAGCCGGGCGAGGGCGGCCGCGATGCCGCGCGGAGTGCGCTCGTCGAGCTCGAGGGCTACCAAGTTGATGCGTCCCGTCGTAGATTGCGAATGAGGCCGGATACCCGATGCTGAGTTTTACGCCGCTGTCACGTGCAGAAACGTCAGAGAAATGTTTTCGGCGAACAATAACAAAAGCACGACCAAGGGAGCCAGCATGTCGATCATTCGAGCCGCGATCACCCAAACCACCTGGACCGGTGACAAAGAGTCCATGCTGGCCAAGCACGAGGGCTTCGCCCGCGAGGCCGCGGCGCAGGGTGCGCAGGTCGTCTGCTTCCAGGAGCTGTTCTACGGGCCCTACTTCGGCATCACCGAAGACAAGAAGTACTACGCGTTCGCCGAGCCGGCTGACGGCCCGATCGTGCAGCGCTTCGCGGCGCTCGCCAAGGAGCTCGGCGTCGTCATGATTCTCCCGATCTACGAGGAGGACATGACCGGCGTCTACTACAACACCGCGGTCGTGGTGGATGCCGACGGCACCATCCTCGGGAAGTACCGCAAGCACCACATCCCGCACCTCGACCGCTTCTGGGAGAAGTTCTACTTCCGTCCCGGCAACGGCGGCTACCCCGTCTTCGACACCGCCGTCGGCAAGATCGGCGTCTACATCTGCTACGACCGGCACTTCCCGGAGGGCTGGCGCGAGCTGGGTCTGAACGGCGCCCACATGGTCTTCAACCCGAACGCCACCAAGCCGGGGCTCTCGAACCGGCTCTGGGAGGTGGAGGGACCGGCGGCCGCGGTGGCCAACGGCTACTTCGTGCTCCAGCCGAACCGCGTCGGTCGCGAAGACAACGAGTATGGCGACTTGGCGGTCGACTTCTACGGCACCAGCCAGGTCATCGACCCGCGCGGCAACTTCGTCGGCGAGCGCGGCTCGGGCGAGCACGAGGAGATCCTGATCCGCGACCTCGACCTCGACATGGTCAAGCAGATGCGCGACGATTGGCAGTTCTACCGGGACCGTCGTCCGGAGTCCTACACGTCGATCCCCCAGCCGTAGTCCGGACTCTCGGGAGGACATCATGAAGACCCTCATCATCAACGGCACGGTCGTCTCGGCGACGGGGCGGACCCCCGCCAACGTTCTCATCGACGGCGAGACCATCGTCGCGGTGCTCCAGCCGGGTTCGACCGCCCTCGGCGTCGACCTGGAGAGCAGCGTCGACACGGTCATCGACGCGAAGGGGAAGTACGTCATCCCCGGCGGTGTGGATGCGCACACCCACATGGAGCTGCCCTTCGGCGGCACCGCCGCCTCCGACACTTTCGAGACCGGCACCCGTGCCGCCGCGCACGGCGGCACCACGACGATCATCGACTTCGCCGTGCAGACCTACGGCCAGCGCGTCTTCGACGGCCTCGAGGCCTGGCACACCAAGGCCGCCGGCAACTGCGCGATCGACTACGCGTTCCATCAGATCATCGGCGGCGTCGACGAGGACTCGCTCGCCGCGATGCCGAAGCTCGTCGACGAGGGCATCTCCAGCTTCAAGCTGTTCATGGCCTACCCGGGCGTCTTCTACTCCGACGACGCGCAGGTGCTGAAGGCCATGCAGGTCGCGCGCGACACCGGAATGCTCACGATGATGCACGCCGAGAACGGTCCCGCGATCGACGTGCTCGCCGAGCAGCTCGTCGCCCAGGGCAAGACCGACCCGTACTACCACGGCATCGCGCGCGCCTGGCAGATGGAGGAAGAGGCCACGCACCGCGCGATCATGCTTGCCAACCTCACCGGCGCTCCGCTCTACGTGGTGCACGTGAGCGCCAAGCAGGCGGTCGAGCAGCTCGCCTGGGCGCGCGACAAAGGGCAGAACGTGTTCGGCGAGACCTGCCCGCAGTACCTCTACCTCTCCTTGGAGGAGCAGCTCGGCGCCAGCAGCGATGAGGCCGGCGCGTTCGAGGGGGCGAAGTGGGTGTGCTCCACGCCGCTGCGCTCGCGTGCCGAAGGCCACCAGGACTCGATGTGGCAGGCGCTGCGCACCAACGACCTGCAGATGGTCTCGACCGACCACTGCCCGTTCTGCATGAAGGATCAGAAGGAGCTGGGCCTCGGCGACTTCCGCAAGATCCCGAACGGCATCGGCTCCGTCGAGCACCGCATGGACCTCATGTACCAGGGCGTCGTCACCGGCGAGATCACGCTCGAGCGCTGGGTCGAGCTGACCAGCACCACGCCCGCGCGGATGTTCGGGCTGTACGGCAAGAAGGGCGTCATCCAGCCGGGTGCCGACGCCGACATCGTGATCTACGACCCGAACGGCCACACCAGCATCGGCTACGAGAAGAAGCACCACATGAACATGGACCACGCGGCGTGGGAGGGCTTCGAGATCGACGGTCGTGTCGACACGGTGCTCAGCCGCGGCAAGGTGATCGTCGACGACGACACCTATCTCGGAACGAAGGGCGACGGACGCTACCTCAAGCGCGGCCTGTCGCAGTACCTGGTGTAGACGATGGACTTCGGAGCAGTACTTCAGACCAACCCGCCGGCCAGCCGGACGGTTCACCTCGCCAAGCTCGCCGAGCAGCACGGGTTCAGCCACGTCTGGACCTTCGACTCGCACCTGCTGTGGCAGGAGCCGTACGTGATCTACAGCCAGATCCTCGCCGAGACCCGCCGGGTCACCGTCGGGCCGTTCGTCACCAACCCGGCGACGCGCGACTGGACGGTCACCGCCTCGGTGTTCGCCACCCTGAACGAGATGTACGGCAACCGCACGGTCGTCGGTATCGGGCGCGGCGACTCGGCGGTGCGCGTGACCAACGGCAAGCCGACGACGCTCAAGGAGCTGCGCGAGTCGATCCACGTCATCCGCGAGCTCGGCAACAGCCGCGAGGTCGAGTACAACGGCTCCCAGCTGCGCTTCCCGTGGAGCGTCGGCAGCGAGCTCGAGGTGTGGGTGGCCGCGTACGGTCCGCTTGCACTCAAGCTCACCGGGGAGGTCGGAGACGGCTTCATCCTGCAGCTGGCGGATGTCGATATCGCCAAGTGGATGATCGCGGTCGTGCGCGACGCCGCCGAGAAGGCGGGCCGCAACCCCGACGACATCACGTTCTGCGTCGCGGCGCCGTTCTACATCACCGACGGCACCGACGAGGGGCTGGTGCACGCTCGTGAGCAGTCCCGCTGGTTCGGCGGAATGGTCGGCAACCACATCGCCGACATCGTCGCCAAGTACGGTGACTCGGGCGCCGTGCCGCAGGCGCTCACCGACTACATCAAGGGCCGCGAGGGCTACGACTACAACTCTCACGGCAAGGCCGACAATGACCACGTCGACTTCGTGCCGGACGAGATCGTCGACCGGTTCTGCGTGCTCGGCACCGCCGAGGAGCACATCGCCAAGCTCGAAGAGCTGAAGGCGATCGGGGTGCACCAGTTCGCCGGCTACCTGCAGCACGACAACAAGGAAGAGACACTGCGTGTCTATGGCGAGACCGTGATCCCCGCGCTCCAGGATCACCTCACGGCCAAGGCATGAGTCGCTCCCGGAGCTCCGCGCGTCGGGGACTCGCCGCGCTCTGGGGAGTGCTGGGCGTCCTCGCGGTCGGTCTGCTCTGGGAAGGCTACAAGTTCCTCGGGCCGGCCGAGGGTGTGACGATCGGGGCGATCGAGGGCGAGACCGGCTCGGGAGTCATGATCCTGCCGCGCACACACGATCGCGCCATGCCGCACATCTCCGACATGGTCACGCGGCTGTTCGAGTCGACCAGTGGCGGAGACACCCCGCCGCTCATCGTTCCGGTCATCACGGCCGCGCTCACCACGCTCGGGATCGCGGCCGTCGGCTGGCTGATCGGCGTCGCCGTCGGCGCCCTGCTGGGCGCTCTCATGCAGCGCTGGAAACTCGTCGAGTGGGGGCTGCTGCCGTGGATCGTCGTCAGCCAGACGGTGCCGCTCATCGCCTTCGCCCCCGTCATGAACAGCATCGGATTGCAGATCGACCGCGATGTGATGCCCTGGCCCCAGTGGCTTTCGGTCGCGGTCATCGCCTCCTACCTCGCGTTCTTCCCTGTGGCGGTCGGAATGCTGCGCGGACTCGAGGCGCCCGACCGCATCCACATCGACCTGATGCGCAGCTACGCCGCCGGCTACTGGCCGACGCTGCTGCGCCTGCGCCTGCCGGCCGCGGTGCCGCACCTGCTGCCGGCCCTGCGCCTCGCGGCCGCCAACGCGGTGCTCGGCGCCGTCGTCGCGGAGGTCTCGATCGGCATGCGCGGCGGCATCGGGCGCATGCTCATCCAACTCGCCGGTCAGGCCTCCAGCGACCCGGCCGCACCGTGGGGACCGACCTTCGGCTCGATCGCGCTCGGCCTCATCGCCGCCGGCTCGGTCGCCCTGGTCGGACTCGGACTCAAGAACTACCGCAGGGGAGAAGCCGCCGCATGACCACCACAGAAACTCCCCAGGCCTCCGTGCCCGCCGTCCGCGCCGCGGGGGTCGGGCGGGTGTTCCCCACCGCCTCGGGCGACGTGACCGCGCTCGGCGGGGTCGAGCTCGAGGTCGCGGCGGGCGAGTTCGTCTCCCTGATCGGCCCCTCGGGATGCGGCAAGTCGACCCTGCTGCGACTGATCGCCGACCTCGACCAGGCCTCCAGCGGCGAGCTCGAGATCTTCGGCAAGCCGGCCGCGCGGGCCCGCATCGACCAGGACTACGGGATCGTCTTCCAGCAGGCAGGCCTGCTGCCCTGGCGCACCGTCGGGGCGAACATCGCGCTGCCGCTCGAGCTGCACAAGGTCGACAAGGTCGAGCGCGAGGCGCGGGTCGCCGAACTCGCGGAGCTCGTCGGCCTCACCGAGTTCATCGATCGCTACCCCGACCAGCTCTCGGGCGGCATGCAGCAGCGCGTCGCGATCGCGCGCGCGCTCGCCGCGCGGCCCCGGCTGCTGCTCATGGACGAGCCCTTCGGCGCCCTCGACGAGATGACCCGCGAATACCTTCAGTCGGAGCTCACCCGCATCGCCGCCGAGACCGGCGCCGCGGTCGTGTTCGTCACGCACTCGATCCCCGAGGCGGTGTTCCTCTCGGACCGCGTCGTCGTCATGAGCCCGCGCCCCGGTCGCATCACCGAGGTGCTCGCGACCGGCTTCGGCGACGTGGTGCGCGACGAGGCGCTGCGCGAGTCGCCCGCCTACTTCGAACGCGTCACCGCGGTGCGCGAGGCGCTGCACGGCGCCCCCGTCGAGAGAGCGAACGAACGGTGACCGCGCGCGTGCTTCCCTCCTGGCTGCGGGTCGCCGCGCCCATCGCCGTGGGCGTCGTCGGGGTGCTCGCGTGGATCGTCTACGTCGACGTGCTCGGCGCCGCGCCGCGCATGCTGCCGAGTCCCGCGGCGATCGGCGCCGAACTCGTCGAGCGCTGGGGGATCATCAGCGACGCGATGATCATCACGGCGACGAACGCCCTCATCGGCCTTGTCATCGGGGCGCTCGTGGCGATCGTGTTCGCCGCACTCGCGGCCGCCGTGAAGCCGATCGACGGGATGCTCGCCCCGATCGTGGCGGCGATCGCCGTCGTGCCGATCGTCGCCCTCACCCCGATCCTCAACACGATGTTCGGCGCCTCCAGCCAGTTCGGGCGGCAGGCGGTCGCGGCGCTCGCCGCCTTCGTGCCCGTCTTCGTCAACGTGCTGCGCGGCCTTCGCCAGACGACGCCGGTGCATCGCGACCTGCTGCGCGCCTCCGCCGCCAGCCCCGGCCAGACGTTCCGCGTGCTCACCCTGCCGACGGCGCTGCCGTATCTCATGACGGGGCTGCGCATCGCGAGCTCGCTCGCGGTCATCGCCGCCCTCGTTGCCGAGTACTTCGGCGGTCCCGCCGACGGCATCGGCACCGCGATCGCGACCTACGCCAAGTCGGGGCGCGCCGCCCTGGCCTGGGCGTTCGTCGCGGGAGGCATCCTGATCGGCCTCGTCTTCTTCCTCGTCACCTCGCTTCTCGAGAAGCTGGCGACGAGGCGCCCGCCGGTCTGACCGGCGGAACCCCCTGCACCACCCGGCACCACCCACCTGAAAGGAACACCATGAGACACAGCACTCGCCGCGGCCTCGCGGCCGTCGCCGCTGCGGCCGTCACGGCGCTCACCCTCGCCGCGTGTACCACCGCCGAGACCGACACGACCGACTCGGGGGAGTTCGAGCCGATCACCTCGGTCAAGCTGCAGCTGCAGTGGCTTCCGCAGGCGCAGTTCGCGGGCTACTACGTCGCCCTCGACCAGGGCTACTTCGAGGAGGAGGGCTTCGACAGCGTCGAGGTCGTCCCGTCCGGTGGCGACATCGTCCCGCAGGATGCGCTCGTCGCCGGTGACGTCGACTTCGCCATCGCGTGGGTTCCGAAGGTGCTCGGCACCCTCGAGGCCACCGGTGTCGAGCTCACGAACATCGCGCAGGTCTTCCAGAAGTCCGGCACGCTGCAGGTCTCGTGGGCCGACAGCGGCATCAGCTCGGTTGCCGACTTCGAGGACAAGCGCATCGGCTCGTGGGGCTTCGGCAACGAGTGGGAGATCTTCGCGGCCATGGCCGATGAGGGCCTCGACTCGACCAGCGTGTCGATCACGACCCAGGACTTCAGCATGAACGCGCTGCTGGACCGGGATGTCGACGCCGCGCAGGCGATGACCTACAACGAGTGGGCGCAGATTCTCGAGGTCGTGAACCCCGACACCGGCGAGCTGTACCAGCCGGAGGACTTCAACGTCGTCTCGTACGAGGACACGGCCGGAGCGATGCTCCAGGACGCGATCTGGGCCGACACCGAGCGCCTCGAGGACCCGGCCTACGCCGACGCCGCGGTGCGCTTCCTGAAGGCCGTCACCAAGGGCTGGATCTTCGCGCGGGACAACCCGGAGGAGGCCGCGGCGATCACCTACGACGCCGCGATCAACGCCGAGGCGGCGTTCCCGGTCGGCCCGACGCATCAGCTGTGGCAGATGAACGAGGTCAACAAGCTGATCTGGGCCGGTGGCGACTTCGGTCTCATCGACTCGGCGGCCTGGGACAAGACCGTCACCGGCGCTCTCGCGGCGGTCAACCAGGACGGCCTGAACCTCATCACCACGGAGCCCGCGGCCTCCGCGTACTCCAACATCTACATCCAGCAGGCGCTCGACGCGCTCGCGGAGGAGGGTGTTGTCGTCGGCGGCGACTACACGCCGCTCGACGTAGTCCTCACCGAGGGCGGTCAGTAGCACCCCGCCGGTCGAGTAGCCCGCAGGGCGTATCGAGACCCCACCACCGAGGTCTCGATACGCCGCGGCGCGGCTGCTCGACCGGCTCACCTCACGAGGTCTGAATAGGCCGCGGCGCGGCTGCTCGACCGGCTCGCACGATTCAGCCGGTCGAGTAGCCCGCAGGGCGTATCGAGACCGTATTCTGACCACGAGGCACCGCAGCTCGGCTCCTCGACCAGCCCCACCACCCGGTCGCCATCGACCCCCTTCACTCGCAAGGACGCACCATGACCACGCACCTCGACCCCTCCGACGGCACTCGCGCTCACGACCTCGATCGGGCGCACGTCTTCCACTCCTGGTCGGCGCAGGGCGCCCTGAACCCGCTGGTCATCGCGGGCGGCTCGGGCAGCGAGGTCTGGGACTTCGAGGGCACTCGCTACCTCGACTTCTCCAGCCAGCTGGTCAACGTCAACATCGGGCACACGCATCCGAAGGTCGTGGCGGCGATCCAGGAGCAGGCCGCGATCCTGCCGACGATCGCCCCGCCTCACGCCAACCTCACGCGCGGTGAGGCCGCGAAGCGCATCGTCGAGAAGGCGGGCCCCGGCTTCGAGAAGGTGTTCTTCACCAACGGCGGTGCTGACGCCAACGAGAACGCGATCCGCATGGCGCGGCAGTTCACCGGGCGCGACAAGGTGCTGAGCACCTACCGCAGCTACCACGGCAACACTGGTGCGGCGGTCGTCGCCACTGGCGACTGGCGGCGCATCCCCAACGAGTTCGCGCGCGGCCACGTGCACTTCTTCGGTCCGTTCGCCTACCGCAGCGAGTTCTGGTCCGACTCGGTGGAGCAGGAGTCCGAGCGGGCGCTGCACCACCTGAAGCGCGTCATCCAGTCGGAGGGCCCCGGCTCGATCGCCGCGATCATCCTCGAAGGCATTCCCGGAACCGCCGGGGTGCTGGTGCCGCCGCCCGGATACCTCAGCGGGGTGCGCGAGCTGGCCGACGAGCACGGCATCGTGCTGATCTTCGACGAGGTGATGTCGGGCTTCGGCCGCACCGGCGACTGGTTCGCATGGCAGAACGAGACGGTGAACCCCGACGGCATCGTTCCCGACCTCATCACCTTCGCCAAGGGCGTCAACTCCGGCTACGTGCCCGCGGGCGGCGTGATCATCTCGCCCGCGATCGCCCACAGCTTCGACGAGAAGGTCTTCCCGGGCGGGCTCACCTACTCGGGCCACCCGCTCGCCATGGCCTCGATCGTCGCCACGATCGACGCGATGGAGGAGGAGGGCGTGCTCGAGAATGCCGCCCGCGTCGGACGCGACCTCCTCGGGCCGGGCCTGCGCGCGCTCGCCGAGAAGCACGAGATGATCGGCGAGGTGCGGGGTCTTGGCGTGTTCTGGGCCCTCGACCTGGTGGCCGACCCGGCGACGCGCGAACCCGTTTCGGCCTCCGTGATCGGCGCGCTGAAGGCGGAGCTGCTCGCCCGCGGACTGCTGCCCTTCGTCGCCGACAACCGCGTGCACGTGGTGCCGCCGTGCGTCGTCACGGACGACGAGGTCGCCCGCGCCCTCGCGATCTACGACGAGGCGTTCGCCGCCGTCTCCGCGTGACCGGATCTTCCGCCCGCCGCGCGCGGGCGGAAGCGCTGTCGGGCGCGTAGAATCGGCGACCGTGGCCACCCCTGCATCCCCGTTCCTGATCCCCGTCCATGAGCTCATGCACCGCCCCGGCGCGATGCGCGAGCTGGACCTGGATCTCGCCGCGCCCGAACAGCTCGGCGCCGGCGCCGCGTACGTGCGCGAGGGCGACTCGGTCGAGCTCGACCTGCGCCTGGAGGGCCTGCACGACGGCATCCTCGTCAGCGCGGACATCCGCACGACCGTGTCGGGGGAGTGCGTTCGGTGCCTCGACCCGGTGAGCCTGGACCTCGAAGTCGAATTCCAGGAGCTTTTCGCGTACTCTGAGGACGAAGCTTTCGACTTCCAGGTTCAAGAAGATCACGTGAATCTTGAACCGGTCGTGCGGGATGCGGTGGTCTTGGCACTGCCCTTCCAGCCGGTCTGTCGTGAGGACTGTCCAGGACTTGACCCGGAAACGGGCGAAAAGCGGACCTCCTCGTCCGAAGGACCAGCGCGCGAGGAAGTCGACCCCAGGTGGGCCGCCCTCGAAGGCTTCCAGACCGAAGAGTGAGGCTCGCGAGAGCCACCCAGACGTGTGCGGTGCGACCGCGCGCCGCGAAGAAAGAAGAAACCCATGCCGGTTCCCAAGCGCAAGCAATCGCGTTCCAACACGCGCAGCCGTCGTTCGCAGTGGAAGGCCGAGGTCCCCACGCTCGTCAAGACCGTCGAGAACGGCAAGACCGTCTACAGCCTGCCGCACCGCGCCAAGGTCGTCGAGGACTCCGCGGGAACCCCGCTGTTCCTCGAGTACAAGGGCCGCAAGGTCGCCGACGTCTGAGTCGTTCGCACGCCTCCGGGCGACGCGAATGAATCGTGGGCATGAGTAGCTCTGTCGGTGCGAGCGCACCTTCGGATCCCGATGCGTCTGACGTCGTGAGCGAATCCGCGGACGCGCTGCGCGCTCGACTGGTCGCCGAGCTCGGCCTCGAGATCGAGCCCGAGCTGATCGAGCTCGCGCTCACGCACCGCTCGTTCGCGTACGAGAACGGCGGGATCGCCCACAACGAGCGACTCGAGTTCCTGGGCGATTCGATCCTCGGGCAGTCGGTCACGGTGATGCTCTACCGCGACTTCCCGCACCTCGACGAGGGCGAGCTCGCGAAGCGTCGCGCCTCGCTCGTCAGCGCGGTGGCGCTGGCCGAGGTCGCGCAGAACATCGGACTCGGCGCGCATGTGCGCCTGGGCCGCGGGGAAGAGCTCACCGGCGGCCGCGAGAAGGGCTCGATTCTCGCCGACGCGGTCGAGGCGATCATCGGTGCGGCGTACCTGTCGGCAGGTCAGGAGGCAGCCAACACGCTCGTGCTGCGCCTGATCGCCCCGCTGCTGGATGACCCGGATCGCTTCGGCGCCGCGATGGACCCGAAGACGAGCCTGCAGGAACTGTCGACCCGCCTCGGCAAGGGGCTGCCGAGCTACGTCGTCGCCGACAGCGGGCCCGACCACTCGAAGCGCTTCCACGCCACCGTCGTCGTCGCCGGCGACAGCGTCGCCACGGGCGAGGGGTCGAGCAAGAAGCAGGCCGAGATGGCCGCCGCGCTCGAAGCGTGGACGCGCCTGCAGCCGCGCAAGCGCTGAGCCGCCATGCCGGAACTGCCCGAGGTCGAGGTGGTTCGCCTGGGGCTCGCCCCGGCGGTCACGGCGTCGCTCGTCCGCGCCGTCACGGTGCTCGATGAGCGTTCGCTGCGCCGGCACGAGGGCCCGAGCGAGGACTTCGTCGACCGCGTCACCGGCGCGCTCCTGAACGCTCCTGAACGCCGTGGCAAGTTCCTCTGGATCCCGCTCGCCGGGGAGCGCGCCGATGAGGCCGTCGTGGTGCATCTCGGCATGAGCGGCCAGGTGCTGCTGCGCTCACCGGACGCGCCCCGAGATCGGCTCACCCGCATCGTGCTCGATCTCGAGCACCCCGAGCACGGCCCGCTGCGCGTCGACTTCGTCGATCAGCGCATCTTCGGATCGATGGCGCTCGATGGCCTGGTGCCGACGCGCGACCGACCCGAGCAGCGCATCCCAAGCCAGGTGGTGCACATCGCCCGCGACCCGCTCGACCCGGACTTCTCCGAACGCGCCTTCTTCGCGGCGCTTGCCCGCAAGCGCACCACGATCAAGCGCGCTCTGCTCGACCAGACACTCGTGAGCGGCATCGGCAACATCTATGCCGACGAGGCGCTGTGGGCGGCACGCATCCACTACGACCAGCCGACCGAGACGCTGTCGCGGCCGCGCGCGCGGCGCCTGCTCGACGAGGTGCGGGCGGTGCTCGGCAAGGCTCTCGCCGAGGGCGGCACGAGCTTCGACGCCCAGTACGTCAATGTGAACGGCGCGAGCGGCTATTTCTCGCACTCGCTGAACGCCTACGGGCGGCACGGCGAGCCGTGCCCACGCTGCGGGCGGCCGATCGTCCGCGAGGTGTTCATGAACCGCGGATCGCACTTCTGCCCGAGTTGCCAGCGCCTCCGCGCGGTGCGCGGCTGATCAGAGCTTCCGAGCCTGCAGCGTCCAGGTGAGGGGCAGTCGCGGGCGGTCGCCGCGCATCCGGAACTCGCCATCGGGGCCCGGCCCTGTCATGTGTCCCGGCAGCGCGAGCCACGGCACACTGTCGTGCTCGGCGAACGCCTCCAGCTGCAGTCCCTCGTCGAGGAGCGCCTGCACCGTCTCGGCGAGGCCGTGGTTCCACTCCATCGTGCGGGTGGCCGCGATGGTGCCGGTCGTCTCGACATACGTCTCGGCGCTGTCGAAGACGAGGGGCTCGTCGTGCTCGAAATAGCCGTAGCGCGTGGTCACCCGCTGCTCGTCGCTCTCGTCGAGCGTCCACATCAGCGGATGCCCCTCCCGCATGAAGAACCGGCCGCCGGGCTTCAGCAGCGCCGCGGCGGCGGCGGCCCAGGGACGGATCCGCGGCAGCCAGCCGATCGCGCCGATTCCCGTGTAGACGAGGTCGAACGAGCCCGGCTCGAGCACCTCCGCCGCGAGGTGCACGTCCGCCTCGACGAAGTCGATCGCCGCGCCCACGTCGGCAGCGAGGCGCCGGGCCTCGGCGAGCGAGGCGGGGGAGAAATCGAGGCCGGTGACGTGCGCGCCGAGCCGGTGCAGCGACAGCGTGTCGGTGCCGATGTGACACTGCAGGTGGACGGCTCGGAGCCCGGCGATGTCGCCGAGCCGCGGCAGGTCGAAGCGCACGACGTCCGAGAGGTGGGCCGGGTCGGCGCGGAAGGCATCGAGACGGTAGTCCGGCGAGGCGGCGTGCAGCGGGGCGCGCGCATCCCAGTTCGCTCGATTCACCTCGAGGTAGTTCGCATCCTCGGTCATGTCAGGTCCTTTCGCCAGGCGCCCTCGAACGCGATCGGCGCGAAGCCGACGGCGTCGTTGACGTCGAGCATGAAGCGGTTCTCCTCCGCGTTGAAGGTGATGATCGAGGGGTGGCCGGGAAAAACTCGCTGCAGTTCCCGGATGCTCGCCACCTTGAGCAGCATGCCCAGTCGGTGCCCCCGGTGCTCGCGCAGCACCAGAGTGTCGTCCTGGTCGACCGGGCGGGAGAGCGAGGGCGGAACGATCAGCAGCGAATATCCCACGAGCGTGGACGTCGGCACGTGCTCGACGACGGCCATCAGCTGGTGCCGCGGATCATTCGCCCAGCGCTCCTCGGCGTCGAGCAGTCGCTGCACGGTCCAGACGTCGGCGGGCTCTTCCATGCCGGCGCTCGGGGCATCGGTGCTCATCCGCGTCATCAGCATCGCCCGGTCGGCGCGCCAGCGCTCCGGGGTGCGATCGACCCAGTGGTGAACGCGATAGTCCGTGCCTGCGTGAGCTTCGGCCGCACGGCGTCGCGCGGTGAGGAGATCGTCGTCGACCGGAAGCGCGAGCCGACTGCCGCGCTCGACCTGCTCCAGGCGGAAGCCGCGGGAGAGCAGAAACCGCACCTCGGGGTTGTCGGCGGGGAGGGAGCCATGCCCGGTGGGCGAGTCCAATCGCGGCCCGGGCGCCGGTGGTGACGCCGCCCAGCAGAGGATGCGGCGCTTGCCCTCCGAGCGCGCCAGATCCTCCAGGTGCGTCGCCAAAGCCGTGCCCATGCCTCGACCGCGGAACTCCGGCAGCACGCGCACGTTCTGCCATGCCGTGTCCACGCCCTCGCCGTCCGGCTGGGTCTGGTGGTACGCGTGCGCGACGATGCGGCCGCCGACGCGCGCCGCGAACGAGCGGCGGCGCGTGTAGACCTGATCGAGCCAGCCAGGAAGCTCCTCCTCGGCCGGATAGGCGAAGTCGGCGCTGCCGAAGCCGAGAGTGTCGACGGCGTTGCGCACCTCGGCGCAGGCCAGGAAGTCCCGCGCCGCGATGGAGTCATCCAGCTCGCGGGGAATCTCCAACTCCTCGACGGTGACCATGGCAGCCCTTTCCGCCGCCGACAGGGCAGCCGATCAGCCTACTGCTCCCCGGATTGAGCGCAACCCTCGGGTACCGTAGTCCCAGCACGCCGAGCGGAGCCGGAAAGGGGAGCAGGTGTATCTGAAGAGCCTGACCCTCAAGGGCTTCAAGTCGTTCGCCCAGCCCACGACTTTCGCCTTCGAACCCGGCGTCACCTGTGTCGTCGGCCCCAACGGCTCCGGCAAGTCGAACGTCGTGGATGCGCTGGCCTGGGTCATGGGCGAGCAGGGCGCCAAGACGCTGCGCGGCGGCAAGATGGACGACGTCATCTTCGCCGGCACCTCGACCCGCGGGCCGCTCGGCCGCGCCGAGGTCAGCCTCACGATCGACAACAGCGACGGGGCGCTGCCGATCGAGTACACCGAGGTCACGATCACCCGCACCCTGTTCCGCAACGGCGGCAGCGAGTACGCGATCAACGGCGAGCAGTGCCGCTTGCTGGATGTGCAGGAGCTGCTCTCCGACTCCGGCCTCGGCCGCGAGATGCACGTCATCGTCGGGCAGGGTCAGCTCGACCAGGTGCTGCGGGCCACCCCCGAAGAGCGCCGCGGCTTCATCGAGGAGGCGGCGGGCATCCTCAAGCACCGTCGTCGCAAAGAGAAGACCGTGCGCAAGCTCGAGGCGATGCAGACCAACCTGACGCGACTGAACGACCTCGCGGGAGAGCTGCGGCGCCAGCTCAAGCCGCTGGGGCATCAGGCGGAGATCGCGCGCGAGGCGCAGTCGATCGCGGCGATCGTGCGTGACGCGAAGTCGCGCCTGCTCGCCGACGAGGTCGTGCAGCTGCGGGCGGCGATCGCCGATGTGGGGCGCAGCGAGAGCGAGCGCAAGACCGAACGGCTGGTGCTGCAGGAGCAGCTCGACCAGTCGAAGCTGCGGCAGGCCCGGCTGGAGCAGTCGCAGAACTCGGAGGGCGTGGACGAGGCGCGGCGCGTGGCGTTCGCGCTGGAGCAGGTGCAGGATCACCTGCGCTCGCTGTTCACCCTCGCCAACCAGCGCCTGACGCTGCTCAGCCAGCAGGCCGAGCTGCCGGGCATGTCGACGACGATCTCGCCCCGCATGGTCGAGGAGGCCCGCGAGGAGGCGGTCCGGCTGCAGGCCGGCGTCGCCGAGGCGGAGGCGGAGCTCGGCCGGGTCAGCGCCGCGACGGCCACCGCGCGGGCGAGCCTCGATGCCCTCGACGAGGAGATCAGTGCGCAGAGCGCGCTCGTCTCGCAGCACGACCTCGAGAAGGGGCGGCTGCAGGGCGTCGTCGCGGCCGCCGAGTCGCGTCTCACTGCGACCCGCACCGAGCTGGAGCGTCAGCGCACCGCGCTCGCCGAGGCGGAGCAGCGTCGCGAGGCGGCGCGCGCCGAGCTGCTCGAGGTCGAGGGCGACTCGGAAGTGGATGACGACAACGCGGGGCTGCAATCCGCGGTGGTCGCCGCCGAGGAGTCCGTGCGTGAGCGTCAGGCCGAGGTCGAGACGCTGCGCGAGGAGCTGCACACCGCCGAGCGCGAGCGCGACGCTCTCGCTGCCCGCACGAGCGCCCTCAGCATGGCGGTCGACCAGCGCGACGGCTCGGCGTCGATCGCGACGGCCGAGGGCATCCTGGGCCGCGTGGCCGAGCAGATCAAGGTGACGCCGGGCTTCGAGGCGGCGATCGCGGCAGCGCTCGGCACGCTCGCCGACGCCGTGCTCGCCTCGACGCGCGATGCCGCGAGCGACGCGCTCGTGGTCGCACGCGACGCCGACGTCGGACGCGTCGAGATCGTGGTGGCCGAGGCGCGCGAGCCCGAGCTGCTCGCCGCTCTGCCTGCGGGAGTCACCGCCGCCACCGATCTGGTCACCGGTCCCGCGGGGGTGCGCGGGCTGCTCGCCCGCGTGGTCGTCGTCGATGATCTTGCCGCGGCGCGGGCCGCCTGGCCGAAGCTGCGAGAGTTCGACGCGCTCACCATGATCACGCGCGACGGCGATGTGCTCACCGAGTACGTGCTGCGCGGCGGCGCCGGGGGTGCGCGCAGCATGCTCGAGCTGGTCGCCGAACGGGATGCGGCGCAGGAGCGTCTCGTCGACGTCACCACCTCGATCGAGCGCGGCCGTTTCGCGCTCGCCGAGAAGCGCGAAGCGCTCGACCTGGCGCAGATCGATCTGGCACAGGCGCAGACCGCCCTCAAGGAGTTCGACGCCCGGCTCGCCGAGCGCAGCGAGGCGCTCGGGCGCTCGCGCGTTCAGCTGGAAGCGGCATCAGGCGAGGGGGAGCGTCTCGCCGCCGCCGTCCGCGAGCTCGAGCAGTCGGTCGCGACGGCCGAGGCCGCGTTCGACCGCGCCACGAATGAGCGTGACGGCCACGCGGCGACCCCTCGGCCCATTCTCGACGTCTCGGCGCGCGACGAGCTGTTCGCCGAGCTGGAGTCGGCGCGTCAGGCGGAGGTGCAGGCGCGCATCGGCCTCGAGACGGCACGCGAGCGCGTGCGCGCCCAGCACGCTCAGGCCGACACTCTGCAGCGTCAGCTGGAGGCGGAGCGGGCGGCGGCCGAGGAGGCCGCGCGTCGCGCCGTGATCCGCGAACACCAAGTGGCCGCGGCGACCCGCGTCATCGAGGCGCTCCCCGCGGTGCTCGACACCGCCGACCGGTCGCTGTCCGAGGCGCGCGTGCAGCTGTCGGCGGCGGAGGCCGAGCGCACCAAGCACAACGAGGAGCTCTCGGAGCTGCGCCGCACCGAGGCGAGCCTGCGCGAGCGGCTCGCCGCCCTCAACGAGAACGTGCACGGGCTCGAGATGCAGTCCTACGAGAAGAAGCTGCACCTCTCCACCCTGCTGGAGCGCGCCGCCGAGGAGCTCGGGCTCGACGAGGACGTCCTCGTCGCGGAGTACGGCCCCGACGTGCCCGTCCCGCTGGACGAGGCCACCCCGCCCGCCCCCGTGCGCGACGAAATGCAGGAGATCACGACGCCGGATGCCGAAACCGCGGGCGAGAGCGCGTCGCCGGAGGCATCCGATCCTGCATTTGGTGAAAATGCGGAGGCGGATGCGGCGGATGCGGCGGCCGACGAGGCGGGGGAGACGGCCGCGGAGGCGCGACCCACGGAGCCCTTCGACCGGAAGCGCCAGGAGACCCGGCTCGCGCGCGCCGAGCGCAAGTACGCCCAGCTGGGGCGGGTGAACCCGCTCGCGCTGGAGGAGTTCGCCGCGCTCGAGCAGCGCCACAAGTTCCTCACCGAGCAGCTCACCGACCTCGCCGCGACCCGCAAGGATCTGCTGACGATCATCGACGAGCTCGACGCGAAGATGCAGGACATCTTCGGCAGCGCCTTCGACGACACCAAGGCCGCGTTCAACCAGGTGTTCCCGATCCTGTTCCCGGGCGGCACCGGCAGCCTGCACCTGACTGATCCCGAGAACCTGCTCACCACCGGCATCGAGGTGACGGTGAAGCCCGCCGGCAAGAAGATCGAGCGCCTCTCGCTGCTCTCCGGAGGCGAGCGCTCCCTCGCCGCGGTGGCGCTGCTGATCGCCATCTTCAAGGCGCGCCCCAGCCCGTTCTACATCATGGACGAGGTGGAGGCGGCGCTCGACGACGCCAACCTGGGGCGTCTGCTCACGATCATGAAGGACCTGCGGCAGAACTCGCAGCTCATCGTCATCACCCACCAGAAGCGCACGATGGAGATCGCGGATGCGCTCTACGGCGTCTCGATGCGCCAGGACGGCGTGAGCGCCGTCGTCGGCCAGCGCGTCGTGGCGGAGGAGGAGCGCGCCTCCTAGCGCTCCGCCGCCAGCGCGGCGCCGTTGACCGCGAGCACGCGCCACGCGCCGGCCTCGAGCGCGACGCGGGAGATCGCCCCGTTGCTGATGGTCTCGAGCTGGCGCCCGGCGATCGATTCGAGCGTGTAGCGGATGATCGATCCGTGGCTGACGATGATGACCTCGCGGTCGCCGTACTCGGCGGCGATCGCGTCGAGGGCGCGGCGCCCCCGCTCGGTGACGGCGGCGAAGCTCTCGGCTCCGGGGTAGTTGCGCTCGGGGTAGCGACGACGGCACTCGGCGTCGTCGAGGCCTTCGACCTCTCCGTAGTCGCGTTCGACCAGGTCGGGGTAGGCGGGACCGAGTTCGAGCCCGAGGTCGGTCGCGATGATCTGCGCGGTCTCGCGGGCGCGCTGCAGCGGTGAGCTGACGATCACCTCGCACCGTTCCTCGGCGAGCCGCGCGGCTGCCGCGTGCGCCTGCGCGCGACCGGTGTCGTTGAGGGGGATGTCGCTGGATCCCTGGATGCGACCGTGGAGGTTCCAGTCGGTCTGGCCGTGGCGGATGAAGGCGTAGGTCACCCCTCCAACCTAGGCGGCGGCGCGCCCCCACTTGCGCGGCGGCAGGCGGCGTGCGGGCCTCGCGCCGCAAACGGGGGGCGCGTGATGCGGGCCGCTTCCTTTACATTCGTTGCGGGGGTACATCGTGAAGAAGCAGGTTCGAGGCGCCACGGCGCTGCTCGTGGGTGCCGCCGTCGCGATGTCGGGGGCACTGTCGGCGGCGCTTCCGGCGGTCGCGCGCACCCCGGATCCCCTCGATGATCTGCCCCGCATGAGCACCCCGGATGCACGCGATTTCGAGGCGGCCGCGGAGCTGCTTCCCGAGGGCCTGGTCGAGGCCGTGGAGCGCGATCTCGGCATCGAGGCGGCCGACTATCTCGCCTCGGCGGAGGCGGCGGTCGACGCGACGGTCGTCGTCGACGCGCTCGCGGAGGCGGGCGTCGAGGTCGCCGGTTCCGAGATCGATGGCACCGAGCTGACGGTGTGGGTGCGCGACGACGCGGACGCCGCCGTCGTGGAGTCGGTGGGGGCGACCGCGATCGTCGGCGAGCAGATCCTGCCCGATGTGAGCGATGTCGTGTTCGAGGCAGCCGACGACCTGTACGGCGGCGCCGGATGGGCCTACGAGACCAGCGAGAGCGGCAAGTATGTGACCTGCTCGCTTGGATTCTCGGGCTACGACGCTGCGGGCGCCGACGTCATGGTGACGGCGGGGCACTGCTTCGACAGCTACAGCAGTCGCGGCGACGATCCGCTCGCGATCAACTGGACCAAGCCGAAGGAGTATGGCGGTTCCGTGTCGCTCGGCGGCGATATCGGCCTTCGGGTGTCAGGCTCCTCCCAGTACGGCGACGGCTACGACGTCGGTCTGGTGAAGGCGAGCGCCTCGGGCGCCGTCGCGCGTCCCTCGGTGCTGTCGTGGGGCAGTGACGGCCGGAGCGCCCCGCTGTCGGAGAGCCCGGTGACGATGACCGGCGCGACCGCGGCCACCGTGGGCGCCCCGATCTGCAAGAGCGGTGCGACCTCAGGCTGGACGTGCGGCGAGGTCACCCACGTCGATCAGCTCGTCATGGTCAGCGACGAACTGGTGAATGTCATCATCTCGGACGCCTGCATGCTGCCCGGCGACAGCGGCGGTGCCGCCGTCATCGGCACGGCCGCCGCGGGCATCAACTCCGGCTCCTCGTTCCCCAGCACCGCCGGGGACGACTGCGAATACACGGGCGAGAGCTCGGTCTTCTTCCCGATGGTCTCCGCCGGCGGCTACGAGAGCGTCGAGGAGCGCTACGGCGCGAGCTGGACTCTGTGCACCGGGCCGGTTCCCGTGGTGACCTCAGAGCCCGGCGGCTATTACGCCGCCCCCGACCCGCTCGCCGGGACGCTGCCGTGCGTCCACATGGGCACGACTCCGACGATGGTGCTGTACCTCGATGATGCCGTGGCTCCGACGGCCACCACGAGTCCGGCATCCGCGGATTCCGCGTGGAGCTTCGCCCTCGACGACCTCGCGCTGGGCACCCACGACTACGTCGTGAAGGCGATCTGGGGGACGGAGGAGTCGGTCGCCGCGACGGGCACGTTCTCGGTCACGGACGTGCCCTCCCTTCCCGACCGTATCGCGGGAGCTGATCGCTACCGGACCGCTGTCGGCATTGCCCAGGTCTGGGATCAGAGCTTCGATGCCGAACTGGTCTTCATCGCGACCGGCGAGAACTACCCGGATGCCCTGAGCGCCGCCGCCGCGGCCGCACATCTGGGCGCCCCGGTGCTGCTGACTCCGAAGGGCTCACTTCCGGACAGCGTGCGTGACGAGCTCATCGAGCTCGACCCCGAACGGGTCATCGTGCTGGGGAGCACAGCCTCCGTTTCGTCGTCCGTCTACAACTCACTGACCTCCCTCTTCGGGGCGGACAACGTCAGCCGTTTCGGCGGAGTTGACCGCTACGACACGATGCGGCAGGTCGTGGACTTCGCGTGGGACGATGGTCTCGGCGGTCACGATCGCGCCGTCACCATCGTCGTCGCGAACGGAGGTAACTTCCCCGATGCGCTGTCTGCGGGCCCTGCGGTCGCGACCGATGGCGGGGCCGTCATCCTCGTCGACGGGCGGAAGTCGGCGATCCCCTCGGAGACGCTCGCGCTGATCGCGGAGCTCGATCCGGATCAGGTCATCGTCGCCGGCGATGCGAACTCGGTGTCGAGCGCCATCTACAGCGAACTCGAGGGCACGTTTGGCGCATCCAGCGTCACCCGCGTGGCCGGGGTGAACCGCTACGAGACGAGCTGGCGACTCGTCGACTTCTTCTTCGAAGGCGCGGACGCGGCGTTCTTCGCAACCGGTGAGAAGTTCCCGGATGCGCTCGCGGGTGCGGCGCTCGCTGGCGGCTTGGGCGTTCCACTGATTGTGACCCCGAAGTCCTGCGTTCCCTCCGACACCCGGGACCTCGTGCTCGCGCTCGGCGCCGACGAGCGGGTGCTCTTGGGCAGCTCCGTGACGCTCTCGTCGGACGTCGCGAGCCTTCGAACGTGTTGATCGCCGGACCCGTCGCCTCGCCGAGCGCCCACGGCAAGCGCGCTCGGTAGGCTTGCCGCATGGCAGCATCCTGGTCTCTCGGTGGCGCGCTCCGCGGCATGTTCCAGCGCGCGACGATCGACGAGACGACGTGGGAGCAGCTGGAGGACGCCCTGATCGGCGCCGACTTCGGACCTGACCTCGCCGATCAGCTCGTCGAGGAGTTGCGCGGCCAGGTGGCGAAGTTCCGCACGACCGACCCGGCCGACCTGCAGCGGATGCTCCGCGAGGCGCTCGAGGAGCGCTTCGCCCGCCTCGACCCGACGCTGACCCTGAGCGCGCGACCCGCCGTGGTGCTGGTGGTCGGGGTCAACGGCGTCGGCAAGACGACGACGATCGGCAAGTTCGCCAAGTTCCTGACCAACCACGGCCGCAGCGTGCTCGTGGGCGCGGCCGACACCTTCCGCGCCGCCGCGGTGGAGCAGCTGGCCACCTGGGCCGAGCGCGCCGGCGCCACGATCGTGCGACCGCAGCAGCAGGGTCAGGATCCGGCCTCCGTCGCCTTCCAGGCGGTCGAGGCCGCCCAGCGCGACGGCATCGAGATCGTGCTGATCGACACGGCCGGGCGTCTGCAGACCAAGAGCGGGCTGATGGACGAGCTCTCGAAGGTGCGGCGCGTGGTCGAGAAGCTCTCGCCCATCGCCGAGGTGCTGCTCGTGCTGGATGCGACGACCGGTCAGAACGGTCTCGCCCAGGCGGAGGCGTTCATCGAGCACGCGGGGGTCACCGGGCTCGTGCTCACCAAGCTCGATGGCAGCGCCAAGGGCGGCTTCGTGCTGGCCGTGCAGGAGAAGACCGGCATCCCGATCAAGCTGGTCGGCCAGGGCGAGGGCATCAGCGACCTCACCGGCTTCAACCCGACCGCGTTCGTCGCCCAGCTCGTCGGGTAGCTAGGTCGCAGTGGCGACCGACACCAGGTAGCCGATCGCGGCCGCTAGGGCGAGCGTGATCGCCAGCGCCGTGATGACGACGGTGCGGATCGGGTGCTCCATGGCGATCGGCAGGGCGCCGGGGTGCGTCGCGATGATCTCCTCCACCGTGGCGCGCTCGTAGCGCGCGAGCGCCGCGTGGGGGAGCGCGGCGATCACGGCGGCGAGCTGATCCTCCGACCACCGGTCGCCGCGCAGGGCGAGGGCGAGCCGGCCCTCGCGGTCGATGGCGCTGACGAGCCGTCGACGCACCGGCGGATGCTCGGGGTCCCACCAGGGCGGCTCGACGCGCTCGACGTCGACCACGTCGACGAGGTCGACGAGGCGCCAGGCCGTGGTGACCCCCCACGCGGTGCGGAGCTCGAGCGTGTCGGTGCGGATCCGGATGCGCGGCACGAGGACGTGCAGGCACGCCAGCGCCCCGAGCCCCGCAATGACGAGCAGCGGCGGCACGGCGAGGACGGGCTCTCCCGAGCCGATTGCTCCGATCATGCCGAACACCAGCACCGCGCCGAGTCCGAGCGCGAGGCCCAGCCAGCGGGAGTCCTGGTTGACCGCGGTGCGGAGCGTCCGCCACCGAGGTCGCAGCTCGGTCATGGTGTTGGCTATCCCTCCCCGGACGCGCTCTCCGCGGCGTAGACGGCCGCGCGCTCGACGTAGCGCTCCGAGTTGCCGTGCAGACCCGCGACCTCCTCGTCGCTCAGCTCGCGGCGCACCTTCGCAGGCACACCCGCGACGAGCGAGCGCGGCGGCACGATCGTGCCCTCGAGCACGACGGCTCCGGCCGCGACGAGCGAGTCGGCGCCGACGACGGCACCGTTCAGCACGGTCGCGTTCATGCCGATGAGGCAGCCGTCCTCGATGCGGCAGCCGTGCACGACGGCGCCGTGGCCGACGCTCACCCCCGCGCCGATGACGGTCGGGGAGCCGAGCTCGGTGTGCACGACGACGTTGTCCTGCAGGTTGCTGCCGGGGCCGAGCACGATCTCGTCGATGTCGCCGCGCAGCACCGCGCCGAACCAGACGCTCGCGGAATGCTCGACGCGGACCTTGCCGATCAGGGTGGCGCTGTTGGCCAGCCAGGCGTTCGCATCCACGCTCGGGGTGGTGCCTTGGAAGGGAATGAGAGGCATGCCTTCAGGGTAGACCCGCGTCCCAGTGAACAACCGGCGCGCCGCCGGTGGCCACCCCCTAGACTGCGGGCAACGAGCACACGATGCGCCGTCGTGCCGCGCGATCGACGCTGGGAGGGACGCGATGACCGAGACGTCAACGGAACGCGAGTCGGCGCCGCTGCTTCCGCCGCTCCTGGCCATGCTCCTCGCGGTGATCGGCACCTCCACGATGCTCTGGACCTTCGTCGAGATCATCGATCTCGCGCTCGGCGGCGGCGGCACGCTCGGGCTCTCGATCCTGTTCTTCCTCGGCGCCGGAATCGACCTGGTCGCGCTCGTGATCGCCGTCATCGGCATCGTGCGCGGACGCCGCCGCGGGCTCTCGTTCATCGCGCTCGGCTTCGCGCTCGTGCCGGTCGCGCTGGTGGCGCTCACCGCCGTCGCCGCCAACGCCACCGTCTGAGCGGTTAAGCTGGGTCAGTCATGGCCACTTTCGGTACTCTCTCGGATCGCCTCACCGCGACCTTCCGCAATCTCCGCACCAAGGGCAAGCTCACCCCGGCGGACGTCGACGGAACGGTGCGCGAGATTCGTCGCGCCCTGCTCGACGCCGACGTCGCGCTCGAGGTCGTCAAGGCCTTCACCGGGCGCGTGCGCGAGCGCGCCCTCGGCGACGAGGTCAACAAGGCGCTCAACCCCGCCCAGCAGGTCGTCCAGATCGTCAACGACGAGCTGGTGCAGATCCTCGGCGGGCAGCAGCGTCGCCTCGAGTTCGCCAAGAAGCCGCCGACCGTGATCATGCTCGCCGGCCTCCAGGGTGCCGGCAAGACGACCCTCGCCGGCAAGCTCGCCAAGCACCTCAAGAAGGAGGGGCACACGCCGCTCCTGGTCGCCTCCGACCTTCAGCGCCCCAACGCGGTCACCCAGCTGCAGGTCGTCGGTGAGCAGGCGGGCGTGCCCGTCTTCGCCCCCGAGCCCGGCAACGGCGTCGGCGACCCGGTCAAGGTCGCCAAGAACGGCGTCAAGGAGGCCGAGCGCAAGCAGTACGACACCGTCATCGTCGACACCGCGGGCCGTCTCGGCATCGACGCCGAGATGATGAAGCAGGCCTCCGCCATCCGCAAGGCGGTCAGCCCCGACGAGGTGCTGTTCGTCATCGACGCGATGATCGGCCAGGACGCCGTCACGACGGCGCGCGCCTTCCAGGAGGGGGTCGACTTCACCGGCGTCGTGCTCTCCAAGCTCGACGGCGACGCCCGCGGTGGCGCGGCGCTCAGCGTCGCGAGCATCACGGAGCGCCCCATCATGTTCGCCTCGACGGGGGAGGGGCTCGACGACTTCGAGCCGTTCCACCCCGATCGCATGGCCAGCCGCATCCTCGACCTCGGTGACATCCTCACCCTCATCGAGCAGGCGCAGTCCGCGTTCGACGAAGAGACCGCGGCTCAGACCGCTGAGAAGTTCGCCACCGACAGCTTCACGCTCGAGGACTTCCTCCAGCAGATGCAGCAGCTCAAGAACATGGGCTCGCTCAAGGGCATGCTCGGCATGCTGCCCGGCGCGCGCGGCATGAAGGACCAGCTCGAGAACTTCGACGAGCGCGAGATCGTTCGCACCGAAGCGATCATCCAGTCGATGACGCCCGCCGAGCGCCGCACGCCGAAGCTGCTGAACGGCTCCCGACGGCTGCGCATCGCGAAGGGCTCCGGCGTCACCGTCACTGAGGTCAACCAGCTCGTCATGCGCTTCGAGCAGGCCGCCAAGATGATGAAGACGGTCGCCAAGGGCGGGGTGCCTCAGGTGCCCGGCATGGGACCGATCCCCGGCGGAAGCTACGGCGGCGGCAAGCGCGCGGCGCAGGCCAAGAAGAAGAAGGGCTCGCGCAGCGGCAACCCCGCCAAGCGCGCCGCGGAGGAGGCGGCCCGCGCGAGCGGCGGCGCCCCGGCGACCTCGGGCGGCAGCGGTTTCGGCCTGGGCGCGCAGGGTGCGCCGGGCGGTCCGAGCCCCGAAGAGCTCGAATCGCTGCAGAAGTTCCTCGGGCGCTGATGTCGCGCCAGCGGGCGGCCCTCGCCGCGCGATAGCGTCGAGCAATGACTTCTCGCCCCGTCCGGCTCGGCGTGCAAATGGCGCCGCAGCACACGCTCTACCCACACATCCGTGACACCGTCCTCGAGCTGGAGCAGCTCGGCGTCGACGTGCTGTTCAACTGGGACCACTTCTTCCCGCTCTCCGGCGACCGCGAGGGCCTGCACTTCGAGTCGTGGACGGAGCTGGCCGCCTGGGCGGAGCTGACCAGCCGGGTCGAGTTCGGGGCGCTCGTCAACTGCAACAGCTACCGCAACCCCGACCTGCAGGCCGACATGGCCCGCACGATCGACCACATCAGCGCCAAGGACGGCACCGGCCGCTTCATCTTCGGCACCGGCTCGGGCTGGTTCGAGCGGGACTACGTCGAGTACGGCTACGAGTTCGGCACGGCCGGCTCGCGCCTGAACGACCTCGCGGCGGCGATGCCGCGCATCGAGGAGCGCTGGGCGAAGCTGAACCCGCCGCCCACGCGCAAGATCCCCGTGCTCATCGGCGGCGGCGGCGAGAAGAAGACGCTGCGGATCGTGGCCCAGCACGCCGACATCTGGCACAGCTTCGCGGCCCCGGCCGACCTGCAGCGCAAGCTCGGCATCCTGGCCGAGCACGGCGCCGCGGTCGGGCGCGACGTCTCTGAGATCGAGATCTCGAACGAGCTGCGGAACCGCGACGAGCACGAGGCGGATGCGCTGCGCGAGCTGGGCGTGAGCCTGTTCACCATCGGGATCACCGGTCCCGACTACGACGTGCAGACCGTGCGCCGCTGGCTCGCCTGGCGCGACGCCGCGAACGCGTAGCGCTAGCCGGCCGCGGCGTCGAGGCTGCCGCGGCCGCGGCGCTCGGAGCGATCGACGGTGACGTCGAAGAGCGTCTCGAGCGCCGCATCGACGCGCTCCGCCTGGCCCGCCCGGGCGTGCTCGCGGGCCCGCACCGTGGGCTCGTGCAGCAGCACCCCGGCGAGATGGCGCAGTGCGGCTGCGACCTCGGGGCCTTCGCCGCGCGCGGCGGAGCGGGCGACCTCGGCGTCCAGGATGTCCGCCATGTGACGGTGCAGCGCCGAGATCGCGGGTACCGCGTCGAGCTCGCGGGACTCGGCGGCGAAGGTATCGGTCGCGTGTGAGACGAGCGCGCGGGCGTCGTCCGAGACGGCGAACTCGTCGAGGCCGGCGTGCAGGCGGACCGTCTCAAGGTCGAGCAAGGTGATCTCGGGCAGGGTCGAGATCGCCGGGTCGACGTTGCGCGGCAGGCCCAGGTCGACGATGAGCTGCGGGTGGCGCTGGGCGAAGCGATCGCGCGTGCTGGCGTGATCGGCTGCCTCCACCACGATGTCTCCGGTCGAGCAGGTGACGATCACGTCGGCGGCCGCGAGCGCCGCGGGCGCCTCCTCGTGCTCGAGCGGGGTGAGCCCGCGCGGGATCCCGAAGGCGGCGGCGCGACCCGAGCGCGAGTGCACCGCGATGTCGCGCGCCCCACGACGTCGCAGCGCGGCGACGGCGACGCGCGCGTACTGGCCGGTGCCGATCAGCACCACGCGTGCCGTCTCCCAGGAGTCGATGCGGCTCGAGGCCAGCTCGAGGGCGAGCTCGGCGAGGGAGCGTCCGACGGTCTCCAGCCCGGTCGCGGCGCGCACTCCGCGCGAGGTCTGCGAGGCCTGCTGGAAGGCACGCTCCAGGTCTCGTGAGGTCGTTCCGGCACGGCGGGCCTGCTCCAGCGCCGTGCGCACCTGCCCGGCGATCTCCGTCTCGCCGACGACGACCGACTCGAGGCCCGAGGCGACGGCGAACAGGTGCTCGACCGCGCGCATCCCGGTGTGCACCTGAAGCGAGGGCTCGAGCTCGGCCAGCGGCACGCCGCTTCGCTCGCTCAGCTGCTCGAGAACGATCTCGAAGCCGATCTCGCTCGCCGGGCTCAGCGGCTCCTCGAGATCCAGGTAGGCCTCGAAGCGGTTGCAGGTCGCCACCACGATCGCGCCGTTGACGCAGTCGAACTCGGCGACCAGCTGCTCGGCGATGCCGTCATGGTCGCTCGCGAGCTTCTCAAGAATGGGGAGGGGCGTCACACGGTGATGGGCGGTAACGCAGGCGAGCACCGGCAAAGTCTAAGTCACGGGATGCGAGACTTTACTGATGCCACCTGACGCCCTGCCTCCGACCCATCCGCTGCGCTCCGGAGTCGTCGCCGACTCTCCGCTGCTCGCCGCGATGCGAGGCACCCGCCCTGACACCCTGCCCGTCTGGTTCATGCGCCAGGCCGGCCGCTCGCTGCCCGAGTACCGCGAGCTGCGCGTGGGCCACGCGATGCTCGACGCCTGCCTCACCCCGGAGCTGGCCGCCGAGATCACCCTGCAGCCGGTGCGTCGGCACGGCGTGGACGCGGGCATCTTCTTCAGCGACATCGTCGTGCCGCTCAAGCTCGCCGGGCTCGACGTCGAGATCGTCGCCGGGCGCGGGCCAGTGTTCGCCACCCCGGTGACGAGCCGCGAGCAGATCGACGCGCTGCCGGACCCCGAGAGCGTCGACATGGCGCCGATCGCGGCCGCCGTCGCCCTCACGGTGGCGGAGCTGGGGGCCACGCCCCTCATCGGCTTCGCGGGCGCCCCGTTCACCCTGGCCGCCTATCTGGTCGCCGGGGGACCGGATCGCGATCAGCTGCAGGCGCGGCGGCTCATGCACGCGGAGCCGGAGACCTGGGATGCGCTCGTCGACTGGCTCGCGCGGCTCACCGGGCGCTTCCTTCAGACGCAGGTGCAGGCGGGAGCCAGCGCGCTGCAGCTCTTCGACTCCTGGGCGGGCGGGCTCTCGCTCGCCGACTATGAGCGCTTCGCCGCTCCCGCCTCGCGCCGGGCGCTCGACGTGGTGCGCCCCGCGCTCGGCGAGGGGGCGGACCGGGCGCCGCTCGTGCACTTCGCGACCGGCAGCTTCGAGCTGCTGCCCGCGATGCGCGACGCGGGGGTGGACGTCGTCGGCATCGACCACCGCATCCCGCTCGACGTCGCGGTCTCGCGCCTCGGCGCGGGCGTGCCCGTGCAGGGCAACGTCGACCCGGCGCTGCTGACGGCCCCCTGGGAGGTGCTCGAGGCGCACGTGCGCGACGTCGTGCGGCGCGGTCAGGCGGCGCCGGCGCACGTCGTGAACCTCGGTCACGGCGTTCCCGCCGACACCGACCCGACGGTGCTCACGCGCATCGTTGACCTGGTGCACTCGCTCTGACCATGCCGCGCGCGAGGGTCATCGGGGGCGGTGTCGCGGGCCTGGTCGCGGCGCGCGAGCTCGCCGAACGCGGCTGGCAGGTCACGCTGCACGAGGCGAGCGACCGGCTGGGCGGCACGATTCACGCGATCGCGGTTCCCGATGGGCTCGGCGGCGAGGTGCTGCTGGATGTCGGCGCCGAGAGCTTCGCGACACGGCAGGGCACGGTCGCCGCACTGCTCGACGAGCTGGGGCTCGCCTCCCGCATCGTCGCGCCATCTCCGCGCAGCGCCTGGCTGAGCGGCCCGGCAGGGGACCTGCCGCTGCCGGCGACGGGTGTGCTCGGCATCCCGCAGAGCGTGCTCTCCCGCGACGTGCGCCGCGTCATCGGGCTTCGCGGCGTGCTGCGCGCGCTCGGCGACGCCGTCGTGCCGTTGGGCGAGGTGAGCGGCGACGAGACCGTGGATTCGCTGGTGCGACGCCGGGTCGGCGCGCGCGTCGCCGATCGGCTGGTCGCGCCCATCGCCGAGGGCGTGTACTCGCGCTCGCCGGATCAGCTGCGCGTGCGCGAGGTGCTGCCCGAGCTCCTGACCCAGGGGTGCACGCGCTCGCTTCGTGCCGCCGTGCGCCGGATCCGCGAGAACCGCCCCGCGGGCGCCGCCGTCGCCGGGCTCGACGGCGGCATCATCGTGCTGGTGCAGAGCCTCGAAGCGCGCCTGCGCGAGCTGGGTGTGCAGATCCGGCTCGAGGACGCACGCGAGGCGGGGGAGCCGGGGGAGCCGGGCGACGATCTCGTCGTCGACGCGCGCCCCGGACCCGCCGCCAGCCGCACCACGGTCGTCACGCTCGTGCTCGACGCCCCCGAGCTCGACGCGGCGCCGCGCGGCACGGGCGTGCTCGTCACCCGATCCGGCGGCGACGTGCCGCGCGCGCTCACCCATTCGAGTGCGAAGTGGCCGTGGCTCGCCGCCCGGCTCGCACCGCACCGTCACGCGGTGCGCGTCAGCTACGACGGCCACCGTGCCGACGACGCCGCGCTGCGAGGCCGGGCTCTCGCCGACGCGTCGAGGCTGCTCGGCATCGACCTCGCGAGCCGCGAACCGGTGGCCTCGCACGTCGCGCACTGGAGCCAGTCCGAGCGCGTGACGCCCCCGGATTCCGATGCCGTGCTGCGCCTCGGTGCGGCGGTCGCGGGGTCGGGACTCGCACGCGTGATCGCACACGCTCGCACCGCCGTCGCCTCCCGCGCCGGCTAGCCGCGCATGCCCCGCTGCTGCTCCCCGTTCCCGCTCAACTCTCCATGAAAGAATCGCCCCCATGCCGTCACCGTCATCGTCGTCCTCCGGCTTCGCGCTCTGGGCGGTGCTCCAGCGTCCGCCGCTCGCCGCACCCGACGTCTCCGATCCCGCCGAGGTCGCGGAGCGCCTCGATTCCGCCATCCGGGATCTCGCCGCAGCCGAGGTCGTGACGCGCGGCATCTACGATGTCTCCGGGCTTCGCGCCGACGCCGACCTGATGGTCTGGCTGCACGGCCCGAGCGCCGAGGGCCTGCAGCGCTCCCTGCGCGAGCTGCGCCGCCGCACTGTCCTGGGTGAGCTGCTCCCGGTGTGGAACGCGATGGGCGTGCACCGCGACGCCGAGTTCAACCGGGCCCACGTGCCCGGCTTCCTGCGTGGCGAGCACGCTCGCGAGTGGCTCACCGTCTACCCCTTTGTGCGCAGCTACGACTGGTACCTGCTGCCGGAGGCCGAGCGTCGCGCCATGCTCGCCGAGCATGGCCGCGCCGGCGCCGCGTTCACGAGCGTCGTCGCCAACACCGTCGCCTCGTTCGCACTGGGCGACTGGGAGTGGATTCTGCCGATGGAGTCCGACTCGCTCACCGACTTGGTCGACATGATGCGCGAGCTGCGCGCCACGGATGCGCGTCGCCACGTGCGCGAGGAGGTGCCGTTCTACACCGGTCGCCGCATCACGTCGGCCGAACTGGCGGAGGTGCTCGCGTGAGCGCGGAGAACCTCGGATCCACGGGCACCCCGCCGCGGGTGCTCGCCGCGAGCCCGCCTGCGGCCGACGGCGCCGAGCACGTGGCGACGCCGGTCGCCTACGACGCGATCCTGCTCGCCGGATTCGGCGGACCGGAGGGCCAGGACGACGTGATCCCGTTCCTCAAGAACGTGACCCGCGGGCGCGGGATCCCCGAGGAGCGCCTCGAGGAGGTGGCCCACCACTACCGCCACTTCGGCGGGGTGAGCCCGATCAACGACCAGAACCGCGAGCTGAAGGCCGCGCTCGAAGCCGAGCTCGCCCGGCGCGGCATCGACCTGCCGGTGTACTGGGGCAACCGGAACTGGGACCCGTACCTCGCCGACGCCGTCCAGGCGGCGCACGACGACGGGCACCGCGCGCTGCTCGGAATCGCAACGAGCGCCTACAGCTCGTTCTCGAGCTGCCGCCAGTACCGCGAGGACTTCGCGCTCGCGCTCGAGGCCACGGGCCTGCACGGCGAGGTGACGATCGACAAGGTGCGCCAGTACTTCGATCACCCCGGATTCGTGGAGCCGTTCATCGAGGCCCTCACGGACGGCGTGCGCGACCTGCTCGCGCAGCTGGGTGACGGCGCGGATGCCGCCCGCGACATCCGCGTCCTGTTCGCCACCCACTCGATCCCCACCTCCGATGCCGAGCGCAGCGGTCCCCGCGACCGCGACTTCGGCGAGGGCGGCGCCTACGCGGCGCAGCACCTGGCCGTGAGCGAGATCGTGGCGGCCGAGGCCGCCCGCGCGCTGGGGCTCGATCGACTGGACTGGGAGCTCGTCTACCAATCGCGCTCGGGCCCGCCCACGCAGCCGTGGCTGGAGCCGGACATCAACGACCGCATCGCCGAGCTGCCCGCCGCGGGCGTGCGCGCCGTGGCGATCGTGCCGGTCGGGTTCCTCTCCGACCACATGGAGGTGCTCTGGGACCTCGACAACGAGGCGACCGAGTCGGCGGAGGAGGCCGGGCTGCTCTCTGTCCGCGTGGCGACTCCCGGATCGCACGCCGCCTTCGTGCGCGGCCTCGTCGACCTCGTGCTCGAGCGGCGCGACGGCACCCCGCCCGCCGAGCGCCCCGCGCTCACGGAGCTCGGGCCGTGGTTCGACGTGTGCCGCCCCGGCTGCTGCGAGAACGTCCGCGCCGGGTTCAAACCCGCGGTCTCCGGGGTCGCCCCGTGACCTTGGCGCGCATCGGAACGCGGGGCAGCCAGCTCGCGCTCGCACAGAGCGGCCAGGTCGCCGAGGCGCTCGCCGGCGTGCTCGGCACCCCCGTTCCGCTCGTTCCGCTGCGCAGCGAGGGAGACGACCTTCGCGGACCGCTCACCGGCCTCGGCACGACCGGGGTGTTCGCGACCCGGCTGCGCGAGGCGCTGCTCGACGGTGCCTGCGAGCTGCTCGTGCACTCCTTCAAAGATCTGCCGGTCGCCGAGTACCCGGGTCTGAGGGTCGTCGCGGTGCCCGAGCGGGCGGATGCGCGCGATGCGCTCTGCACGCGCGACGGGCGAACGCTCGCCGAGCTGCCTCCGAACGCGCGCATCGGCACCGGCTCTCCGCGCCGCGCCGCCGCGCTGCTGCGTCTGCGTCCCGACCTGCGGATCGAGCCGATCCGCGGCAACGTCGACACCCGGCTCGGCACGCTCGACGGCGGGCTGGACGCCGTCGTGCTCGCCGCCGCGGGGCTGGCCCGACTGGGCCGCCAGGACGCCGTCGCCGAATTCTTCGACCTCGACGCGGTCATGCCCGCGCCCGCGCAGGGAGCGCTCGCGCTCGAGGTGCGGGAGGACGCCCCCGCGGAGCTGCTGGCGGCCCTCGACGCGCTCAACGATCCGGAGACGCACGCCGCTGCCATCGCCGAGCGCGCGGTGCTCGCCGAGCTGGAGGCGGGCTGCTCGGCCCCGATCTCGGCCTGGGCCGAGGTCGCGAACGACCGCCTGCGGCTGCGGGCGCGGGTGATCAGCCCCGACGGGGCGGCTCTCGCCGACGCCTCGGGTGAGGTCGCGTGGGTCTCCGCCGCGGGCGACGAGCAGCGCAGTGCCTCCCTCGCCCTCGGGCACCGCGCGGGCGCCGAGCTTCGCGAGCGCATGCGCGCCGACGCCGCCCTCGACGGGCTGGTGACGTCATGACCGGGGCGCTCGACGGCCGCCGCGTCCTGATCGCCGGCTCGCCCCAGTTCGGGCAGGAGCTCGCCGCCGAGCTGGAGGCGCGCGGCGGGCACCCCGAGCTCGCCCCGTTCATCCGCACCGCGCCCGCCGCCGCTCAGCCCTGGCGCGACGCCGTGACCCAGCTCGTCTCGGGCGGCTTCGACTGGGTGATCGTGACCAGCCAGGCGACCGTGCGGACGCTGGCCGCGCTCGACCTCGACATCCCCGAGAGCACCCGCGTCGCCGCCGTCGGCCCCGCCACCGCGCGCGCTCTCACCGCGACCGGGCTGACCGTGTCGCTGGTGCCTGCCGAGCACTCGGCGCGAGGCCTGCTCGCCGACCCGAGCTTCGCCGCGACCACAGGGCGCCGCATCCTGGTGCCGCAGTCCGAGCTCGCCGCGCCGCTGCTCGCCGAGGGTCTCGCCGAGCTCGGCCACGACGTGACGGCGCTCGTCGCCTACCGGATCGAGGCGGTCCCGGCGCCGCCGCGGCTCGTCGAGCGCATCCGCGCAGGCGAATTCGACGCCCTCGTCGTCAGCTCCGGCAGCGTCGGGCATGAGGTGCAGAGCCAGTGCGCGCCGCTGCCCGAGACGACGCACCTGATCGCGATGGGCCCGGCGACCGCCGAGGCCACGCGCGACGTCGGACTCCGCGTCGACGGCTTCGCACTCGACCGCACGCCGGCCGCGCTCGCCGACGCGGTCGAGCAGGTGCTCGCCGACTGCTGGTCGGCGCCGGCCGCGAGCGAGCGTCGCCCGGCCCACGATGGAGAGGACGACTCCGCATGAGCGGACCCACGATCCGACCGCGCCGGCTGCGCCGCACGCCCGCCGTGCGCGCCCTCGCGCGCGAGACCCACCTTGCGCCGTCGCAGCTCGTGCTGCCGGTGTTCGTGCGCGAAGGCCTCACCGAGGCGCAGCCGATCCTCTCGATGCCGGGCGTCGTCCAGCATCCGCTCTCCGAGGTCGGCCGGGTGGCCGCGCGCGTGGCCGAGGCCGGGCTCGGCGGCATCATGCTCTTCGGGGTGCCCGAGACGCGCGACGCGACCGGCTCGGGGATTCTCGACCCGAAGGGCATCCTGAATCGCGCGATCCGCGCCGCCGTCGTCGAGGTCGGCGACGCCACGGTGATCCAGGCGGATCTGTGCCTCGACGAGTTCACCAATCACGGCCACTGCGGCGTGCTCGACGCCCACGGTGCGGTCGACAACGACGCCACTCTGGAGCTCTACGCGCAGGCCGCCGTCGCGCAGGCCGAGGCCGGGGCTCAGCTGCTCGGACTGTCCGGGATGATGGACGGTCAGACCGCGGTCGCCCGCCATGCACTCGACGCCGCCGGACACGCCGACGTCGCGCTGCTGGCCTACTCGGCGAAGTACGCCTCCGCGCTCTACGGCCCGTTCCGCGACGCCGTCGACTCGCAGCTGCGCGGCGACCGTCGCAGCTACCAGCTCGACCCCGCGAACGGCCGCGAAGGGCTGCGCGAGGCGGCGCTCGACGTCGCCGAAGGCGCCGACATCGTCATGGTCAAGCCGGCCAGCTTCTACCTGGATGTGCTCGCCGAGGTCGCGGCGGAGAGCCCCGTCCCGGTCTGGGCGTATCAGGTCTCGGGGGAGTACGCGATGATCGAAGCCGCCTCCGCGAACGGCTGGATCGACCGCCGTCGCGCGATCGAGGAGTCGGTGATCTCGATCCGCCGCGCCGGCGCCGACGCCGTGCTCAGCTACTGGGCGCTCGAGCTGGCGGAGTGGGCGAAGTGACCGCCCGCGAGCCTTCGCGCTCCGAGCAGCTGTTCGACCGTGCGCGCCGCATTCTCCCCGGCGGGGTCGACTCGCCCGTGCGCGCCTTCGGCTCGGTCGGCGGAACCCCGCGCTTCCTCGCGTCCGCGCACGGAGCGTTCGTCGTGGATGCCGACGGCACCGAACTCGTCGACCTGGTGGGCTCCTGGGGTCCGGCGCTGCTCGGCCACGCGCATCCGGAGGTTGTCGACGCGGTGCAGCGCGCCGCCGCCCGCGCCCTGTCCTTCGGCGCCCCCACCGAGGGCGAGGTCGAGCTCGCCGAGCTGATCGCCGAGCGGTTCGCGCGCACCGGGCCCGACGGGGTGCGCCTCGCCCCGATCGAGCGGCTGCGACTGGTCTCGACCGGCACCGAGGCGACGATGACCGCGATCCGCCTGGTGCGCGGCGCCACCGGGCGCGACCTGGTGATCAAGTTCGCCGGCCACTACCACGGCCACTCCGACGGGCTGCTGGCCGAGGCGGGCTCGGGGCTGGCGACGCAGGCGCTCCCGGGCTCGGCGGGCGTCACCGCGGCGACCGCGAGCCAGACGATCGTGCTGCCGTACAACGACCTCGATGCCGTGCGCGCCGCGTTCGCCCAGCATCCGGACCAGATCGCCGGGATCATCGTCGAATCGGCGGGCGCCAACATGGGCGTCGTCGCGCCGGTCCCGGGCTTCACCCGCGCGCTGCGGGATGTCTGCCACGAGCACGGCGCCCTGCTCATCGTCGACGAGGTGCTGACTGGATTCCGCTCGGGTCCTGCCGGCTACTGGGGCATCGAGGTCGATGCGGGCGAGGGATACCTTCCCGACCTGGTCTGCTTCGGCAAGGTGATCGGCGGCGGGCTGCCCGTCGCCGCGATCGGCGGACGCGCCGACCTTCTCGAGCTGCTCGCACCGCTCGGGCCGGTCTACCAGGCGGGAACGCTGAGCGGCAACCCGGTCGCGGTTGCGGCAGGCCTGGCGACGCTGCGCCTCGCCGACGACGCCGCCTACGCGCGGCTGGCGGTCGCCGCGGATGCCGTCGCCACCGGCGTCTCCGCCGCGCTGACGGCGGAGGGGGTCGAGCACGTGGTGCCCCGGGCAGGGACCCTGTTCTCGTTCGCCTTCCGGGCCGAGCTGCCGCGCGGCTACCGTGAGGTGCAGGACCAGCGTGCCGAGCGGTATCCGGCCCTGTTCCACGCGTTCTTGGACCACGGCGTGATGCCGCCGCCGAGCGTGTTCGAGGCATGGTTCGTCTCCGCCTCGCACGACGAGCTCGCGATCGGCCGCATCCTCGACGCGGCCCCGGCCGCCGCGCGTGCCGCGGCGTCCCTCTGATCGCGGTTCACGCGACCCGGATTGCGTCGAGGTGCAAGATTGCGAGAAAGTCTCAAGGTACGCGTACGCTAGCGCCGTGACGGCAGCAAGGACCGATCGAGTCCGCATCGGTGTGCAACTGGGGCTCCAGCACGCGAGCTTCGCCCAGATCCGCGACGCCGTGCTGCGCTTCGAGGAGCTCGGGGTCGACACCATCTTCGTCTCGGACCACTTCTTTCCGGTCGGGCCCGCCGCTGAGGGGTTTCAGTTCGAGGCCTGGATGACTCTCGCTTCGATCGCCGAGCTCACCCATCGCGTCGAGTTCGGGCCGCTCGTCTCCTCCACCGCCTACCGGAACCCCGACCTGCAGGCCGACATGGCGCGGACGATCGACCACATCAGCGCGCACGCCACCGGGGTCGGTCGGTTCATCTTCGGCACCGGCTCCGGCGGGCAGGAGCGCGACTTCCGCGCCTACGGCTACCCCTTCGACGGGCCCGCCGCCCGCGCCGAGCGGCTCGCGAACGATGTCGCGCGCGTGCGCGAACGCTGGGCCGCTCTCAATCCGCCGCCGACGCGCTCGATCCCGCTGCTCATCGGCGGGCACGGAGAGAACACAACGCTGCGCACCGTTGCCGAGCACGCCGACATCTGGCACTCCTTCAGCGACCCAGACACCTTCGTGCGACGACTCGGCGTCGTTCGCCACTGGTGCGCCGAGATCGGCCGTGACCCGCGCGAGATCCGCCTCGCCACCGGAACCAGTCTCGGCGGTGCAGGCATGCTCGACGCCGCCTCGCTGCGGGCCTATCACGCGCTCGGCGTGCGATTGTTCGTTCCCGCCCTCGACGGACCCGAGTTCGACTCGGCGCCCGTGCGCCGGCTTCTGGACTGGCGCGAAACGCTCGAAGTCTGACGCTTCTGGTGCGGAGCGCGCCGGCGGCTCGGCCTAGCCTGAACGAGTGAGCGTCACCTCCCCGCCGCGGTCGAGCGCCGCCGTCCTCGCCGCCATCGCGATCACCCTGCTGGCCTGGGCGAGCGCGTTCGTCGTCATCCGCGACGTCGCGCCCGAGATCGGCGGCGGGGCCCTCGCCCTCGGGCGGCTGCTCATCGGAACGCTCTCGCTCGGGCTCCTTGTCGCGGTGCGGCGGACCTGGGTGCGCCCGACCGGCCGCGAATGGCTGCTGCTCGCCCTCTACGGCCTCGCGTGGTTCGGCGCCTACAACGTGGCGCTCAACCTCGCCGAGCACACGCTCGATGCGGGCACCACGGCGATGATCGTCAACATCGGACCGATCCTCATCGCGCTCGGCGCGGGCGTGCTGCTGGGGGAGGGTGTCCCGCGCTGGCTCGTGATCGGGGCGCTGGTCGCGTTCCTCGGCGTCGTCATCATCGGCCTCGCCTCGAGCGTCGCGGTGCCCGGCCGGGAGATCGACCTCGTCGGCATGCTCTGGGCGCTTCTCGCCGCCGTCACCTACGCCGCCGGGGTGCTCGCGCAGAAGCCGGTCTCGCGCCGGATCCCCGCTATTCAGACGACGTTCGTCGGCTGCGTCGTCGGGGCGATCGCCACGCTGCCCTTTGTGGGCCAGCTGGCGGCGGAAGCGCGAGAAGCGAGCGCGCTCGCGCTTGTCGGCGTCCTCTACCTCGGCATCGTGCCCACCGCGCTCGCCTTCACCACGTGGGGCTACGCCCTCGCGCGGATGCCCGCGGGGCGGCTCGGCGTCTCCACCTACATCGTGCCGCCGCTCGTCGTCCTGCTCGCCTGGATCGTGCTCGGCGAGATCCCCGCGATCCTCGCCGTCGTCGGCGGCGCGGTCTGCCTGCTCGGCGTCGCCGTGAGTCGACGGCGCTCGCACCCACCCGCCGCGCCGCCGGCACCGGTCGCCGCGCCTCCCGCTGGCTCCTGATCCCGCTCATCCGGCGACCTGTTCACAGTTCGCGGCGAAATCTGCCAGAATAGTTCTTTGGGTCCCCGCTACCCGACCCTCTATCCGGTCGCGGACGATCCCCCTTCAGAACTTTCCTGCCGAGTGTGCCCCACGCGCACGGGAGCAGTTCGACCTTCATTCAACGTTTCAGGAGAATCGTGGCTGTCAAGATCCGCCTCAAGCGCCTCGGAAAGATCCGTGCGCCGTACTACCGAATCGTCGTTGCCGACTCGCGCACCAAGCGCGACGGTCGCGTCATCGAAGAGATCGGGAAGTACCACCCGACCGAGGAGCCCTCGTTCATCGAGATCGACTCCGAGCGCGCCCAGTACTGGCTGAGCGTCGGCGCGCAGCCGACCGAACAGGTCGCGGCCCTCCTCAAGCTCTCGGGCGACTGGGGCATCTTCAAGGGCGAGAAGGGTGCCAAGAGCACCATCAAGACCAAGGAAGCGCCCGTCGCGTTCGTCGTCGACGAGAAGAAGAAGCCGGTTCTCAAGCCCAAGGCGGAGAAGAAGGCCGAGGCCAAGGCTGAGGCTGCTGCCGAGGAGGCCGCCGCCGAGGCTCCCGCCGACGAGACGCCCGCCGAGGCGCCGGCCGACGCCGACCAGGCGTAGTCATCATGCTGGCATCCGCTCTGAAGCATCTCGTCACGGGGATCGTCGAGCATCCCGACGATGTTCAGGTGGATTCCTCGAGCTCTGCTCGTGGAGAGGTCCTCGAGGTGCGCGTGCACCCCGAGGACCTCGGCCGCGTGATCGGCCGCGCCGGTCGCACGGCCAAGGCACTGCGCACGCTCGTCAATGCCCTCGCCGACGGTCGACGCGTTCGCGTTGACGTCGTCGACACCGACGAGGCGTGAGCCCCGCAGCTCCCCGACCCGGTGGAGGGTCCGGTCCGCGCGCCGGCGTCACGCAGCTCCGAGTCGGGCGCCTGACGAAAGCGCACGGCCTCAAGGGCGCGCTGAAGATCGAGCTCTACACCGACGACCCGGATCGCCGGTTCGCACCGGGTTCGAGCTTCTCGCTGCAGGTTCCGTCTTCGTCGCCGTGGCACGGCAAGACGCTCGAGCTCGTCGAGCTGCGCTGGTACAACGCGCAGCCGGTCGGGTTCTTCGTCGGCGTCGACGACCGCACCGCCGCCGAGACGCTCGTCAAGGCGATCCTCTGGGTCGACCAGGAGACGGCCGAGCTTCCCGAAGAGAAGGACGCCTGGTACGACCACCAGCTCGTCGGCCTCAAGGCCTTCCGCGACGGCGTCGAGATCGGCCGCGTCGTGCGCGTCGACCACTTCCCCGCGCAGGACCTGCTCGCCATTCGCACCGCCGAGCGCGAGGTGCTCGTCCCGTTCGTGGCGGCGATCGTTCCCGAGGTCGATGTCGCGGCGGGCCGGATCACCCTGACGCCGCCCGCGGGCCTGTTCGAAGACCTGCCCGACGAGCCCGAGCCGGCCGCGTCGCCCACGTCTTCTCAGTCGACCGGCGGCGCCGACTCCGAGGCGAAGCCCGACGCGCAGCCCGACGACGCCGAGTAGCGTCGCCCGCCGAGGTGGCTAGGCTCAACGGGTGCGCATCGACATTGTCACGATCTTCCCGGAGTTCTTCTCCGTGCTCGACGTCTCCCTTCTCGGCAAGGCGCGGGCGACGGGCCTGATCGACGTCCGCGTGCACGACCTGCGCGACTTCACGCACGACCGCCACCGCACCGTCGATGACACCCCCGCGGGCGGCGGCGCCGGCATGGTCATGAAGCCGGAGCCGTGGGGCGAGGCGCTCGATGCGGTGCTCAGCGGCGCGCAGGATGCCGTCGTCATCTTCCCGAGCCCGGCCGGCTCGCTGTTCACTCAGGCGGCGGCGCGCGAACTGAGCGATACCACGCATCTGGTCTTCTGCTGCGGCCGCTACGAGGGGATCGATCAGCGGGTGATCGAGCACGCCCGCAGCCGTCCCGAGGTGGCCGAGGTGCGCGAGGTCAGCCTCGGCGACTACGTGCTGAACGGCGGCGAGGTCGCCGTCATGGCGATGGTCGAGGCGATCGGCCGTCTTGTGCCGGGCGTTGTCGGAAACCCCGAGAGCCTCGTCGAGGAGAGCCACGAGGACGGCCTGCTCGAGTATCCGAGCTACACGAAGCCCGCCGTCTGGCGAGGTCTGGAGACCCCGCCGATCCTGCTCAGCGGCAACCACGCCGCGATCGCCGCCTGGCGTCGCGAGCAGCAGGTGGAGCGCACCCGCCGCGTGCGGCCCGAACTGCTTCCGCCGACGGAGTCCTAGCTCGAGCGCTGGGTCAGGATGACCGGGCCGTCGTCCGTGACCGCGATCGTGTGCTCGGCGTGCGCGCCGCGCGAGCCGTCGCGCGAGCGCAGTGTCCAGCCGTCCGCATCCGTGTAGATCTTGTTGGTGGTGTGCAGGAACCACGGCTCGATCGCGAACACCAGGCCCGCGCGCAGCGGAAGGCCGCGCCCGCGGCGACCGTCGTTCGGGATGTGCGGGTCGCCGTGCATGATGCGGCCGACGCCGTGCCCGCCGAAGTCGAGGTTGACCTTCAGTCGGTTCGCCTTGGCGACCTCGCCGATGGCGCCGGAGATGTCGCCCACCTTGTTGCCGACGACGGCGGCCGCGATGCCCGCCTCGAGCGCCTTCTCGGTGATCTCGATGAGGCGCAGGTCCTCCTCGCGGGGCGTGCCGACGGCGATCGTCAAGGCCGAGTCCGAGACCCAGCCGTTGAGGCTGGCGGCGAAGTCGAGCGTGAGGAGGTCGCCGTCGTGCAGCGCGTAGTCATGGGGAAGCCCGTGCAGCACGCCGTCATTCACCGAGGTGCAGATGACCTTGCCGAACGGCGAACCGCCGAAGGACGGGTGATAGTCGATGTAGCAGGACTCGGCGCCCGCCGAGCGGATCATGTCGTGCGCGAGCGCGTCGAGCTCGAGCAGGTTGACGCCGACCGCGGCGGCATCGCGGGTGGCTTCCAGCACGCTCGCCACGAACGCGCCCGCCGCGCGCATCTCATCGATTTCGGCCGGGGTGCGCAATTCAATCACCGCACGAGCCTAGCCACTTCAGGCGGTGCGAGCACGGCCCGACGCCAGCCGGTTTTTGGCGCGGCCCCGAATGTGGCAGAATAAGCGTTTGTGCCCGGCGCGACTCTGCCATAGGGGAGTCGCGGTTCTGCCGAACAGCACAACTTTTCTTCTTCATCACCGATACCCCGCGTCCCGACCTGTGGCGAACGCAGAGAGCGAACTGACATGCACATTCTCGACTCCGTCGATGCAGCCAACCTGCGCAGCGACATCCCCGACTTCCGTCCGGGCGACACCGTCAAGGTGCACGTCAACATCGTCGAAGGTTCGCGCTCGCGCATCCAGGTCTTCCAGGGCGTCGTCATCGGCCGCTCGAACGAGGGCATCCGCGAGACCTTCACGGTCCGCAAGATCAGCTTCCAGGTGGGCGTCGAGCGCACCTTCCCGGTGCACTCCCCGGTGATCGATCACATCGAGATCGTCACCCGCGGTGACGTGCGTCGCGCGAAGCTCTACTACCTCCGCAACCTGCGCGGCAAGAAGGCCAAGATCAAGGAGAAGCGCGAGAACTGAGTTCTCGAGCTGTCCTGTTCGAATCCCGGCCCGGTCCTCCGGCGCCGGGATTCGTCGTTTCGCGGTCGACGCACCGTGAGCGTAGCTCGACACACGCGGTGGGTGGTGCCGCCGTGTGGGCGCAGTTGCAACCTATGCTTGCTTCGAGCCAACCGAGGTGCAATGTATTCACAACAACCGCGATCCGAGCGATCCCTTCCCCTGGCGCCTCCCGCGGAGGCCCCGGCGCCCGAGCGACCGCGTCGCGGCTCCGGCGTGCTCCGCTTCCTGCGCGACGTGCTCGTCATCCTCGTCGCCGCGGTCGTCATCTCCTTCCTGATCAAGACCTTCCTGATCCGCTCGTTCTACATCCCGTCGGAGTCGATGGAGTCGACGCTGCTGGTCAACGACCGCATCATCGTCAACGAGCTCGTGCCCGGGGTCGTGCCGATCTCGCGCGGCGACATCGTCGTGTTCCAGGATCCGGGCGGCTGGCTCGTCCCGCAGCCGACGGTGGAGCAGGAACCGCTTGCGGCCGCCTTCGACTGGGTGCTGTCGTTCGTCGGTCTCACCGCCCCGGACAGCAACGACCACCTCATCAAGCGCGTCATCGGCCTGCCGGGCGATGTCGTGACCTGCTGCGACGAGTACGGACGCCTGTCGATCAACGGCGTTCCGATCGACGAGCCCTACGTCCTGCTGCCGGACGGCGTGACGAAGGTCTCCCGCGACGACTTCACCGTCACGGTGCCGGAGGACTCGCTCTGGGTGATGGGCGACAACCGCTACGAGTCGGCCGATTCCCGCTACAACCGCGACAAGCCGGGCAACGGCTTCGTTCCCTTCGACAACGTCGTGGGACGCGCCTTCCTGATCTCGTGGCCGGTGGACCGGTGGACCTGGCTCGACAACCACGAGTTCGCCTTCTCCGGCGTCGATGACGCGGTCGAGACGCCGTCCGGCGAGGACGAGACGGATGAGGTCGGGACTCCGAGCCCGCAGGCCACGACGGGCGGCGAGTGATCCGCCGCGATGGCTGTCGCTGAACCGACCCTGGAGCGGGAGCGCGCCCTGTTCGCCGACGGGGCTGCGCTCGTCATCGGCTGCGACGAGGTGGGCCGCGGCGCGATCGCCGGTCCCGTCGCCGTGGGGGTGTCGGCGGCGTCGCTCGACGAGCTCGAGGCGGCCCCGGTGCCCGCGGGGCTTCGTGACTCGAAGCTGCTGAGCCAGAAGCGCCGCGACGCGCTCGAACCGCTTGCCCGCGCCTGGCTGCCGCGCTCCGCGGTGGGGCTGGCGAGCCCCGCCGAGGTGGAGGCGCGCGGGATCATCGCGGCGCTCGGCCTCGCGGCGAGCCGCGCGCTGGGGGAGCTGCACGCCGCCGGCGTCGACTTCCAGGGCGCTGTCGTGCTGCTGGACGGCTCGCACGACTGGCTCACGGCCGCCCTGCCGCGGCGCAGCGTGCTGCCGCGGGTCATCACCCAGGTGAAGGCCGACCGCGACTGCGCCGTCGTGGCGGCCGCCTCCGTGCTCGCCAAGGTGCACCGCGATCGCCTGATGATCGCGGCGCACGAGGAGGCCCCCGAGTTCGGCTGGGCGAGCAACAAGGGCTACGCGAGCGCCGCGCACTACGCCGCGGTGGAGGCGCGCGGTCCGCATCCGCTGCACCGCCGCTCGTGGCTGCGCGAACCCACCCTGGATGTCGCGGTCGAGTCGCCGGGCGCCTGACGAACTAGACTCGCAGCCGTGGATGACGACGAGTTTGAGGACTACGACCGTGAGGTCGAGTTGGCCCTCTACCGCGAGTACCGCGACGTGGTGGGACAGTTCAAGTACGTGGTCGAGACGGAGCGCCGCTTCTACCTCGCGAACGAGGTGTCGCTCGAGCGCAAGGACACCGAGCACGACTTCTATTTCGAGCTGACGATGAACGACGTCTGGGTGTGGGATGTCTACCGCGCCGATCGCTTCGTGAAGAGCGTGCGGGTGCTCACCTTCAAGGACGTCAACGTCGAGGTGCGCGGCGACAAGGATCTGGAGCTCCCCAAGGAGCTCGCGCTCGACGAGTAGACATCCGTGGATCTCTACCTTCCGATCGTGCTGACGATCACCCTGGTGATGGTCGGCCTCGTGATCGGCATCACCTGGGCGCTGACGCGCGCCGCGCAGCGGCGGCGACGCGAGCTCGAGGAGTCCGGAGACCTCGGCTCGCCCGAGTAGTCGCGCGGCGGGCGGTCGGCGCGGTCTCGCGACGCGGCGACCTCGTCTCCTCCGCAGCGCTTGATTCGCGGCGCAGTGCGCCGAACGGATGCCGGCTCGTGCGCGCCCGGGGCCGAGCGCGCATCCTCGGTGCATGGCGGCCAAAGACGAACTCGGACGGCGCGGCGAGCGCATCGCCGAGCACCACCTCACCGAGCGCGGGCTGGTCGTGCTCGATCGCAACTGGCGCTGCCCGAGCGGCGAGATCGACCTGGTGCTGCGCGACGGCGACGAGACGGTGTTCGTCGAGGTGAAGACGCGGGCGGGGCTCGGCTACGGGCATCCGCTGGAGGCGATCACCATGGTCAAGCTCGCGCGGCTGCGACGGCTTGCGGGGGAGTGGTGCGAGCATCGGCGCGCGGCCGGGCAGCCCGTGGGTCGGATCCGCATCGACGCGGTCGGGGTGATCGCGCCGGTCGACGCGCCCGCGCGCATCGACCACCTCGAGGGCGTGTTCTGATGCCGGTCGGGCGCGCTCACGCGATCGCGCTGCTCGGCATCGACGGCGCCGTGGTCGAGATCGAGGCCGACATCTCGCAGCAGCTTCCCGCCTTCGTCCTGATCGGACTGCCCGATGCGGCGCTTGGGGAGGCGCGCGATCGCGTGCGCGCGGCGGCCCAGAACTCGGGGATCCCGCTGCCCTCGCGGAAGCTCACGATCAACCTGTCGCCCGCGGCGCTGCCCAAGCACGGCTCCGGCTTCGACCTCGCGATCGCGATGGCCGCCTTCGCGGCCGACGGCGCCGTCTCCGCCGACTCGGTCGCGGGGGCGGTGCACGTCGGCGAACTCGGGCTCGACGGGCGGCTCCGGCCGCTGCCGGGAGTGCTGCCCGCGGTGCTGGCGGCCCGGCGCGCCGGCTTCGCCACCGTGCTGGTGCCGGCGGGCAATGCGGCGGAGGCGGGGCTGGTCCCCGACATCCGCATCGTCTCGATCGCCAGCCTGCGCGACGCGGCGATCTGGCACGGTGCCGAGCTGGAGCCTGTCGAGGTCGAGCCGATCGCGCGGGGGCCGATCGCGCCCGACGGCACCGAGGAGCGGGCGGGCGACCTCTCCGAGATCCTCGGCAACCGGGACGCGGTCGAGGCTCTGCAGGTGGCCGCCGCGGGCGGGCACCACATGTTCCTGCTGGGGCCGCCCGGGGCGGGCAAGACGATGCTCGCGGCGCGGCTTCCCGGCATCCTCCCCGACCTGGAGCCGGCGGAGGCGCTCGAGGTCTCCTGCATCCGCTCGCTCGCGGGGCTGCCGGTCGCGGGGGAGCTGCCCTCCCGTCCGCCCTTGGAGGCCCCGCATCACACCGCGAGCGCGGCGGCGATCGTCGGGGGCGGCAGCACGCTGATCCGCCCCGGGGCGGCGGCGCGGGCGGCGCACGGGGTGCTGTTTCTCGACGATGCAAGGAGTCTTAGATACAACCAAGGCTCTACGGCCTACGTAGGCGCTTTAGTGGCAAAATAGCCAACGACAGCGAGACCAGAGGTCGAGTTGCAGATCCCGTTGATCCAGGTCGGCGGTCCCCAGAGGGGATCTCACGCCACCTGCTAGTCGGGCCAGTCCAGCACAGCGTGCGGGCATCTCTGCTCACTTACGACCACTGGAGTCAACATGGCACGCGGAATCATTTCGCACGGCGACATCCTCACTCACACGACGGACGGTGTCCCGCTCAACTCGATCTGGCAGGAATTCCAGGCCACGATCGCGACGGTGAACAGGGACAGGAACCTGCTCGCGTCGCTCTTCACGTTCGACATCAACCAGCCCTCAGACGTCCTGTCGCTCGACGGCGACAAGATGAACTTCGAGTCCAAGTCGGAGTTCGGCGCACCCAAGTCGGGTCAGGTCACTCCGACTTCGCTCACCGTCGGCTTCCCGCTCGACTGGTTCGACCTCCGCATCGCGTACACGGAGGACTTCCTGCGCGACGCGACAGCGGCCCAGATCGAGACTCAGCACAACGCGGCTCTGGAAGCCAACAACCGTCTGCTCTTCAACTCGACGCTGCGTGCGCTGATGACCAAGACGGTGGCGGGCAGTCGACCGACCAACGACGAGGGCACTCAGATCTACGCCCTCTACGACGGCTCGGCAGACTCTAAGCCGCCGTCGTTCGCCGGTCAGACGTTCGCTTCGGGTCACGACCACTACCTCGTCAGCGGCGCAGCGGCGGTCGACGGCCAAGACCTGGCTGACCTGATCAAGACCATCCAGCACCACGGTCACGGGATCAGCGGCGCAGAGAAGATCGTCCTTCTGGTCAACCCTCAGGAGGGTGAGCCGATTCGAGGCTTCCGCGCCGGAGTCGCCAGCTCTCCCTACGACTTCATCCCTTCGGAGGGTGCGCCAGCGTTCCTGACGAGCGAGAACATCGTCGGGGCCAAGCCACCGGCGACCTTCCAGGGTCTGCCGGTCATCGGGTCGTACGCCAGCGCGCTCGTGGTCGAGTCGTACTACGTCCCTGCTGGCTACGTCGTCGCTGTCGCCACCTCGGGAGCCAACTCGTCGCGCAACCCTCTCGGCTTCCGCCAGCACTCGACGCGCGCCGAGTGGCGCGGCCTGCGGATAAAGCCCGGAACCGAGCGCTACCCGCTGGTCGGTTCGACCTACGCCCAGGGCTTCGGACTCGGCGTTCGCAACCGAGGCGCGGGCGCAGTGATGCAGATCAAGGAGTCGGGCACGTACGACAGCCCGTCCATCCCGTAACAAGCCGGGGCGCCGTCTCTCCTGCCCGGGCGGCGGCGCCCCTCCCTCGCCCGGGCAACAAAGAGAGAGGAAACACCATGTACCTTCACATCGAAGACCCCGAGCAACTCCATGCAACGGTCGACCGTCGTCTGCACGACGACCCGTTCGCGCTCATGGTTGCTGATGCAACCGTGTCGGCCTCGGTCGCCGCTTCGTCCTACGCACGCGACAACCGTCACCTGCTCGAAGACGACTGGGTTCGCAGGAGCGTCGAAGCCGTCGCGCGTGACGACGACAATCCACGCGGACTTCCCGACCCGTACCTGGCGGTGATCGTGACGAGTCAGGCGATGTCGTCAACAGAGTTCGCTGGCGACGAGTGGCACCGAACCGTTCACCCGCTCCCCAAGAAAGGTGGCCCCGTCTCGGAGGCCGAGGGGATCTGTGACCGCTGTGACGTCGGGAACCTGTACCTGCGTGAGTTACTCGGGCTCGAACCGGCGACGCGCAAGCCCTTGGCAATCTTCCATCTGGCTCGATCCCGTTTCATCGTGGAGTTCCGAGTTTGCGACGAGTGTTTCCGGGAGCTGACGTTCATGTACGGCCCGATCCTCCAAGTGGTGCGGCGTGGCACGGTGTGACGCGCTCGGCATCACTCGAGGCAGGCCCAACTTCGGGAAGCAGTGCGCGCGAAGCGCTGTGACCGGCTCGAAGTTCTGTGTCATGCACGGCGGCAAGGACGACACCGCCACACCAAGCGAAGTGCGCAAGAGGCGCGATCGTGGAGGGGTTCGATGCGTGCGGACGAAGCGTGACGGCGAGCAGTGCAAGAACTACGCTCTGCCCGGCGCAACTCTCTGCCGCAAGCACGGCGGCAATGCTCCGCACATTCAGCGCGCCGCGCGTGAGCGGTTCAACGACATGATCGACCCGATGATCAATATCACGGCGCGCATGGCAGAGGACGCGCTTAGCGGCAAGATGAGCCACGCCGATCAGTTGCGCCTCGTCACCTTCATCGCAGACCGCACCGGCTTCGGGCAGAAGGCAGAGGTCGAGGTTCAGGTCAAGACGTGGGAGAAGACGCTCGAAGGCATCATGAAGACGCCTCCGGCTGAACTGCGGCAATACCTTCCGGAGATTGAAGGGGTCGTCTTGGATGACGACTCAGCACGTGACGAGGACGGTGCGGAGAACGAGCCTTCGCCAGTCGAGCAATCCGGGCCTGCGCGCGTGGTGGGCTCAGCGAATCCACCTTCAGATCTGCGGTGGTAGTGACGAATGATCATCTAAGTGCGCACTGCGACTCGCCTGATAGTCGTAGCATGTCGGAGCAGCACGGCAATATGATGGTTGTCAAGTCATCCTGTGGATAAGTATGTGGACAAACCTGTGAGTAACGAAAACGCCAGCAAGGAAAGGGGTGCGAAGCATGATTGAGACACGTCAAGTCGCAAAGTACGTTTTGTCTCGCTCGGACCACTCGCTAAGCGGAAAGAAGCTTCAGAAGCTGGTCTACTACTGCGAGGCCTGGCACTCCACTGCTCTTGATCGACCCCTTACGACCGAAGTGCCGCAAGCGTGGGATCACGGTCCAGTATTTCGGTCCCTTTGGGATCGGCTCGGCTACTCGTTCGGTCTAACCTTCAGGTCTAATCTCACCGATGTGCCTATGCCGAAACTTCCCGAGGACTCACGCGCGGTCCTGGACGCAGTCCTCGATTTCTACGGCGATTGGTCGGAGCGGAAGCTGATCGACACAAGCCATGACGAACGCCCCTGGAAGAAGGCGCGTGAGAAGTTTGGACGTAACGCCCCGATCACGCACGAGAGCATGCGCAAGTTCTATTCAGGAATGATTGCGCGAAACGAGGCGCGCCCAAACCTCCCGGTGAGTCTCTACAGCTATGTTCTTGCGGAGGACATGGAGAGGATCAAGTCGTCGCTCGATGACATCGCTCCATCGCCCGGGCTCGTTTCGATGTTGGTGAAGGCAAAGACAGGGTAGTGAATCCGTGGCAGCGAGTAGAGCCCCTAGGTGATCACGACCTAGGGGCTTTCACTTGCGCGAATCCTGCCATGGACGAGTGGGTCCAGAACAAGGCGGCGAACGCGAGCGCTCAGGCGACGGCCACTGTTTGGGTCTGCTGCGCTGACGACGGCGCGGTGATCGGGATCTTCGCGTTCGACCACATCACGATCGCAGCTGGGGACGTCGGCAAGAAGAGGCTGAGAGGATTGCCGACTGCGCGGGCGATCCTGCTGGCGCGATTCGCACTGCACTCGGACTATCGCGGGGGCGGGAATGGGGTTCTGCTCATGTCTGAGGTCATGCGCACCAGTATCGAGGCGACCAAGTATTTGCCTGCCGCACTGCTTGTGCTGGACGCGAAGAACGACAAGCTTGCCGACTGGTACCAGAAGCTCGGGTTCGTCGCTATGGAGACGGATCACCTTCGTCACTACATGACGATGGGCAACGTCGAGGCCAGCGTGGCGTTGGCTGATGCGCAGGTCCAGGCTCTGATGGCCGAGTCCGAAGCGACGCCCTAGTCTGGCGATATACATCTCCGGGCATTAGTTGTAATATCTCGATCGCGACGCTGAGCCGGTGGCCTTCGTCGCAGCATTGCCGGATGCATCCCCGTGAGGCTTGAGCCGAGACCGGGTGACGCGGTGAATGTGACTCCCTGAGGGTTGAGTCCGTCACGCCTGCATCGCGCCTGGGGAGCACATTCGCCGCGGGCGTGATGAAGGAGCCACATCGTGGCACTTACGCGACGACGCCAGCCAGCCAAGCGCTTCCTGGTCGTCAACGAGATAACCCAGAGGGAGGCTGCCGAGTTCATCGGCTGCCGAGTCAACCACTTGCGCAACGCGCTGAACGGACGCTCTCACCCAAACGAGTCCGTGCGCGAGAAGCTGCCGATCCTGGTCGGGATGCCGCTCGAAGTGCTCTTCGAGGCGGAGGTCTTGCAGGACGACTACACCGGCCCTCGGGGACGGCGGGCCAAGCGATGAGCAAGCGGCTGGAGTTCTCAGACGAGGCCATCGACCGGATCGCCGCGTTCCTACGAGCGACTCAGAGCGCGCCGGAGGCCAGCGATGAGGAGTGAAGAGGGAGTGGGCGAGCCCCCAGAGGAAGAGGGGCTCGCCCACGCAACGAGACAGACACACGTTCACCAAGGGCTGCTCGAGTCGCAATCTATCCAAAGTGGGCACGTCGTGTCCGCCCAGTTCCGCGTCGCGCTCGACCTGGCGACGAGAGCGGGCTTACCGATGGTGCGACTTCGGGCGGGGAGCAACGTGCCGAACCTCGAGCGGTGGCCCGAGCGAGCGACCAGCGATCCCGTCGCGCTGGCGGCTCTCAACGCTGAGCGGCCCGACTCGAACTGGGGCGTGCTGACGGGCTCGGGAGTCGGCGTGCTCGACTTCGACACGAAGAGCGACCCACACGGCTACGGCGGGTACGCGACCGTCATCGACCTCGAAGAGATGATCGACCTGTCGGGCTGGAAGCCTCCCGTGGTCAAGACAGCGTCGGGGGAGCACTGGTACTTCCGCTACGAGGGCACTCTGCCGACGCAGGTCGGCTGGATGCCTCACCTCGACGTGAAAGCGGACGGCGGCAGTCAGGTCGCCGCTCCGGGGACGGTTCGCGTGCTCGGCGGTCGAGAGCTTCGCTACGAACTCGTGCGCGGTGACCTGGCTGCTATTCCTCGTGCGCCAGAAGCCCTGCTGAGCCTCATGCGCGGCTCGCGAACCCGATCGATCACCGCCTACTCGTCGCGTGGTCTGAGCGTCCCTGGTGGGCTGCCCAGCGACGACGAGGCTCTCGTGCACGGTCTCCCGCTCGGTCAGCGCAGCAACATGATGCACGCGCTGGCGTGCAGGTGGTGGGGCGTGTACGGGCTGGCGAACGAAGCAGCGGTGCGGAGCCGCGCGTACCAAGTCTGGCTGGCGACTCCGGGCCACGACTCCTTCACCTGGCCGGAGGCGCTCGGGACGGTGCAGAGCGCGGAGAGGTACATGGCTCGCCGCATCCCCGAAGAGGCGCGCGCCATCAGCGCCTGGATGCGCGCGAGGTTCGAGCGATGAGCGACGACGACCTCTCGATGGGTGACGCGATCTTCGAGAGCCAGGTCCAGCGCGAAGTGCTGAGCCTGATGGCTCGCGAAGAGGCCAAGCGCAGGTACCGAGAACGTGAAGAAGATCTGCGACACGGTAGGGCACGGCTTCGACCCGGCGGCGACTTCGTGTTCGACGAGCCCGAAGTGATCCCGTCGCTGTGGGGCGAAGGCGACCGGGTGCTGTGGGCCGAGGGCGAAGGACTGATGATCGCCGGCGGCCAGGGGCTCGGCAAGACCACGCTCGCTCAGCAGGTCGTGCTCGCCAGGCTCGGCTTCCGTCCGCCGTCCTTCCTCGGCCTGCCAGTGAAGCCCGGCTCGGGCAGAGTCCTCTACCTGGCGATGGACAGGCCCAGGCAGGCCGCGCGCTCCCTCAGGAGGATGGTCGCGCCGGACCAGCGAGCGGCGATGAACGAGCGCCTCGTTGTTTGGCCGGGCCCGCTTCCCGTGAGCGTCGTCTCGTCGCCGCAGGCTATGGCGAACTGGATACAGGACGAGTGTCCCGGCGTCGACGCTGTCGTCGTCGACTCGGTCAAGGATCTGGCTCCCGGTCTGTCTTCGGACGAAGTCGGTGCTGCGATCAACATGGCGTGGCAGGAAGTGATCGCGAGGGACTTGCAGCTCTTGGTTCTGCACCACGAGCGCAAGGCACAGGCTGGGTCGAGCACTCGTCCTGCGACTCTGGACGACGTGTACGGGAGCACGTGGCTTACGGCAGGGCTCGGCTCGGTGCTCCAGGTGATCGGGCAGCGCGGAGAGTCGCAAGTGAAGCTCCACCACCTCAAGCAGCCTGCTGAAGAGGTCGGCCCCATCTCGGTGGAGCACGACCACCTGACGGGGACGAGCGTCGCCCGCAACGTGCGGACGGTCGAAGACCACCTGATCGTCTGCACGGCCCAGGGCATCGTCCAGACGGTCGAGCAAGTCGCGTTCGCGGTGGGCGAGCGCGTCGACAGGGTCAGGCGACGCATCCAGGCACTCGTTCGCGACGGCAAGGTCGTCGAAGTCGAACCTGCGCGCAACACGCCTTCTGGACGAGCGGGCGCGACCTACGCGTGGCGAATGGGCGCGTGAGTATCGTTCTGGAGCCCAGTTACACGCGACTGGGCTCCAGGGTGTCTCACCAGAGCGTCAGAGCCCAGTTGGGCCCAGTTGCACGACCAGTCCTCCAGGCGACGCTGGGCAACAACTACCTGCCCAGAAGCCCAGTTGCACAGCCCAGTTGCACCCCAGTTGCAGTTCTACGGCAGTAGCCCAGTTGCATTGCCCCTATCTCTAGATAGGGGCAACTGGTACTGGGCCTGTGTTGCTGGGCTCTGGAGGTAGAGGCTGTCGTCGAGGTCGAGAGAGCCAAGGAAGTGTCCACTGGTTGGGGCTAGTCGCGCTCTCTCTCCTGTCGGAGACTGCCTGCGAAGCCTACGTAGGAGCGTCTGAGAAGCGCGACCAGCCTCTGGGGTATCGACTATCCAGAAGAGGGCGCAAGAGGTCGACAAGGTCATCTGTCGTCTCTTGTACATCAATCGTCGGTCTTGTGTATTCGTCTACTTCGATCGCTAGCCTTGCCGCGTGGAACTCACTCCCTTGACCGTGGACGTAGGCGACATTGCAACGGCTGTGCTCGCCTTTGTGGCGATCGTCGTCTCGATCGCTGTCGCGATCGTTCAGCATCGCTCTAGCGGCCCCCTCGTGAAGGTCAAGGTCGTAGCTTTCGCTCGGTTGCAGCGCAGACCGGAGCCAGGCAAGAGGTACAAGGCTCCGGACTACGACAACCTGCCCTCTGCTATTGGCCCGCTCTCTTCTATCCCCGAGATGCACGACAAGTACGGTGCGGACAACTTCGTCCGTCTCTACCTGCGTGTCGTGATCACGAACCACGGTCGCATGCCGATCACGGTCGAGAACGTTGGTTACGAGAATCGCGAGGGCAAAGCAATCGCGTTCAAGCGAAAGGATGGTCCGCAGGTTCCGTTTGCCCTCGAACCTTTCCAGCACTTCGAGTGGGACGAGATGTTCAATGACCTGCCGACCTTCGCGGGTCGGTACGCGATGATCCGTTTCCGCGTGGGGCTTTCGAACGGCGAGCGGATCATGTCGAGGTGGATCAAGGTCTATCCGGCGCCCGCGGCTAAGGAGAGGCCCCTTGTGACCTGAGTTTACATTCGAGGCATTCTCGGATTCGATCGACTCGACGGCGGGAGGTACCTGCCGAGAGACGGAACGAATCCATGAGCACGAAGCCAGCACCCAATAAGAGCAAGGCCACCCCTGCGCCCCAGACGACCAGGCTCCCGAGTCGCAACGAGATGCTGGCCCTCCTTGCGTCGAAGGGCTACGAAGGGCCAACAAGCTTCACGGCATCAACCCTGCGTGACGTCATCGCCTGGTTCGAGGTCGGATGCCCGAAGGACGCGACAACGATCCCGACCGGCGTCCTGTTCGCCGTCCATCCTGACCTCAAGCCTCTGCCGAAGTCCAAGGCCTCTCGTCTGACGAAGTTCCAGCAGGGCTACCAGCAGGCGCTCGCCGAGGTCGCGGGGCTCTCGACTCTGGCGAGCGTCCAGAAGTGGGTCGAGGACAACCGGGCAGAGGTCGAGGCGTGAGAGTCGTCGCCTACCTTCGCGTCTCGACCGTCGGCCAGGAGTACGGCATCGAGGCCCAGCGCACGGTCATCTCTGCGGAGGCCGAGCGCAGAGGCTGGCAGGTCGAGTGGGTCGAGGATGCAGGACGCTCGGGCAAGGACATCAACCGTCCCGGCATCACGCGCGCTCTCGAACTCCTGCGCACGGGTCAGGCTGAGGCGCTGGTCGTCTCGAAGCTCGACCGGCTGTCTCGATCCCTTGCCGACTTCGCGCGACTCTTGGAGACGGCGAGCAAGCAGGGCTGGGGAGTCGTAGCGATCGACCTCGGCATCGACACGACGACTCCAACTGGCGAGCTCGTCGCCAACATCATGGCCGCCGTCTCTCGCTGGGAGCGTCAGATGATCGGCCTGCGAACGAAGGAGGGACTCGCGGAGGCTCGCAGAGCCGGGGTGCGCCTCGGCCGGCCCGTGCTGGTGTCCTCAGAAGTGGCGCAGAGGATCGTTGCGGAGCGTCGCGGGGGATTGACCTACGCGCGGATCGCTGAGGGCCTGAACGAAGACGGGGTGGCTCCGGCTGGGAGGGGCGAGAAGTGGCACGCCAGTACGGTCAGGATGATCTCCGCACGTTCGACCTAAGCCGAGGGCGTCGGATCCTTGGCCTCGGCTCACGAGGTTGCTCTGGAAACCTGAAGTCGAGCGACGGTAGCTTCTTGTTCTTCACTTCGTATGCGACGCCCTGGATCATCCCTCCTATTCTCACGAGGGGATCGGGAATCGCTAGCGAGCGCCGCCAGTAGCCGAGTTCGAGTGTCCATTCTTCGTTGAACTCGTTCCCACTGGCGTCGTAGTACCTTGCCTTGACAGTCCACGACTTCCATTCAGAAGGATCGTCGCCGCCCATGATGTCTCCTGCATCGTCAAGGTAGTAGCGCAGGGGCTTGACGTGAGTGAGCGACCCTATGACCGTCTCGCCGTCCATTACACGGTTGAGCTCTTTGACTGCGTCTCTCCAGCCGGGTTGGTCAGGTTCACTGTGTGGTGCGAATGGATGGTCGACCTTCATGGTCAAATTCTTCGCGGGAGTGCGACCGACGTTCTCGATTAGCACGTTGACTAGTGAGCTGGTCGTGTTCCCGTTGCGGCCAACGGTGGGCATCAGTTCGAAGTCCACCACGACGTACGGGCGAGTAAGCGACAGGTTCGAGGCCGTCATCGCGTCGTTCGATTCGGCAAGCAACTTGTTTGAGCGAGTTAGCTCCGAGAGTTGTGACTTAGCGATGAAGAGGGCGACGAGCGCTGCTACTGCCGCAGTGAGTGTGCCAAGGCCCTGGACAGCTGTCCAGAATCCTTCCGAGTCGTTCCACGTAGCAAGCCAGCCGAGAAATGCGTCCCACCACATCTCTGCAGAGTACCGCTCATGTCCGTTGCGCTCGATATCCTCATTGCATGTCGAATCCTGCGCGCGAGCTACATGAGATGCTCACTCCGTGGGCGTTGATCGATGCCAAGAAGTCGATCTATGCGACCCGTGGCGGCGACGCGCGTCGGCCCGACAAGGGTGGGTCGTGGCTTACGAATCAGATTCGTGCGTGCTGGCTCTTGGGTGAAGTTGAGCGCAAGCTTCAGCAGTTGTCCATGCAGGGCACCGATGTCTCGGCTTACGAGAGTTTTCTTCCGTCCTGGTGGAACGCAGTTGTCCTGCCGAACGAGGGTTGGAACACAACGCAGTCGTCAAACACACAGCAGCAGAAGCGGGTGATCACCCAAGACTCACTTGCCACTCTCGCCGCTTGTGCGGCATTTCTTGACGTGGTGTCGACGAATACGACCTATCGAACTTCGTCCGAAAGTCTGGGTCGCGCCAGGGATGCTCTAGACGAAATCACCGATCTCCTGAGTGGCCCGGAAGTTTCGCTAAGCGGCGAAGGACGTGCGTACGTCTATCAGTTGATCACGGAGATCCGTTCGATGTTTGACGCTTCGGCAGGGTCAATCGAATTCGATCTAGTCAGGCGAATTCATGAGTTGCAGGGCTTCCTGGCGACGATTGCGAGCGACTTGGAGTCTGCTGAGCCTGGCAACAAGGTCGCTGAACGTATTCGGGCGGTAGTGCGAGTAGTTCGGCCAATAATCCTCCCAGCGGCGGGCATCGCTGGATACGCACTCGGGATGACTGCGGACGTCTTGGCCATCACCCAAGCAGTCGGAGATCAGTGACTCTCCCTGAAAAGGTCTGCCGCGCTAACTGAGAGAGCATTCGCCAGTCGGTGAATGTTGTCGAGCGTGATGTTCCGTTCGCCGCGCTCAACCTGGCCCACGTACGAGCGGTCAAGTTTCGCCTCGTGCGCCAGCTGCTCCTGGCTCAGTCCGACCCTGCCGCGAATCTCTCGAACGCGCTCCCCAAAGTCCTGACGCTCTTTGGTCAGTTTGGGGTGTCGGCTGGGCACTCATCAACAGTCGGCGTGTGGTGCCTCTGAGTCCACGGACTCTAAGTACCATGCGGAGGCGTGAGCGCCCGCGAGGAAGTAGCCACCTACTGGGACCAGGCGATCGGCAGGTGGGCCTCCGGCGACCACGAACAGCCAGTCGAGATGAAGCGCTGGCTGGCTGCGTACTCGGGACGAGGTGACGGGGCGGTCGACCTGAGTGTGTTCCCCGAGCCCTACATCGGCAGGCTCTCGGGGGAGCCTCCAGCGCTCGTGATGCTGGGTCTCAACCCCGGCGCTCCGGCTCCGGCGTTTCAGGGGATGAGCGGCGTGTACACGGAGCGCGTTCGATCGACCTCCTACCGTCAGTGGGCTGCGGAAGGGCCGTACACGGACGAAGCGTGGGAGGCAGCCAACGGTCGCAACAAGTACCACCGCGACCGTCTGGCCTTCGCGCGCCGCTTCACTCAGGACGACTCGGTGACACCCTCGGACCTGCTGTTCCTCGAACTTCTGCCGTTCCACTCGAAGCGGGTGACCGCTCCCATCCAGCCGCCCCGCGACCTGCTCGAGCGGTTCATCTTCGAGCCGCTGTCTGAGCTGAGCGTGCCGAACGTGTTCGCGTTCGGGAAGCCCTGGCACGCGGCGGCTCAGGCGATAGGCCTCGGCGTCGGCATGGCTCTCAGCGTCGACTGGAGCGCCAAGGGTCGGGAGGCGCGCGAGTACCGGCTGCCCGGAGGCAAGACGCTCGTCGTCCTCACTCAGTCGGGCTACGCGGGGCCTCCCGGCGCGGACGATACCGTAGCGCTCCGACTGGCGCTCGACGCTCGGTACTAGACGACTATCTCGACGCGCTTCTCGATGACGGCGCGCTGGTGCGCGTCGACGCGCTCGGCGTGCTGAGCGGCCGTCTCGTCACGCCGTCGTCCGAGGTTGCGAGCCATACCCTCGGGCCACGCGAACACCCTGACCGTCACGCCAGCCGCTTTCAGGAAGCTCCTGCGCTTGTCTGCCGTCCACTTCTTCCAGTCCAGGCCGTCGCTCATCGCGGCCGAGAGCAGAGGCTTGCCGAGTAGGTCGTTGATCTGATTCTGGAGCGCGGCGTGTTCAGCCTTGAGCGACGCGACGGTGTCGCGGTGGTAGTCACGGTCCACGTCGCCGTCGAGGTAGAGGTCGTTCAGTCGGCGCTGCTTCTCGACGACGGCATCGCGCTGTCTCTCGAGCTCAGTGATCTGCGCGTCCACGTCAGGGCCGCGTTCGCTCAGCTTGTCACTAAGTCGGCTGTCCCCGCTCAGGGCAGCCACAACGGTCTCGAAGACGTACGACTCGAGGCGGTCGTGGTCGATGACTACCCGGTTCACGTCGCGCCCGTCCTGGCCCTTCGGGTGGGCACGGTCGGGTCCGTGGACGCGAGCGAGACAGGCGAGCGCTGAGCGCTTGCGTCCGCCACCCATTACTCGTATGTGGGTGATGAGGCGCTTTCCGCAGTAACCGCACACGGTGACACCCCCGCCCATGCTGTACTTGCCCGACTTCACGCCGGGGGAGTGCGTGACCTTGCGAGCAGGGTCGGAGAACAAGCGGTGGAGTCGATCGAAGTCTCGCTCGTCGATGATCGCTTCCCAGCCCTTGACCCCTGCCTTCGTCTCTCCGAGCAGGGAACGGTTCATGAGGATGGAGCGCAGGTTGGCTTGACGCCAGTGCTTGCCGAACCGGGTCGTCACGCCGCGCGCGTTCCAGTCCGTCACCACTGAGTGGAGCGTGTCGCCGGCCAGCACGCGCTTCGCGGCCTCCGCGACCAGGGCGACTTCGCTCGGGTTGGGGATCAGTCGCTTGTTCTCTGCCCTGTAGCCGAAGGGCGCAGCTCCGCCGTGCCAGTGGCCGTTGGCCGCTCTCTGCTGCTTCTGGGCCTTGATGCGCTCGCTAGTGCGCTCTGCTTCGGCCTGATCCCAGACGGCGATCGTGAGCATGGAGGCACGGCCGTCTGCCCTGTCAAGATCATGCTGTCCTGACGCAACCGTGTGAACGCGGATGCCGGTCGTCTTGGTCACGTTGATGATCGCCTGAATCTCTGCGACCCGACGTGTGAGGCGGCTGTTCGAGTAGGCAATGATCGCGGCCAGTTCGCCACGCTCAGCGGAGCTCATCATGCTCACAAACTCTGGACGCGGCTTTTCGCTCAGCGTGCTGGCCGACACATCATTGTCCTGGAACACGACGACAGAGTCGTAGCCGAGTGACTTGGCCAATCTGCGGCAATCCGCTTCCTGCCGTTGAACACCGAGCTCGCGCCCTTCACGGTCTTTCGAGATCCGCGTGTAGATCGCTGCCGTACCTGCCATTTTCTGCCCTCTCGACAGTCATGATTGTATTGCTGATCTTTCGCTGAGGCCCCCGAGTTCGCGCCCGGTGCGCTGGATGCGCTGCGACAGCCGCTGGAGTCGGGGGTCATCCGCATCGCGCGCGCGAACGCGACGGCGCAGTTCCCCGCCCGATTTCAGCTGCTGCTCGCGGCGAACCCGTGCCCGTGCGGCAATGCAGGAGCCCGCGACCTGGTCTGCACCTGCACCGCCATGGCCCGACGACGCTATCTCGGCCGGCTCAGCGGGCCGCTGCTGGACCGCGTCGACATCCAGCTGCGCATCCCGCGGATGACGGCGGCCCAGCTGCGGATGCCCGGGTCCCAGGCCACCGACTCGACCCGGGCACGGGCCCGCGTGGCCGCGGCGCGCGAGCGGGCCCGGAGTCGACTTCGCGGCACTCCGTGGCGACTCAACGCGCACGTGCCCGGGTCCTGGCTTCGCACCGAGGCGGGTCGCCCCTCACCCGGTGCCACCGGCGTGCTCGACCGTGCGCTCGAGCGCGGGGCGATCACGATGCGCGGCTTCGACCGCATTGTGCGCGTCGCGTGGACCCTCGCCGACCTGGACGGCGTCGAACGACCCGGCCCCGACCAGGTGGGTCGGGCGCTTCTGCTTCGAAAGGCGGCGGCATGAGCATCGCAGGTGTGGACGACGACGTGGCGGGCCCGCTCGTGCGCGCGGTGAGCGCGCCGGGAGCTGCGGCGGCACCGGACGAGGCGGCGGAGCGGTTCGCGCGCGCCGCGTGGAGCCACCTCGCCGAACCGGGGGATGCCCTGAGCGGCCTGCTCGTGCAGGTCTTCGGCGCGCCGGGAGCCCTCGAACGGCTCGTGCGGCTCGGCGACGACGAGAAGCGGGCCGCGCGGGAGCTCTCCGCGGAGCTGACCGAGGCGACGGGAGACTCGCCCGGCGTCGAGCTGCTGCGGGAGGCGGTGCTGCGGTGGCGACCGCGCCGATTCTCCCACCAGGTCATCCGCGCCCTCAGTCAGGCGCAGCGCTTCGGCGTGCAGCTGGTGGTGCCGAGCGATCCGGAGTGGCCGACGCTGCTCGGCGACCTCGGAGCCCACGCTCCGCATGCACTGTGGCTGCGCGGTCGGCGCGAGGCGCTGCATGTGCTCGAGAACTCGATTGCGATCGTGGGAGCGCGCGCCGCCACCGGCTACGGCGAGCACGTGGCGGTCGAACTGGCGAGCGGCCTGGCCGACCGCGGCTTCGCGATCGTCTCGGGTGCCGCCTACGGCATCGACGGCATTGCGCATCGCTCCGCGCTGGCAAGCGCAGGCGACACCATCGCGGTGCTCGCCGGCGGGCTCGACCGGTTCTACCCGAGCGGACACGAGGCGCTGCTGACCCGCGTCATCGAGCGCGGCGCCGCGATCGCCGAGGTGCCGTGCGGCACAGCTCCCACGCGCTGGCGCTTCCTGCAGCGCAACAGATTGATCGCCGCGGCCACCCGCGCGACAGTCGTCGTGGAGGCGGGATGGCGCTCCGGCTCGCTCAACACCGCCCACCACGCGCTCGCGCTGGGACGCCCGGTCGGCGTCGTCCCCGGTCCGGTGACCAGCTCGGCCTCGGCGGGCTGCCACCGGTTGCTGCGGGAGGCGCCGGTGGTGTGCGTCACGAATCCGGGCGAGGCGGCGGAGCTGGTGGCGGACGAGAGCACCGGTGCGGCCCGCGGCGCGCCAGGCGCGCCGAGCTCGTCGGCTGCGGCCGAGGCCGCGCCCGAGTCGAGTGGCGTGGCGGCGCGGGTGCTCGATGCTCTCAGCGAGCGGAGCCCCCGAACGATCGACAACGTCGCCGCCGCGGCGGGGCTCGCGGTCGACGAGGTGCGCGCGACGCTCGGCCTGCTCGACCTCGACGGGTGGGTGCGCGAGCGTCCCACCGGATGGCTCAAGGCCGCGGCGAACCGCCGGGAGGTCGCCCGTGCCGACTAGAGTTCCCCCGAGTGCACGCGAGGGTGGGAGGCAACATGGTGGCATCCGAGGCGCCGGGATTCGTTCAGCTGGGTCACTATCCGGCTCCGCGGCACACGCTCGTGCACGTCAGCGACACACATTTCCTCGCCGGTCACGCGCCCCTGTACGGCGCCGTCGACACCGACCTCGCGCTGGGCCGGGCCTTCGAGCAGCTGGAGCGATCCGGGGTGCGCCCCTCGGGCATCGTCATCACGGGGGATCTGGCCGATCTCGCTGAGCCGGACGCCTACCGACGGCTGCGCGCTCTCATCGAACCGGCCGCGAAGCGACTCGGGGCCGAGATCATCTGGGTGATGGGCAACCACGACGAGCGCGGCCCGTTCGCCGCCGAACTGCTCGACGAAGCCAACAGCGGCGAACCGCTGGACCGCGTGCACCAGCTCGGCGGACTCCGCGTCGTCGTGCTCGACTCGACCGTGCCCGGGTTCCACCACGGCGACATCACCGACGAGCAGCTCGACTGGCTGCGCTGCGTGCTCGCCACCCCGGCTCCGGACGGCACCATCCTCGCGCTGCACCATCCGCCGCTGCCCAGCCCCGTCGAGCTGATGGCGATCCTCGAACTCGACAACCAGCCGCAGCTCGCCGACGTGCTGCGCGGCAGCGATGTGCGCGCGATCCTCGCAGGCCACCTGCACCACTCCACGCACGGCACGTTCGCGGGCATCCCCGTCTCGGTGGCCGCCGCCACCTGCTACATGATCGACGTGAGCGCGCCGCGCGGCACGCTGCGCGGCATCGACGCGGCGCAGTCGGTCAACGTTGTCAACGTCTACGACTCCGGCGTCGTGCACTCGATCGTGCCCATCACCGACGCGCCGCAGGTGGCGGGCTTCTCCGACGCCGTGCTGGGGCGGCTCGCGGCGATGACCCCGGAGGAGCGCCGAGCCGCGTTCTCGGACAAGTCCTCGACCTTCAACGTCGCCGACGCCGACGCCTCGGGCGGCGCGACGGCTGGCTGAGCCGCAGAACCGCAGAACCGCAGAGCGGCGTGGCCGCAGGATCGCCCAGCGGCGTGGCCGCACCCCATCAGCGCCGACGCGCGCGACGATGGAACCCATGCAGGTTTCCGCTGCGATCGACCGCTTCGCCCGCTCCCTCGAGACCGAGCGGGGCCTGTCGGCGCACACGGTGCGCGGCTATCGCACCGACCTGACGGAGCTCGCCGAGGTGGCGGCCGAGCGCGCGGTCACCGAGGTCGACGGCCTCGACCTGGAGCTGCTGCGCGAATGGCTCTGGCTCTCGGCGCAGCGCGGCCTCGCCAGCGCGACCCTGGCGCGGCGCACGGCCGCAGTGCGCGCGTTCACCGCCTGGCTCGTCGACCACGGGCATCTGGTGGCGGACCCGGCGGCCCGGCTGCGCGCCCCGCGCCCGGACCAGCACCTGCCGCGCGTCCTGACGCGGGCGCAGATGGACGACCTCTTCTCGGGGCTCGCAGCCCGGGCCGCGACGGATGACGCCGTGGCGATCCGCGACTTGGCGATCGTCGAGCTGCTCTACGCCTCCGCCATCCGGGTGAGCGAACTCGCCGCGCTCCGTCCGGGGGCGCTCGACCCCGCCGGGCGCACCGTGCGGGTGCTCGGAAAGGGCGGCAAGGAGCGCGTCGTGCCCTACGGGGGACCCGCCGCGCGCGCCCTCGACGACTATCAACGACGGTCCAGGCCCGAGCTCGTGAAGAACCGCACCGATCCCGGTGTGCTGTTCGTCGGGGTGCGCGGCGGCGCGATCGACACCCGCTCGGTGTACCAGGTCATCGCGCGGCTGCTCGCCGACCTGCCCGGCTCCGGCCCGACCGGTCCGCACACGCTGCGCCACACCGCGGCGACCCACCTGCTGGATGGCGGCGCCGATCTGCGCGCCGTGCAGGAGCTGCTCGGGCACTCGAGCCTGTCGACGACGCAGATCTACACGCACGTGTCGACCGAGCGGCTGCGCGAGAGCTACCGGCTCGCGCACCCGCGGGCTTGACGAGGCCCCACCGGGCTGCGCCTACTCGAGCTGCGCGCGGTACACCTCGAGCACGCGCGCGAGGTAGCGAGTGACGGTCTCCTGCTCCTCGGGGCTGAACTCGTCGAGCACCCGATCGATCCCCATGAACATCGGCATGATCGCCGCCATCGCGCGTTCCACGGAGGCGGGGTTCGGCACGATGACCACCCCGCGGCGATCGGTCGGGTGCGGCTCGCGGGTCGCGTGGCCGATCGCGACGAGCCGATCCACCACGGTCGTGACTGCGGCGGTGGACATGCCGAGTCGCCGAGCCAGCTCGGTGGGGGAGAGATTCCCGTGCATGACCAGGTGCTCCATCGCCTGCATGTCGGTGTGGTTCACCTCGAGCTGCTTCCCCACGTGGGACTCGAAATCGGCGCTCACCTCAAGGATCTCGCGCACATGCATCGTCGCGTCGCGCACGCCGACGCGCGGCGCGCCATCGCGCGGCGCGCCATCGCGCGGCGCGGCGTCCCGGACGCGGGGTCGAGTGCTTGGCATGGAGAAAGTTTATCGCTATGTTGTTCGAAGTCCTAGTAATTAGATGATCGAATGAGAGATATGCACGCCGTCACGCGCTTCATCACCTCCCGCCGCACCTCCTGGATCGTTCTCGTCGTCGCCGGGCTGCTCGCCGGCGGGATCTTCGCGTTGGGCAGCGGCTCCGAAGGGGAGCTCTCTCCGGGGGTCGGACTGCCTGACTCCGCGGAGTCGTCGCGAGCGACGGCGCTGCAGGAGACGCTCGACGGCGCCGACTCGACGAGTGCGCTGCTGGTCTTCTCGCGCGATGGCGACGTGCTCTCCGATGCCGATCTCGCCGCCGTTGTCGAGCGCAGCGACGAGCTGGCCGGCCTCGCCGCTGGCGGGTTCGTGCCGCCGCCGACCGTCTCCGACGACGGCACCACCGCATTGCTCGCGCTGCCGCTGGACGTCCTGGAGGACGCGGGCGAGCAGGCGGAGCGCGCCGATGAGCTTCGCGAGATCGCCAATGCGGGGCTGCCGAGCGGCCTTGAGGCTCTGCTCACCGGTGCCGAGGGCTTCGCCGTCGACATCGCCGCGGTCTTCGAAGGCGCCGACTTCACGCTCCTGCTCACGACGGTCATCGTCGTTGCGGTGCTGCTGCTCGTCACGTACCGCAGTCCGTGGCTGTGGCTCGTGCCGCTCGTCGTCGTCGGCACCGCCGATGGTCTCGCCGGCGTGGTCGCCACCCGCGTCTCGGCGATCTTCGGGATCGTCCTCGATGCCTCGGTCACCGGCATCCTCTCGGTGCTCGTGTTCGGTGCCGGCACCAACTACGCCCTTCTGCTGATCGCGCGCTATCGCGACGAGCTGCGGGTGTTCGAGGATCGCCGTGAGGCGATGGCGCGCGCCCTGCGCGGAGCCGGCCCCGCGATCATCGCGAGCGGCGGCACGGTCGTGCTGAGCCTTTTGACGCTCGTCTTCGCGGAGCTCGCGGGCAACCGCGCCCTCGGCATCGCCTGCGCCACCGGTGTCGTGATCGCGATGATCTTCGCCACGGTCGTGCTTCCGGCGGCGCTCGTCCAGTTCGGACGCGGCCTGTTCTGGCCCTACATCCCGCGCGTCGGCAGTGAAGGAAGCATGAACCGCGGCCTCTGGCGCGGTCTCGGCGTGCGGGTCGCGCGCAAGCCGGCCGTCGTCGCGACGATCGGCGTGCTGCTGCTCGGCGCGCTGGCACTCGGTGGCACGCAGCTGCGCGTCGGTCTCTCGCAGACCGAGCAGTTCACGACCGTCCCGGAGGCGGTCGTCGGCCAGGAGATCATCGCGGATGCGTTCTCCGCCGGCAGCGGATCGCCGGTTGTCGTGATCGCCGAGGCGGACGCGGCCGAGCGTGTCGCCGAGATCACCGAGGAGACCGACGGGGTCGAGTCGGTCACCCTGGGCGAGACCGACGGCGAGATCACGCAGCTGAGTGTGGTGCTGGACGCCGCCGCCGAGACGCCGGAATCCTTCGCGACCGTCGAGGCGCTGCGCGCAGCCTTCGCCGACCTGGTGGGCACGAGTGTCGACGGCGACGCGATCGATGACGCGGTCGCGCTCGTCGGAGGCCTGGATGCGCAGGCCCTCGACGTCCGCGACGCGCAGCAGCGCGATCAGGCGCTCGTCATCCCGCTGATCCTGGGACTCGTCTTCCTCGTGCTGGTGATCCTGCTCCGCGCCCTCGTCGCTCCGGTGCTGCTGCTGGCCACGGTCGTCGCCTCGTTCTTCGCGAGCCTCGGCGCGAGCTGGCTGCTGTTCGACAGCCTGTTCGGGTTCCCCGCGGTCGACACGAACGTCGTGCTGTTCAGCTTCCTGTTCCTGGTGGCGCTCGGTGTGGATTACAACATCTTCCTGGTCACGAGAGCGCGGGAGGAGGCCTTCGCTCACGGGACGCGCGAAGGCATGATCCGCGCGCTTGCCGCGACCGGCGGCGTGATCACGAGCGCCGGCATCCTGCTCGCGGCTGTCTTCGCCGTGCTGGGGGTGCTTCCGCTCATCACACTCACCCAGATCGGCATCATCGTCTGCATCGGCGTGCTGCTCGACACGCTGCTGGTGCGCACCGTGATCGTTCCGGCGCTCGCCTTCCTCACCGGCGAACGGTTCTGGTGGCCGGGACGCGCGATCTCGGCCGAGCTCAAGGTGGTGCCCTCGTCGGCAACAACACGGATCGGGGGAGACCCCCGAGGAGCAGCAGCGGATTGACGTAGCCGCCGTCGATGCGCGCTCCCAGGTGCAGGCAGGGGAGCGCGCAGTGGCCGGGCTCGAGGTGGCCGATCAGCTGCCCGCGCTGCACCGGGTCCCCCGCGGCCACGACCGCGATGACCGGTTCGAAGCTCGAGATGACGCCGTCGGCATGCCGGATCGACAGCACCGGCCGGTCGACGACGACGCCCGCGAAGTGCACGACGCCGTCGGCGGGGGACCGGATCTCGGCCCCTTCCGCCGCGTGCAGGTCGACTCCGCGGTGGCCCGCCCCGTAGGGCGTGGCCGGAGCCACGTACGGCCGCGCGATCACGATCGGATCCGCGACCGGCCAGGCCCACACCGCGAGCGCCAGCAGGGCAGCCGCCGCGCGGGAGGCGCGGGCCGGAAGCGGGATCATCGCTCGAGTCTTGTGAGCCGAGACGCGGCGCGCGGCGCGCGCCCCGGGGGCAGGGGAGAGTGGCGCCTCGGCGCCCTCTGGGGAGGCGGAGTTCGCAGTGCTACACTCATCCCAGCATCTCGCCTCGGCGAGGTGACTTCGCGTGCCCATCCGCGCTCCGCCGAACTCGGCGAAACGCTGGCCGCCGCATCCATCAGTCCTCACCCCGGTTCTCCGGCGCGAGGTGGATGTCTGGCCAGGGCACCAGGGCTCGCCCCCAACCGGGTGCGACACACAACTGAGAACCGCAGGCCGCGGCATGCCGCGCCTGCCAGAAAAGGAGCACGGCCATGGCCGTCGTCACGATTCGCCAGCTGCTCGACAGCGGCGTTCACTTTGGACACCAGACCCGTCGGTGGAACCCGAAGGTCAAGCGCTTCATCCTGACCGAGCGCAGCGGCATTCACATCATCGACCTGCAGCAGTCGCTGGCCTACATCGACAAGGCCTACGAGTTCGTCAAGGAGACGGTCGCCCATGGCGGCACCGTGCTCTTCGTCGGAACCAAGAAGCAGGCCCAGGAGGCCATCGCCGAGCAGGCGCAGCGCGTGGGCCAGCCCTACGTCAACCAGCGCTGGCTCGGGGGACTCCTCACCAACTTCCAGACGGTGTCGAAGCGTCTCGCGCGCATGAAGGAGCTCGAGGAGCTCGACTTCGAGGACACCACGAAGGGGTTCACCAAGAAGGAACTCCTCATCAAGAAGCGCGAGCTCGACAAGCTGCACAAGTCGCTGGGTGGTATCCGCAACCTCACCAAGACCCCGAGCGCCATGTGGGTCGTCGACCCCAAGCGCGAGCACCTCGCCATCGACGAGGCGCGCAAGCTCGGCATCCCGGTCATCGGCATCCTCGACACGAACGCCGACCCGGACGAGCTCGCCTACCCGATTCCGGGCAATGACGACGCGATCCGCTCGGTCAGCCTGCTGACCCGCATCATTGCGGACGCTGCGGCCGAGGGCCTCATCCAGAAGCACCAGAAGCCCGAGGCCGAGGGCAACGTCTCGGCCGTCGAGCCGCTCGCCGAGTGGGAGCGCGAGCTCCTCGAGGCCGGCAAGGCCGAGGAGGCCAAGGCCGAGGCGCCCGCCGAGGAAGCCAAGGCTGAGGAGCCCAAGGCTGAGGAAGCCAAGGCCGAGGCGCCCGCCGCCGAGGAGGCCAAGGCTGAGCAGCCCGCCAAGAAGGCGCCCGCCAAGAAGGCTGCCGCGAAGACCGAGGCCGCGCCGGCCGAGGCCGCCGCCGAGTAATTCCGAGAGCCGGGCGCGCACACGCCCGCCCGGACTTCCCGGCGCAACCCGCCGTTCATCTGTTTCACACTCAAGCCAGTTAGGAAGCATCCATGGCCAACTTCAGCCTGGAAGACGTCAAGGCCCTGCGCGAGCGCCTGGGCACCGGAATGGTCGACACCAAGAACGCTCTCGTCGAGGCCGATGGCGACATCGAGAAGGCCGTCGAGATCCTGCGCCTCAAGGGAGCCAAGGGCAACGCGAAGCGTGCCGACCGCTCCACGAGCGAGGGTCTCATCGCCGTCGTCGAGTCGGCCACGGCTGTCACGATGATCGAGCTCGCCTGCGAGACCGACTTCGTCGCGAAGAACGACAAGTTCGTCGCGCTCGCTGAGAAGGTCGTCGCCGCTCTCGCCGACTCCGGCGCCGAGACGGTGGATGCCGCGCTCGCGGTGGCCGTCGACGGCGGCACGGTGGGCTCGCTCATCGAGGACCAGGCCGCGACCATCGGCGAGAAGGTCGAGCTCCGCCAGGTCTCGCGCATCGCCGGCGAGAAGTTCGCCGTCTACCTGCACCGCACCAGCAAGGACCTGCCGCCGCAGATCGGCGTTGTCGTCGCCTACACGGGTGACGACGCCGACACCGCACGCAGCGTGGCCCAGCACATCTCGTTCGCCGCGCCGGTCTACCTGTCGCGCGAGGACGTGCCCGAGGCCGAGGTCGCCAACGAGCGCCGCATCGTCGAGCAGATCAGCCGCGAGGAGGGCAAGCCGGAGGCCGCCCTTCCGAAGATCGTCGAGGGTCGCCTGGGCGCCTTCTTCAAGCAGGTCTCGCTGCTCGAGCAGGACTACGCGCGCGACAACAAGCTGTCGATCAGCAAGGTTCTCGCCGACGCGGGCCTGACCGTGACGGGCTTCGCCCGCTTCAAGGTCGGCGCCTAGTCAGTCCGCATCATCGCCGCAGCGCCCCGCAGATCCTCGGATCGGCGGGGCGCTGTGCGTTGCGGCCGCCGCAGGCGATCCGGGCCCCGGGCGTCAGGCGACGGGGCCCGCGGTGCTCGTGGTCTCGGCAATGTTCCGCGCGGGGCGGAATCGCCCGGTCGCGATGAGCGCGACCACGAGCAGCGCGGGCACGATCCAGCCGGACCAGCCGAGGATGGTGGCCTGCGTGGGGTCGACGACATTGCCCGCGGCGCCCACGAGCAGCGACAGTCCCGCCGCGGCGTTGAAGGCCCCGTGCGCGAGGGCGGCGGGCCAGACGGAGCCGGAGCGGATCCGCAGCCAGCCGAAGACGCCGCCGACGACGATGCACATGCCGCACATGCTGAGCACGGCCAGCCAGCCGGGCGCGGCCGGGTAGTTGTAGCCGAGCAGGATGAGCGGCGCGTGCCAGAGACCCCAGATCACACCCGAGATGAGAACGGCGGGAACGGCGCCGAGCGGCATCAGCTTGGGCAGCAGCCAGCCGCGCCAGCCGAGCTCCTCGCCGAGCGCGGGGATGGTGTTCAGCAGCGCGGCGGGCACGATCGACACCGCCTGCAGCAGGACGAGCAGCTCGAGGGGCATCGGCAGCGGGCCTGCCTCGGCGATGAGAGGCTCCAGGTAGGCGCGGAAACCCGAGAAGCCGACCAGGTCGGAGCGGTACAGCCCGAAGGCGGCACTGGTCAGCAGGGCCGCCACGATCATGCCGATGGCGAGCACGAGGCCGAGGACGAGGAACAGCGCGAAGCGGCGGCCGGGGCCGGGGCTCCGGAGCCCGAGCGCGGTGCGCCAGTCGGGCTCGCGGTCCACGACGCGCACCACGAGGATCGCGGCGATGGCGGGCGTGGCCATCATGGCGATCGCGAACGCGGTGAACCACGGGTTGGCGAGGCCCCCGGTGAACCACAGGGGGAGTGCGACCAGCCACGCGCCGCCGAGGGCGAGCAGCGTGAAGACGACGATGGAGCGGACGGGCAGTCGCATCGATCTTCCTCACTACTAAGTCAAAAGTTGTTCTAGTGAAACTATAACTACCGAGGTTCGGGTGCGCGAGCTCCGCGTCGCGCCGCGCCGGGATCGCGCCCGGCCCAGGTATCCTGAAAAGGCATCCCCCACACTCTTGAGGAAGTCCCATGTCGAGTCGCCGCCGTGTCCTGCTCAAGCTCTCCGGTGAAGCGTTCGGCGGTGGACAGCTCGGGGTCAACCCCGACATCGTGAGCGCGATCGCCCGCGAGATCGCCGTCGCAGCGCCCCAGCGCGAAGACGATCCCGAGGGAGTCGAGGTCGCGGTCGTCGTCGGCGGCGGCAACTTCTTCCGCGGCGCGGAACTCAGCCAGCGCGGCATGGATCGCGGCCGCGCCGACTACATGGGAATGCTCGGCACCGTCATGAACGCGCTCGCGCTTCAGGACTTTCTCGAGCAGGCGGGGGCGCAGGTCCGGGTGCAGTCGGCGATCGCCATGACCCAGGTCGCGGAGCCGTACATCCCGCTGCGCGCCGAGCGGCACCTGGAGAAGGGGCGCATCGTCATCTTCGGCGCCGGAGCGGGGCTGCCCTACTTCTCGACCGACACCGTGAGCGCCCAGCGCGCCCTCGAGATCGGCGCGGACGCCGTGCTGGTCGCCAAGAACGGCGTCGACGGCGTCTACACGGCTGACCCGCGCACGAATCCCGACGCCGTGCGGCTCGAGGAGATCAGCTACCAGGAGGCGCTCGTGCAAGGCCTCAAGGTGGTCGACTCCACCGCGTTCAGCCTCTGCATGGACAACGGAATGCCGATGCGCGTGTTCGGCATGGAGCCGGCGGGCAACGTCACGCGAGTGCTTCAGGGCGAGCACATCGGCACGCTCGTCCGCCCGTGACCGGACCGCGCGCCCGCAGCGTCTGGGACATCGCGCTGTCGATCCTGCTGCTGATCCTGACCGCGCTGATCGGCGTGTTCGGCGCGCTTCTGGCGACCGTGACCTTCGCCACGCTCGGCACCTGCGTCGGCGACTGCTCGCTCGACGGGGCCACGAGCGCGCTGTTCCTCGCCGGAGCGGCCGCGGTGATCGTGGTCGCGGCCGGGGTGATCGGCACGGTCGTCGCCCTGGTGCATCGCCGCCGCGCCTGGTGGGTGGCACTGCTCACGCTGATCGGCGTCATCCTCGTCTGGGTGGCCGGCTTCCTGCTCTACGGCGTCGCGGTCAGTGGCTGAGTTCGATCCCTACGGCGCCGACGTGCTCGCGGGGGACTGGCGCGGCCGGGGGAAGGCCAGCGTGCCCCGCGTGGCCGTCGAGCGCGGCCTCGTCGTGGAACTCGCCCCCGAGATCGACCCCGGCGGATGGGTCGGCGCGATCGTCGGATTCGAGAAGGGCCGGGTCGCGCTCGAGGACCGCGCGGGCAGAGTGCGCTGGTTCCCGCTCGGCGGCGGATACCTGATCGACGGCGCGCCCGTCGTGCTCGATCCGCCGCGTGCGGCGCCCCGGAGCGCCGCACGCACGGCCTCCGGCGCGCGCGTCATCGAGGCCGAGAACCCGAATGCCGCGCGCCGCGCGCGCGTGGCGCGCGCCAGCCGCATCCTCGTCGAGGGGCGCCACGACGCCGAACTGGTCGAGAAGGTCTGGGGCAGTGATCTGCGGGCCGAGGGCGTCGTCGTCGAGTACCTCGGCGGCATCGACGATCTGGCGGCCGTCATCGGCGAACGGCAGCCCGGACCGGGCGCGCGACTCGGGGTGCTCGTGGATCACCTCGTTCCCGGATCCAAGGAGAGCCGGATCGCCCAGTCGATCCGGCATCCGCACGTGCTCATCGTGGGGCACCCCTACGTCGACGTGTGGCAGTCGGTCCGGCCGGAGCGGCTCGGGCTGACCCGCTGGCCCGAGATCCCGCGGCACGTCGAGTGGAAGCACGGCATCTGCGAGGCGCTGGGCTGGCCGCACGCCGACCAGACCGACATCGCGGCCGCCTGGCAGCGAATCCTGGGCTCCGTGCGCACCTATGCCGACCTGGAGCCGAGCCTGCTCGGACGCGTCGAAGAGCTCATCGACTTCGTGACGACGCCGGACGGCGCCGACTCGTAGGTCGCGCGCCGCGCGCCCGACTAAGCTGGACCAAGGCCGAAACGGTCGTCGTTGAAGGAGTGTGCCGTGATTAGTGACGTTCTCGCCGAGGCCAAGGAGAAGATGCACTCGGCTGTGGATTACGCGAAGAATGACTTCGCGACCGTGCGCACGGGGCGGGCGAACCCCGCGCTGTTCGAGAAGATCATGGTCGAGTACTACGGCACGCCGACGCCCCTGCAGCAGCTCGCGAGCTTGCAGAACCCCGAGGCGCGCACGCTCCTGATCACGCCGTACGACAAGACGGCGCTCAAGGAGATCGAGAAGGCGATCGTCAACTTCCCGAACCTCGGCGCGAACCCGTCGAACGACGGCGAGATCATTCGCGTGACGATGCCGGAGCTCACCGAGGAGCGCCGCAAGGAGTACGTCAAGATCGTTCGCACCAAGGGCGAAGACGCCAAGATCGCCATCCGCAACGTGCGCCGCAAGGCGAAGGACGACCTGGATGCGCTCAACGGCGAGGTCAGCGAAGATGACATCGCGCGCGGCGAGAAGGAGCTCGACGCGCTCACGAAGGCGAACGTCGACGCGGTCGACGAGGCGCTCAAGCGCAAGGAAGCCGAGCTTCTCGAGGTCTGATGACGTCGCACTCCGATGACGAGCCGTCGGCGGAGCCCGGCTCCGCCGAGCAGCACCCTGCGCGCCGGCACCCCTCCGCGTTGAGCGAGTTCGAGGAGCGAGCGCACGCCGCTCGCCTCGATCTGGAGGAGCGCGCCACGGCGGCCCGCGCCGACATCGAGGAGCAGCTGCACCACGCGCGCGCCCAGTTCGACGCGACCAACGAGAAGATCCAGGCCCGCACGGGCCGCAACCTCCTGGCGGCCATCGGCATCGGCGTGCTGCTGGGCGGGGCGTTCCTGGCGAGCCTCATCGTGCTCAAGTGGGTGTTCATCCTCTTCGGCGCCGCTCTGATCGCGTTCACGACGCTCGAGCTGGCGCAGGCGCTGCGCCAGGCCGGGCGCACCATCCCGCGCATCGTCTCTGCCGTCGTCGGCGTCTCGATCGCCCCGGTCGCCTTCTTCTTCGGCATCGAGGCGCTCTGGATCGCGCTCGTCGCCGCGATCGCCGTGGTCACGCTGTGGCGCCTGGCGGAGCTCGTGCTGCCCTCGCACCGCGCCCCGACGCGGGAGGTGCTGCTGGACATCGGTGCGGGAGCACTCGTCCAGATCTACGTCTCGCTCATGGCCGGGTTCTATCTCGTCGTGACCGGGAGCGAGGGGGGCGAGTGGTGGACGCTCGCGGGCATCATCATCGTCGTCTCCACCGACATCGGCGCCTACGCCGCCGGGCTCAGCTTCGGCAAGCACAAGCTGGCCCCCACGATCAGCCCCGGAAAGACCTGGGAGGGCTTCGCCGGGGCGGTCGCCGCCGCGCTCCTGGCCGGTGGCCTGCTCGCCGTCCTGATGCTCGGCCAGCCCTGGTGGGTGGGGCTGGCGCTCGGCGCCGTGCTCGTGGTCGTGGCGACGATGGGCGACCTCACCGAGTCGATGATCAAGCGCGACCTCGGCGTGAAGGACATCTCGAGCTGGCTTCCCGGCCACGGCGGATTCCTCGACCGGCTGGACTCGGTCCTGCCCTCGGCGATCGTCATCTACGCGTTCTTCCTGATCTTCGCGAGCTGAGCCGAGCGGTGACGGACGCACAGCGAGTGTTCGTTAGAATCGCCGCGTGAGTACGACGTTCCCGCGCACGCGCGGCTCCCAGCGCGGTTACGACATCGATGAGGTCGAGGACTTCCTCGAGGATGCGCACCGCGCCTACGTCGGCGAGCCGACGTCGACCGTGATCACCTCGGAGAGCGTTCGTCGTGCCGCGTTCACGATGCGCCGCGGCGGCTACCAGCCGGACGCGGTCGACGCCGCGCTCGAGCGACTCGAGGACGTCTTCGCCCAGCGCGAGCGCGAGCAGGCGCTGAGCGAGCGCTCCGAGGAGTGGTACGCCGATGCGCGCGCCTCTGCCCAGGTGATCCTCGACCGTCTGGTGCGCCCGCGCGGCCAGCGCTTCCGCCGAGTGGGGATCTTCACCGGCGGCTACTCGGTCCGCGAGGTGGACGCGCTCGGCGATCGCATCACCCGCTACTTCCAGGAGGGCACCCCGATCGAGCTGGAGCAGCTGCGCACGGTCGCCTTCTCCGCCCAGCGCGGCGGCTACCTGGAGTCGCAGGTCGACCTTCTGATCGATCGCGTCACGGAGGTCATGCTCGCCGTGCGCTGAGCGGCGCGCGTCGCCCCGGCAGGCCCCGGTCGACCCGCGATCGCGGCGCACTGCCTCCCCGAACTGGGGGCCGCGCGCGGCTCCCCGGACTCCCAGGGGGCGTCAGTAGACTGACGGAACTGTGAGCGGGTACCGGCGGCGAGGTGTGACGGCACGTCTGCGCCCTCCGGTGCCGGCGCCGGAGCGGCATGCCCGCACGGCCCGGTCGCTCCCGGTCTTCGCGGCCCTGGTGTCGCTCGCCTTCGTCTCGGTCGCCGGGGTTCCGCACGCCAGCAGCCAGACTCTCGACGATCCCGCCGCCGCCGCCGTGGCGGCTCCGGTGCAGGAGTTCGTGGTCAGCGATGCCGTCGAGTCGCGCGTGGAGCGCGACGGCTACGACGTGACCGACCCGCCGCCGCCCGCCGCCGCGACCGCGCCGGTGGTCGGAACCCCCGACCCCGGCAGCGCGCAGGCGATCGCCTATGACATGGTGCTCGCGCGCGGCTGGGACGAGAGCCAGTACTCCTGCCTCGTCGCGCTCTGGACCCGCGAGTCGAACTGGAACCTGTACGCCGAGAACCCCACGAGCGGCGCATACGGCATCCCGCAGGCGCTGCCGGGCAACAAGATGGCAACCGCGGGTGCCGACTGGCAGACCGACGCCGCGACGCAGATCACCTGGGGGCTCGGCTACATCGCGGGGCGCTACGGAACGCCGTGCGCCGCCTGGGAGTCGAGCGAGACGCGCGGCTGGTACTGAGTCCTCGCGGCCGCCGGCGTGTCCTCGTCGCGACGGCATCCCCGCGGTGCCTCTTCTACAATCGAGGAATGGCTCGGTCTTCTCGTTCGCGCGCGCGTCGGCGCGACGTCGAGCCGGAGCCGCTCGACCTGGAGCGCATCCTCGCGGGGACGCGCCGAGTCGAGGCCAAGCGCGACGGCAGCTGGAACGTCCAGCCGCAGGCGGCCAACGCGGCGATCAAGAGCTACGTGTGCCCCGGATGCGGTCTCGAGATCGCCCCGGGGACGGCGCATCTCGTCGCCTGGCGCGCCGACGGCCTGTTCGGAGAGGCCGACGACCTCGCGGCACGCCGACACTGGCACACGCACTGCTGGAAGACCCGAAGCTGAGGATCCCCGTGACCGAGCCCGCCCCCATCCGCATCTCGTCGAGCGTCATGCTGCCCGCGCGGCGGGAGGACATCGAGCTTCGCACCGCCGACGGGCTGCGCCTCGTGGGGGAGCTCGCGCTTCCCGAGTCGCGGCCGCCGGTCGCCACACTCGTGTTCCTGCATCCGCTGCCGACCGCGGGCGGATTCATGGACTCCCACATCATCCGCAAGGCCGCCGCCCGCCTGCCTGCCCTCGCCGACCTGGCGGTGCTGCGCTTCAACTTCCGCGGAGTCACCTCGCCGCGCGGCACGTCGGAGGGCACCTTCGGCGACGGCATCACGGAAGCGGAGGATCTCGCCGCGGCGATGGCGTTCGTCGCCGAGCGCGGGCTCCCGACGCCGTGGCTCGTCGGCTGGTCCTTCGGCACCGAGGTCGCCCTCAAGCACGGGCTCGAGCATGCGATCGCTGGCGCTATTCTGCTGTCGCCGCCGCTGCGGCGCACGACGAGCGACGAGCTCGCGCTGTGGGCGGGGCGGGGTGTGCCGCTCGTCGCGGTCGTGCCGGAGCACGACGACTTCCTGCGCCCCGACGAGGCGCGCCAGCAGTTCGCGGTCGTGCCCGAGGTCGACTTCGTCGCCGTGGAAGAGGGCAAGCACCTCTGGGTGGGGGAGAAGCAGACCTTCCGCGTGCTGAGCGAGATCGTCGAGCGCGTGAACCCCGCGGCGCTGCCGCTGCCGACCGAGTGGACCTCGCCGGCGGCCTAGCCGGGACGCCGCGCTACAGCTCGTTCTGCCGGGGCACGATGACCTGCTTGACGATCAGCAGGATCGAGGCGGCGACCGGGATCGCAATGAGCGCCCCGAGGATGCCGAGCAGCGTACCGCCGGCCAGGGCCGCCACCACGACCACGGCACCGGGGATCTTCACGGCGCGGTTCATGATGTTCGGGCTCAGCACGTAGGCCTCGACCTGCATGTACACCAGGTACCAGATCCCGACCACGATCACGGCGGGGACGTCGTTGAACAGCCAGACGGCGAGCGTGATGATCACGGATCCGGAGATCGTTCCGACCAGCGGGACGAGCGAGAACAGGAACGCGATGAACGCGAGCAGTGCGGAGTACTGGATCGGCTCGCCGAGAATCAGGCCCAGCACGCTCAGGAAGACGAAGGTGAGCACGCCGTTGGAGAGGCCGAGGAGCGCCTGGCCGATGACGAAGCGACCCACCGACTTCGAGATCTGCTCGGCGAGGTCGATGAAGCGCTCGCGCTTGGACGCCGGGACGAGCTGGTACAGGCCCCGCTTGATGCTCGCCAGCGAGGCGACGAAGTAGAGCGTGAGGATCAGCACGATCAGGATGCCGAACGTGCCGGTTGCGATTCCGATCGCGGTGTTGAGCACCCCGCCGGTGATCGCACCGATGTTCTCGGTGAAGAAGTCCTCGAGGTTGCCCACGACATCGTCGAAGGCGAGCCAGGGAAGGGTCTGCGCCCACCAGTCCTGGATCACCTGGGTGTCCTGCACCGTGACGACGATGTCGGGAATCGACTCGATCAGCTTGTTCACCTGGTCGACGATCACCGGGATGATCGCGAGCACGAGGCCTGCGACGACGGCGAGCACGCCGACGAGCACGATCAGGATCGCGAGCGGCCGCGAGACCTTGTGGCGCTGCAGCCACGAGACGGCGGGGTCGATTCCGAGGGCGAGGAAGATCGCCGCGCCGATGTAGGTCAGGATCGTCGCGAGGTTCGCGACCGAGGAGCCGATGAGCAGCGCGACCAGAACGCCGAGACCGCCGAAGAGGCCGAGACTGAACGCGTTGTTGATCTTCACCGAGAATGACCTTTCGACGTGAGCTGAGGCGCATCGCCGGGGTGCCAGCGCGTGGCGGGCGTCCCGATCGGTTGCAGCCGTTGAGCGAAGAGTATCGAACTCGGGCGACGCGCCGACTTAGGCGCTGTGCTCGTGTTCCGAGATCGCGGCGTTCTCGCCGCCGTCGATCGGGTCGTCATCGCGTTCGGTGGGGAAGTCGCTGTTCTCCTGTGCGACCGGAGCCGTGGTGGCGAGCACCCCGCGCAGACCCTCGACGTAGCTCGCGATCGACTCGCGCTCCAGGCGCAGCTGCTCGAGTCGCTTCTCGGCGTCCCCGACGAGCTCCGCGGCGCGGGCCTCGGCCTCGGAGACGAGAGCGGCGGCGCGCTTCTCCGCGTTGTCGAGCACCTCAGCGGCCTGGGTGCGGGCACGCTCGGCCGCCTCCGATGCGGCGGCCTTCGCGTTCGCCTCGAGGGCATCCGCCTCGGCGCGCTTCGCGGCGGCGCGCTCGGTGGCCTCGGTGAGCTGAGCCTGGGCCTCGTCGAGGTAGCGCTGCGTCGCGGCGGCGGCCTCCTGGTGCTTGAGCTGGTACTCCTTCTCGGCGGCGTCACGGCGAGCCGTGATCTCCACCTCGAGATCGGCGCGCGCCTGCTCGGCCGTGGTCACCAGGCTTGCGGCGAGCTCCTGCGTGTCGTGGGCGATGCGGGCGCGGGTGGACTCGACCTCCTGCGCGAGCTCGGCGCGCTGGGCGGCGACGTCGCGGGCCAGATCGGTGCGCTGCTTCTCCAGGTCGGCGGCGACCGCGGCGCGCTGCTGCGCGAGCTCGTTCTCCGTCGCGGAGCGCAGACCCGACAGCTCGGCGGCGAGAGACTCGCGTGCTCCGCGGACTTCGGCTTCCCACGCGGAGCGCGCTCCGGTGAGCTCCGACTCCTGCGCAGAGCGCGCGGCGTCGAGCTCGGTCGCAAGCGACGTGCGTGCGGTCTCGAGCTCGCTCTCCAGCTCGGCGCGACGCGTGGTGATCTCGTTCTCGAGCTCGGCCCGGCGCGACGTCACCTCGTGCTCGAGCTCGCTGCGGGCGGTCGACAGCTCGGCCGCCAGGCGCGCCCGGGTGGCCGCGGTGCTCGCCTCGAGCTCGGCCGTGGCCTTCTCGGTGGCCGCCGCGAGCTCGGCGCGGCTCTGCTCGGTCTCGGCCGCGAGTGCGGCGTTGGCTGCCTCCGTGTCGGCCTCGAGGGCGGCGCGGGCCTGCGCCATATCGCGCTCGAGGTTGGTGCGAGCCTCTTCGAGCTCGCGCTCGAGGTCCTCACGTCGGCGGAGGCTCTCCGCCTCGAATTCGGCGCGGCTGCGCTCGGTGTCGCGGGCCAGCGCGGCCGCGGCCTCGCGCGCCTCGGCGACCTCGCGCTGGGCGACGACCTTGAGCTCGGCGATCTCCCGCTCGCCCTCGGCACGCAGCGCCGCGGCGTCGCGCTTGGCGGCGGCGCGCGCTTCGGCGGTCTCGGTCGCGACGGCACCGCGAGTCGCGGCGGCTTCGCGCAGCGCATCCTGGATCGTGGTCTCGGCCTCGGCGGCAGCACGCTCGGCGGTGCTCGTCGCCTCGGCACGGGCGTTGTCGACGATGTGGGCGGCGTCGGTGCGTGCGGTCTCCACCAGGCGCTGGGCCTGCTCGGCGGCCTCGGCGCGCAGCGCCTGGACCTCCTCGGCGGCGGTGGCGCGCAAGCGCTCGACATCGATATCGGCCTGGGCGATCAGCCGGGTGGCCTGCTCCTCGGCGACGCGAAGGGTGCTCTCGAGGCGTGTGCCGAGACCGGCGTAGGTCGGTCGGCCCACCTCGTCGAGCTCAGCCTGCAGGTCGTCGGTGACGGCTTGCAGGCGCTTGACGTCCTTGCTCAGGTCCGTCTTGGCCTGGTTCGCCTTGATCAGGTCGCGCCGAAGCTCGCCGAGAGCCTGGTCGACTTCGTCCTTCTTGTAGCCCCGGAGTTCGGTGCCGAATCCCGCGTCGTCTACCGCCACTGCGCTTGCTCCTCGATCGGTGTGGTCCCGGTTCGCACACTCGGTCGCGAACGGGAGTCTCAGGCAAAAGGGCCCCAGGAGGGGAAGATCGTTCCCGAGTCTAGGGCGTGACGCTCCCGCGCGCACCGCGTGCGGGAGGCGCGGTGTACGGCGTTCTTTCGGACTTCGCCCAGCTTTCCCCGGGTTGTCGGGGAACCCGTCGGCTACTCTGAAATGTCTTGTCCGCAGTCCTGCGCCACGGATTTCGTGTCTGGATCACGAAGTCACACCCGGCGGCGTGAGATCCCCGCGGCCTGAGAGGAGTCATCCGTGCGTTTCGTCGTGGCGATCGTCTTGTTCGTCGTTGCCTTCGTCGGCATCGGCCTGGGCATCGCTCAGCGCACCGTCCTGGCCGGTCCCGACCATGTCACGGTCGAGACCACCACCAGCGGCACCGCGCCCGTCACCGTCATCGACGGCTCCATTCTCAACGCCCTTCCGGGCACGCAGACGATCGATGCCTCCGGCAGCGAGACCGTCTTCCTCGCCTACGGTCGCACCGCGGACGTTCTCGCGTGGGTCGGCGACGCCTCCTACAACCTGCTGGAGTGGGACACCGAGGCGCAGACCCTCGGATCGAGCGTCCAGGCGGGCCTCGAGGCCACGGTGCCGGCGCCCTCCGGCTCGGATCTCTGGGTGCAGGAGTTCAGCGGTGTCGAGGAGCTCACCCGCAAGATCAACGTGCCCGCGGATGCCTCGATCCTGATCGTCGGCGACGGCGAGACTCCGGCTCCGAGCTCGATCTCGATCACCTGGCCGCTGGACAACAGCGCGCCGTGGTCCGGACCGCTGATCGTCGGCGGCGGACTGGCCCTCCTGGCGGGCCTGGCCGCGTTCGTCTGGGCGCTGCTGCACGCGCGCCGAGCCCGCGGCCCGCGGCGCAAGCAGCCGAAGCTTCCCAAGCCTCCGAAGCCGCCGCAGCTGCGGCCGGCGAAGCAGCGCAAGGCCATCGAGGCCGCACCGCCGCGCGGTCGGCGCCGGCTCTTCGCCGCCTCCGGCGTCGCGGTCGTCACGGCGCTCGCGCTCGGGGGCTGCACGTTCTCGGGAACTCCCGAGCTGTTCCCCGTCGAGACCCCGACCGCCAGCCCGACGCCCGGCGCCGCGGGAACCGAGGACCTCCCCGCGCCCGCGGTCACCCGGCCTCAGCTGGAGCGCATCATGGAGCGCATCGAGACGACGGTCGCCGAGGCCGATGCGGAGGGCGATGAGGATCTCGCCGAGACGAGGCTCGCTGGTCCCGCGCTCGAACTGCGCGCGGCGAACTACGAGATCCTGAGCAGCGACTCGTCGCAGACCGCCGTGCCCGTGCTGCCGCAGGGCCCGGTCGAGGTGATCCTCCCGCAGCAGATCGACACCTGGCCGCGCACCGTCTTCGCCGTCGTCAAGGACGAGAACGCGACCGTCGCGCCGGTTGCCGTGATGCTCATCCAGGAGACCCCGCGCGACAACTACAAGGCGCACTACGTCATCTCCCTCGGCCCGAGCACGACGCTGCCTGACATGGCGGCGACGGCGATCGGCGCCCCCCGGGTCGGCACGGACGTCGCGCTCGGCGTGCTGCAGCCGAGCGAGCTCGCGGACGCCTATGGCGACATCCTGCTCAACGGCGACGAGAGCGAGTACGCCGTGTTCTTCGATGCGGAGACCGACACTCTGCGCGAGCAGATCGGTGCCGAGTACAAGGAGAGCGTCAAGACCTCGCTGCCCGCCACGGCGAAGGTGACGTTCAGCAACGTCGCCGGTGATGAGGATCCGATCGCCTTCGGCACCAACGACGCCGGCCTGCTGGTCGCGGTCGAGCTCGTCGAGGTCGAGAAGGTGACTCCCGTGGAGGCGGGCGCCGCCATCAATCCGCGCGATCGGGTGAAGGCCCTGCTCGGGCTCTCGCAGACGACGAAGGGCGTCGAGGCGCGCTACGGCGTCCAGCTGCTGTTCTACGTGCCCCCGGTCGCGGAGGAGGGCGCGCTCATCCAGCTCCTCGGATACTCGCAGGGCCTGATCAGCGCGACCGAGGTCGACTAGGCGCGGCGACGGCCTGCGCCGCGTGGCAAAGTAGAGACGTGACTTCCGTACCTCCCGGACCCAGCCTCCGCGGCGCCGTCGACCTGTCCTCGCTCGTGCAGCGAGCCTCAGGGAAGCCGACCGGCGCCCCGAACGATGCGGCCTCGCCGACGACGCCCGCGAACGGAGCGGCGACGCCCGGCTCGCCGCTGGTCGTTCCCGCCAACGACGCCAACTTCACGCGCGTGCTGGAGCTGTCGTCGACGGTTCCGGTCGTCGTCGAGTTCATCGCTCCGGGGCTCGAGCCGGCGCTCGGCGCGATCATCGAGTCCTACGGCGGACGCCTGGTGCTCGCCGTGGTCGACGGCCAGGCGAATCCGCAGCTCGCGCAGGCCTTCCAGATCCGCGGGGTGCCCGCGGTCGCTGCGGTCGTCGGCGGGCGCCCCGTCAACCTGTTCCTCGGCATCCCGGCCGAGACCGAGGTGCGCCAGGTGCTCGACGAGCTGCTGCAGCTCGCGGCGCAGAACGGCGTCACCGGCCAGGTGCCGGTGAACGGCGCGGGCGAGCAGGGCGACGCCGACGGCGGCGAGCCTGCCGCGCCCGAGGAGCCGCCGCTGCCGCCCCTGCACCAGGAGGCGTTCGACGCGATCTCGGAGGGCGACTTCGCGGCCGCCGTGGCCGCGTACGAGAAGGCCCTCACGCAGAACCCGCGCGATGCCGATGCGATCGCGGGTCGCGCGCAGGCCTCGCTGCTGCTTCGGCTGAAGGGCGCCGACGCGGAGACCATCCGCTCCGCGGCGGCCCACGCCCCGCAGAGCGTGGCCGCGCAGCTCGCCGTCGCCGACCTCGACGTGAGCGGGGGACACCTGGAGGACGCGTTCGCGCGGCTGCTGGAGCTGTTCCCCGCGCTGGACGCCGACGGCAAGGCCGCGGTGCGAACGCGCCTGCTCGAATATTTCGAGATCGCCGGCTCCGACGATGAGCGCGTCGCGGTGGCGCGGCGTCACCTCACCGGACTGCTCTACTAGGCGAGCGCCGCTCGCCGAGGCCCGCCGCGCTAGACGGAGGCGGGCGCGAGCCGCAGCCACACCGCCGCGAGCGGCGGCAGCGTCAGCTCGACGGAGGCCGGTCGACCGTGCCACGGAGTGTCGTCCGCGTCGACGCCGCCGAAATTGCCCACCCCGGAGCCGCCGAACTCGAGCGCATCGGTGTTGAGCACCTCGTCCCAGCGGCCCGCTGTCGGCAGCCCGACCCGGTAGGGGCCGACCGGGTTGCCGCCGAAGTTCACCAGGCACGCCATCGTCTCGCCCTCGCGTCCGCGACGCAGGAAGGCGACGAGGTTGTGCTCCGGATCGTTCGCGATCCACTCGAAGCCCGCGGCCTCGTTGTCGACCGACCACAGGGCCGCGTTCTCGCGGTAGACGCGATTGAGCTGGCCGACGAGGCGCGCCAGGCCCTGGTGGGCGGGCTGGTCGAGAATCCACCAGTCGAGTCCGCGCTGCTCGCTCCACTCCGAGGGCTGCCCGAACTCGCTGCCCATGAACAGCAGCTGCTTGCCGGGGTGCGCCCACATGAAGGCGAGGTAGGCGCGCACATTCGCGAGTTTCTGCCACTGGTCGCCGGGCATCTTCGACAGCAGCGAGCCCTTGCCGTGCACGACCTCGTCGTGGCTGATCGGCAGCAGGAAGCTCTCGCTGAACGCGTAGAGGAAGCTGAAGGTGATGTCGTTGTGGTGGTGCGAGCGCCACATCGGGTCCTCGTGCATGTACTGCAGCGAGTCGTGCATCCACCCCATGCTCCACTTCAGGCCGAAGCCGAGTCCGCCGCTCTCGGTCGGCTTCGTGACGCCGGGCCACGAGGTCGACTCCTCGGCGATCATCACGACGCCGGGGTTGCGGCGGTAGGCGGTCGCGTTGACCTCCTGCAGGAACGAGATCGCTTCGAGGTTCTCGCGCCCGCCGTGGATGTTCGGCACCCACTGGCCGGGCTCGCGCGAGTAGTCGAGGTAGAGCATCGAGGCGACCGCGTCGACGCGAAGCCCGTCGATGTGGAACTCCTCGAGCCAGTAGAGCGCGTTCGCGACGAGGAAGTTGCGCACCTGCGAATCGCCGAAGTTGAAGACGAGCGTGCCCCAGTCCGGGTGCTCGCCGATCCGCGGGTCCGAGTGCTCGTAGAGCGGCTCGCCGTCGAAGTTCGCGAGCGCCCACTCGTCTTTCGGAAAGTGCGCCGGCACCCAGTCGACGATGACGCCGATCGAGGCCTGGTGCAGCCGGTCGACCAGGTAGCGGAAGTCGTCGGGATGCCCGAAACGGCTGGTCGGAGCGTAGTAGCCGGTGACCTGGTAGCCCCACGAACCGCCGAACGGGTGCTCGGCGACCGGGAGGAACTCGACGTGGGTGAAACCCAGTTCGTGCACGTACTCGATCAGCTGATCGGCGAGCTCGCGGTAGCCGAGCCCGGGGCGCCAGGAGCCGAGATGCAGCTCGTAGATGCTCATCGCGCCGTTGTGCGCGTCGTGCGCGGCGCGCTGGGCGAGCCAGGTGGCGTCGCGCCAGGCGTACTGGCTGTGGCCGACGACGGAGGCGGTGGCGGGCGGGCGCTCGGTGTAGCGCGCCATCGGGTCGGCCCGCTTGACCCACTCGCCGCGCGCCGTCAGCAGCTCGAACTTGTAGGTCGTTCCCGGATCGAGCGCCGGGACGAAAAGCTCCCAGACCCCGTTGTCGTCGAGTCGACGCAGGGCGTGCTGCTCGCCGCTCCAGTGGTTGAAGTCGCCCACGATGCGCACGGCGCGGGCGTGCGGCGCCCAGACCGAGAAGCTCGTGCCGGCGACGCCTTCGTGCTCCTTGACGTGAGCCCCCAGCCAGTGCCAGAGCTGCTCGTGGCGCCCTTCGCCCCAGAGGTAGAGGTCGATCTCGCCGACGCTCGGCACGAAGCGGTACGGGTCATCCGCGGTCCAGGTCGGGCCGTCGCGGTAGGTCGTCTCGAGCCGGTAGCTCTGCCCGGCGCCGGGCGCGAAGCCCTGCCAGAGTCCCGCGGAAGCGTGGGCCAGAGCGATGCGCGAGCCGTCCGCGCGGATGGCGGTGACGGTCTCGGCGAGCGGTCGCACGGCGCGGATGACGTGGCCGTCGCCCGCCGGATGCTGACCGAGCCAGTCGTGCGGCCGCGGATGCCGACCGGTGGCGAGTTCGGCGGTGAGCGCCTCGTCGAGCGGGGGGAGGGTCTCCATCAGCGCACCTTCGAGTAGTCGACCGCGAGAATGTGCACCGGCTCGCGGAACGCGTCGAGTCGCACGTAGTTGTCGGCGCCCCACGCCCAGCGCTCGCCCGTGATCAGGTCGCGCACCTCGAACTGGGCGTCGGGAGCCAGACCGAGCTGCCGCAGGTCCAGGTGCACGGTGGTCTCGCGCACCGAGTGCGGGTCGACATTTGCGACGACGATCAGTCCGTCCGGCTTCCTGTCGCCGGTGAACTCGGCGGCGAGGTGCTTCGTGTAGACGAGCACGGCGTCGTCGTCGCTCCAGTGGATGCGCAGGTTCCGAAGCTGGCGGAGCGCCGGATGCGCCGCGCGGATCTCGTTGAGCCGCGTCAGGTAGGGGGCGAGCGTCCGGCCGGTGGCGGCCGCGCGCGCCCAGTCGCGCGCCTTGTACTCGTACTTCTCGTTGTCGATGTTCTCTTCGCTGCCCGGGCGGGCGACGTCCTCGAAGAGCTCGTAGCCCGCATACACGCCCCAGGTCGGCGCGCCGGTGGCGGCGATCGCCGCGCGCACGCGGTAGGCGGCGGGCCCGCCGAACTGCAGGTACTCGGTGAGGATGTCGGGGGTGTTGACGAAGAGGTTGGGGCGCAGATAGTCGGCGCTGCGACCCGCCAGCCCGGCGAGGAACTCCTCGAGCTCGGCCTTGGTGTTGCGCCAGGTGAAGTACGTGTACGACTGGTGGAAGCCGGCGCCTGCGAGCGAGTGCAGCATCGCGGGCCGGGTGAAGGCCTCGGCGAGGAACACGACCTCGGGGTGCTCTCGGGCGACCTCGGCGAGCAGCCACTCCCAGAAGTCCAGGGGCTTGGTGTGCGGGTTGTCGACGCGGAAGATCTTCACGCCGCGCGAGATCCAGAGCTCGACGATCCGCAGCACCTCCTCGCGGATGCCCTCGGGATCGTTGTCGAAGTTGATCGGGTAGATGTCCTGGTACTTCTTCGGCGGGTTCTCGGCGTACGCGATCGAGCCGTCAGGCCGGGTCGTGAACCAGTCGGGGTGCTCGGTCACCCAGGGGTGATCGGGCGAGCACTGCAGGGCCAGGTCGAGTGCGATCTCGAGACCGAGCCGGTCGGCCTCGGCGACGAACGCGGCGAAGTCCTTCGCGGTGCCGAGGTCCGGGTGGATCGCATCGTGCCCGCCGGGCGTGCCGTCGGCGAGCGGACCGCCGATCGCCCACGGGCTGCCCGGGTCGTTGGGGCCGGCCGTCGTCGAGTTGTTCGGCCCCTTGCGGTGGGCGACGCCGATCGGGTGGATCGGCGGGAGGTACACGACGTCGAAGCCCATCGCCGCCACCGCGGCAAGCCGGGCGGAGGCGGTGCGGAAGGTGCCGCTCGTCCAGGAGCCGTCGTCCTGCCGCGTCGCGCCTTCGGAGCGCGGGAAGAACTCGTACCAGGATCCGACGGCGGCGCGGTCGCGCTCGACGCGCAGCGGTTTCTGCTCGGAGACGCTGGAGAGCCAGGCGATCGGGCGGGTGCGGATGAGGCGCGTCAGGCGCGGCTCGCGCGCGGCGGCGAGGCGCTCCTCCGGGGCGAGGCTGGTGTTCAGGAGCGTCGCGCGCGCCTCGACGCACGCCTTGGCGGTGCGGCCCGCGAGCAGCTCGGCACCCATCGCGAAGACCAGCTCGAGGTCTTGGCCGGCCGCGACCTTGATCTCGGCGTTGTGCAGCCAGGTGGCCCAGTCGTCGGTCCACGCCTTCACGCGCCAGAGCCAGGTTCCTTCGGCATCGAGGCGCACGTCGGCGCGCCAGCGGTCGGTTCCGGGCGCGACGCTGCGCATCCGATGGGTCTGCTGGAGGCCCTCCGGGTCGACGAGCACGAGGTCGACGCCGAGCTCGCCGTGGCCCTCGCGGAACGCGGTCGCCTCGAAGGGGACGACCTCGCCGCGGAACGCCTTGGCGGGCCAGCGCTCCTCCGGCTGCGCGGGCGCAAGGTCGCGAATCGGGATGCGTCCGATGCGCGCGCGGGGGTGCGCGGGGGACGGGGTTGACGCCGCGGTTGCCACGTTTCCCACCGTAGTGCCGGAGCCTTGGGAATCACGGTGCAGGATTCACGATCGACGGGCGTGGCGCGCGGGGTGGTCACAGTTGTCTATCCCTCGAAATAATCCCGTGTACCCCGATCGTATGCCCGCTTCTTCACGAAAAGTGCCGGTCAGACCCCGATGGAACGACCTGTTGCCCCCGCACTCGGGTCCCCCACAGTGGGGGCTGGTCGGGGGACAGATGCGAGTGCGCGCCGGGTCTAGCGTTCTGAGTGGGGGGAAACCTCGAGCGTTGTTCGGTTTCGCTGGACGGCGCATCAACCGAAAACCGAAACGTCTCGAGTACCGGGCGGCGCCGCGACCCTAGCGCGGTGTCGCCTGGCTTCCGGGCCACGAGTCCTGACCCGTGCTCCGGCCGGACTCAGTCGGATCGAACCCGAAAGGAACCCGAAATGAACAGCTTCGTCAAGGGCGGCATCGCCGCCGCGGCGGGACTCGCGCTTCTCCTGGGCGGCGCTGGCTCGCTGGCCTTCTGGAGCGACACCGAGTCGCTGAACGGCGGCACGGTCAACTCCGGAACGCTCGCGCTCACCTCGAACGCGGACGGCGCGTGGGACGAGACCATCACGAACATCGTGCCGGGCGACGTCATCACCTACACCGAGACCTTCGAGATCGAGGCCGTCGGTGACAACCTCGAGGCCGAGCTCACGACCAACATCGGCGACCTCACGGTGGGCATCACCGGGGTGGACGTCGCCGAGACCTTCACGCTGCTCGACTCCGGCTCCGACCCGGTCACCGCGACCGCGGGCGTCTACACGCTGAGCCCGGACACCTACACGCTGACGGTCCAGATCGTCGTCACCTTCCCGTGGGCGGAGACCGGCGGCATGGACTCGTCGCTCGACCTTGCCGACATCGAGATCGAGCTGACCCAGGTCTGACCCGATCGCACGGCACCAACTGTGGTGGGGAGTCGGCTCCCCGGCTCCCCACCACCCCGCTCCTCCAAGGTGGTGATCCCGATGTACACACCGCGCCCCTACTCGTGCCCGGTTCCCGGAGAGGACTCCTCGCGCCGGGCGTCGATGCGCATGCTGTGGGTCGCCACCCTCATCGTCGGCGTCGCCACCCTGAACGGCGTCGGCCGCGCCGAGGGAACGCTCGCGGCCTGGACGGACGCCGAACCCGTTGCCTCCGGGGTCGTCACCTCCGGCAGCGCGGCGCTGTCGCTCAGCGGTTCGCTCAGCTCCGCCGGCTGGAGCAATCTGCTCGCCGGTGAATCGGTCCGCCAATCGATCTCGGTCACCAACACCGGAACCGTCGACCTGACACTCGATGCGAGCGCGACGCCGACCACCGGCGTCGAGATCCGCGTGGCGCGCGCGGCGTGCGGCGCCGCCCTCGGCGGAGCCACCGCCCAGTCGACCCCCACCGCGCTCGGGGCGCTCGCCGCCGGAGCGAGCACCACGCTCTGCGTGCAGGTCACCATCCCGTCGAGCGCCTCGCCGGGAGCCAGCACCGGCTTCACGCTCACCGTTCGCGGAGTCCAGTCGTGATCGGCCTCCGCGTCCGAGCGCTGCGGGGTCGCGCCGCGATCGTCGCGCTCGCCGTCGTAGGACTCCTCGCCGCGGGCACGACCGGGGCGTCGGCGGTCTGGACCGTCCAGCAGCAGACGTCATCGACCGCCTCGACCGCATCTCTGGGGCTCTCCCAGACCTGGCTCTCCGGGTCGAGCCTCGACCACACCTACGCGCCGACCGCGACCGACGCCGTCGGCTCGGTATCGCTCACCAACACGGGCTCGCGCGCCGGAACGGTGTCCGTCATCGTCGCGGCGACGTCGGGCCCGACTGCGCTGCGCTCCGCTGTCGCCGTCCAGGTGGGGATCGCCGCAACCTGTTCGACCGGCGGGTCGTTCACGTCGTCCAGCAGCGGCACTCTGGCGAGCGGCGTCACCTTCACCACAACGCTTGCCGCGGGGGCGAGCGTCACGGTGTGCACTCGCACCTCGATGACGGCCCTCGGCATTGCCGCGAACGGCGGCAGCACGGTCGCGGGAAGCGTCGCGGCCAGCATCCAGATGGGAACCTGGTCCGCGAGCGCCGCGCCCACCGCATTCGGCCAGGCGGTGCTGCTGTCGCCGGCGACGGTCGACCCGACCGGCTGGTACTGGCTGTGGGCGGAGCGCGACTCCACTCGCTGCATCGAAGCACTCAACCCCGCGCAGCCGTCCATCCAATCGTGCGCGGACCTTGGATCGGCGACGCCGTCGCAGGAGCTCTGGCAGTTCGCCACGACGACCCCGGGGTACTTCAACGTCGTGGGGAAAACGGACACCACGAAGGCGTGGGCGTTCTCGACCGCGAAATCCGGCCAGGCCCTCAAGCTCGACAACAAGAGCCACAAGATCGCCGAGTTCAATTTCATTGCCCTCACCGACGGCGCTGTGCAGCTCGAGGTGCACGACGCGCCCGGTCTGTGCCTCCAAATCAGCAACGCCGCTCCCGTCGCGGGCTCGCCGCTTCACCTGGCGACCTGCGACTCGAGCGTGACCGCCCAGAAGTTCCGGCTGCAGCGCTACATCGAGCCGATCAGCGCGTCCCGGTCGTCGGCGTCGAGCGATTCCTCGAAGTCGAGCGCGACCGCAGAGCCGACCGCGGAGCCGACCGCAGAGCCGACAGCAGAGCCGACAGCAGAGCCGATCGCGACGCCGATGCATCCGGAGGTCGACACCGCGTCGAGCTTCACCTGCACTGCTCCGTCCACGACCGCGATGCAGCACTCGATCGACTCGGGGCTCTGGACGGCCACGGGCGCGGGGACGATGCTCGGCGACTCCGCCACGGGTCGCGTGGACTGCGGGTGAGCATCATGCCCGTCACGCTCCCGGCTCGCAGCCCGCGCCGCGCGTTCCCGCGAGAGATGCTCGGGGCCATCGCGGGCGCCGTCGCTGTCGCCGTCGTGCTCACGCCGCTGGCTCCCGCGGCGGCGAGCGCCGCCCCGTCCGCCGCTCAGCTGGAGATCAGCATCGGCGGCGGCGAGTTCGTCTCCGACGTCGACGGAGCGCTGTTCGCCGAGACGCCGACCCTCGTGCCGCATGCGCAGGCCGAGGCCGAGTTCAGCGTGCGCAACGCGTCCGAATCGGATGGAGTGCTGTCGATCGCGCTGGCCGGCGCCCGGTGGAGCGACCTCGACTTCGCGCGCGAGCTTCGCGTCCAGGCCACGGCGCGGACGTTCTCCGGATCCGCGCAGCGCCTGAGCTCCGCGGCGGACTGCGTCACCCTGGTCACGGGGATCCCGCTGCCGGTGGGCGCGACCGTGCCGGTGCTGATCGAGCTTCGACTGGGCGAGTTGGAGGACCTCGTCGGGCAGGGCGCGAGCGCGACGTTCGATCTGGCCGTGACGCTGACCAGCGATGCTCGCGCGGACTCGGTGTGCGGGGCGGAACCGGACCTGGTGATCCCCGTCGTGCCGGATGACACAGCCGAGGCCAACCCCGTCCCGCGCGCGCCCCGGGAGGGTCGAGGCCTGCCGTGGTCGACGGTGGCGCTGAACACGATGTCCGACTGGTTCGCCCAGTTCATCGTCATCGCCGGGGGCGCGTTCTCCGGAATCCTGCTGTGGATCGTCATTCGGCGGCACCGCCGCACCGAGGAGGCATCGTCATGACCGCAACTCTGGAACGTCCCGCGACGACGCGCTCGCCGCGCAGCGGCGCGCCCCGGCCGGCGCCCGAGCGCATCCCGCTCGGCGAGCGCAGCCTCGGCTCGCTCGTCCTCCTCGGGCTGAGCGCCGGGTTCTTCGCGCTCGTCCTGCTGCTCGGCGTCATCGCCGTCGGGGTGCCCGCGGTCACCGGATCGACGCCGATGACGATTCTGACCGGATCGATGAACCCGACCTACCCGCCCGGCACGCTCGTGATCGTGCGACCCACCGCGGTCGACGACATCCGGATCGGCGACGCGCTCACCTACCAGCTGCGCTCCGGCGAGCCCGAGCTGGTGACGCACCGCGTGGTCGCGATCTCCCATTCCGGCGGCGAGATCCGATTCACCACGCAGGGCGACGCGAACTCGGTGGCCGACCCGGAGCCGGTGCGCGAGGTGCAGATCCGAGGGACGGTCTGGTACAGCATCCCGTACCTCGGCTGGGTCAACACGCTGGTCGGCGGGGAGCAGCGCGAGGCCATCGTCACGGTGCTCGCGCTGGGGCTGTTCGGCTACGCGGGCTATTCGATCGCACGGGGGGCGGCCGCGACCGTCCGCCGTCCACGCCTGCGGGGGGCAGGTTCCGCGGCGGCGGAGGGTCCGGCGCGGCGGAACTGAGACGTAACCGCGCGGACATGTCGCTCACCTAGAGTGACGCCGTGAAGGCCATCCGTCGGTTTACCGTTCGCACCGTCGTTCCCGAGTCGCTCGGCGCACTCGACGAGCTCGCCGCCAATCTGCGCTGGTCGTGGCATCGGCCCACGCAGGAGCTGTTCCGCGACATCGCGCCCGAGCTCTGGGAGAGCTCGCGGAAGGATCCGGTCGCCCTGCTCGGCGAGGTCGGCCGCGAACGCCTCGACGAGCTCGCGGCCGACGAGGCCTTCGTCTCCCGGGCGCAGCACCTCGCGCAGGAGCTGCGCGACTACTTGACCGCGCCGCGCTGGTACCAGTCCCTCGGCGACGACCTGCCCGCGTCGATCGCCTACTTCTCGCCCGAGTTCGGCATCGCGGCGGCGCTCCCGCAGTACTCCGGAGGGCTCGGCATTCTGGCCGGCGACCATCTCAAGTCCGCCTCCGACCTCGGCGTTCCGATCCTCGGGGTCGGCCTGTTCTACCGGGCCGGCTACTTCCGCCAGTCGATCTCACGCGACGGCTGGCAGCAGGAGTCGTACCCGGTCTCCGACCCCGACGGACTGCCGATGGCGCTCATGCGCCGACCGGACGGGACAGCCGCGACGGTCACGCTCGCGCTGCCGGAAGGGCGCGTGCTCAAGGCGAGGATCTGGCGCCTCGCGGTGGGGCGGGTGACTCTGCTGCTGCTGGACACCGACACCGCCGAGAACGAGCCCGAGCTGCGCGGGGTCACCGACCGGCTCTACGGCGGCGGCGGCGAGCACCGGCTGCTGCAGGAGCTGCTGCTCGGCATCGGGGGAGTCCGCGCGATCAAGCGCTACGCCGAGATCACCGGCGCACCCCTGCCGGAGGTGTTCCACATGAACGAAGGGCACGCGGGCTTCCAGGGGCTGGAGCGCATCAGCGACCTCATCGGCGAGGGGCTGACCTTCGAGGCCGCGCTCGAAGCGGCGCGTGCCGGCACGGTCTTCACCACTCACACCCCGGTGCCCGCCGGGATCGACCGCTTCGACGCGGGCCTGCTGGCCCGCTATCTGTCGAGCGAGCTGCTTCCCGGCGTCGACCCCGCCGCGGTGCTGGCGCTCGGCACCGAGGAGCAGGGCGAGGCACCCGGCACCTTCAACATGGCGGTGATGGGACTGCGGCTCGCGCAGCGGGCGAACGGAGTCTCCCAGCTGCACGGGGCCGTCAGTCGCGGGATGTTCGGGGCGCTCTGGCCCGACTTCGATGCGGCCGACGTGCCGATCGGCTCGGTGACCAATGGCGTGCACGCGCCCACCTGGACGGACCCGGCGGTGCGCGCGCTCGCCGAGTCGCGGCTCGGCACCGCCGACACGACCGCGTGCGACTGGGCGGGTGCGGCTGTCAGCGACGCCGAGATCTGGGAGCTGCGCCGTCATCTGCGCGCGCAGCTCGTGGCGGACGCCCGGCGTCGGGTCGCGGCCGAGTGGGCCGAGCTCCATCCCGGCGCCGACGGGCCGAGCTGGCACGAGACGCTGCTGAGCCCCGAGGTGCTCACCGTCGGGTTCGCGCGCCGCGTGCCCACCTACAAGAGGCTGACGCTGATGCTGCACGATCCGGAGCGGCTGCGGGCGCTGCTGACGCATCCGGAGCGCCCGATTCAGCTGGTCGTCGCGGGCAAGTCGCATCCGGCCGATGACGAGGGCAAGCGGCTGATCCAGCGGCTGGTCGAGTTCTCTCAGGAACCCGCGGTGCAGGGGCGCATCGTGTTCCTGCCCAACTACGACATCGGCATGGCGCAGCTGCTCTACCCGGGGTGCGACGTCTGGCTGAACAACCCGCTGCGCCCGCTCGAGGCGTGCGGCACCTCCGGGATGAAGGCGGCGCTCAACGGAGTGCTCAACCTGTCGATTCTCGACGGCTGGTGGAACGAGTTCTACGACGGCGACAACGGCTGGGCGATCCCCTCGGCGGTCAGCGCGGGCGATGCGGCCGAGCGCGACGCGCTCGAGGCGGCAGCGCTCTACGACCTGCTCGAGCACCAGATCGCGCCGCGGTTCTACGATCGCGGCCCCGAGGGCGTGCCGGCGAAGTGGGTCGGCGACATCCGCCACACCCTCGCGACGCTGTCGCCGGCACTGTCGGCGGACAGGATGGTGCGCGAGTACGTCGAGTCCTACTATCTGCCCGCTGCGCGAGCCGAGCGTGCGGTGAGCGCGGACGGGTTCGGCCCGGCCGCCGAGCTCGCCGCGTGGAAGCGGCGCGTGCGCACCGCCTGGCCAGGGGTCTCGGTGGTGCATGTCGAATCGGGTGGGGTCGAATCGAATCCGCACGTGGGGGAAACCCTGCAGGTGCGCGCCACCGTCGCGCTCGGCGAGCTGAGCGCCGACGACGTGAAGGTCGAGCTCATCTCCGGCCGCGCCCAGGAGGGCGATGAGCTGAGCGACACCTCGCGGCTGGCGCTGACGCTCGAGTCGGCGGCGCCCGGCGAGCCGTCGATCTGGACGGGTCGGGTCGCCCTCGAGCGCGCGGGCAGCTTCGGCTACACGGTGCGCGTGGTGCCGCGCCACGCTCTGCTGGCGACTCCCGCGGAGCTCGGCGTGGTGGCGGTCGCCTAGGCGTGTCGGCGGGGCGAAGCCTTGTATCGTGGCGAGCGAGGGAGCGCTCCCTCGCGCCGTGCAGGGGATTCGCTCGGATCGCGCGAATTTCCCCAATGAATTGAGAAATTGTCCTAGGCTGGGGCACGACCAGCTCCGGATGTCCCGCTGCGGCGACATCGACGCGATTCCCGAGGGGTGGATGAAGTGCCAAGCGCGCGCAACCAGAACTCGCACCCCGCCGCCTCGCGTCGTGGAACGAACCTCCCCGCGATGGGGGACTTCAACCAGTCCGTCATCCTCGACGCGATCCGGCGGGCCCGCACGGGTCTGAGCCGCGTCGAGCTCGCCTCCTCCACCGGGCTCTCCGCCCAGACCATCTCGAACATCTGCCGACGGCTGCTGGAGAAGGGCCTCATCGAGGAGGCTGGCAAAGAGATCAGCGGCCCGGGGAAGCCGCGCACGATGCTGCGGCTCAATCCGACCGGGCGATTCGCGCTCGGGGTCCACCTCGACCCGACGGTCACGACCTTCGTCATGCTCGATCTGACCGGCTCCATCGTGGCCCGCTCGCGTCGACCCACGCCGACGTCGAGCGACCCGGGCGTGATCATCGCGAGCCTCGTCGCCGAGCTGGACGAGCTCGTCGCGATCTCGGGCGTCGACCGCGAGCGGATCGCGGGCGTCGGGATCGCCGCTCCCGGCCCGATCGACAGCCTCAACGGCGTCGTGGTCAATCCGCCCCACCTCGCCGGGTGGCGCGATGTCCCGCTGCGCGATGCGCTCGCCCGCGGCACCGGTCTTCCCGTCATCCTCGACAAGGACGTCACGGCCGCCGCCATCGCCGAGATGTGGGCGGGGGGCCCCAGCGGCTCCGGCAGCTTCATCTTCTTCTACATGGGCACCGGAATCGGCGCCGGCCTCGTCGTGCACGATGACGTGGTGCGGGGCAGCTCCGACAACGCGGGCGAGATCGGCCACATCGTGACCGACCCGGACGGACCGGAGTGCTTCTGCGGCCTGCGCGGCTGCGTTCTGGTCGCCTGCATGCCGCAGGCCCTCGTGCTGGAGGCCGAGCAGGCCGGGGTCTTCCCGCCGGCGACCGGCGGCCTGGACAACTACACCGTCGACGCGCGGTTCACTCAGCTGTGCGAGGCCTCGGCAGCGGGTGACGCGACCGCGCGGGAGATTCTCGACCGCTCGGCCGTGCGGATGACCACTGCGATCGCCGTGATCGCGAACCTCCTCGATGTCGACCACGTCGTCTTCGGCGGGCCGTTCTGGGAGCGACTCTCGGCGCACTACATGCGCAGCGTTCCGGACCTGCTCGGCGAGCGGCTCGCCGCCCGCAGCGTTCATGACGTCGCCGTGATGGGCACCGGCATCGGCGAGGATGTCGCCGCCGTGGGGGCGGCGTGTCTGGTGCTGAACCGGGGGCTCGCCCCGAACCCGAAGGCGCTGATGCTCGCATGAGCGGCGCGGCATCGTCCACCGTGGAGCGAAGGAGCACCATGCGAACCACCACCCGACTCGGCGCTGCGGCGCTCGCGATGGGCTCCCTGCTCGGGGTCGCCGGCTGCACGCCCACCGCCGACGATGGCACCGCGGTCCTGAAGGTCACCTACATCAAGACCGACGCCTTCACTGCTCTGGATACGCTCTTCACCCACGTCAAGGCCGAGTTCGAGGCCGCGCACGAGGGCGTCACGGTCGAGCTTCTCCCGGTTGCCGGAACCGACAGCGATTACACCACCAAGCTCGCCCTCTCGCACCGCTCGCCGGAGACCGCGCCGGACGTCTTCTACGAGGACACGATGGCGCTGCGCGCTGACGTCGACGCGGGATTCCTGCTGAACCTCGACTCGCACGTCGCGGGGTGGGACGACTGGGCCCAGTTCGATGACTCCGCCAAGGCGGCGGGCGCGGGCGACGACGGCAGCATCTACGCCGTCTCACTCGGAACCGACACCCGGGCGATCTGGTACCGGACCTCCGTCTTCGAGGCGGCCGGAATCGCCGTTCCGTGGGAGCCGAAGACCTGGCAGGACATTCTGGATGCCGCCGCCGCGATCACGGCCACGCAGCCGGACGTCGTGCCGTTCAACCTGTACGCGGGCACGGCGACGAGTGAAGGCTCGAACATGCAGGGCTTCTATCAGCTGCTCTACGGCACCGAACTCGGCTCCGATGCGCTCTACGACCGGGCGACCTCCCGCTGGGTGGTCGGATCGGCGGGATTCGTCGAATCGCTCGAGTTCGTCGAGACGCTGTACGCCGAGGGCTACGCGCTCAGCGTCGCCGAGGCGCTCGACGGCAACATCTGGCAGGAGGTGTTCGGAACCATGTTCCCCGACGGCACACTCGGGGCGACGGTCGAGGGCTCCTACACGCCGTCGTTCTGGATCGAGGGCGGCTCGTTCGAGTGGCCCGAGTACGCCGAGGAGATGGCGACCGCAGCCTTTCCCACCCAGCACGGGCAGGAACCCGGCGGCGTCAGCATGTCGGGCGGCTGGACGCTCGCGATCGGCGCGCAGACCGAGCACCCCGACCTGGCCTTCGAGTTCCTCACGATGGCGCTGAACTTCGAGAACTCCCTGGCCTACGTCAACGAGAACTCGCAGATCGCGGTGCGCGCCGACGTGGCCGCAGACCCCAGCTACACCGCGGCCAACCCCTTCGTCCAGGACGTCACCGACCTGGTGGCGGTGACGCACTTCCGTCCCGCAACCGCCGAGTACGCACAGATCTCGGTCGAGATCCAGAAGGCGACCGAGGCCGTGCTCACGGGAACCGCCACGCCTGCCGAGGCGGCGGCGGCATACGACGCCGCGGTCGAGTCGATCGTGGGCGCCGACCGCGTCATCAACAAGGGATAGGTCGCCTCGGTCATCCGAGCGACCGCCCGCGAGCGATCAGAAAGAGCCGAATCGTGACGGTGGCACTCCGGCGCAGAGCGGTGCGGACGCTTCCGCTCGTGCCCGCAGTGATCCTGATGGGCATCTTCCTGCTGGGCCCGATCGTATGGTCCCTCTACGGCTCGCTGACCGACGCGGCGCTCACCGGCCGCGCCGCGGCCGACCCGCAGTGGGTCGGACTCGAGAACTACGCGCGGCTCCTCTCCGACCCCGTCTTCCCGCAGTCCGTCGGACTGACCGTGCTGTTCACCCTGGTCTCGGCGGTGCTCGCCCAGACGATCCTGGGCCTCGGGGTGGCGGTGATCATGACCCGCGCGAGTGCGCGGCTCGGCGCGGTGGTCGCGACCGTGATCGTGGCGGCGTGGATCCTGCCGGAGCTCGTCGCGGCGTTCGTCGCCTACGCGTTCTTCAGCCAGGACGGCACCCTCAACCAGCTCCTCGCCCTGCTGGGGCTGGAAGGCCCGAATTGGCTGTTCGGCTTCCCGATGATCGCGGTCATCATCGCCAACATCTGGCGTGGCACGGCGTTCTCGATGATGATCTACCAGGCCGCCCTCGACGATGTGCCGCGCGACATCATCGAGGCGGCGATGCTCGACGGCGCGAACGGGGCGAAGCGCCTGCTCCACGTGACCCTGCCGATGATCCGGCAGACGATCACGACCACGCTCATGCTGATCACGCTGCAGACGCTCTCGGTCTTCACGCTGATCTGGGTGATGACGGCGGGCGGGCCCGGCAACGCCAGCACGACCTTGCCCCTCTACGCGTTCAAGGAGGCGTTCCGCTTCGGCAACATCGGCTACGGCACGGCCATCGCGACCGTGATGCTCGTCGTCGGGGCCATCTTCGCGGTCGTCTACATCCGGGCGCTGCGAGCCCCCCGGGAGCGCATCGCATGAGCGCCCCCGCCGCCGTGCGGCCTTCCGCCGAGCGCCCGCACCCGAGGTCCGCTCCTCGGGCGCGCTCCGTCGCCTCGCCGTCGAAGCGGACCGTCGCCGTCGTCGCGAACGGCTCGCTGCTGCTCGTCGCGCTCTGCTTCGCCCTCCCGTTGGCCTGGCTCGTGTTCGCCGCCTTCGACGGCGCGAGCACCTATCAGACGCGGCTGCCGACCGAGCCGACGCTCGACAACTTCACGGCCGTGCTGACGCCCGAACTGACCTTCCTGCCGATGTGGAACAGCCTCGTCATCTCCGTCTCCACGGCCGTGCTGACGGTCGTTCTGGCGCTGCTCGCGGCCTACCCGCTGTCGCGCTACCAGGCCCGCTTCACCCGGTCGTTCATGTACGTCGTGCTGTTCGGCACCTGCCTTCCGATCACCGCGATCATGGTGCCGGTGTACGCGCTGTTCGTCGCGCTGCACCTCCTCGACTCGATGGTGGGAACCGTCGCGTTCCTGGCCGCCACGTCGCTGCCCGTCGCGATCTACATGGCCAAGAACTTCATGGACTCGGTTCCGATCGAGCTCGAGGAGGCGGCCTGGATGGATGGCGCCTCGGCGATGCGCGCCCTGCGCACGATCGTGGTCCCGCTCATGCGCCCCGGCATCGCGGTCATCTCGATCTACGTGTTCTTCGCGGCCTGGGGCAACTTCTTCGTGCCGTTCGTGCTGCTGCTCTCGCCGAGCAAGCAGCCCGCCGCGATCAGCATCTACAGCTTCTTCGGGCAGTACGGCACGGTCGCCTACGGCCAACTGGCCGCGTTCTCGCTGATCTACGCAGTGCCCGTGATCTTCCTCTACGTTCTGGTCGCGCGCGGCATCGGCGGATCCTTCGCCCTCGCCGGTGCGGTGAAGGGCTGAGAGATGCACCGACTCGTCCGCCGCCCGACCCCCACCACCGGGAGCACGCATGCATGACAACCGAGGCCTCGTCGAAGCGCGAATCGAGCGCTTCACCCGGGAGCGTCTGATTCCGGCGCTCTACCGCGACCGCGCTCCGCTGACGATCTCGGCGTGGGAGGTCCCCGACGAGCCGGTTCCGTTCGCCGAGGCGCGCGAACAGGAGTTCCGCGCGTTCGCCGTCGGGTCGTCGTGGGGGCGACCGTGGAGCACCGTCTGGTTCCACGCCACGGGGGAGGTGCCCGCGGCGTGGACCGCCGACGGCACGCGAGCCGAGATCGTCGTCGACCTCGGCTACGACCGCACCACGCCCGGCTTCCAGGCCGAGGGGATGGCATACCGCCCCGACGGTTCGATCATCAAGGCGATCGAACCGCTCAACAGCTACCTCCCCGCCGGTTCGGCCGGCACTCCGATCGACGTCTATCTCGAGGCGGCGGCGAACCCGAACGTCGCGGGCGACTTCACGTTCGCGCCGACCCTCTTGGGGGAGAAGTCGACGGCCGGGCAGGGGCACGCCTACGTGCTGCGGAGCCTCGAGCTCGGACTGCTCGATGTGACCGTCTGGGAGCTGATCCAAGACGTCTGGACGCTGACCGGATTGATGCGCGAGCTTCCGGCCGAGCTTCCTCGTCGCGCCGAGATCCTGCACGCGCTCGACCGGATGGTCGATGCGGTCGACCCGCACGACGTCGCCGGCACCGCCGCTGCGGGGCGCGCGGCCCTGGCCGCGGTTCTCGCGCGCCCTGCCTCCGCGAGCGGGCACCGGCTCTCCGCGGTCGGGCACTCGCATCTGGATTCGGCCTGGCTGTGGCCGGTGCGCGAGACGGTGCGCAAGGCGGCCCGAACGTTCTCGAACGCGCTCGCGCTGATGGAGGAGGATCCGAGCTTCAGCTTCGTCGCCTCCAGTGCGCAGCAGTACGCCTGGGTGCAGCAGCACTACCCGGAGCTGTTCGAGCGACTGAAGGCGCAGGTGGCGGCCGGCCGCTTCGTCCCGGTCGGCGGCATGTGGGTGGAGTCCGACACGAACCTGCCGGGCGGTGAGGCGATGGCGCGGCAGTTCGTCGCGGGCAAGCGGTACTTCATCGAGCAGCTGGGCGTCGAGCCGCGCGAGGTCTGGCTGCCGGACTCGTTCGGCTACTCCGCATCCCTGCCGCAGATCGTCGCGGCCGCCGGATCGCAGTGGTTCCTGACGCAGAAGATCTCCTGGAACGAGACCAACCGGATGCCGCATCACACCTTCTGGTGGGAGGGCATCGACGGAACGCGGGTGTTCACGCACTTCCCGCCGGTCGACACCTACAACTCGGACGTCTCCGGCGGCGAGCTCGCCAAGGCCTCGCGCCAGTACGCGGAGAAGGGCGTCGGCACGATGTCGCTGCTTCCCTACGGCTGGGGCGACGGCGGCGGCGGCCCGACCCGCGAGATGCTCGCGGCGATCGCCCGCACCGCCGACCTGGAAGGCTCGCCGCGGGTGAGCATCGCGACGCCGCGGGAGTTCTTCGCCGCGGCCGAGGCCGAGTACCCGGAGGCGCCGGTCTGGTCGGGCGAGCTCTATCTGGAGTTCCACCGCGGAACCTACACCTCGCAGGCGCGGACCAAACGGGGCAACCGGCGCAGCGAGCACCTGCTGCGCGAGGCGGAGCTGTGGGCGACCGCGGCCGCCCTCGGCGGGCTCGACTACCCCTACGACGAGCTCGAGACCGTGTGGCACACGGTGCTGCTGCAGCAGTTCCACGACATCCTGCCCGGCTCCTCCATCGCCTGGGTGCACGAGGAGGCCGAGCGGAACTACGCGGAGGTCGCGCGCGTGCTCGAGGCGATCATCGCGCGCTCGATCGCCGCGCTCGCGGGGCAGGGCGACGTGCCGCTGACCTTCAACGCCGGGCCGTTCGCGCGCGACGGCGTGCCCGCGCACGGTGCCGCCGTTGCGGTCGTCGCCGATTCCGGCGCCGTGGCACGCGTGGGAGACGAGCACGTGCTCGACAACGGGCGGGTGCGCGTGCGCGTGGACTCGCGCGGACTCGTGACGTCGATCCTCGACCTCAACGCCGACCGCGAGGTCATCCCCGCGGGCGCGGCCGCGAACCTGCTGCAGCTGTTCCGCGACACCCCCAACCAGTGGGATGCCTGGGACATCGACGAGAGCTATCGACGCGGCGGGCGCGATCTGACCGAGGTGGATGCGATCGACGTCACCGAGGACGGCCGGGGCGTTCGCGTCGCGCGCTCCTTCGGCAGCTCCAGCGTGGTGCAGGAGCTGCGCCTGCTCGGCGACTCGACGACGCTCGAGATCGACACCGTGGTCGACTGGCACGAGACCCAGAAGCTGCTCAAGCTCGCCTTCCCGCTTGACGTGCACGCCGACCGGGCGGCGTCCGAGATCCAGTTCGGCCACATCCACCGGCCCACCCACGCCAACACATCCTGGGATGCGGCCCGGTTCGAGACCGCGGCGCACCGCTGGGTGCACGTGGGGGAGCCGGGCTACGGGGTCGCGATCAGCAACGACGCCAGCTACGGCCACGACATCCGCCGCACCGAGCCGCCGCGCGCGCCGGCGGCCGGCGGGGCGAGCGGTGGCGGGGTGGCCAGTGCTGGGACGGCCATGGTGGCGCGTGTGTCGCTGCTGCGGGCACCGCTGTTCCCCGACCCGGGCTCCGATCAGGGGCGGCACGAGTTCCGGGTGGCGGTCTCGGTGGGCGCGGGCATTCCGGACGCCGTCGAAGAGGGCTATCGCATCAACCTGCCGCTGCGCACCGTCAGCGGGGAGTCTCCCGTCGCCCCGCTCGTCTCGGTGAGCTCGCCGGCGATCGTGGTCGAGGCGGTCAAGCTCGCCGAGGACCGCTCGGGCGACGTGATCGTGCGGCTCTACGAGGCGCACGGCGGCCAGGCGCGCGGAGAGCTGCGCACCGGCTTCGACTGGGCCGAGGTCAGCGAGACCGACCTCCTCGAGCGGGCCATCGACGCGCGGGCGGTCAGCGCGGCGGAGGAGGGCGCGGATGCGGCGGGCGCGGCGGCGGGGGGCTCGGTGGCGCTCGCGCTGCGGCCCTTCCAGCTCGTCACGCTGCGCTTCCG